>Ga0194120_10007527_pt1 | contig 14836 bp, 12 predicted proteins | sample TA2MahCa65mmetaG_FD_148642 | JGI IMG/M metagenome (GOLD analysis project Ga0194120, IMG submission 148642) | Freshwater microbial communities from Lake Tanganyika, Tanzania - TA2015019 Mahale Deep Cast 65m | ecosystem: Environmental > Aquatic > Freshwater > Lake | place: Tanzania: Lake... | reverse complement strand
GAGTCCGTGGGCACCGTGGCCCAGTTGTATCTGGGCAACATCCTCTACGCGCTGGAGAGTTGCGCGTTGTCGCTTGAGGACCAGGGCAAGTCGGCCGACGCGGCGTTCTATCGCGGCATTGCCCGGAAGCTCGCCGAGGCGTACGGGCGGTCGAAGTCCGAGTGACCGGCTCGGGGTATCCTGGCTTCTTCCGGCTCGTGTGGGAGTTGGCCACCGGGCGGCGCACCGTGGAGCGCAGCGGCCCGCTGCTTGATGCCTTCATCAACCTCCCCGCGCCTGTGCGCGATGCCATTCGGTGGCTGCTGCGTCCCAAGCGGCGCTTCCTGCTGTGGCGCCTGCGGGCGCTCTCGGGCGACCGGGTGATGAGCGGTCCGTTCGCCGGTATGCAGCTGGCGGGGCTGCCCGCAGCGCCGGAACTGCTGGGGACGTATGAGCGCGAAATCGGCGATGCGGTCCGGGCGCTCGCCGCGCAGCCGTTCCGGCGCGTCGTCAACGTCGGGGCGCGCTTCGGCTACTACGCCATCGGTCTGGCGCGGCTTATGCCGCGCGCGGAGATCCTGGCGTTCGAGGGGAGCGATGAAGCGCGCGTGGTGCTCGAGACGGCCGTGGCGCTGAACGGCGTCGGGGAGCGCGTGCACGTCGGCGGCTTCTGCGATGTGTCCGACCTGGCGGCGGCGCTGGCCGACGGCACGGACACGCTGGTGGCGTGCGACATCGACGGCGGGGAGGTGCCACTGCTCGATCCCTCACTCGTGCCGGCGCTGCGCCGAGCAACGCTGCTGGTGGAGTGCCACGGTCCCGCCGAGACTCCGACAGAGGCGGTGATGACGATGCGCTTCCTGCCGACGCACGACTTGCGGCGCATCGGCGTGGAAGGGCGTGCCCTGGCCGACCTGCCCGCGGGCGTGGGCGGCGCGTGGCGGCGGCGCATGCCGGGCGCGCTGGAGGCGCTCATGCAGGAGCACCGAACGATGCCCCAGTCCTGGCTGCTGCTCACACCGCGCGCTGACGGGCGCTAGGCGGATTCCTCTAGCAGGCGCAGCACGTGGTCGCGCGCGATGCGCGTGCGCGTGACCGTGAAGACTCGCAGCCAGCGGGCCGACCGATAGAGCTGGTCGGCCAGTACCGGGAGGTTGATCGCCCCGGCCATCCCGTCGCTCGTCAGGCGTTCGACGCGCCCGTCGCGGGTGAGCACCGGGATGTCGAGCCCGAGCATCTGCTCCTTCTGCGGGTAGTCGAGCAGCACGCTCCCCGGCGCGAGGTTGAGGGCGGCGGCGATGCTGTCCTCGGCGCGGCGGGCGCGGGCGTGGTCTTCGGCGATCCACTCGAGGTCCACGCCGTCGAGTTCCGCGGCGGGGCACTCCATGGCGCGCTTGTAGAGGCGCCGGTCGAGAATGGCCTCGAGCATCGGGTGGGAGGTGCGGGCGCGCAGGGCGTGCAGGAGCCCCTCATCGGTGTGCGCGACGAGCTCGTCGGCGCGCAGAACGCCCGCGCGCAGCGCGTCGTCCACCAGACGCTTGTACATCGCCGTCGGGCTGCGCACGGCATGGTGCCAGTAGACGTTGCGGTACATCTGGTACTTGGCGAAGAGGAGCGACTCGAGGGCGCTCAGCGCCTTCTCGCGCACGCCGACGGCCGCGCGTCCGAGCGTGGGGTCGTCGACGATGACAAGCGCGTGCAACAGCCGGTCCACGTCGATCTCGCCGTACGGCACGCCGCACATCAGCGCGTCGCGCTTGAGGTAGTCCGTCTTGTCGAGGTCGAGCGACCCGCTGATGAGCCCCTGAAGCGGCGAGGGGCTGACGCCACGCATCAGCGCGAGGACGCGCTCCGGCGCGTCGGCGGCGATCTCCGCGCGGAGAATGGCCGCCACCTCGCCCGTGGTGATCATCGGTTCGGCCACGTCCTCGTGATGCGTGACGCCGATTTCCTCGAGCGCGTGCGAGAACGGATAGTGGCCGACATCGTGCAGGAGGGCGGCGGCGGTGACCACGGCGGCCTCGTCGGCCGGCACGCTGCCCAGCATCTGCTGGTCGTCAAGCTGGACGAGCGTGCGGCTCGCGAGATGGAAGGCGCCCAGGGCGTGCTCGAAGCGCGAGTGGGTGGCGCCGGGATAGACGAGGTGCGCGAGTCCGAGCTGGCGCACATAGCGAAGCCGCTGGACGACGGCCGTATCGGCGAGGCGCAGGAACGGCCCGTCGATGCGGATGTTGTTCCAGAGGGGGTCGCGGATAAACGGCACGAGGGTGGACGGTGATGGAGGATGGCGGATGGCAGATGGCGGATGGCAGATGCAAGGGAATAGTGGTGCGTCGGACATGATGGGGCCAGCATCGTTGTCTCGCGCGCGGGGCGGACGGTTGCGGGCGACGGCAGGGGCGCGGCAGTATTCCCGGACCGACGCCGAGTTCCTGATGCCACTCCCGTGCCGCCGCATCTATTCGCTGGCCATCGCTGCCCTGCTTGGGTTGGCGATGTCGGGGTGTGCGCGCGCCCGCGCGACCGTCCTGCCGACGCCGGCCCCGCCAGCAGCGATTCCCGCAGCCGTCGACGCGTCCAGCGACGGCTGCGCCGGGTGCGGCGAGGCAGTCGAGGACGCTGAAGTGATGCGCGCCGTCGCGACGCGCATCGCCGACCTCAAGTCGCGCGGCGGCGTCTGCCTGCGCTACGCCGAGGTGCTCGAGGGATCCCTGGCGGCGAACCGCATCGTCGTGCGCCCCTTCATGTGGCGCGTGGGACCATTTCTCGCCTCAGCGCAGGCGAAGTCGACGGGCGAGATCGACGTGGCGCGTGAGATCGACATCCTGAACGTCGGCCGGCGCTCCCTCGATGAGGTCGTGCGCAGCATCGAGCACGAGGCGGCGCACATCGCGTTCGCGATTCCGTCAGGCTCCACTCTGAACGAAGCGAGGGTGGATGAGTGGATCGGGTGGTGCAGGGGGAAGAGAGCAGGGTGAGGTGCAGAGCGCAGGGAGCAGGGTGGAGTGCAGGGGCACAGTGCGGAGTGGGGTGCATGGTGCGGGGGATTGGCCTCCCGACACCCTGCACCCCACCCTGTTCCCCGCTGCCTGCACCCCACTCTGTTCTCTTCACCCTGCACTTCGGTTCACCCCTTCGGCCCCGCGCCCGCGATCGCCGCATCCACCGCGCCGAACTTCTCGAAGTTCTTGCGGAACATCTCGGCGAGCTTCTTGGCCTGCGCGTCATAGGCGGCCGCGTCGCTCCACGTCTTGCGCGGGGTGAGCACCTCGGGCGGCACGCCCTTCACGTCCACGGGCACGTGGAGGCCGAAGACTGGATCGGCGTCGGTGGGAATCTCGTGGAGGTGCCCGGACAGCGCGGCATGCACCATCGCGCGCGTGTACGACAGCTTCATGCGCTTGCCGACGCCGTACGGACCGCCGCTCCACCCGGTGTTGAGCAGCCAGACGTCGGCTTTGTGCTCGTCGAGGAGCCGTCCGAGCATCTCCGCGTACTTGGTCGGATGCCAGACAAGGAAGACGGCGCCGAAGCAGGCGCTGAACGTGGCCTGCGGCTCCGTGACCCCGCGCTCCGTGCCGGCGACTTTCGCCGTGTAGCCGGAGAGGAAGTAGTACATCGCCTGCTCCCGCGTGAGCTTGGCGATGGGGGGGAGCACGCCAAACGCGTCGGCGGTGAGGAAGACGACGTTCATCGGGTGGCCGCCGCGCCCGCTGCGAACGTGGTTGTGAATGTAGTGCAGCGGATACGAGGCGCGCGTGTTCTCGGTGATGCCCTGGTTCTCGAACTCCACCCGCCGGTGGTTGGGATCCAGGACCACGTTCTCGAGGATCGTGCCGAACATCTGCGTGGTCTGGTAGATGTCCGGCTCCCCCTCCGCCGAGAGGTTGATCGCCTTCGCGTAACAGCCCCCCTCGAAGTTGAAGGTGCCCGCCGCACTCCAGCCATGCTCGTCATCGCCGATGAGCTCGCGCTCCGGGTCGGCGGAGAGTGTCGTCTTGCCCGTGCCCGAGAGGCCGAAGAAGAGCGCTGTATCGCCCGCGTCGCCGATGTTGGCGGAGCAGTGCATGGAGAGCACGCCGGCCTTGGGGAGCAGGTAGTTCATCACCGTGAACATCGACTTCTTGAGTTCGCCCGCGTAGCGCGTACCGCCGATGATGATGGTGCGTGCAGCGATGTTGAGCACGATGAAGGTGCTCGTGCGCGTGCCGTGGCGCGCGGGGTCCGCCTGGTACTCCGGCGCGTGGTACACCGTGAAGTTCGGCGCGAAGGCGGCCAGCGCCTCCTGGTCGGGGCGGATGAACATGTTGCGCACGAACGCGGCATGCCACGCGTTGGGCAGGATGTAGCGGACGCTGAGGCGATGAGCGGGATCGGCGCCGCAGTAGAGGTCCTGCACGAACAACTCAGGCAATCCGTTCAGGTACGCCTTGACGTCGGCAAGCAGCGTGTTGAAGTGCTCCGCGGAGATGGGCTGGTTCACCTTGCCCCAGTCCACGTCCTTCTCCGAGCCCGGCTCTTTCACGACGAACTTGTCGTTCGGTGAACGCCCGGTGTGCGGCGACGTCACCGCCACGAATGGCCCCATGTCCGCTAGCCGACCTTCGCCGCGGCGAATCGCCGCCTCGATGAGCTCGGGGGCGACCAGGTTCCAGTGGACGGTGCCGGAGGGCTTCAGGTCCTGGCCGGCGAGTCCGTTGGCGCCCACGCGGGCGATGGCCGGGGTGAGGGGAGTGGTATTGGGCATGGCAACTCCTCGAGTGGAGATGGCGGGGGAGTCGCGCGTCCCCCGCCCGGTGGTGTCCGCTGCGGGCTACCGCGTCCGGTTCTGCGAATCGATGACGGCGACCGCCGCCATGTTCACGATGTCCTGCACTTCGGCGCCCTGCTCCAGCACGTGGACCGGGTGATTCATGCCGACGAGTATCGGGCCCACGGCCATCGCGCCGCCTAGGCTCTTGAGGAGTTTGTACGACGTGTTGCCGGCGCTGAGCATCGGGAAGATCAGCACGTTCGGCGCCTGCTTGAGGCGGCTGAACGGGTACCGGAGGGCCAGCATGTTCTCGTCGAACGCGGTGTCGGCGTGTATCTCACCGTCGACCACGAGTTCCGGCTCGGCCTCGCGCAGGAGGCGCACCGCCTGCGACACCTTTGCCGCCTCGGGGTGCCGGACGGAGCCGAAGTTCGAGAAGGAGAGCATCGCGATACGCGGTTCGATGCCAAACGTGCGCACCAGGCGCGCCGCCGACTGGGCGATCTTGGCGAGCTGATCGGCCGTCGGGTCGATGTTGACCGTGGTGTCGCCGAAGAAGATGGCCCGGTTGTTCACGACCATCATGTAGAGGCCGGCCACGAGGCCGGTCGCGGGATCGGCGCCGACGACCTCGAGGGCGGGACGGATGGTCTCGGGATAGTGCTTGTTGAGGCCGGCGACCACCGCGTCCGCGTCGCCGCTGTTCACCATCTGGCTCGCGAAGTAGATGCCGCGTCCCATCCGCGAGTAGGCCTCGTACTTGGAAAGGCCGCGGCGCTGGCGGCGCTGCCACAGCTCGTCCGCGTAGCGCTCGCGCTCGGCCGCGGTGTTGGGATCGATGATCGTGCATCCCTCGAGCGTGACGCCGACCTCGTCGAGCACGGCCTTCATCTGGGCCGGACGGCCGAGCAGAATGGGCTTCGCGATCCCCTCCTCCTTCAGGATGTGCGCCGCGCGCACAACCTTCGGATCCTCGCCCTCGGGGAAGACCACGCGTCGCGGGCTGCGACTCGCGCGCATCTGGATGCCGCGCATGACGCTGCGCGACTGCCCGAGCCGGCCTTCCAGCTCCTCGCGATACGCGGCGGGCTCCATCGTCCCCTTGGCGACGCCACTGTCGATGGCGGCCTGCGCGACGGCGGGCGCCACGTAGAGCAGGACACGCGGATCGAAGGGGAAGGGGATGATGTAGTCGGGGCTGAACTGCACCTTTGACAGCCCGTAGAGCGCGGCCACCGATTCGGGGACGGGCTCGCGCGCGAGCTCGGCGAGCGCGCGCGTCGCGGCCATCTTCATCTCCTCGTTGATCGTCGTTGCGCGCACGTCGAGCGCGCCGCGGAAGATGAACGGGAAGCAGAGGACGTTGTTGATCTGGTTGGGATAGTCGCTGCGCCCGGTGGCGACGATCGCCTCGGGGCGCACCGCCTTGGCCTCTTCCGGGAGGATCTCCGGCGTCGGGTTGGCGAGGGCGAAGATGATGGGATCCTTCCCCATCGACTTCACCATGTCCGGCGTGCAGGCGCCCGCGGCGGAAAGCCCGACAAAGACGTCGGCGCCGACCATCGCGTCGGCCAGCGTGCGCGCCTTGGTCTCGTGCGCGAACGCCGCCTTGTGCGGCTCCATGTCCTTCTCGCGTCCCTTGTAGATGACGCCCTTGCGGTCGGTGAGCGTGATCAGGTCGCGGTTGGCGCCGAGCGCCACATAGTGCTCGGCCACCGAGATGGCCGACGCGCCGGCCCCGCTAAAGACGATGCGCACCTCGCCGATCTTCTTGCCGACCATCTCGACCGCGTTGATGAGCGCCGCGCCCGAGATGATCGCCGTGCCGTGCTGGTCGTCATGGAAGACGGGGATCTTGAGCGTCTTCTTGAGCTGCTCCTCGATGTGGAAGCACTCGGGCGCCTTGATGTCCTCGAGGTTGATGCCGCCGAGCGTGGGCTCCACGAGTTGGCAGAAGCGAATGACCTCCTCCGGATCCTCGGTGTTGATCTCGAGGTCGAAGACGTCGATGTCGGCGAACTGCTTGAACAGGTTGCCCTTTCCCTCCATCACCGGCTTGCCGGCGAGGGCGCCGATATTGCCCAGGCCGAGGACGGCGGTGCCGTTGGAGATAACGGCGACGAGGTTCCCCTTGGCCGTGTACTTGTAGGCGTCGTCGGGGTTCTTCTCGATGTCGAGGCAGGGCTCGGCGACGCCGGGGGAGTAGGCGAGCGCGAGGTCGCGCTGGTTGGCGAGCGGCTTGGTGGGCACCACGGCGATCTTCCCGGGGCGCCCACGGGAATGGTAGTCGAGCGCGTCTTGGCGTTTCATAGGGTGCTAAAGATAGCGGGAGCGCCACGCCGGCGGTGAGGGGACGTTCCCCTCCGGCGAGCGGCCTACAGGCGCAGAGCGACGGGCTGCCTCACGACCCAACGCAGGGTCGCGATGTCGCGCTGGCTCGGCGTGGTGACGGAGGGCTGGGCGTGCATCACGTCCGCCGGGTCGCTCGAATGCCCGCCGATGCCGATCGCGTGGCCGAGTTCGTGCGTCACGAGGGCGAGCAGCGAGTGGGCGGCGCTCGTGGCCGCCGGGTTGATACCGATGTCGATCTTGACGCGGCCGACGCCAGGACCCGCCAGCAGGGGGAGCGTGAGCGCGCTGTCGCGGGCCGGGCACAGGAAGGTGACGCCACCGGCGAGGTCGGGCGGCGCCGCGCACCCGGCGAGTCCCACGAGGCGCGGCGCAGCGCTCACGTGCACGATCACGTCGGCGTCGACGGCTGACGTGGCCAGCCGAAACGCGAACTGGCTGCCCCCGAGGGCCGCCTTCCAGGCTAGCATGCCGGCGCTGGTGGCACCCGCGAGATCCACGCCCGCGGCAACGGCGGTCGGATCGACGTAGACCGCAATCGTCTTCCCTGTGGGCCAACGGTACAGCAGGCCCCCGGAGAGCTGGGTTGGGTCGTAAGCGGGCGGCGCGACAGGCGGCGCCGACGGCTCGCTGCAGGCGGCCAACGCGGCGATTGCAAGCGCAACCCAAGGGGCGGAGTGTCGGCGCATCGCCGGAGGAAGCTAGCCCGCGCGGCCGAGGGTGCAATGTCGGCCTGGTCGTAGCCGGCTGGCGCGGACCCGCTCCCGTTGGCGGCCTGAACCATTTACCTTTTGTCCGACATGACCCCCCGGTTCCGTCTCTCCCCGCTTCGCCGGCTCTTGCTCGTCCTGCTCGCTGTCGTGCAGGTGGGGAGCCCGGTGCTCGCGACGGTCGCGCATGCGCAGATGGCTCGCGCGACGACGGAGGACGTGGCGCGGGTGCACGTGGAGGAGCCCGGTGAGAGGCACGCCCCGCCGGGTCACCCGGAATCGTGCGTCGTCTGCCAGATGCTGGCGCGGACGCTCGCGGTGCCCGCCGAGCCCACCGCGCTCTGCTCGCTCCATGTGCTCGAAACCGTCGAGCCGACCCGCAGCGAGCAACTCGCCGCGCGCGCGCCCACCGCGCGCATTCGGACCCGGGCGCCACCGACGTCGGTGTAGCTGCCGCCCCGCCCTCGCGGGGTGCTGACCACCAAGACGCGTCGGGCACGCTGGCGACATTCGTCGCGCGGCCTTCCCGGCCCACGATCCGGACCGGAACCCCATGTCTCGCTCAAAGATCCTGGCGCTCTGCGCCACGCTGTTGCTCATTCTGCCGACCCCTGGGCACGCGGTGGAGCCCGCTGCTCCCGCCCTCGTCGGGACGGTGAAGGACGCCGCCGGGGCGCCGCTCGCGCTGGCGCAGGTGATTGTCGCTGAGGTCGGACGCACGACCACGACCAACGCGGAGGGACGGTTTGTCCTTCGCGGCCTCCCCGTCGGGACCTATCACATCACGACGCTGCTCCTCGGGTATCGCCCGGGGCACGCCGTGGTGCGCATTCCCGTCGCCGGCCCGGACGTGTCCGTGACCATCGTGATGACTGCCTCGGTGCTGCGCCTGCAGGCCGTCAGCGTGACCGCGGCCAGTTCATCGGGCGAGGCGTCCGGCGTGACGCAGGCCACGTCGGAGCTTTCCGGCAAGTCGCTGCAGCGCGCCCTCGGCGCGTCGCTGGCCCAGACGCTCGCGGCCGAGCCAGGGATGGCGATGCGCTACAACGGGCCGGCGGCCACGATGCCGGTGATTCGCGGACTCAGCGGCGATCGGATTCTCGTGCTTCAGGATGGCGCGCGCTCGGGGGACCTGGCGTCGTCGGCGCCGGACCACGCCACGACCGCGGATCCGCTGGCGGCGCAGCGCATCGAGGTGGTGCGCGGTCCGGCGTCGCTGGTGCACGGCAACAACGCACTGGGCGGCGTGGTGAACGTGATCTCCAATGACATCCCCACGGATGTGCCGTCGCGCCTAACCGGTTCAGTGACCACGCAGGTGGAATCGGTGAACCCCGGCGCGGCGTTCAACGCCGGAGCAGTGCAGGCGGTGAGCGGCAGCACGGCGCTGAGTGTCCGCGTCGGCGGCCGGCGCACTGATCCGGTGCGCATCGGCGGCGGCGGCGTGCTGGATGGGACGGACAGCCGGAATCTGAACGTGACGACCGGGCTCGGGTTCGTGAAGGACAACGTGCAGGGTGGAGTGGCGCTGAAGGGTTTCGACTTCAACTACGGCATCCCCTCCGAACCAGGGAGCGACGAGGCTGGCATTCGAGTCGATGGGCGCCGGTACCAGGGCACGGCGAAGCTGTCGACGAACACCGGGCGGCACGCCATTTCGCAGCTGCGGTTCGAGGGGTCGGCGCAGGACTACGCGCATCAGGAGATCGAACCCGATGGCGCGGTGGGCACCTCGTTCGCGCTGCGCACGCAGACGGCCAGCCTCACGGCGCCCACCCACTTCGGACGGCTCACGGGCATGCTGGGCGCGCAGGTGCTGACGCGGCAGTACTCTGCGGAGGGGGAGGAGGCGCTGACGCCGGCGGCCAACTCGGCGACGGCGGGCGCGTTCATCTTCCAGGAACTGCCGTTGGGCGCGCATTCGCGCGAGGATCACCCCGACGAGGGCCCGAAACTGCAGTTCGGCGCGCGCTTCGACGCCTACCGCATCTCTTCGAAGGCGGGGGACGAGAAGTTCGGAGCGGCGCGGACGATCTCGTTCCAGAACATCTCAGGGTCGCTGGGCCTCTCGGCGCCGCTGGCGGAGCACGTGACGCTGAGCGGCAGCGTGGCGCGCGCGTTCCGCGCGCCGACGGTTGAGGAGCTGTTCAGCAACGCCGTGCACGCCGCGACGGCAAGCTACGAGCTGGGCAATCCCGAGCTCGACGTCGAGCGCAGTCTTGGCTTCGACGCGGTCCTGCGCGTCGGCGGCGCGAACGTCTCGGGGCAGGTGTCAGGATACGTGAACCGCGTGCAGGGGTTCATCGCGCCAGACGTCACCCGCGACACGACGGTGGAAGGCGAGACGATGCCGCTCGCCCGCTACGGGCAGCACGATGCCACCCTGCGCGGCATTGAGGCGCAGGGCGAGGCCAAGCTGGGCGCGCGGTTCGTGCTCGGCGTGATGGGCGACGTGACCCGGGGCGAGTTCGAGGGAGGCGCCCCCCTGCCGTTCATGCCGACGGGGCGCGTGGGCGCGTCGTTGCGCTGGGATAGCGGGAAGTTCAGCGCGGGCGGCGAAGTGCGGCACGCCTTCGCCCAGCGCGACGTCACCGGCGGCGCGGACGTGGAGACGGACGCGTACACCCTGGTGAACCTGAGCGCGGGGTGGCACGTCACGATGGGCGGGCGCATCCACGAGTTCACCCTGCGCGCCGACAACCTGGGCGACGTTCACTACTACGACGCGACGAGCCGCATCAAGTCGTTCGCGGCGAACCCCGGGCGCAACGTGTCGCTGGTGTATCGGGTGATGTTCTAGCTGGCGTGGGCGCGCCGCACTGAGCGGCGCGCCCCGCCCCCCGGGCGCCGGGTCGCGCCGGCGAACGCTAGGCCCGTGCGAACTCGCGCAGCTTGCGCAACATCGCCCGGTCGTTGCTCACCATATCATCACCCTTGGGCGTCTCGAGCACCTTTGGGACGCGAGCGAGGCGCGGGTCCGTCATGAGACGCCGGAACGGCGCATCGCCGATGGTGCCCGCGCCGATGAGTTCGTGACGGTCCTTGCGCGAGCCGAGCGGCGCTTTCGAGTCATTGAGGTGCAGCAGGCCGAGTCGGTGCAGGCCGATGACATCGGCAAACCGGTTGAGCACGCCGTCGTAGTCGCCCACGAGATCGTACCCGGCGGCGAATACGTGCGCGGTATCGAGGCAGACGCCCACGCGCCTTTGCAGGGCGGCGGGGAGGCGCGCAAGAAGCGCGGCCATTTCCTCGAAGCTCGAGCCGATGACGGTCCCCTGGCCGGCGGTGAGCTCCATCAGCAGCCGTGTGGGGCCGGACACCCGTTCGAGCACTTCGGTGATTGCGTCGGCGTTGCGGGCGATGCCGCTGGCGCGGTCGTCCATGAAGTTGCCGGGGTGCGAGACGACGGCGTCGAGGCCGAGCGCATTGCTGCGCCGCATCTCGTGCTCGAACGAGTCAATGGACCGCGCGCGCAGCACGGGATCGGGCGATGCGAGGTTGATGAGATAGCTGTCGTGCGCGTTGGTGAACGCGACCGGCGTGGCGGCGAGTGCTGCGCGGAACGCGTCCACCTCAGCAGCGTCGCACAGGCGTTCCTTCCATTGGCTGGCCTGCTTGGTGAAGAGCTGGATCGCCGTGGCGCCGATGTCCACGCCGCGCGGCGGCGCGGTGACGCTGCCCCCCGACGTGCTCACGTGCGCGCCGAGTGGCGCGCCGATGTAGGGGATGTCATACGGCGACGGCCCCACGCCAACGGGAACCGTGCCCGGCTTTGGGACGCTGACGGCGCGGGTGGATTTCGGGCGCGGGGGTGCGGATGTCGCGGCGGGCTTCTTGGACGGGCGCTTTGTCGCGCCGCGTTTCTTCGGTGCCGCCTTCCTCGTCGGGCGCTTCTTCGCGGACGCCTTCTTCGCGGGGCGCTTCGTCGCGGGGCGCTTCGTCGCGGGGCGCTTCGTCGCGGGGCGCTTCGTCGCGGGTGTCTTCTGCGCCGAGCGCGCCTTCGGTGCGGCCTTCTTCGGGGGCATCACGTCCTCGTTCCGGAGAATCGCCAATCGCAATCCTGCATCGCGATCCGCAATCGCAATCCTCGGTCCAAATCCTCAATCGTCAGTCAAACTCTCCGTCTCTCCCCCGCAACCGCTTGCCGCACCGCGGGCAGTGCAACAAATCGCCCTTCTCTTGCAATGCGAAATCGTAGTTGCGCCCGCACGAACAGTTGGCGTCGAGCGCGTCGGAGCCGCACACGATGCAGAAGCGGTCCTCTTCCTCGTACGCGCGGATGCGGCTGCACACGGCGCAGCGCTTCGTGATCATCGCTGGCGTCTCAGCCACTCCAGCGGGTCCACCGCGCGTCCCTTCGGACGGATCTCGAAGTGGAGATGCGCGTCGAAGTCGGGATCGGTGCGTCCGACGCTTCCCACCACCTGTCCCTTCTGGATGGTCTGTCCCTTTCGCACGTCGAGGCGGCCCAGCGAACCGTAGACGGAGAAGTCGCCGTCCCCGTGGCTGAGGATGACCGTCTGTCCGTACGTGCCGAACGCCTCCGCCAGCACGACCGACCCCGCGGCGACGGAGCGCACGGCTGTCCCCGCCGCCGCGCCGATGCCAACGCCGTTCCACCGCGTCGTGGTGTTGTTGGGGTTCACCACGCGGCCGAAGCGGTAGAGAATCTGACCCTCGACGGGCCAGTCGAGCCGTCCGAGGTCGCTGGTGCGCAGCGTGCTCGGCGCCGAGGGCACGTTGGGACGGGCCGCGGCGGCGCGGCGGCGCTCGGCCTCGAAGGTCGCCAGCAGGTCGGCGAGGCGGCGCTCGTCGCGCTGGATCTGCTGCAAGCGCGCCTGCGTCTGGCGCGCGGACTGCTGCACGCGCGCCAGCGCGCGGCCGCGCTGGTCCTCAAGCTCGCGTAGGCGACGCTCCTCCTCGGACTTCTGCTCAAGGCTGAGTTCCATCTCGCCGCGCAGGCGCACGAGCTGGGTGCGGGTGCCAGCGACTTGCTCGTTCAGCAGTTCAACGCGGCGCACCAGCGCCCGGTCCCGCTGGGCCACGAGGTGCAGGTACTTGTAGCGGGCGACCAGCGCGCCAAACGACTGCGCCGAGAGCAGCGCCTCGAGGGAGTAGAGCGGGCCGCGCTTGTGGATCTCGCGCACGCGGCGCTGCAGCATGGAGCGCTTGATGACCAGTTCGTCCTGCGCGACGATGAGGCTCGCGGTGGCGTTGTCCACCTCGCCCTCGAGCGCGCCGAGCTGTGAGTCCAGCGATCGAACCAGCCGCGCCGTGGCATCCGCCTGACGCTCGATGTTCGTGCGCTCCTCGGTGATGTCGTGGGCGGTGTTCTGGAGCTGGCGCATCCGCGCCTCGAGTCGCTCGCGCTCGGCGCGCACGCGGTCGAGCTCCTCGCGCTGCGCCTTGGCGCGGTCGGCGGGGGTTTGTGGGGCGGCGGGAGGTTGCTGGGCGCCGAGCGAGGTGACGGTGGACGGTAGACTGTGGACGGTGGATGCGAGCACGGCGACGACGAGGGCGCGCCGCAGCCGCCTCACGCCGTCATCCACCGTCCACCGTCCGCCGTCCACCGTCAGCATGTCACACCCTCTTCAGGTGCCGCCCCACCGACATCGCCGACCCCACCAGGCCGATGCACGCCCCGGCGAGCACGCCCGCGACGCCCATCCAGGTCTCGAAGAACTCCGCCTGCACGACGAAGCGGTTGATGACGAGCAGGGCCGCCCAAGCGAGGATGAGGGCGAGGAGGCCGCCGAGCGTCCCCTTGAGAAAGCCCTCGATGAGGAACGGCGCGCGAATGAAGCCGTTGGTCGCGCCGACGAGGCGCATGATGGCGATCTCGCGCGCGCGGGCGAGCACGGCCATGCGAATGGTGGAGCCGATGATGATGATCGCGACGATGGCAAACGTGAGGCCCAGCGCGATGCCGGCGAGCGTGGCGATGTTGCGCAGGCGGTGCAGCTTCTCCACCCACTCCTCGCCGAAGCGGATGTCGTCGATGAAGTCGTAGACCTCGATTCGCTTGGCGACCGCGCGCACGGTGGCTGGGTCGCGGAAGCCGGGCTTCAGCCGGACCTCGATGGAGGCGGGAAGGATCCCCTCCTCGAAGACGTCGCTGAACTCGCCGAGTTCTCGGCGGGCGCGGTCGAGCGCCTGCGGTTGCGTGACGAGCCGCACCGTGGCTGCCTCTGGGAAGGCGCTGATATCGCCGAGCGCCGCGGCCGTGGCCTCGCTCCCCGTGCCGTCGGCGACGAAGGCGCGGATCTCGACGCGGTCCTCCACCGTGCGCAGGGCGTTGCGGATGTTGAGCGCCACCAACCCGAAGAGCCCGAACGCGAAGAGCGAGAAGGCGATCGTGGTGATGGAGAGCGCGCTGAGCATCGGCGCGCGGCGGAAGGCGAGGAGCGCCTCGCGCAGCGAGAGCGTCATGCCTCGTCCTCCGCGGCCGAGGTCGTGCCGGAGCCGCGGAGCCCGCCGTCGGCGGCCGAATCGAAAACGAGCTGGCCGCGGTTCACCTCGATGGTGCGGCATCCCGCGCGACGCACGAGGTCGAGGTCGTGCGTGGCCATCAGCACCGCGGTGCCGCTGGCGTTGATGTCGCGGAAGAGCTGGAAGATGCCGCGGGTGGCGCGCTCATCCAGGTTGCCGGTCGGTTCGTCCGCGATGAGCGCCACGGGATCGTTGGCGAGCGCGCGGGCGATCGCGACGCGCTGCTGTTCGCCCCCCGAGAGCTCGCGGGGCAGGGCGGTGGCCTTGGCGGCGAGGCCCACCTGGGTGAGCAGGCGCGCGACGCGCGGTCCGATCTGCGCCGGCGGCGTGCCCGTGACCTCGAGTGCGAACGCGACGTTCGCCTCGACGTCGCGGTCCTCGAGCAGACGGAAGTCCTGGAACACCACGCCCAGCCGCCGGCGCAGTTTGGGAATGTCCTGCGGGCGGAAGGTCGCCGAGCTTGTGCCGTAGACCTTGACCTCGCCCTTCGACGGCTGCTCCTCGAAGAAACAGAGCTTCAGGATCGTGCTCTTGCCCGCGCCGCTGGGGCCGGTGA
>Ga0194120_10007522_pt1 | contig 14845 bp, 8 predicted proteins | sample TA2MahCa65mmetaG_FD_148642 | JGI IMG/M metagenome (GOLD analysis project Ga0194120, IMG submission 148642) | Freshwater microbial communities from Lake Tanganyika, Tanzania - TA2015019 Mahale Deep Cast 65m | ecosystem: Environmental > Aquatic > Freshwater > Lake | place: Tanzania: Lake... | reverse complement strand
GCGAGGCAGGCCGAGGAAGCCGCCCGGGCCGCTCGGGCCGCCGAGAAGGCAGCCGCCGCCGCCCGCGCCGCCGAGAAGGCCGCCAAGGCCGCGAAGGCCGCACGGGCTGCCAGGGCCGCCAAGGTCACCCGCACCGTGACGAAGGCCGGCAAGACGGCGAAGACGGCCACGCGGGCCGCCCGGGTGCAGAAAGTCGCCGCCGCGGTCAAGAAGTCGCCGGAACTCCTGCTGCGCGAGTCGCGCCGGGTGAAGATGTTCAGCTCGCAGAGCCTGCTGGAGACCAGCAAGGGCTCGCTGAAGGTCTCGCGTTTCAGCTACGAGTCGGTGCGCGAAGTGCGCTTCATGCTGGCCTCCGAGCAGACCGCGAAGGCCGGCGCCACCGCCGGGAAGGTGGCCGGGGCCGGGGCGAAGGCGGGCAAGGTCGTCGCCAAGGGATCCAGGGTCGCGAGCGCCGCCAAGGCGGCCAGGACCGGCGCCAAGGCGGGCAAGGCGGCGAAGGCGGCGAAGGCGGCAAAGGCTGCGAAGGCCGGCAAGGCCGTGGCTGCCCTCGAGGCCGACGCCGCGCGGAAGGCCGCGGAGGCGTCGCGGCTGGCCAGGCAGGCCGAAGAGGCGGCCCGGGCCGCCAGCGCCGCCAGGCAGACGTCCAAGGCCGCGAAGGCGGCCTCCAAGGCCGGCAAGGGCGCCCGGGCGACTTCCGGGGCGACCAGGGCCACGCGCCTGCGCACACCGAAGGTGCCGGGCACGGCGGCGCGGGCCGGCGGGTCGGCGGGCATGGCCCAGAAGGCCGGCATGGCGGTGGACGGCTGGTTCAGCCGCGTCCGCGCCGAGTTCGGCCGCATGGGCAACCTCAAGGTCTCGGCGCTCCCCGGGCACCTGTGGGCGCTCACCACCGGTTTCGCCGCCGACCTGTGGGCGGCTGCCGGCCGGGTGTTCGGCAAGCTCAAGTCGTTGTTCTCGGGCATCGGCGAGCGTCGCGTCGGCGACCTGTTCAAGAGCCCGTTCGCGCAAGGCACCATCCGCTAAGAGGTCGAAGATAGATGCAACTGCCAAGGATCAGCCAGGCCGCCCACTTCGCCCGCCCGCGCCTCGCGGGCCGGGACGGCGCGCCGCAGGGCGGGGCGATACGCATCCGCACCGCCCAGACGCCCGGCCCGCGCGAGGTCAAGCAGCAACTGCTCGAGACCATGCTGGACGGCGCGAACGCCAACAAGGTCCGCGACCTCGCCAATGCCCGGCCCGACCTCATGGAGGCCGCCAGCCCCGATCAGCGGGCGCGGATGAGCAAGATCCTGCTCGACCGGCTCTTCTTCGGCGCGGGCGACCGCCAGGCGATCCTCGCGATCCTCAAGCCTGCGCACGCGGTGGCCGAACTCCCGGCCAGCGTCGGGGCCATCAAGGGTCACGGCCGGCTCGGAGCCCTCTTCCGGCAGATGGGCGATCTCGGCGAGGGCCTCGATCTGGCCCGCCTCGGGCTGGCCGGCGGCATCTACCACGATCTCGACCTGGTCGGCGAGATGGGCACCACAGGCGTGAAGGCCCTGGTGCGGGTCGCCACCGACGATCATCTCGAGGGTCTGTCGCGGGAGGCCAAGGCCGGCATGATCGCCACCCTCCAGAGCGGCCCCCAGACCGACGAGGTCGAGGTCATGATCCGGCGCCTCCGCAACCATCTGAACTGACAGCCGCACTGATATAGTTGGGGGCATGCCGGCCTGCCCCACCTGCCAGCGGCAGAATCCCGATACCCACAGCTTCTGCAGCGGATGCGGCCAGAAGTTGCCGCAACCGCTGGGCGGCGGCACGCTTCTCGAAGGCCGCTACGAGATCAAGCGCCTGCTGTCCGACAGCGGCGGCTTCGCCACGACGTATCTGGTCGGAGACTCCCAGCTCTTCGGGCGGCAGTTCGCGCTCAAGGAACTCAAGCCCGAAGCGGCCACGCCCAAGGCGATCGACCTGTTCGACCGCGAGGCGCGCACCCTCGCGGCCATCGACCACCCATGCATCCCCAAGCTCCACGCCCGTTTCGTTTCGGGCGGCAAGTTCTACCTGGTCCAGGAGTACATCGACGGCGAGAGCCTGTCCGATCGGCTGGCCCGCAAGGGTGCCGTGGCCGAACCGGAAGTCGCCCGGACGCTCGAGGCCCTCCTCGAGATTCTCGATTACCTCCACCGCCTGAACCCGCCGATCATCCACCGCGACATCAAGCCGGCCAACCTGATGGTGGACGGGGCGGGCGAATTGCACCTCATCGACTTCGGCGCGGTGCGGGAGGCGGTGCTGTCGCTCGGCGGGTCGGGGGGGACGGCGGTGGCGGCCTCCACGATCATCTACACCGAGGGCTTCGCTCCGCCCGAGCAGCTCTCCGGCACGGTCACCCAGGCCTGCGACCTCTTCGCCGCCGGGGCGACGGCCCTGGCCCTGTTGACCAACCGCCATCCGCGCGAACTCTACGACGCGGTCAACGGCCGCTTCTTCCTGCCCGTCGGGCTCTCGCAGGGCTTCAAGGCCGTGCTGGAGCGCCTGGTGGAGTACCAGGTCAAGGACCGCTTCCCGTCGGCACGCGCCGCGCTGGACGCCCTGCGCGGCAGCACCCCCAAGGAAGGCCCCACCGAGTGGGTGCCGGTCTTCGGCGGCATCCAGCCGATCGGCCAGCTTCTGGCGGCCTTCCACCGGCCGAGCCGGGGCCCGCGGCCGCAGCTGCAGTGGACGTACGCGCCCGAGTTCGAGCAGGGGCGCCTGGGAAACGCCGCCTCCCCCGTCGCCACCGAGCACGGGCTTTACTGGGTGGTCGAGGAGCGCTTCCATAGCGGCTTCTCGGTGGTCCCGCGACTGTCCCTGGCCGCCGTCGGCGCCGACGGCCGGGCGCGCTGGCGCAAGCCCCTGGGCGACGGCACGGCGGCGGCCAAGGGACTGGTGACGGCCATTCCCGGTCCGCAGGGACTCCTGGTGCACATGCTGGAGACCGCCCTGGCCGCGCCCTGGTGGGTCAACGTCGAGGGCACGGAGACCATCGGCTCGGAGGGCCTGGCGCACCAGCTTGCATGCCTGGATCCGCGAAGCGGGGACGTGCGCTGGAAGACCCTCCTGGCCGAACGCGTGGGCCTCCAGGTCACCGAGGGCTTCGCGCGCACCTCGCCGCTCGTGGTGGACGGCTCCGTGTGGCATGCCTTCGCCAACCGCGTCTGCGCGTACCATCCGGCCGACGGCACCCTGATGGAGGCCCTCGCGCTGCCGGATCATGTCAACGGGTTCTTCGGGTACGCCGATCGCCGGGCCTTCCTGATGCTCGGGAAGTTCGTCGTCCAGGCGGTGGACCTGGTCGGGGCGGCCCCGGTGCGGTGCTGGGCCTATCGGCCCAAGACGCCCATCCTGAGCGTGCTGGTGGCGCCGTCCGGCGTGGCGGTCGGGACCAAGGACGGCATCCTGCGGGTGCTCGACACCGTCACCGGCGAGGAGCGGTGGAGCGTCAAGCTGGGCCGCGCCGCGGCGTCGGCCCCCGCCATCTCCGGCACCGACCTGTTCGCCAGCGCCGCCGACGGGCGCGTGCACTGCTTCAACGTGGGCTCCGGCCAGTTGCGTTGGAGCCAGCAGGTGCCCGACGGGCCGGCCAGCGCGCCGGCCATCGTGGACGGTACCGCCATCGTCGTGGCCGATCGCGAGATCGTGGCCCTCGACATCCTTTCGGGCGCCAAGCGCTGGGGGGTGGTCCTCCCCGGCCAGGCGATCCCCGGCACGTCTCCGCTGGTCCGCGAAGGCGCGATCTACGTGCCCACCACCGCCGGCCTGGTCGCCCTGGGATGAGTGGCCCGCCGGCTGTGCCGACACCGAGGCGTGATCTTCACGCCGGGCAGGGATGTCCGGCGGGTCGTCACGGATGGCACAGCGGGGGGGCTCGGGGGGGCGGCACCCCCCCGAGGAGGCTCTGATGAAAGGCCCGCCGGCCTGGGCGCTGCCTGGCGCCGTCGCCCTCGGACTGCTCATGGCGATCCCCGCCTCCGGGCAGGGGGCGAGTCTCGGCCGGCAACTCGCCGAAGCGCGCCTGCGGGCGATCGCGGACGGCGACGTGGCCGGCGCCGTGCCCCTCTACCAGGCCATGGTGGACCAGGCGTCAGGGTCGGCGCTCGCCGAGGCGGCCTCCGAGCTTGGCGAACTGCTCGAGGCCCTGGGCCGCGATCCGGACGCGCAGGAAGCCTATCGCACGGCCCTGGCGGCCGATCCGCTCAACGCCAGGGCGGCCGGTCGCCTGGCGCGGCTTGGCGGTCTCGGGCCGCTGCTGTCCGCCGGCGCCGGAACGTCCAGCGCCGGCACCGCGCCGCTGCTGCCCCAGGGCTGGGAAGCGCTGCTGCCTCCGGCCGAGCGCCTGGGCTTCCGCGCCCAGGTCGATCGCTACGCGCGCCAGCACGCCGCGCGGGCGCTGCTGGCCGCCGGGAAACGCCAGTGGGCGCAGCGCGACAGGGATCGGGCGGTGGCGACCTTCGGCCTGGTGGTCTCGCAATTCGCGGCCGAGCTTTCCGCGCACGATTTGCAGGAGGTCGCCGAGACCCTCATGGCGGGCGGCCAGGCGGCCCTGGCGTCCGGCGCCTTCGAGAAGGCCATCGCGGCTTCGATCCGGCCGCCCAGGCCGGCATCCCAGAGCCAGCTCGCGTGGTTGCGGTTCCGCTTGGGCGAAGCATACATGCAGGCCGGCAGCATGGCCGAAGCGCGCGCCGCGTTTCGCGAGATCATGGACCTCGGGCCGGGAATAAGGGCGCCCGGCGGCCGGGCGCTGGCGATCCCGGCCGAGATCCACTATCGCGAGACCCGCGGCCTCGCGTCCTGGCAGGATCTGCAGGCGGTGCAGGCCCTGTGGCGGCAGGCGCAGGACGCGCAGTACGTCAAGCATCAACCCGACGAGGCCGCCAACCTCTACCGCCGCATCGGCACCGAGTATCCCGACAGCAACTACGACGGGCGCTCCCTGGTGCAACTGGCCACGATCTTCTGGTTCGAGAACCAGGACGCGCGCGGCGCCCTGGACGCCATCGATCTGGTGCTTCAGAACGATCGCAAGGACGATCTGTGGCCCGACGGCATGCGGGCCGGCGCCTGGGCGCTCTTCCACCAGGGCCGCGTGCGGGAGGCCGGCGGCGATCGGGCCGGCGCCCGGACTTCGTACAAGCAATTGCTGGACGACTGGCCCGAGGCGGCGGATCACGACGGCAAGCCTTTCGCGGCTCGGGCCATCCAGCGCCTTTCCCTCCTGGGCGGGCTGCCTTGAAGCCGACGCACAGCCTGACCGGTCCCGCGGTGCGGGTCGCGGCGATGCTGGTGGTGCTCGTCGGCCTCCCGACCGCCCTGCTGGTCGCGGCCGACCTGCGCGAACTCAATCGCGACCGCGCTTTCGTGCGCACGACGCTGCGCGAGGCCCACCGGTCCCAGGCCGCCGCCCTGGCCGCCGACATCGCCAGCCAGTTGCGCCGCCGCCTGGCCCGGCTCCACGCCCCGGTCGACTCGGCGGACGCCGCGCGGACGGCCTCGTCGCTTGCCGAGGAGAAGCCCTTCGTGCGCAATCCGTTCTACATCGATCCGGACGCGCGCCTGAACGGCATGATCTCCTTGCCGGCGCCCGGGCGGGTGGCCGACCTGCCCAACCCCGTGGGCGGCGGCGATCCGGTCGCCGCCGACATGGCGCTGCGCGAGGGCGCCAGGGCGGAGTTCGCCCTTCACGATCGCCCGGGCGCCGTGGCGGCATACCGGCGCGCCTTGCTCCTGGGCTCCGAGCCCGGGTCGCGGGCGCATGCGGCGTTCGCCCTCGGGCGCCTGGCCGAGAAGTCGGGAAAGCCCAGCGAGGCCGCCCCCTACTACCGCGCCGCCTCGCAGATCCTCGGGGACGGCCGGGACGTCCGCGGCATCCCCTACGGGCTGATCGCCGACCTCCGCCTGGCGGCCATCGCGCCGGACACCGGCTTCGTCTCCTCCCTGCGCTCGCGGCTCGCGGTGGCGCTGACGCCCGACGAGAGCGCGGCCTTCGGCTCGTACCTCGATCGGCATCTGGCCGGGCGGGCGCCGGCCGGTTCGCAACCGCAGGCCGTGCTTCCGGCCGCGAGCGGCGACCAGGTGCCGATCTCGTACTTCGCCGGCGGCACCGCCTCGAGCTCGCAGGTGCCCCGTAAGCAGCCGCAAGCCATAGCGGTGCTCATCCAGGAGCGGCTCTGGCCGCTCATCCGCGGCAAGGAGTTCGCCGACCCCGCCTGGGTGCGGGTCGCCGGTCCGGCGGGCCCCATGCTGTTCGGCGTCGCGGGCAGCCCGCGCCGGGGATACGTGGGATTCCAGGCCGATTTCGACGAGATCGCCGCGACGTACGTCCCGCGCTGGGCGCAGCGCGTGGGGCTGGATCCCGCGGCCGACGCGACCTTCCTGCCCGGCGGCCAGGCGGCCTCGGGTTCGCTCGAGGCCGCGCTGGAGGTCCCTTTCGAGTTTGCCCGCGTGGCCATCCGGCTCAAGGACGATGCGGTCGACGCCAGGCTGCAAGCGCAGTCCCGGCGCAGCCTGCTCGCCCTCGGGCTGCTGCTGGCCGCCATCGGCGCCGGGGCCTGGGCGCTGTATCGCGGCATCACCCGCGAACTGGCGTTCGCCCGGATGCAGGCCGCCTTCGTGGCCGGCGTCTCGCACGAGCTCAAGACGCCGCTCACCGCCATCAAGATGTACGCCGATCTCCTGGCGCTGGGCCTCGCCAAGGATCCCGAGGCGGCGACCAGGACGCTCGTGGCCGAGGGCGATCGCCTCAACCGCCTGATCGACCGGGTGCTGGATTTCGCGAGGATCCAGCGCGGCACGAAGACGTACAACGCGGTGCGCGTGGACGTGCCGGAGGTCGTGGCGGAGGCCCTGGCCATCCTGGATCCCTCGGTCCAGGAAGGCGGCTTCGCGATCACGCGCACCAGCGAGGACGGCGTGCCGGCCGTGAGGGCCGATCGGGACGCCCTCCTCCAGGTGGTCCTCAACCTGGTGAGCAACGCGATGAAGTACTCCGGCGAGGCGCGGGAGATAGGGGTGGCCGTCCGCCGCTCGGGAGACAAGCACGTGGCGATCGCGGTGAGCGACAAGGGCATCGGGATATCCCGCCGCAACCAGGCGCGGATCTTCGAACCGTTCCAGCGGGCGGTGCCGGCGGACGGCCCCGCGGGAAGCGGTCTGGGGCTCGCGCTCGTGCGGGAGTACGTCGCCGCGCATGGCGGCGAGGTGCAGGTAACCTCGGAAGTCGGGGCGGGCAGCACGTTCACCGTGCTCTGGCCGGCCTGGACGGAGCGCGGCACGGGTCGCCTGAACGCGGCGTCCGCGGCGCCAAGGGCAATAGGAGATGGCGATGGCCAAGATCCTGGTCGTTGAAGACGAGGCCGCGATCCGGCGCGGCCTGGTGGAAGTCCTCGAAGCCAAGGGCCATGAGGTCGACACGGCGGCGACCGGCACCGACGGCCTGGCCAAGGCGACCGATCGCGAGCGCGTGCCGGACCTGGTCCTGCTGGACGTCATGCTTCCCGGGATGGGCGGCTTCGACGTCCTGCGGCGCATCCGCGACGTCGCTCCCGGCCTGCCGATCATCATGCTCACGGCCAAGGGCCAGGAGGTGGATCGGGTGCGCGGCTTCGAACTCGGGGTCGACGACTACGTGGTCAAGCCGTTCAGCGTGATGGAGCTGCTGGGCCGCGTCGCGGCGGTGCTGCGGCGCTCCAACGGACCCGCCGCCATCGAACCCGAACTGGTCGTCGCGATCGGCCTGGCCACCGTGGACTTCGACCGGATGACGCTCGTCCGCGAGGGAGCCTCGCGCGAACTAGCGGCCAAGGGCTTCGACCTGCTCCGCTGCTTGCTGCGCCACAAGGGCAAGGTGGTCTCGCGCGACACCATCATGGACGAGGTCTGGGGCCAGGACTCGGTGCTCAACACGCGAACGATCGACAACTACGTCGTGAAGATCAGGCAGCTGGTCGAGCCCGATCCCAACAATCCCAGGCACCTCCACACGGTCCACGGTGCGGGGTACCGGCTGGACTTGTGACGTAGTTGATGATTTTCTAATCACACGTTACTCTGGCGAAGTCCCGTACCCCCTGTTTCGGAGGATTTCGCCGATGCCGTGCACCAAGACCGCCGATCTGCCGCCGCAGTCCTTCCCCACCAAGCAAGCCGCCCGCGAGGCCGCCTGGGAGGCCCTGGCCGCCTCGGGGGCAGCGCGCTACCCGTTCCCGCCCCGCAACCGGATCCCCAATTTCCAGGGCGCCGATCGCGCGGCGGCGCGCCTGCTCGATCTCCCGCTGTTCCTCGGTGCGCGGCGCATCAAGGTCAATCCCGACGCCCCGCAGCGCTACGTACGCATCGGTGCCCTCCTCCGCGGCATCTCGGTGTACATGGCCACGCCGCGCCTGGCCGGCGGCTTCTGGTTGCTCGATCCCGCGGTCATCCCCGATGAAGAGTTGGCCCGGGCCGCGAGCCTGACCCACGTGGCCGAGTTTGCGCAACAGGTGCCCGTCACGGCCTTGCCCCCGATGGACGTGGTGGTCTGCGGAGCGGTGGCCGTCACCCGCGCCGGCAGGCGCGCCGGCAAGGGGCGCGGCTACAGCGACCTGGAGTACGGCATCCTGCGGGAGCTTGGCCACCCGGCTCCGCCGGTCGTGACCACCGTGCACCCGGTGCAGATCGTGGCCGACTTCCCGGTCGACGCGTTCGATCAGCTGCTGACGTGCATCGTCACGCCCGACGAGACGATCGTGCCGCCCGCTCCCGGCAATCCCCCGGCCGGCATCGACTGGGGCCGGCTGAGCAAGGCCGACCTGCGGCGGATGCCCGTCCTGGCCGATCTCGAGGCCTTTCTGGCGGAGCGCTAGAGCGGCACCAAAGAGGTAACGGCCCGTTTGATACCCGGGCCGTCATGGAAGGTGCCGAGCTGGGCTCGAACCGGATTGATACTCCGGGGCACGGTGCTAAACCCACCGCGAGGGTCCGATTCCCTCACCTTCCGCAACTCATCGTACCGCGATGTCGTCAGGGTGTCAACCAAGAAGTAACGGCCCGTTTGATACCCGGGCCGTCATGGAAGGTGCCGAGCTGGGCTCAAACCGGATTGATGCTCCGGGGCACGGTGCACAAACCACCGCGAGGGTTCGATTCCCTCACCTTCCGCATCTACACTACCTAGAAATCGTCGGGAAGTCAAGTTCGGCGGCGTCGCTTCTCGCGGGCGCTGGCGATGGCCGAGAACACCAGCAGGATGCCGATGCCCACGTCGATGCCGATGTCGGCGATGTTGAAGATCGGGAAGATGTTCCGGTAGTTCCACTGCAGGTCGAACATGTCGGTCACGTGGCCGAAGCGCACCCGGTCGACGAAGTTGCCGAGGGTGCCCGCCAGCAGCAACCCGAGGCCCAGGGCCTGCCACCAGGTCGGCCGCTCCTGGTTGCGCTCGTAGGCCAGGATGAAGACGGCCACGATGCCGGCCACGAGCGCCAGCACCGGCACGTGCCCGGCCAGCACGCTCCACGCGCCGCCGGTGTTCTTGACGTGGGTCAGCGCGAAGTAGCCCGGCACCAGGAACGGCATCGACATCGGCAGGTCGTAGCGCGTGCCGCCCGGAAAGTTGAGGTGGCCCTCGACCCATGCCTTGCTCCACATGTCGAGCGCGAGCCAGGCGATGAAGATGGCGTAGGTGGCGTAAGAGGCTATGGGGACCTTTTTCATGAGCCATTCACGCTACCACGGCGCGGGGGGTTCAAGCCAGGCTTCCCAGGGCGTCGCGGATCCTGGGCTCCAGGCGCCCGAGGGAGTGGGCGGCGGCGAGTTCGGCGGCCTCCTCGAGCAGGAAGCGAGCCTCGCTGCCGCGGCCCAGAGTGGCCAGTGCCTCTCCTTGCCGCCACAATGCCTTGCAAAGGCCTTCCGACAGGCCGACTTCTCGGCATATCGCCTCCTGGCGCTCGAGCAGGGCCAGGGCCGCCTCGTACTCGCCCTGCGCCAGCCAGACCTGGGCTTGATTGCCGTACGATTCGGCCACGCCGTCCCGGAGGCCAAGCTCTTCGGCCAGGCGAAGCGCGGCCCCGAAGTACGCGAGCGCCTCGGCGCGATCGCCCCGCGCCGCCAGGATCTGCCCCAGGTTGTCGAGGGCGCAGGACAGCCCTTCCTTGAAGCCGAAGTCCTCGCAGATGCGGGCCTGCTCGGCCGCCAGGCCCAGCGCCAGGTCCACCTCGCCCCGTTCCAGGCGCACCAGCGACTGGTTGCCGAGCGAGGCCTGCAGGCCGAGGGGACTGGAGAGCTCCCGGCACAGCGCCTCTTCGGCGGCATGAAACGCCAGCGCCCGCTCGTGGTCGCCCAGGGCCGCGTGAAGGAGCGCCTGGTTGCCCAGCGAGGCCTTGAGCCCCTCCTTGTAGCCCAGGTCCCGGCAGATTCGCTCCTCCTCGGCGTGCAGCCGCAATGCCGCGTAGGTCTCCCCGAGCATCCGCCGGACGATGCCCTGGTTCCCCAGGCAGGCCTGGAGGGCCTGGCGATTCCCCAGCTCGCGGCACAATCGCTCCTCCCGGGCATGCAGGTCGAGGGCGCCGCGCAGATCGCCCAGCATGCGCAGGACCAGGGCCGTGTTGCCCAGGGCGGCCTGCAAGCCCTGCTGCAGGTCTAGCTGGCGGCACAGGCGTTCCTGCTCGCCGAGCAGCGCCAGCGCCCGGTCGAGGTCGCCGAGTTCCCGGAACACCAGGGCCTGGGTGCCAAGGCAGGCCTGGAGGCCATCGGCCAGGCCGATCGCCCGGCAGATGGCCTCCTGCTGCTCGAGGAGGAACAGGGCGCCGGCCAGGTCGCCGCGGGCTCGCGCCGCCATCGAGCGGTAGCCCAGGGCCGCCTGCAGGCCCGCGTCGTGCCCGATCTCCCGGCAGAGCGCCTCCTGCTCGCCGAACAGCGCCTCGGCCTCCGCCAGGTCCCCGGCCGCCATGAGGCTCAGAGCCAGGTTGCCCGCCGCAGCCTGCAGCGCCGCGGCATCGCCCGACAGCCGGTACTCCGCTACCAGCCTGCGGCGCAGTTCCAGGCCCTCGCCCGGATGGCCCATGTCGGCGAGCAGCGTGGCGATGCGCCAGACATGGGCGGGCGGCGCCGGGGCCCCGGCGACGAGATCGGCGTACGCGGCGGGCAGGGACAGGTCCGATTCGGTGCGAATTCGCGCCCAGTAGCGCTTGACTTCGTGCTCCCGGCCTTCGAAGAGCACCTCCAGGCTCGCCGGATCGGCGAGCAGCGCCGCCAGCCGGGTATGGTCGCCGGCTTCGGCCAGTTGCCAGGGCAGTTCCTCGACCGCCCGCCCTTCGAAGGGCCGCGAGGCGAAGTAGTCCGCCAGGCGCAGATGGGCGTCCCGCCGATCTTCCGGCCGGCCGAGGTACCGCGCCTCGACCGCCTGCCTGAGGTAGTCATGCGCGAACCCCAGCAGGCCGGACCGGTTGAGGAGGGCCTCGTCGGCCGCCAGGAAGAGCGGGCTCCAGGCGGCCTGCGGGAGGGGCGCGCCGGCGCTGCCCAGCAGATCGCGCAGTTCGGCCTCCGCCAGGCCGCGGCGTGCCGCCCAGAGCAGGGACATCGCGTCGCGAACCAGGCCCGGGCGTCCCTCCTGGTAGTCGGCCTCCCAGCGGGCGAGCACGCGCTGATAGAGTTCCGGCACGTCGGGGGCGGCCAGGAGGTCGGCGATGACGGCGTCGAGGGTTTCGTGGCTGCCGTGCTGCCGCAACTCGTCCAGCACGACGCGCAGGTACAGCGGGTTGGCGGTCTGGCCGGCGGCCGCCAGGGCGGCCGTCCGATCCCCCGAGAGCGCCTTGGCGAAGCGCGCCAGGTAGTCGTGGACCAGGCGCTCGCGCTCAGGCGGTGCGAGCGCCTCGACGACCAGTCCCGACCAGCCGCGACGACCCGCCTCGTCCAGGGCGCGCCCCGGCAACGTCGAGGCCACCAGGCGCGCCTCGCGCGGCAAGTCGACGGGGAGCCAGACCAGGTCGGGGGCCCCGTCCCTGTCCTCGAGCTGGTTCAGGCCGTCCAGGACGAGCACGTAGCGGCCATGTGCCGCCGCCCGCCAGAGCGCGTCTCGGAGCGCTTCCCGCAGGGCGAGCGGATCGTCCGGCGGTGCGAGCCCCAGCCCGAACGCCCGCGCCAGCGACGCGATGACGTGCCGGCAGAGCACCGTCCAGTCGGCACTCTGCGCGCTCGCGCCGGCGAAGTGGGCGATCACCGGCACCTGCGTTCCGGCGGCGCGCAGCCCCAGCGCCCAGTTGGCCAGGAGGGCCGACTTCCCCGTGCCGGACGCGCCGAGCACCGCCACGGGCGGGCCGTCGCCCGCCACGTGTGCGTCCAGCAGCGCGAAGAGATCCGCTCGCGGCACGTACACCCTGGCGCGGCTGGCCAGGTAGGCTTCGTGAACGGCGGCCTCCCGGGCCAGGGAGTCCGGGGCCTCCTCGGCCGGAAAGAGGCGATCGATCAGCGCCTCGAAGTCGGCGAGCACCCAAGCGCCCAGCTCACGCGGGTCGCGGTAGCCCTCGCGCAAGGGAAGTGACTGGTCGCGTAGCCTCGCCTTCAAGGCCGCGAGCTTCTCCCGCGCCGCCAGTTCGGGCTCGGCGTCGCCGGCCTTGGCGGCGGGATCCGCGAAGTAGAAGAAGCAGTGGTCGGCCATGTCCGGGTCGTTGAGGACGCCGTAGAGGATCTCCAGCTCGGTGACCGACCGGCCGTGCGCCTCGGCCAGCCAGGCCTCGGAGGCGAGCAGGTCCCCGGGCAGTTCGTCCGGAACCCACCCGTAGCGCTCCCCCAGCAGGCCGATGAAGTAGGGGTGGCAGCGCCGGATCTCGGCCAGGCAGATGGGCAGGACCTGCCCCTCGGCCTTTTGCTCGTCGGTCACCCCCCAGCGGAGGTCGACCTCGCTGAAAGCGACGCCGCGGGACTCGCAGCGCTTCCGGATCGCCGGAAACACGCGCTTGACCAGTTCGTCGCGCTCGCCCTGCATGTCGCGGAAGGTCGAGGACACGAAGACCCGTACTTGCCGCTGTGCTCCGGGTTCCATACCTCGGGTATAGAACCACGGGGGAGCGCTGCTTGCAAAAGGTCGGAAGCGAATCGTTCAAGGGGGCCTACAAGAGCCCCGACTCCTCCTCCTCAGGGACGCCGATTCCGGTCAACGGGGTGGTCCCCGATCAGCCCCAGCCTTCGCAGCCCTCGCAGACTCCGCCGCCCGCATCGGCGGCCACGGCGCCGCCGGCCGCTCCGCCCAAGCCGGCGGTCGAGCCTCCCCTTGGCACGAGTACGGCCGGGGACAAGCTCGCGGCGACGGTCAAGGCGCCGGATCCCGATCTGCCGCCACCCAAGATAGATGCGACCACCAAGCCGGTGACCAAGGGCGACGTCCCGAGCAAGTCGACCGCACCGACCAAGCAGTCCGCCACGGCGACGGCCGCGTCCGGCAACGGGACGGGCGGCACGTCGCCCGCGTCCGTCCAGGAGCCGGTCAAGTCGCAGCCCCCGCCGGCCAAGCCGCCCGCGCCGACCACCCAGTCCGGGGCGGGCGGAGCGACGGCCGCTTTCCATCAGCCCGTCTCGGGTCGGCTGGCGGTCAACACGACGTCCGGAGCGTCGCCGACCATCCATAGCCAGACCTACTCGGCCATGTCGACGACCCCGATGACGCGCTCGGAGGCGCCGACCTACCAGGCGCCGCAGACCAACAACCAGACCAACTCCCAGGTCCAGGGCCAGCCGCAGGCCCAGCCGACGCAGGGCGCGCAGAGTCCCGGCACGAGCCAGCAGACCGGCAGCGGCACCACGCCGCTTGAGAGCAGCCAGGCCCAGTCCCAGGGCGCCCAGAGCTCCCAGAACCCAGGCACGCGCCGGCAGGTGCTCGGCGGGAAGGAGAGTGGCGCGGCCCCCGCGCCCGGCAAGACGCCCGGAGCCCAGGTCGCCGCGAGCCCGCAGGCCAGCCTGGCTCCGCCCGCGCCGTCGCCCTCCGGCCGGCCGGGCTCGGCGGCCTTTGCCGCAAGCTCCAGCGCCCAGCTCGCGACGCTCGGGAATCCCCTGGACGGCACGTCGTCCATCCCCCGCGAGCACCAGCCGGACCAGGGCCAGTCGCCGGCAGGCGGCCAGTCTCCGGCAGGCTCGGGTACCTTCGGGCGCTCCGGCCCTACCGGCGGCGGGGGGTCCGGCACACAGCCGGGACGGAGCAACCCGACGCCAGACGGCGGAACGGGACGCGGCGGGTCGGGTCCAACGCCGGCTCCGGGCTCGACCCAGCCGACGGTCCCGGGCGGTAGGCCTTCGGGGCCCGGATCGCAGCCGCCGGGCTCCGGTCACGAGAATCCGCAGGGGCAGCCCGCCGGCGCCAACCGGCCCCAGGCCCCCGCCTCGCCGGGGTCGGCGCCGTCACAGCCGCAGGGAACCGGCCGGCCGGGAAGCGGCACGCCCGGGCAGCCGGGCGGCACTGGCGCCCCGGGCGGCTCCGGCGCACCGGGCGGCTCCGGCTCACCGGGCGGCTCCGGCGCTCCAGGCCAGGGGGCATCACCCGCAGCGCCGCCCGCCGGCGGCAAGAACTCGCCGGCAGGCGCTCCGCAGAACCAGCCGCAGCCGCCCACCGGGAACCTCCCGGCACCAGGTAGGCCCGCCACGCCCGCTCCCGGTGCTCCCCAGCCGGGAGGCGGCCAGCCGGGCAGCCCACCACCAGGCGGGTTCCTTCCGGGTGCGCAAGGGCCGGGCGCGGTACCCAGGCCCGCAAGCCCGCAGCAGGCGGGGCCCGGCGCGGGCAGTCCGCAGGCTCCCGCGGCCCGGAACGGGCAGCCGCCGACGGGTCTCCCCGCGGCCGGTTCCGTTGCGCCGGCCGCCG
>Ga0194120_10007520_pt1 | contig 14850 bp, 11 predicted proteins | sample TA2MahCa65mmetaG_FD_148642 | JGI IMG/M metagenome (GOLD analysis project Ga0194120, IMG submission 148642) | Freshwater microbial communities from Lake Tanganyika, Tanzania - TA2015019 Mahale Deep Cast 65m | ecosystem: Environmental > Aquatic > Freshwater > Lake | place: Tanzania: Lake... | reverse complement strand
CGATCGTCGCGCGCCGCGCGAGCGCGGTCGAGGTCGAGCTCGAGGCGCTGCTCGTGCGCGACGGCGGGCGCGTGCTGTTGCAGCGGCGGCCGGCGGACGCGCGCATGGCGCGCATGTGGGAACTCCCGACACGCGAGCGCGTCGCCGCCGGCGGGCAACCGCGTCTGTGGCCCGTCCGCTACGCCCCGGCTCTCGCCGCCGCGCGCATCGGCGCGCAAGCGCTGCTACGGCTCCGACACGCGATCACCACGCATCGGATCACTCTCGAGGTGCGCGCGGCGAACCTCGAGCGCGGGCCCGCGCTCGGCCGGGGGACGGACGAGCTGTCCTGGGTGCGCGAACAAGAGCTGGACGAACTCGCGCTGACGGGGATGACGCGCAAGGCGCTCGCGCGCCTCGAGCGCCGGCCGCTCGAGGGCGCGCGCGCATTCCGTTCACGTAAGACTGCCAGCGCTGCTCGAACTCCGCGTTGAGCTTCTCGAAGGCTGCGGTTTCGGCCTTGGCGCGCACCCGACCGATGTCATCGGGCCTTGACGGCGAGCTCCACGTTGTTCGTGGATCCCGCCCGGTTCGACTTGTTGCGCCAACCCGGGCCCAGTTCGCGGCTCTCGAGTCGGGCCACCGCGATGTGCACGGGCTACCCGGCCGCCGGCGCGAGCGCGAGGCAGAGCACGAATGGTCGAACGTGGAATCGAGCGGACAAGGGGCTCCTCCTGAGCGTTGAGTTGGTGATACGACCCGTTGCGGGCGCTAGTCTAGCCGCCGGAGTTGCGCATCGAGCACCCACGCCAAGTCCATGCCCCCGGCTCGTCGGCAGCCCCGGTTCCCCGGCGCCGTCGCAGCGGCGCGGCACCCGATGGATCGTCGCGACGCGGCGTGACGATCGTAGTACCGGCCTACAACGAGGAGGACGGGATCAGTGGAGTCGTCGACCGGCTCTCGAAGCTGGAGCTCGGTTGCCCGCTCGAAATCCTGGTCGTCGAGGACGGCTCGACCGATCGCACGCGCGAGGTGCTGACCGGATTGCTCGAGCGCTACCCGTGCCTGGCCGTGATCGAACATGCAGAGAACCGCGGCTACGGGGCCGCGTTGAAGACGGGGTTCGCCGAGGCCGCGCACGACGTGGTCGTCATCACCGACGCGGACGGGACCTATCCGGAGAATCGGATTGCGACGCTGCTCGAGCGGATCGACGACGGCGCCGAGATGGCGGTCGGAGCGCGACGCGGGGCGAACGTGCACATTCCGCTCGTGCGCCGGCCGGCGAAGGCGTTCCTCGGACTGTTGGCGAGCTACCTCGCCGAGACACGGATTCCCGATCTCAACAGCGGACTGCGGGCCTTCCGGCGCGCGCTCGTGCTGAAGTACAGACCGATCCTGCCCGACGGATTCAGCTTCACGACGACGATCACGCTCGCGTCGCTGACGAATCACCATCGGGTCGACTACGTCGACATCGACTACGCTCAACGCAGCGGGCGATCGAAGATCAAACCGATCCGGGACACGCTGCGGTTCTTGTCGCTGATCGTGCGGACGGTGCTGTACTTCAATCCGCTGCGGGTCTTCTATCCGATCGCGATGTTCGTCGGATTGTTGTTCCTCGGGTCCCTGGCCTACGACCTCTTCTGGGAAAGTCCGCCGAATTTGGGGGACAAGACCGTGCTGATGTTCGTCGCACTGGTGCAGGTGCTGACGGTCGGGTTGTTGGCGGACTTGATCGAGAAGAAGTCGCGGTTGTAGGGGAGGGAGGAAGGGGCCATGCAAGGTCCGCGCGCTGCGCGCGCGGACTTGCGTGCGCGAAGACGCGCACGCGACTCCGCGTGCGCTCGGGCGCGCAGACGCGCCCTCGCGTCCGCGGAGTTTAAGTAGGGGGTGGTGGTGGATGGGGAGTTCGTGAGAGCGGCGCACTTCCACACTTCTTCTGACACACCCGGACACCCGAAGGCGCCCTCTCTCCCGTGACGCCCTGTCCCTGCCAACCGGCCTGCCGAGCCCGCGCGCCCGCCGAAGGTTCTAACGCCGCTCGACTTAAACTCCGCACGGCGAGTGGGCGCGTCTTCGCGCCCGCTCGCCGTGCGGAGTCAGGCGAGCGTCCTCGCTCGCCTAAGTCGCGCGCGCAGCGCGCGACTCACTCACTCCCACTCCCACTCCCACCTCACCTCTCCCCTCAAGCCGCCACCGACCTCCACGCCCCCCGCACCACCCGCCTCAAGAAGTGCTCCGCATCCCTCACACCGGCCCCATTCGCCGCGATCCGCGCACCAATTCCCCGCGCCGTCAGCCAACCTTCGCTGTCATCGCTCAGTTCGAGCTTCACCGTCACCGGCTCTCCCTGCTCCTTCCCCGCCCGGTCCGAAACGCACAATCGCAGCGCATCCTCCAGTAACTCGATCCTCAACACCCGCTCCGCGCCATCCGCCAGCCGCAGCCGATAGCACAGCGGGCTCAAGCTCGGCCATCCGAGCGACAGGCACCCGTCGATCCGCACCGTTCGCCCTCGCGTGACCGCCACGCGTCCGGATCTGAGGTCGAGATCTCGCAGCATGCACAGCAGCGAGCGAGCGAGCGTGGGGACGGAAGCGGTGGAAGTCATGCGCACCTCTGGGAAATTCCGGCCCGCCGATTCCATCGGCGACGGCGCGGGGAAATTCCTATCGACCGAAGGCCGCTGCAGGTTGACAGGCTGCTGCGTCCCGATTGGGATTCCCAGATGTCCCCGCCCCCCCGCGGGCCGCGACGTGGGTCGAGCACCTCGTCGTGGTCCTGGCTTCGTTTCGCGCGCCTGCTCGTCGTTCTCGTGGTCGGCTCGCCCTTCGGCGCGCGCGGCCTCGCGCAGCAGCCGACCGATCCGGCCGCGCAGCTGGCCGGTCTGGTCGCGAAGATCGAGGAGAGCGGGGACCTGGTCGACCCAAGCCTCGTGCACGAGTTGGCGGCGCTCGGCACGCGCGAGGCCTTCAACGCCGTGGTCCGCGCCGGTACGAGTTTCCAGACCGTCTACATGCGCCGGGCCGCCATTGCTGCGCTGATCCACTTCGCCGGCCGAACCGAGATCGAGGCCGACGCGCTCGCCCGGTTGCGCGCGTTGGCGCTCGAGCGCGAGTCGCGCGAGACCAGCGAAGCGGCTGTCGCGGCGCTGGCGCACTTTCGAGCCGCCGGCCACGCGCAATTGCGTGACGTCGCGTCGCGCGCGCCGCTCGAGGACGTGCGCGAGCTCGCGTTGCGCGAGCATGCCGCGGTCTTCGAGCCGGCCGACGAGCCGTGGTACCGCGAGCTGTGGGGGCCGGCCGAGGCGCCCGCGCCGGCCGTTCCCAAGCTCGGCGCCAAGTCCAAGGGGCAGAGCGCGGGCAAGGGCAAGGCCACGATCACCGCGCCGCCCGCCGGCTCGGGCGAGAGCGACGAGCCGCCCGTGCGCGCGCCGACGGAGAAGATGCGCGAGATCGCATTCGACGCACTCAGTGCACGCCTCGAGTCCGAGGAGCTCACGCGCGCGATCGCCGATCGAAACTCCCAGATCGCTTCGATCGCGCTGCTGCGCCTGGAGGGCAAGGGCGATCCGCGCGCTCGCTCTCTCGCGCTGGCGCGTTACGAGAACGTCAACGAGCGTGCCTCCGTGCGCGCGACGGCGGCCGCCGTGCTCGCGCGCGCCGACGGAAAGGCCGGGCTGGCGCGTTTGATCGAGGACGCCGGCAAGGCCGAGATGCCGCGCCGGCTGCTCGACGCGCTGGCCGAGCTCGTCGGGCAGGACATCGACGCGGACCTCGAGAAGCGCCTGGCGCGGATGATCGGCAAGGGTTCGCTCGGTGCGCGCCTGTTCGCGCTGCGCGCCCTCGCGCGCGGGAGCGAGAGGAAATACGACGAGGACATCGCCGAGCAACTCGACGAGAGCGAGCCCGAGCTGGTGCTCGCGGCGGCCGAGGCGCTGGCGCGACGCGGCGCGAGTGACCAGGCACAGGCGCTGACGCGAGCGCTGGCGCGAGCGAAGGACGGTTTCTCGCGCGCGGCGCTGATCGAGTCGATCGCCGGACTGCTGAGAGACGAGCCGGCGTGGCGCGCCGAGCTCGCGAAGCTCGCCGCGGACGCCGACCCCGATGTGCGCAATGCCGCCGTGATCGAGCTCGGTCGGCGCGGCGGGGATGCCGATCTCGCGCTGCTCGGGAAGCTGCTCGACCACGAGCATTGGGCGACGCGCCTGGCCGCGGTGCGCGGGTTGGAACTCCTGCACCGCGAGGACTGCGTCGAGTTGCTCGTCGCGCGCCTGTCCAAGGAGCAGGGTCGGCTGTGCGGCGACATCGCGGCCGCGCTGCAGCGCATGACCGGCCGCTCCTTCGGCGCCTATCCGGATCTGTGGCGCAACTGGTGGGACAAGCGTCCGTCCGACTGGCGGCTGGCAGGCAGCGGCGCCGCGCCGACGACCAGCGGGCCGCGCACCGAGGTTCGCGAGGCCTCGGGCACGCGCGTCGCGAATTTCTTCGGGGCGCGCGTGACCAGCGAGCGCGTGTTGTTCCTCGTCGACATCTCCGGCTCGATGGAGGAGGCCGCCGCCGACGGAGAGACGCGCTTCGAACACGCGAGCAAGAAGCTCGTCTTCGCGCTGCAGAACCTGTCCCCGCAGGTGCAGTTCAACCTGATCGTGTTCGGCACCCACGTGACTGCGTGGCGCCGGGAGCTGCTCACTACCGGCGGCAATGCCGCGAAGGAGAAGGTGCCCGTGCTGGAACGGGCGAAGGCCTGGATCGAGAAGCTGCGCATCGGCGGAGGCACGAACTTGTACGGCGCGCTCGAGGCCGCCTTCACCGACCGGGAAGTGGACACCATCTACCTGCTGACCGACGGCGAGCCGACGCAGGGCGGCATCATCGATCCCGTCGCGATCCGCCAGCGCGTCGCGCTGTGGAACAAGCACCGCGGCGTCGTGATCCACACGATCGCATTCGGCAGCTCCTTCCCGCTGCTCGAATGGCTGGCCGGGGATTCGGGCGGCACGTATCGCTACATTCCCTGAGCAGTGACCGACGATCCCGGCCAGCCGAGCGCAAGTCAGCAGGCCGCTCCGCCCCGGCGCCGGCTGCGCTCGATCCTCTCGTTCCTGATCGCCGTCGCGCTGGTCTGGGCGCTGCTCGAGTGGAGCGACGTGCACCTCGCCGACGTCGCGCGCACGGTCGCGCGCATGCCGCTCGCGTCGTTCCTGATCGCACTGGCGATCCACTGCGCGATCTACGCGCTGCGCGCGTGGCGCTTCCGCACGCTGATCCCCGGCGCGCCGCCGCCGACCTTCACGCAGGCGCTGGTGATCGGCGCCGCGCACAATCTCGCGACGTACCTCCTGCCGGCCAAGACCGGTGAGGGGGCGTGGGTCGTGTATTTGAAGTCGCGCCTGGGCGTGTCGGCCAGCGTCGGCCTCGCCTCGCTGATCGTCGCGCGGCTGCTCGATCTCGCCGTGCTGTGCGGCGAGCTCGGCCTGGTGTGCCTGTGGCTGGCCTGGACCGGGCGGGCCGGCGCGCTGCCGTGGCCGGCCGGCTTCGGCGCGCTGCTGCTCGCGCTGACGCTGCTGTTCTTCGTGCTCGCGTCGAAGAGCCACTGGTTGACGTCGATCGCGCGGCAACTGCTCGCGTGGACCGGGCTCGCGCGCACGCGCATCGGCGAGCGCATCGGGCTGCAGCTCGCGGCGGTGGCGGCTGCGCTGCGCGACGCCTCCTCCGGCGGCCGGCTTGCGCGCGCCGCGCTGCTGACCGTGCCGCAGTGGCTGGGCATCTTCGCGTTCTACGCGGTGCTCGCGCGCGCGCTGGGACTCGACGCGGGAGTCGGCTTCGTCGAGGCCTGCTTCGGCTCGAGCCTGGCCGTGCTGACGAACCTGTTGCCGATCAACGGATTCGCGGGCTTCGGCACGCAGGAAGGCGGCTGGGTGCTCGGCTTCGGCATCCTCGGCGTGCCGCGCGACGAGGCGCTCGCGACCGCGCTCGGCGTGCACGTCGTGCAGTTGTTCGACACGCTGCTGCTCGGGGTCGTGGCGCTCGCGCTGCTGGCATGGTTGTGGCCGCCGCGGCGCGCGGTCGAGTAGATTCTTCGCTTCGATGGCCCGGCACGACGACTCTTCCGCCAATGCCGCGGCGCAGATCGAGCTGCACAAGAAGCTCGCCCCGCGCTACGCGTACCGCTACAGCTTCGAGTTCTCGCGGCTGTTCCAGCAGGACTGGCACGCGGAGATGATCTCGCACGTGCCGAGCGCCGCGCGGCGCATTCTCGACCTCGGTTGCGGCACCGGCTTCTTCCTGGCCGAGCTCGACGCGCGCCATCCCGGCTCGGTCGGACTCGACATCAGCCACGAAATGCTGCTCGTGTCGAACCAGTACGTGCCGAGCGCGCGCTTGGTGACGGCCGATGCCGAGAAGTTGCCGTTCCAGCCGGGCTGCTTCGACGTCGTTTTCTGCAAGGGCAGCCTGCACCACACGCGCGACCACGTCGGATTCCTGACCAACTGTCGCGTCGGGCTCAAGCCGGACGGCGTGCTGATCATGAGCGAGCCGTGCAACGACAACCCGCTGATCTGGCTCGCGCGCAAGATCCTGTACAAGCACAGCCAGCACTTCGACGAAGGCGATCAGGGCTTCACGAGGAAGGGCATCGTCGGGTTGTGCGAGCGCGCCGGCTTCGATGTCACGCTGGTGAAGAAATACGGGGTGCTCGCCTATGTGTTCGCCGGCTTCCCCGATCACCTGGGCGTGCTGCGCTGGATCCCGGGCAATGCGTGGATCACGCGCTTCTTCATCCGGCTCGACCGGCTGATCTGCGCGATCCCCGGACTCTCGATCATGGGGTTCCACATCGTGATCGTCGGAAAGCCGCGAGGCTGAGCGCGGGATGCCGGACCCGAGCGCGAGCGGATCGGACCAAGGCGCGCGCTGTCCGAACTGCGGCGTCGCAGTGCTCGGCGCCTATTGACAGGCCTGCGGCCAGCAGCAGGCGGTCGAGCACACGCTCAGCGCGATCTTCGGCAAGACCGTCGCCGACCTCGTCCATCTCGACCAGGTGCTCCTGCGAACCGGATTGTCCCTGCTCTGGCGTCCGGGAGCGCTCGTCGCCGACGTGCTGCGTGGGCGGACCCGGCCCTACACGAAGCCGATCGCGACGATGCTGATCTTCGCCTCGTCGTACTTCCTGCTGTTGCACTGGAGCGGCTTGTCGCGTGCGGTCTTCGGCCAGGACATGCGCGATGCGGATCCCATGTTGAGCCCCATGCTGGCGGAGATCATGCGGGAGACGATGCAGTGGGGGCAGTACCTGAACCTGATCAACGTGCCGCTCGCGGCCGTGCCGATGTGGCTGCTGGACGGCTCCGGGCGACGTCCGTACGGGCACTGGGTGCTCTTCGTTGCCTACACGGTGGCGGGAACGAGCTTGATCGCGACGCTGCTGCTCGTGATCTGCCTCGGGCAACCCGCCTGGTACACCGTGGCGACGGCGGCCCAGCTACCGGGAATGGCGCTGTTCGCCGCATGGACGGCACGCGGCGCGTTTGGGTTCGGCTGGCTGCGCGGGCTCTTCGCCGTCGGCCTCCCGCTGCTCGTCGTTGCGTCCGCGGTCGGCGCGGCCTTCGGTCTGTTCAGGGTCGCCGCCTGGATCGCGCAGCGGAACTAGGCTCGCGTGACGTGTCCTCCGGACCATGACCGGGCTTGTTCGCGTCGAAGGTCGGCGCGCGCATGTTCGCCGCGCGCGCCTCGGCGGTCGCCGCATCGAGCTCGAGCCGCGTCGCGAGTGCGCGGAAGATCTCGAGGCCTTGCGCACGCGCGCGGATCTCGCGCAACGTGCGACCCGCGGGGGCGTCGGCCCACGGGCCGGGCTGCTCGTGCCAGTCGAACAGTCGCGGCGCGTGCTCCGCGGTCCACTTCCAGTACGCCGGGTTGTCGGTCTGGAACACGAACAGCCCGCCCGGCACGAGCGCGCGCCAGATCGCGAACAGCGTGCGCGGCGCGAGCTGGCGCCGATCGACCTTCGAAGCGTCGTAGTACGGCTGCGGGTGGTAGAGATGGACCTCGTCGACGCTCGCGGTCGGGCAGCGCGACACGATGAACTCGGTCGCGTCGCCCCACGCGAACTTGCAGTGCGAGAGTCCGCGCTGGCCGGCGCGCAGGCTGGCCAGGCGCAGCGCCGGCGGCACGAGCTCGATGCCGAGGTGATCGTGCGTCGGTCGCCGCAGCGCGGACGACACGAGGTAGAGGCCGTTGCCGCAGCCGAGATCGAGCACGCGCGGCGCGACGCGCCCAAAGGCGCGAAGCCAGTCGAAAGGTTCGCTGCGCCGCTCCAGCGGCACGCGCGTGCGCACCCACTGGTCCTTCGGCAATACGGTGCCTGGGAACGCCTCGGCGGGATCGAAGGGCCGTGGACGGCCCGTCGCGCGGGAGCGGCGTCGGTGTTGCACGCGGCGAGTGTAGCGGCCGGGCTCAGCGCGGCAGCAGCGCAACCGTCCAGCACGCCGCGAGCGCGAGCAGGCAGCCGAGCGCCAGCGTCGCGCTCGTTGCGGACCGGCCGCGCATCCGTGCGCCGAGCCAGCCGAGCAGCAGGCCGGCCGGCACGCCCGCTCCGAAGCCGCAGGCGTGGGCGAGCACGTCGGTGCGCTCTCCACCGAAGCCCATCGAACCGAACAGGAACATCCCGACGCCGAATACGGCCAGGCGCCGCATCCAGTTCTCGCGAGCGCGCGTCAGGCGCACGGCCTCCAGCGCCACCAGCGCGCCGATGACGCCGAACACGGCGGTCGAAGCGCCGAGCGAGCGGTGCGTGGGTTCCTGGATCCACGCGTTCCACGCATTGCCGACCGTGCCCGACACGAGCGCCGCCGTCAGCGCGGCCCCGGCGCTGGTCTCCGCGGCCAGGAGCGCGACGAAGAAGCCGCCGAAGACCAGGTTCGACGCGAGGTGGCCGGCATCGGCGTGCAGCGTGAGCGCGGTGACCGCGCGCCAGGGTTCGGCATCGAGCAAGCGGCCGGCGACTGCGATTCCGGCGGCACGCCAATCCAAGGCGAAGGCCGACACGAAGTCGAGCGCATTGACCAGCGCCAGGGCCACCGCGAAGGCGAGCAGCGCGTACAGTCCCGACCACCAGTTGCCCGGCACCGCCGCGACGCGTGTCCATAGTCCGCGCTCGCGGTCATACAGCGCGAGCTGATCGCGCGCCGGCTGCTCGAAGTGCTCCTCGACCAGCAGCACGTGGTCGATGCCCTGTTGGACCGCGAAGTGGGGCACCGACATCGACTGCAGCACGAGTGAATGCTCGTCCGCGCGCCGCCGCCGCGGCGAGCGATAGACCTCGATCAGGCGCGGGACTTGTTGGATGGTCATCACGGCGGAGCCTCGAACGGGGTCCTTAGCATCGAGGCGCGGAGTTTTCAGTATGCTGCGCGACTTCGCGCCTGTCGCGCGTCCCGAACCCCTCGAATCCCATGTCGAACAAGCTTCGCTCCCTCCGCTCGCTGACCTGCGCGCTGCTCGCGCTCGTTCCGCCGTCCCTCGTCGCCTGCGCCGGACCCTCCAAGGCCGTGCTGGGCGAGGCCGGAAGCGCGCCCAATGCGCAGCCGCCCGTGGCGCGCGCGAGCGCGGACACGCTCTCGCTCGAGCGGATCGCAGCCCTGCGCGGCGTCGGCGCCGCGGTCATCTCGCCCGACGGGAAGTGGGTCGCTTTCACGCGCTCGATGCCGCGCAAGCCCGGCGTCGACGACGATGGCGGTTCCTGGAGCGAGCTGTGGCTGCTCGAGCGCGCCAGCGGCAAGGAGCGTCCGTTCGTGACCGGCAAGGTCAACGTCAGCGGCCTGGACTGGCTGCCCGACTCGAGCGCGGTCACCTTCCTGTCCAAGCGCGGTGACGACAAGTCGACCGCGCTGTACGCGCTGCCGATCGACGGCGGCGAAGCGCGCCGCGCGCTCGCGCACAGCGAGTCGATCGGCGGCTACAGCCTCTCTCCCGACGGCAAGCGCGCCGCGTTCGTGTCGACCGAGCAGGAGAAGGCCGGCCTGAAGAAGGCGCGCGAGAAGGGCTTCACGCAGGAGATCTACGAGGAGGATTGGCGCCACAACCGGGTCTGGATCGGCACGCTGTTCGACGAGAGCGCGAAGCCGCGCTCGCTCGCGCTCACCGGACACGTGCACGCGGTGCGCTGGAGCCCGGTCGACGCGCGGCTGCTGGTCTCGATCGCGCCGACCCCCGCGGTCGACGACGAATACATGGCTCAGCGCCTGATCGTGGTCGATGCCGAGCAGGGTGGGGTGCTGGCGAAGATCGACAACACGGGCAAGCTCGGCGCGGCCGCCTGGAGCCCCGACGGCGCGCGCATCGCCTTCATCTCGGCCGCCGATCTGAACGACCCGTCCGACGGCCGGTTGATGCTGGTGCCGAGCACCGGCGGCAAGCCGAGCGAGCTGCTGGCGGGCCTGGAAGGCGACTGCACGGACTTCGCGTGGCAGAGCCCCTCCGCGCTGATGATGCTCACGCACCGCGGCGTGTGGAGCACCTTCGACCGGCTCGAGATCGGCGCGGGCGCGACCGTCGCGTTGACGAAGCAGCTCGTCGCGACCGGCGGGCCGGTCCTGACCAGCGTCTCGCTCTCCAACAGCGGCATGGATGCCGCCTTCGTCGCGAGCTCGCCGAAGCATCCGCCCGAGCTGTTCACGATGAGCCACGGCGATGCGACGGTCGCGCGCCGCACGAATTCGAACCCGTGGCTCGACGAGTTGCGCCTCGCGCCGCAAGAAGTGATCTCGTACAAGGCGCGCGACGGAGTCGTGATCGAGGGACTGCTCGTGCGCCCGCTCGACGAGGTCGCCGGGCGCCGCTACCCGCTGGTGATGTACGTTCACGGCGGCCCCGAGGCCCACCACTCCAACGGCTGGTTGACCAATTACGGAGATCCAGCGCAGACGCTGGCTGCCAACGGATATTTCGTGATGCACACGAACTACCGCGGCAGCACCGGTCGCGGCGTGGCGTTCTCGAAGCTCTCGCAAGGCGATCCGGCCGGCAAGGAGTTCGACGACCTGATCGACGCGGTCGATCACCTCGTGGCCCAGGGTTGGGTCGATACCGCCAAGGTCGGCGTGACGGGCGGCTCCTACGGCGGCTATGCGACCGCGTGGCTGTCGACGCGTCACTCGGGCCGCTTCGCGGCCGGCGTGATGTTCGTCGGGATCAGCGACAAGATCTCGAAGGTCGGCACGACCGACATCCCGAACGAGGAGTTCCTCGTGCACGCGCTGCACCGGCCCTGGGAGAAGTGGCAGTTCATGCTCGAGCGCAGCCCGATCTACGAGGCCGGCAATTGCCGCACGCCGCTGTTGATCCTGCACGGCAAGGACGACCCGCGCGTCAATCCCGGCCAATCGCGCGAGATGTACCGGCACCTGAAGCTGCGCAGCAAGGCGCCCGTGCGGCTCGTCCTGTACCCGGGCGAAGGCCACGGCAACCGCAAGGCTGCCGCACGCTACGACTACAGCCTGCGCCTCGTGCAGTGGTTCGACCACTACCTGCGCGGCAGCGGCGGGGAAATGCCCGCTTGGGAGTTGGACTACGGGCTCGAGCCGAAGGCTGACGCGGTCAGCGCGCCCGCGAAGTAGTTGCGCTCCGCGCCAGGCAAGGATCGAGCGGCGATGGCGCTTTCTCGCAAGCTCGCGCTCTCGGCGCTGTCCGGCGCCGTCTTCGTCGCGGCGGGGGAGCTGGTGCTGCGCGGTGTCGGATTCGAGCATCCGGCTCTGCGCGACCCGATCGTGGTCTGGGACGCGCAGAACGACAAGGAGCTGCACAGCGAGGAGGGGCTGCACCGCGTCAGTCCCACGTGCCTGTGGGAGCCGCGCCCGGGCGCACGCGTGCCGTGGGGCGCGGCCGAGGACGAGCGCATCGCGACCGACACGCGTCGCGGTCCGCTGCGGCCCGAGCACGCGCCCGCGGGCGTGTTGCGCATCGTCGCGCTCGGTGATTCGTCGACCTTCGGTTGGGGCGAGCCGTACTCGAACTCCTACTGCGCGCAGCTCGAGGGGCTGCTCGCCGAACGCGGCCTGCCCAGTGAGGTCGTCGACCTCGGCGTGATCGGTTACACGGTGCGCCAGGGGTTGGAGCGCTGGCGCGAACTCGGTCGAGCGCAGCATCCCGACGTTGTGATCGCGGCCTTCGGGGCGGTCAATGACCATCTCGCGGCGGTCGACCTGGCCGACGATCTGCGCATCGCGCAGTCGCGCGAGCGTCTCGACCCGCTGCGCATGCGTGCTGAGTGGGTGCGCGATCATTCGCGGCTCGTGCACTTGGGCGCGCGTGTGATCGAGGGGCCGCTGCCGCTGGCGGCCGAGCGCCGCAAGCAGTGGTTCGACCGCTGGGAGGCGCAGCGCGCGCACGAGCCGCGGCTGGGGTTCACCGACTACGCGGGCGTGCGGCGCGTCGATCTGCGCCTGTTCGAGGCGACGCTCGTCGAGTTGCGCCGGGACGTCGAAGCCGCCGGCGCGAAGCTCGTGCTCGTGTGCATGCCGCGCCAGCGGGACTTCGAGATGCAAAACCCGATCCTGGTCGATTACTCCGAGCTCGTGCGCCGTCACGCCCGCGAGCAGGGTCTCGACTGCATCGATGCGCACGCTGCCTTTCGCGATCGCGCGCGCGTCGAGCTGCGCGGTTTGCCCTTGTTCCACGACATGGTCCACCCGACCGCGGCCGGGCATCGTCTGATCGCCGAGGATCTCGCCGCCGCCATCGCCGCGCGTGCGGGTGCGGGCGAGCCGCGCTAGTCTCGTTGCGTGGGTGTCGCACGCATTCGCAAGCTCGTGCTCGCGCTGGTCAGCGCCGGGCTGGCGCTCTGCTTGCTCGAGCTCGGCCTGCGCGCCGGCTCCTTCGCGTACCCGCCCGTGCGCGAGCCGATCATCCTGTGGGATCCGGCCGCGGACGCGCAGTTGTCGGAGACCGGCGGATTGCACCAGGCCAGCGCGCGCCAGTTGTGGGAACCGCGACCGCTCGCCGCCGTGCCTTGGGGCTCGGCGCAGGGCGAGCGCATCGCCGAAGACTCGCGACGCGGGCCGGCGCGCGAGCTGGACCGAGCGGCCGGCGCGCTGCGCGTCGTCACGCTCGGCGACTCGACGACCTTCGGCATGGGCGTGCCCTGGGACGACTGCTACAGCGCGCAATTGGAGGCGCTGCTCGCGCGGCCGAACCGCCCGGCCGAGGTGCTCGATTTCGGCGTGATCGGCTTCACGGTGCGCCAGGGGCTCGAGCGCTGGCGCGAGCGTGCCGCGCGCTGGCGCCCTGACGTCGTCGTGCTGGCCTTCGGCGCGTTCAACGACCACGTGGCCGCGCTCGACCGCACCGACGACCAGCGCATTGCCGACGGCGTCGCGGCGGCGACGGGCCTGCGCGGCTGCATGCGCACGCTGCGAGCTTCGTCGCGCGTATTCCACCTCGCGGCGCGGCTCGTCGACGGCGGCGGCGCCTCGGCCGAGCGCGAGCGCACCTGGCAGCAGGTTCTCGAGCAGCGCAAGCAGCTCGACAAGAAGGCCGGCGGCACGCTTTTCCAAGGGCTGCGACGTGTCGATCCGGCGCGCTTCTCCGAATTGCTCCTGACCCTGGTCGCCGAGGCACGCGCGAGCGGCGCGCGTGTCGTGCTCGTGTCGGTTGCGCGCCGGACCGACGCCGAGCGCCTGCATCCGGTGCTGATGGAGTATTCGCGCACGGTCGAGCGGATCGCCGCGGAGGAGGGCGCGGCGCTGGTCGATGCGCGCGCGCTGTTCCGCGCAGCCGGCGTCACCGACGCGGGGGTCGATGCGCTGTTCCTGCCCGGTGACCCGCTGCACCCGACCCGCGCGGGTCACGCGATCCTGGCGCGGGCGCTGGCCGGGGCCATCGAGCCATGAGCGCTCCCGGACTCTCGAGCGTGCTCGCGCAAGCGCGCGAGGCGGGGGCGCGACCGATCCACGAGCGCCGGATGCTGCGCGCTTGGCTCGCGACGCGCTCGCTGCGTTCGGCGCTCGAGACGCGCCGCGAGCGCGCTCCGGCGCGGCTCCTGGAGCGCTGCGCGGAACTGGAGCGGGAGCTCGGCGCGCTCGTTCGCGGCGTCGAGGAGCACCCCAGTGCGGACGGTTCGGTACGCCTGCTGCTCGAACTCGCCGACGGCCAGAAGATCGAGTCGGTCCTGCTTCCGCGCGGCGTGCAGTGCATCTCGACGCAGATCGGCTGCGCGGTCGGCTGCGTGTTCTGCGAGACGGGCCGTTACGGGCTCGTCCGTCAGCTGAGCTCGGCCGAGATGCTCGCGCAGGTGGTCGAGGGCCGCCGCCGCCGCCCGGTCCGCCGAGTCGTGCTGATGGGCATGGGCGAGCCCGCGCACAACCTGGCCGCTGTGCTCGAGGCGCTCGAGCGGCTGCACGTCGACGGTGGCATCGCGCGCGAGAACCTGGCCTTCTCGACGGTCGGCGAACGCGCGGCCTTCGACGCGCTCGCCGCCAGCGCCGTGCAGCCGCAGCTCTCGCTGTCCCTGCATACGCTGGATGCCGAGCGCCGTGCGCAGCTCCTGCCGCGCGCGCCGCGCATCGAGCCGCGCGAGCTCGTCGAGCTCGCCGATGCCTACGCGCGCTCGACCGGACGGCCCTGGCAACTGCAGTGGGTGCTCCTCGCCGGCCGCACCGATGCGTTCGCGGAGTTCGAGGCGCTGGCCGAGCTGCTGCGCGGGCGCATGGTGATCGTGAACCTGATCCCGTTCAATCCGGTCGACGGCTCCGGCTGCGAGCGGCCCGAGCTCGTGCACGCGCAGGCGCTGATGCGGCTGCTCATCTCGCGCGGCGTGCGCGCGAGGCTGCGCCGCTCGGGCGGGCCCGACGTCGAGGCGGCCTGCGGG
>Ga0194120_10007508_pt1 | contig 14871 bp, 14 predicted proteins | sample TA2MahCa65mmetaG_FD_148642 | JGI IMG/M metagenome (GOLD analysis project Ga0194120, IMG submission 148642) | Freshwater microbial communities from Lake Tanganyika, Tanzania - TA2015019 Mahale Deep Cast 65m | ecosystem: Environmental > Aquatic > Freshwater > Lake | place: Tanzania: Lake... | reverse complement strand
CCCCTCGGACACCGTCTCCGAATGCGACGCCGTCCGGCTCCCACTGACCGAGTAGGCCTCGCTGTTACTCACCGCCTGGCTGTGGGTGACCGCCTGCCCGACGCTGGTGGACTCTGAATGGCTGACCAACTCGCTGGCCACATCGCTCACGCCAACGCTGTGGCTCTGCGTCGCCGCCTGCCCAACCGTCGTCGCCTCACTGACCGTTGTTGCTGAGCTCACCCCGCTTGTGCTGGCCCACGACGACCCATCGGACACGCCCCACGACGAACTGTCCGAGATAGTCGGGCCAGTGATGTTGTCGCTGTACCCAAACTTCAGACCCAGGTCCGCTGGCGCTAGACTCAGGCTGACACTTCCCATCCCGGCTGGATCGGTCTCGGTGTGCGAGCCGCCCTGACTCTCGACGTGCGACCCGCCAGACGAACTCGATGCGAACGTGCCATCCGTGTGTGCAATCCCGCTCGTGTGAGACTCACTTTGCGTCTGCGCCGCGCCAAATGACTCACTTGTACCGTGGCTCACGCCGCTCGAATGGGTCACGCCCGACGAGTGCATGACGCTGTTCGTCTCGGCCTGCCCTTCCGTCTGCGTGACGCCCGTCGTGTGCGACCAGCCGCTGCTTTCGGCGATGCCTTCGGTGTGCGCTCGACCATGCGAGACCCCGACACCTTGAGAGACGCCATGACTCTCGGATGTGCCATACGACTCGTTGGCCGACTGCGCCTGCCCGACGTTCAAGATGATCGGCAGGGACACCCCGAAGCCGATGGACGTGGCACCTTGCTGCCGTGAGGCGATCGGGCTGGTCAGGTTCGCCAGCGACTCGAGCATGGCCGCGATGTTACGCCGCGCAATGGGCGTGGCGATGTTGAGAAACAGAAACTCTTCTCTTGCGCGGGCCAGCGCCCGGAACAGGATTTCGTTCTGCTGCTCGCTGTATTCCGATGTGGCCGGGCGCATCCCGGCATCCTGCCCGCCGCCCCGGGCCGACTCGCGTGGGTCGGGCTGGCCGATGAGCGTTGTTACGCGCTGCATATTCTTCAGCGCTTCCCACAACCATCGCCCGCGCCGGATGGTGAGCGGCGCAAATCGGCTCTGAGGATATTGTGCCGTCAGCGAAGCAATCACTGCCGCGTGCGCGCCCTCGGCCAATTGGATGGCGATTTCCTTTGTCTCATGCCGGGCCGCCGCGCCGTAGCACTGGACGATGCCCAGCGGCGGGTCGAAGATGCCGTAGTGCAGAGTGATCATCTCGACGCCGGACGCATACAGTCCGCGAATGAGCGCCGCCTGCTTGCGGATGAGAGATGCATCGGCCCGCGCCTCCTGGGGCAGGTACTTCAACTCCGAGACTTTGATGACCCGAAATCCACGCCATGTCGGCCCGCCGGCTGGCCGCTCGACGACTTCAAAGACGAGATAGCTCAGCGCATCGAGCGGATTCCCATCCGCATCTTGCTCGAAGACGCACTCGCTCGATAGACACTCTACGTCGTCGAGATCCGCCATTCGCACTTGGGTGCCCTGGCGTAGCCGCGCAATCCATTCGTTCGCAGTGTCTCTCAATCCCACAACGTCATTCCCTGTTGGTTTCACTCAACGCTGAGTCGCTGTTGCCTCGCGTGCGGATCGCGGCTAACACATCTCTCATTCCGGCAAGCGGACTAACCGGCGACATTGGCTGAGCGGCCCAATTTTGAACGAGAACGCTAATGTACCCGGCTGGCATCACTGCCCACAGCAGCCATGCGCCTATCGTCGCGAACGTGCCGGTGTTCTGAGCGATAATTTGCGCCGCGCTCGTCTGGCCGCCAAACACATCGGCCAATTGCGCCGGCGACAAGCGCGATGCCTGCCACAGGTACAGCCGGTAGCCCAGAATGGCGATGCTATACAGCACCATCCCGGCTTTCGTCGTCCACAACAGTGACCACCGCTGCTGTGGCATCACGGTCAAAGCCAGCGCTGCAACCCACCACATCACCGCGCCAATGAACGGCACGGGTGGGCCAAACGACCATGTTGCAATGAGCCAAAGACCGACCGCAATACCCGTCGTAATTTGGGCTGTACGTGGGGGCGCAACGGGTGTGGCAACTCTTCCATATCGACTCGGCGCATAGACGGCCTGTAACTGCGCCCATCGATCAAACGTCAGCGCGATGAGAGCGGCGGCTGAGACGGACAGCCACTGTGGGGCGGTATCCACGATGGCATAGATGATAAATAGCCCACCGTTGGCAAGGTAAATCGCCAGGTCAGCGAGCAAGTCCATCGGTTTCATTTTGAACAGGTGGCGCTGATGACGCAACGATCAGAGGCAGACTCGCTACCACTACGCCTTCCAAACTAGCTTCCAGCCGATACTCCCCCGGCGCATTCAAAGTGCCCCTTAGCGTGAGTAGATGAACGTGTACCGCCGACGCCGTAAATCGATCTTCGTCGCGGGCGACTTCCCGCCCGGCCATGTCCAGTAACCGCACGCACAAACCAAAGTGCCCCGCGCCACCACACAGCGCCACCGCGACCGGAATACGCGCTTGTGCTGGGAACGATGGGGCATACAGGTCGAAAAAGATTCGGTGCAGCGTTAGTCGCCGGTCAGGTGAGGCCAGTGATTGAAGCACATCTTCAACCGGAAGAAGAGCAGCCAACTGAGGAATCATTATTCATCCTTTCTTGCAGATCGGCGCTTGACGGCTGGCAACCATAGACGTATAAGGGGGTCTATGTCAGTCCAGCGGGTTGCCAAGACGCGGGGGCGAATGAAGTTTATACTCTTTGACAAGCTGGTAGCCAGCGTTCGCCAAGGCGGGGCCATTGTGTGTCGCGAGGCCAGGCCGAAGCGCGCGTTGGCGATCAACGGGCGGCAGGTCAAGCGCATTCGGCCGATTAAAACAATCCGCCGCTAAAGATCGGCGCGGCCATCACCAACAAGATAACGACAATGTACGGGAAGAAGAAAAAGAAGATCATCGGCAGGATGATCTCGCTGCCGACCTTCTCCGCTCTCATCTGTGCTTCGCCAATGTAGCGCGACGCCGTGGACGTGGCGATTTGCGAGAGCAACTCGCGTGTGCCAGTCCCTCTCCGCTTCACCCCATCCAGGCTGGTCGCCAAGCCAATCAAGTCCGAGTCGCCCGAGCGCCGCGCTTCTTCACGCAGCGCACCTTCAATATTGCCCTCAGTGAACAAGCCGCCGATGCCCTTGAGCGACAACACGCGCCGGAACCAGGCGGCGCACACACCCGGCCCGCGCGAAAGCCGGACGATGGCTTCAGACAGAGTCGTGTCGGCTCCGACTTCTGCCGCGAGTAACGAGACAAACTCCGGCAGTTCTGCGGCCAGTTGCCGTCTGGCCCGCCGCGCAGGCGCGTTCAAGTAGATCAGATTGAGCAGAAACGGCAGAGCGGCCATGGCCGCCAGCGCCAGCGTTACATCGCCGCCGATCAGCCCGCCAAGCACGGCCCCGACCCCACCAACCGCAACCTGCAGGGCAATGACTTCCGGCAGGGCCCAGCCCTGCCACTTTCCTATCAGTTGCGCCCAATACAACTGGCTGTCAATCGCTCGTGTCCAACCCAGCGGCGTATATTTCACGATTGGCGTGAATGCGGCCAACACGCCACGCCAGAAAGGAAGTTCCGGCTCCGGCGCATTGGCTGCGAGCGTATTACCCAGACTCTTGCCCCAATAACCGGACGGCAGGGGCCAAACTTGATAGGCGACCATACCAGCGGTGAGGGCGATGAGGGAAGCGACGATGATTTCCATGTGTGTCTCCCAAATAAAAAGCGCCCGGCACGAAGCCGAGCGCTTGCGAACGAATGAGTTGATTGTATCTAGCGACATCCAAGTGCCGGATGGGTAATGTAGATGATTCGATTATAAGGGAGGGTAAACCCTCCCGCAACATGTGGCGTACTCGCCTGGCAACTTTACGAGTGAGGGCTGCGTGTGGCCCGCCGACAGCGTGAACCCGCCAGAGATTTGGTGAGAGGGGGCGCCCGTGCCGGTGCGCCGCTCAAGCAGGCGCAAATATCCGCACTTCACGCGCCAACCGGTCGGCCAGTTTGTCTTTCTCGACTTCGAGGTCATAGCGGGCTTGCAGATTGATCCAGAAGCGGTCGGACAAGCCGAAGTAGCGGGAGAGACGCAGGGCCGTGTCGGGGCTGATGGCGCGTTTGCCTAAGACGATTTCATTGATGCGGCGCGGCGGCACACTCATGTCCTTTGCGAGCCGATATTGGCTGATGGCCAGCGGCTTCAGGAATTCTTCCAGCAGGATCTCGCCGGGATGGATGGGGGGGAGTTTCTTGGCAGTCATCGTGCGCTCCTAGTGGTAATCCACAATCTCGACGTCGTAAGCATCGGTTCTCTTCCACGTGAAACAAATCCGCCATTGGTCATTGACCCGAATGCTGTGTTGGCCCCTGCGGCGACCGCTGAGTTTTTCCAGCCGGTTGGCAGGCGGTTTCTGCAAATCTGACAGGCTCTCGGCGGCGTTCAGCACTTCCAGTTTGCGGCGGGCGGCGCGCTGAATATCGGGCGGCAATTTCCGCGAAAACTCGCGATTGAACACCTTTTCCGTCTCTTTATCCGCAAAGCCCTTGATCATCTGTGGGGAATAATAACGCATTGCGTTATTAGTGTCAAGTGTTGGGGTGATGCGGCGTCCTCACGGCCGTTACAATCCAACCCCCCACCTCACCCAGGCGACTCACGATCTCCCCAGCGTGCCCAGGCGAGTCAAAATTTGTCTCCTAAACAAAAAGCGCCCGGCACGAAGTCGAGCGCTTGCGAACGAATTCAAGGGTTAGGTTGGCAGTTGACGGCAAGTCAAACTGAGTTTGTGGCCTTGCTACACATTATAAGAATCGCAGGCTGTCCCGCAAGCAATCGGGGTCGTCCACACCTCCTGCTGCAAGCCAAGACCCCTTCAACCGCCGATGACTCCCGCGCCAACTCAGTCCACTGGCCCGCTCGATAATGGGCTTGCCCTAATCTCCCTTCGTCAAGTCGCGATCAAGCCGCGCCAGATCGACCGCGATCATTCCACGGGCCTCGGCTAGGGCCTGGGCCGCCGGCGTCAGCCCGGCCCGACTAAAGAAGGCCCAGTGCGCCGTCCATTTTTTGCCCTCCTCAGGCAGAGTCCGCAACGCCAAGGGCGTCTTTCGGTCGATCAAGTCGGCGATCATCTCCCGGGCAATTCTATCCGTGCCCCATTTGCACTCGCCCAGCAGGATGTCGCGCGTCTGCCAGTTGATGGCGACCACATCCACTTGCACGCCCCGACTCCAGTGGCTGCCGACATGCTGGGCCTCAAATGGCAATACCTGCTGGGCGCTCGCCCGTCTCACCCATTGGCGGCAAAGCTCCTCAAAAGCCGTCGCGCCGACGAAAGCCCGGAGTTGTTCTTGAATACCGGGCAGCACGCTCTGCGGCTGGTAGCCAATCTCATCCCGCACCGGCGCCACAAATCGGAAATAAAAGCGCAAGAAGGGATCGGTGAGATGGTAACGACCCAGCCGGCTCACGCTCCGCCGCCCAACCGGAATGGTCACTGGCAAGCGCCGCTCGACGAAACGCAGTTCTTGCAGTCGGGCCAGATAACTGGGCAAGTGCGTTTTCCCAACCAGGGAGGCATTCGCAATTTCATCCAAACTGTGCGCGCCTGCGCCGATCGCCTGCAACAGGGCGCGATAAACTCGCGGCTCCTGCACCTCGTCGTAGAGCAGCAGTTCCGGCTCGGCAACAAACATGCTGCCCGGCCCCAGGATGATCTCGCGAATGTTGTCGGATAGCGACAATGAGGGATCCAGTTTCTCCAGGTAGGCCGGGACACCGCCGACAATCGCGTAGGCGGCCACGCGCTGTTCAGCCTGCCAGCGCGGCAGAAACTCGCGCAGGGTGGCAAACTCCAATGGCTGCAAATGCCATTGGCCGGTAAAACGCCCGAACAAGGGTGAGCCTCGGGCGAGCAAGGTTTCCATCGTGTGGACATGCGAGCCGCTCAAAATCAGGACCAGCCCCGACTTTTTGAAGTGTTGATCCCAGGCGTGCTGGAGCGCCGACAGGAAAGCCGGGTCGGAGCCCGCCGCATAGGTGATTTCGTCCAAGACGAATATCTGGCGTCGGTCACCCAGCCAGGCGGCACAAGCCTGCCAGAGATCGGCCCAGGAATCGAAGGTCGTCGCCCTGGCCGTTGGCACATTCAAGATGCGGGCAAACAACTTGCGGCGCTGTAACGGGGCGGGTTCACGCTCTGCGGCCCAGTAGAGGGTCGGGAGTTTGGTGCGTTCGGCCCAGTGCCGCGCCAAGACTGTTTTACCCACGCGGCGGCGGCCATACAACAACACCAATTGAGCGGGGGCCGGTTGGCGTTTGGCCAGGATAGAATTCAAAAAAGCCAATTCCTGTTTGCGGTTAACGAACATAGTTTACGCCCTTTCACACGTAAGCCACATCAGGATTATTATAATCCCAATGTGGCTTATGATGGAAACAGGGCCCGGGCCGGTGCGACTTTCCTGCCAAGCGTTCGGCATCAATTAAGAAGTACGGCTCGATCTAAATGTGCCGGTGAGATGTCCGGTAACAGAGTTTCCGCCATCATATTGGCCGCTCTGTTATGGTGCGGGTAAAGCGATATCTTATCTTTCTCGATTTCAGCAGCCCGCAACGACAGGTAATCGTGCCGTTCCCGGGGCCGATGCCTCCTGCCCTTTACACCGCCTCCTTCGCAATGTCCGTCATAATGCTGTATCCCACAAACATCACCAGTACTGCCCCCGCCAACGCAATTTGCACTATAGGCATCTGAAACGACGTGCGAAAGCCAGGATCGTTCATGAAGAAAAACAACGTCACTGCGAGCAGGCCCGGAATGATTCGCGCCGACTGAATTTGCTCAGCCGCTTTGGCTCGCGCTTTCTGCCTTGCATCGAGAATGCCCTGCACGTTTTGCGAAGCCGTCTCAAATGAGGCATGGAAGCGATCCCTATGAACAACGCTCCGAAAAAGACGACGATGCCGCTACTTATGCCATTCCCTTCGTTGCAGATCCCACTGCCCAAGCTACGCAAGGCATATTTGATAGATTGCCATTAGCTTGAGCAACGTTGATGCGCTTGCCAGTGCCTGCTGCCTTTCCGCTATTTCTGAAACTCCCTCAAAGATTCGTGCAAGATGAGGTATTTCGCGTGCGACCACAACAAGGGTTTGGCGATATCTCCCCAGCGCCGACGCCATGGGGCGTAGAATGTTTCGTCATTAAGCGTCTGAGGGACTTGCTCAGGCAGCTGCAAGTCGTTATCACTCTGCGCTTCGATCCAGCGCAACGCAGCCTCAGCCTTCTGCCACTCGCCGACCGATACGTAGTACCATCCCAACCAGGCTGTTAGCAAAACCCATTCACCGCCGCCGTAGTAAGTATCGTCCGCGTAACGGTGCAGGCCGCCTCCCCGGCGCAAGGTGTGTTCAATGCGTTCCACTGTGCTTACCATGATGGGGTCGCCAGGCGACAAGACGCCATATGGAACAGCCAGTCCAAGCAAGCTCGAGTCAACGGCGGTCAAACCTACGGACTTGACCAAGTGCCCGTCGGCTATTGCCTGTCTGGAGAGAAATTGCCGGATGGCATCCAGCGTCGGATTGTGGTTGGCGCGTGCGACTTGACCCTGCGCCCGCAATCCACCGTAGATAGCGGCCAGTGTGTAGGGGTGAACACGGTCGCCGAATTCTTCCCAACAGTCGTAGCACGGTAGCTGCCAAAGAGCCGCAAGGTAATCAGCCACAAGCTGCGCTGCTTGTTGCCATGTGTCGGGCAGGGCACGACCACTCAACTTCTGATGCTCGCCAAGCGCCCACAACCAGGCGCCAAAACCGTCCAGTTGAAAGTTGGGCCAGTCTTCGCCGTTGGCTTCACTGCCATCAGGAGAGTAGCGAGTGTGCAGATAGTCAGCCCCGGTCAATGGCTCACCGTCTGCTGCTTTAGCAACCGCTCGCTGCACGCCAGCAGTCCGCGCGTTGATAGCGGAAGCTGCCCAGTTGTGGAAACGCTCAGCGCTCGCGTGTTGGCCGACCAGGTTCATCGCATAAGCAATGAACGAACCGTCACGAAACCAACAGTAGTGATACGTCGGAAAGTTCGGGCTGGCCATGTAGGCACCGGACGGAGTCTGGTTCTGTAAAACAATGGCTATGCTGCGCTGAAAGAGGTTCGCCATAAGAATCAAGATTCCGAGTCAAGTCTGAGCGCTACGAAGGCCCAATAGTCAAGGCGCGGCAACGTCAATGACACAGCGCCGGATTCGTTTTGGATAGACACCGGGGAAAGATCGATTCGCTCAAGGTCAGGACTGGCCCACCACGCTTCTCGCACGCGGCCAGGCGTTGTCGCTCGCACCGGGATGTCGGCCAGGCGCGCAGGCGCAGGGTGTGCCACATCCCACCGAGGCTCGCTGAGGCCTGTCATATTGACTAAGCACACAGTCAGCCAACCTTCGGAGATACGCGCGGTCGACCATAGGCCCTCCAGAGTCTCTATCTCGCAGTCGAATGCGTGACCAGCAGCAGGCCCAATCAGGTCGCCGTAGCGGACGACGAAGTCGTAGTGGCGACGGAGAGCCGTCTTGAGATCGGGTGTCAACGGTTGATGTTTGGGGAAGTAGGGATCGGCCAGAAGTCGTTCGCGCTCGCCCAGTTCGATGCGTGTACCGCCACACGAGAAGATGATCGCATCGGCCAGGCAGATATTGGCCAGCCGTTCAGCGGGCAGGTAGAGCGCGATGACGACGGGCTTCCCGCCAGACAGGACGCGTGCTTCTGTAACAATCCGGGCCACGTCTTGGTAACGCGTTGCAGGCGGCCAGATCTCGATGTAAGCAAAATCCTGCGGCGACGCAGCCAGCGCTTCGATTGGCCAGTTGCCCACGGCGTTGAATATGACCGTCGAGGTCGGGTGAGAGGTCTTGTGCGCATTCACGAAGCCGGCGAAGGCCGCAGGCAAGTCCACCGGCTGTCCGACTGCATCGAATGCTGTCTTCGGATCGCCATACTGATCCACGTGCAGTCCGTCGAACGACAGGCTGGCGAGTACGCGCCCGCACTCGTCCAGCAGATGGCGCGCCCACCGCCCGCCGGGTGCGGGGTTCATCAAGCCCAGGAAGTTTTCGCCAAAAGAGAGCGCGTGCCCGTAAGTATCGTACAGCGCCTCTTGGCTGTGAGCACGCCAATAATCGACCGAAGCCGCATATACGGCCACATACGGCATCGCCGCCATCCCCTGAGTGTGGGCAGCAGTGATGAAGCCCCTGACCGTTTCTAGAGACAGAGGCCGACCGAGAGGATCAACGTAGTCTGTTTCCGGCGACAGCAAACTGTCATGCCGGTATTGCCAGTCGTAGAACTGCAAGCCGTTCAGATGAAAACGAGACAGCGAAGCGATAGTTTCATCGATGTTGGCGCGCCCGGGCGAGAAGTCGGTTAGGAAACCGTAGCGTGGAAAGGCCGTCCAGTGCGGGAGAACGTCAAAGGCCGAAGAAGCAGAGTCGACGACGCCCGACTCGTTGAGGAGTTCGACCTTTGCTCCATAACCACGCGGCGCACGCGACGGCGCTTGCCATTCAATCACAATCCGTTGCCCGCCCCGAGCAAACCGGGTTGGCCGATTGAGCGTCGCGACGGGCGTCGTTAAGTAGGTGATGGAAATGCGAAGGGTCGCCGCGGCGGGCGATGCACTTTCCACCTCTACGATGAACCCCACCCGTTGATCAGGCGCAAACGCGCCGCATGAAGGAAAAAAATCGATCAGGCGCATCAGCGTCATCCTTTGAGGCCCGTGGTCGCGATGCCACGAATGAAGTAGCGCTGGAACAGAACGAAGACCAGCACGACCGGGATGAGGGCGACGATTGAGGCGGCAAAGACCTGGCCCCACTCTGTGAGATGCTGACTCTGGAACAGGGCAATGGCGATGGGCAGTGTACGCCGCGTAGTCTCCTTGATAGCCACGTGCGCCCAAGGGAACTCGTCCCAACTGTAAAGGAAGGTGAAGATGGTGACGACGGCGATGCCGGGGCGTGAAAGCGGCAGGACGATGCGCAAGAAGATCGTCCAGCGTCCCGCGCCGTCGATCAGCGCCGCTTCTTCAAGATCGCGAGGCAAGCCTTCAAAGAAACCGCGCAGGAGAAACGTCTGCATCGAGAGGTTCATCGTGACATACACGACGACCAATCCCGGCAGCTTGTCGAGCAGATGGAGCGCCTTGGCAATGATGAACTGCGGGATGATGAGCATGACAGGCGGGATCATCATGCCCAGCAGAAAAACGTAGAACAGGGCTTCACGTCCTGGAAACTCAAAGCGGGCAAAGGCGTAGGCTAGCAATCCCGAAACCAGCACGGTGAGGGCCGTGCTACTGACGGCGACGATCAGGCTGTTCAGGAAGTAAAGGCCGAACAGATCCTTGCCCAACGCAGTGGTGTAGTTCGACAGCGTGACTTCCTGCGGCCACAGGCGGGGCGGGATTTCGAAGATGTACGACTGCGGTTTGAGCGACGTGATCACCATGTACCAGAACGGCAGCACCACAATGACGGCGCCGAGGAGCAGCAGCGTATAGGTGAGCAGTTGGCCGAGGGCGCGCTGGGTTTTGAGACTCATGGCTACAGCTCCACCTGCCGGCGCAGCAACCGGATCTGGATGACGCTGATAACAAACACGCAGGCGGTGAGCAGGTAGCTGATCGCCGAGCCATAGCCAAAGTCCAGCTTGGTAAACGTGGCTTCATACATCAGTGTGAGGACAAAATGCGTGAGGTCGAGCGGATTGCCGCCGTCGGTGATGAGTAGATTGGAGATATAGGCGTTCAGCCCGCCGATAGTGAGCACGACGATCAGGAATACGAGCGTCGGTCGCAAGAGCGGCAGGGTGATATACCAGAACCGCGCGACTGGCCCGGCCCCATCCACCGCAGCGGCTTCGTGCAGGTGGTCAGGGATAGATTGCAGGCCCGCCAGAAAGATAACAGCCGTCCAGCCCACGCCCTTCCAGATGCCCAGCAAGTCAATAGGCACAAACACAAGAATCGGATCGGCCAGCCAGCGGATGTTTTCCTTCATCAGGTGGAATACATCGCGCAACAGATAGTTCACCAGACCCGCCTGCCCGACGAACATGTACTCGAAGAGCAGGCTGACGATGACCCACGAGGTGATGACCGGCAGATAGTACACCACCCGAAAGACGGCCCGCCCCCGGATCGATTGGTCTAATAGCAAAGCGACGATCAGCCCAAACAGCATTTGCCCAGGGACGGTGATCAGTGTATAGGCGGCTGTATTCAGGACCGCTCGCAAGAAGATCGGATCGCCAAGCGCCCGGGCGTAGTTGGCCAATCCAAGCCATTCCGATCGTTCTGGCCGGATGATCTTCCAGTCGTAGAAACTGATACGGAAGGAATACAGCATCGGCCCAATGACGAAGGCGGCGAACAAGGCCAGGCCGGGCAAAACAAACGGCAGGGCACTCACGAGCTGAGAGATGGAACGTGTCCGACGCATGAGGGAGTCTCCGGCGAGAGGTGCTCGAATTCTACGCCGGATAGCCAGAGGCTGCCCCGCCCTTCGTCTCGGTGAAGGGCGGGGCAGTATGGAGGAGGCTTTACTTGAGCAGGGCGTTGACTTCCTCTGCGGCCTGATCAAGCGCTTCTTGAGGGGTTTGTTCGCCGCGCAGCATTCGCTGGAAGGCATTGTTGATCGCGCTGTCCATATCACCCCACTTGGGGTGCGGCACGCGGGCCTGCGCCGTCTTGAGTTGCTCGAGGAACACGCCGAAGTATGGCGGCAGGCTGGGATCGCCGATCAACGTCGAGAGAGTTGGGATCACGCCGACTTCGGCCATCGTGCGCTGTGACTCTATACTGAGCAGGAAGGCCGCCCACTTCATAGCTGCCTCTTGATGCGTCGAGCCGGCGAAGACGACGACATCCTCACCGCCGACCACCGAACTGGTCGTGCCATCCGCGCCGGTGGGGATAGGAGCAAAGTTGACTTTGAAGTTGGGATACGTGCCCTTGTAGATGTCCACCATCCACGGGCCGTCGATGATCATCGCATATTTGCCGGTAGCGTGGCCGTCCGCAGTGCCAATGCCGCCGCCGAGCAAGTTGGGTGAGATACAGCCTTTGTCGTAGAGGTCTTTGAGCATCGTAAACGCCGCGACACTCTCCGGTCCGTTAACGTAGCCGGTGGCCGTAGTGAATTTGTCGTCGACCACTTTACCGCCCATTGCATAGAAGATCGGCGCCGGAGCCCAGAAGTATGTGCCGCCGAGGGCGTAACCGTAAACCTCTTTGGGCTTGTCGGTCAACTTGCAGACATCATCGGCGAATTCTTCCATGGTCTTGGGTGGCTCATCGATGCCAGCGGCTTTGAAACTGTCCTCGTTCCACAGCAACACCTGTGTATTCGTGTTCTGCGGCAGGCCATAATAGTGGCCTTTCCAGTAATTCGTGGACAAGGGGCCCGGGAAAGTGTTGGCGATGATCTTGTCGAAATCGGGCATCACGCCGTCGAGCTGGGCGAGCGCCTCCTGATCGGCAAATTCGGGAACCCAGGCGATGTCGAGTCGCGCCGTGTCCGGGGCTTCACCGCCGGCCAACGCCGTGAGCAGCGCTGGTTTGAAGTCATCGTAGGCGTAGCGTGTTGTCTTGACTTTAACATCCGGATTGGCGGCTTCAAACGCGGCGACCGCTTTCTCAAGTTGGGCGGTTTCGGGGTCGCTCATCGTGTGCCAATAGCTGATTTCAACCGGCTCCGGGGCGGCGGTCGGGGCTTCGGTCGCTGGCGCTTGAATAGGTGCTTCAGTCGCCGGGGCGCTGGTCGGAGCCGCCGACAGGGCTTCGGTGGGCGCGGCGGCCGGTGTGCCGCAGGCGGCCAGGATCAGCGCCACGATAACTAACGCGCCGAACAGTTTGGATGTGAAGGGATGTGAGTACATTTCGCTCCTCCTTGAAAGTAGATATGGGGATGTAGTTACGAACGTCGAGCATCGCTGCATTCTGTAATAAGTCACCTCCTACAATATCGTGCCCTCTTTATTCACTCAGAAAAATAACTTGCGGCAAAAAAGAGAGCGGCTCAGCCCGTCGTGACGCTCTCGACTGGCTCACGGTGCAACGGAGACTCAAATAGCTCGCGCAGCACCAGCCCGGCCGCGCCACGCGCCCACGCATCATCCCCCCAGGGATCGATTCTGATTTCAGTATTGCCAGCCAGGCCGGGCATGACGTGACTGGCAACCGCCTCACGCATCGGCCCGAAGAGCCAGTCGCCTGCTCTCACCCCTTCGCCGCTGATCAGGATGCACTGCGGGTTGAAGATGTTGATTAGGTTGGCGATGCCTTGCCCCAGGACGTCGCCAGCACGGGCGAACACCGCTTGCGCTGCCGCACTGCCGTCTTTCGCAAGGGCAAGCAGGTCGTCGATATCCTTGACAGGGCCCGGTATCATCCCTTTAGATACGGCCTCAGAAGCCATCCGCAACAGGCCGGGGTCTCCGACGAACGTTTCCAAACAGCCTCGCTTGCCACAGTCGCAAGGTGGGCCGTCTGGATCGACGACGGTATGGCCGAATTCGCCAGCGCCGCCACTCGCACCGCGATAGAACTGGCCGTTGACCACGATGCCTAACCCAACACCGCGCCCGACTGTGACGGTGAGAAAATCGTCGGTGCCTTGTCCCGCTCCGAACCATTTCTCGGTAATGGTCAGGGTGTTGACGTCGTTATCAATGTGGACGGCCGTGCGCACATGCTCTTGGAGCATCCGGCGCAACGGCAAATCGCGCCAACCAAAGTAGGGGGATTGACGCAGGATGCCACGCTGAGCATCTACGATGCCCGCCAGCCCCAGCCCAACGCCCAGGAGTTGTTTCTTGCGGAGGTTGTTCTCGGTGACAAGATTGGTTACCAACGCCGCCAGGGCCTCTACCACCTTTTCGGGTGACCGACTGGCCAGACGACCGACTCTTTTTGCAATAACGGTTGCTTCCAGGTCGGTGAGAGCGCCGATCGCTTCGCTTTCTGTCAGCTTCAGGCCAACGACGAAGCCACCGCGCGGGTTCAGCGCCAGGAGGATGGGTCGGCGGCCTCCTCGCGAGTCGCCTGACGCCTTCTCAAAAATGAGGCCCTCCCGGATAAGCTCCGATGTAATGCCAGTGACCGTGGCAGCGCTGAGGCCGGTATGGCGGGCGACCTCAGTGCGGGCGATCGGCCCGCGTGATTTGACAGTGTTGAGCACCGTCGACCGGTTGAGCGCCCGGCTGAAATCTCGATTGCCTAGGATATGGCGAGGCATAGTTACTTCATTCAGTGAATAAAGTAGTCAAACTATACCTCTTTTTCGGTTTGCTTGTCAACAGCCGAGAATCTAAGACCCGGATGTATATGCTTGGCGCCAGAAGATATGGCGCTTTTGCGTCCCCGTCAACCGCCAGATGTGGTGCCGAATCTGAATTGCGTCCGCTTGTCAGACGGTTACCATGCTGACCTGGCACCTTATCATGCTGCCTTACTAACCAACCCCACCTCATCGCTGCCACAAGGCCGCGCCCAATGTCATACTATAGGTAGACTGATCGAAGGCACTGTTCTGCACCACCGATTCGACACTTACACCGCCTCTTTCGCAATGTCTGTCATGATGCTGTACCCCACAAACATCACCAGCACTGCGCCAGCCAACGCAATTTGCACGATTGGCATCTCGAACGACGTGCGAAAGCCAGGATCATTCATGAAGAATAGCAATGTTACTGCCAGCAGGCCCGGAATGATACGCGCCGATTGAATCTGTTCGGCGGCTT
>Ga0194120_10007503_pt1 | contig 14877 bp, 7 predicted proteins | sample TA2MahCa65mmetaG_FD_148642 | JGI IMG/M metagenome (GOLD analysis project Ga0194120, IMG submission 148642) | Freshwater microbial communities from Lake Tanganyika, Tanzania - TA2015019 Mahale Deep Cast 65m | ecosystem: Environmental > Aquatic > Freshwater > Lake | place: Tanzania: Lake... | reverse complement strand
CGTCTCCAGTGGCTTGCAGCACGTCGTTACGATGCGCTGGGCGGCGCGGCCTCTGTCGGACGTGGCGGTGACGAAGACACTTAGCTCGTGCAAAATCTTCGTAACACATTGTTTTAATTCCATAATCAACATTATGCGAATCTTGGATGTAGAACCCCATTAGAAAGGTCACAGCTCTCCTCCTTAGAGATGTCACTCATTCGGAGACGACCCGGCTTGGAGAAGCGCGTGATGATGGTTTTATCGATGAGCTGCATGGAGATCGACCGGATACATGTTTTGCGGGACATGATTGGGGAGCAGATTTCGGCCCGGGAAGCGGCGCAGCTGATGCGCATGACGCCGCGCCAGGTGTTTCGCTTGTTGCAGGTTTATCGGGCAGATGGGCCATCGGCGCTATTATCGAAGCGACGGGGCAAGCCGAGCAACCGATCGTATCCGCCGGTCGTCAGGACTGAAGCGCTGGCGCTGATAAGAGCCAACTACTCAGACTTTGGTCCGACGTTGGCGGCCGAAAAGCTTTCTGAACGTCACGGATTGCGTTTGGGCGTAGAAACAGTGCGGCGTTGGATGCTGGCTGAAGGGCTCTGGAAAGATCGCCGGCAACGTCTCAAACCGGTTCACCAGCCGAGGCATCGGCGCGACTGCGTCGGCGAACTCATTCAGATCGATGGCTCCGAGCATTGGTGGTTTGAGGATCGTGGCCCTCAATGCACCCTGCTCGTTTTCATCGACGACGCCACGAGCCGGATCATGCATTTGGCCTTTGTCGAGACCGAATCGACGTTCGATTATTTCGTCGCCGCTCGCACGTATTTGCAGCACTACGGCAAGCCGGTGGCTTTTTACTCGGACAAGCATGCGACGTTTCGCGTGAACAAGACCGGTGCGACGGGTGGCAACGGCATGACGCAATTTGGCCGAGCGCTGCATGAGCTGAACATCGATATCATCTGCGCGAACACCAGCCAGGCGAAAGGCAGAGTGGAGCGCGCGAATCTGACGTTGCAGGATCGGCTGGTGAAGGAGCTTCGGCTCGCCGGAATCTCGACGATGGAAGCCGGCAACGCTTTCTTGCCGGCGTTCATGGAGGATTACAATCGCCGGTTCGCGAAGGCCCCTTTCAGCGACAAAGATCTTCACCGGCCGCTTTGCAAGAACGACGATCTTGATGAGGTTTTCGCTTGGAAGGAGGAGCGCACGGTCTCCAACAGCCTGACGCTTCAATACGACAAGGTGCTATTCATCCTCGAGCCGAACGAGATCACACGTCCCCTCGCCCGCCAGCGCGTGACGATTTTCGACTATCCGGATGGCCGCTTCGTCATCAAACACCAGGGCCGCGAGCTGCCCTATCGCATTTTCGATAAGGTGCAGCAGGTCGATCAAGCCGCCATTGTCGAGAACAAGCGATTGGGGCCCGTTCTGGCCTATATCGCAGAACGCCAGAAGCAACTCGGTGAGAGCCGCAGCAAAAAGGCGCCGCGCCGTGGCGGCCAGGCCAAGAGCATTTTCAAGGTAGGCTGAAGGTCTCTGAGAGATTGCGGGTTCCGTTCGAGCAGCGCGGCTGCGCTAACCCGACCGGCTGCGCCGCGCTGCTCGAACCCCGAGATTGTGGGCGCTGCCTGTGACATTTCTAACGAGCACAAGCTGCGACTTGTCTATTGAGTTCTGACATGTGTGTTTATAGCTGACGCGCCGGGCGCCAGCGCCTCATCCACACGCTGGCGCTGTCAAGGCAGGAATAAAATGGCCTATGACGAGCAGCGCTTTCGCGGCCTCGAGGTCGTCCACCTTTAGCTTCGCGGGCGGACCCCCTTCCACGCTTTTGCAATTATTTCGTCTGTTGCATTTATTATGTCTGATACATATGTTGCGTTTAGGAAATAACGATAACAAACAGGGGAACACCATGACCGCGCTCGCTCACCGCCAATTGCCTCCAACGGCCCAGGATGCCGCCATTGCCCGCGCCTCTGGCCAGCGACTCTCGCGCTTTGCCCACCGCAATCGACCGCTCACGCTTCGCGTCACCGATGCCGAGCAGGATCAGCCGATCGAGTTGCCCGCCGGAGCCGTGTCCTTGCTTATGGAAATCCTGGAGGCTATGGCCGCCGGGCGCGGCATTACGCTCATTCCTGAAAACGCCGAGCTGACCACGGTGCAGGCTGCCGAGATTTTGAACGTCTCCCGTCCGTTTCTCATCGGGCTTCTCGAGGCCAAGGCCATCCCCCACCACAAGGTCGGCAAGCACCGCCGCGTCCGCATGGAGGATGTGATGGCCTACAAGGAGCGCATCGACCGCGAGCGCGAAACAGTCCTCGACCAGCTTGTTGCTGAAGCGCAGGAACACGGCATGGGTTACAGCCGCTCATGACAGTTTACACCGTGCTTCTCGACGCCAACGTCCTCTATCCCGCCGCTGTGCGGGATATTCTTTTGCAGCTCGCAGTCACCGATTTGTACCGTGCGAAATGGAGCGCTGATATCCACCGTGAATGGATCGAAGCGCTCCTTCGCAACGAACCGCACCGTGATCGCGCCGTGCTGGAGCGCACCCGAGACCTCATGGATCGGCATACGCGCGATTGCCTTGTCAGCGGCTATGAGGCGCTCATCCCCTCGCTTTCTTTGCCCGATGAAAATGACCGTCACGTTCTCGCGGCGGCGATCGTCGGCGGCTGTGACGTGATCGTGACGCAGAACTTGAAGCACTTTCCCGAGGCCGTGCTTGCACCGCTCAACATCGACGCGCAGCATCCCGATGAATTCCTATGCAACCAACTCGACCTCGCGCCGGGCATCTTCTGCGCTGCCGTGCGCAAAGTCCGCGCGCGCCTAAAGAATCCGACTTATTCCGTTGAAGATTACCTCGCCAATCTCACCCAGCAGGGCCTTGTCGGAACCGCGTCGGACCTCGAACAATTCTCTGAGCTTATTTAGCCCGCAGCCAAGGCCTGTTACCAACTGGTCCGCAGGCAGCCCATGAATTACCATTCCGTCCGGATCGCTCCGAAGATGGCGCGAACCGGGGGCTGCCATGGAAATTATTGCTTCGAAAACGATAGGAAATTCAGACACTACACGCGTAATTGAAGTTCTGGCGGATGTGGCCGGCAGTTTCACATACGCTTCCTTCCAAAACGCGATTCCGGTCATCCGCTCGATCGCCGTCAACAATCCCACGGCGGAGAATTTCGGGGGCTGCGAACTCCATCTTGTCTCTAATCCGCCATTTCTGCGAAGCAAGAGATGGGTCGTCGATCGACTCGCAGCCGGCGATCGCCTCTCGCTCACCGATCGAAAGGTAGAACTCGATCCGGCCTATCTTGCAGGCTTAAACGAATCCGAGCGCGGCGAGATTGTCTTCACGTTATCGATGGGCGATCGGACTTTGGCCGAGATCAGAAGTTCGGTTCGTCTGCTCGCGCGAGACGAGTGGGGCGGCATTGGCGACATGGCCCAGCTTCTTCCCGCCTTCGTCATGCCAAACGATCCGGCGGTCGCGAAAATATTGCGCGCCGCCGCTGAACGGCTCGCGGACCATGGCCATTCGTCGGCGCTTGATGGTTATCAAAGCGAAAATCCACAGCGCGCATTTCTGCTCACGGCGGCGATCTACTCGGCCGTCGCCGGGCTTTCGCTGCATTATGCCGAACCGCCGGCAAGCTTCGAGGAGCGAGGGCAGAAAATACGACGGCCTTCCACAATTTTGATCGAAGGCCTCGCGACATGTCTCGATACGACGCTGCTCTTCGGCGCGGCTCTGGAGGCCGCCGGACTCTACCCAATCCTCCTAATGTTTCGCGGTCACGCGGCCGTCGGCGTCTGGCTGGCGAAGCGAAGCTTGTCGAACGCCATCGAACCGGACGCCATGGAAATTCGCAAGGCGTTGGCCTCCCGCGAGATGATTTTGTTCGAGACGACGGGCGTCACCAATCGTCCCCCCATGACGTTGGAACAAGCTCAGTCCTTGGTCGAAAGCCGACTTGACGAAGATCGGCGCTCGGAATTCATCGCCGCGATCGACGTGCGCCGGTCGCGCGGCGGCGGCGTCACGCCGCTCGCCTCCCATGAGCCGTCGCGCGCGGTCGTCGACGACATCCCAGCGGAGCCGGTCGAATTGCCGCTGCCGCCCGCGCCGGCGATGGATGAGCTGCCCGTTGACATTGCCGTAGAAAAGCCGACGACGGCGGCCGGACGGATAGAGCGTTGGCAGAAGAAGCTGCTCGATCTGACGCTGCGCAATCGGCTTCTAAACTTTCCGGACACGAAGAAGACCATTCCCTTCCTCTGCACGGATATTTCTTATCTCGAGGACCGTTTCGCTGCGGGCGCGTCCATACGCCTTATCTCGCTGCCCGAACAAAACCCCTTGGGAGAGCGCGACGCGGACCTTTATCGCGATATCCACGGACAGGACCTCCAGCGCCGCTTCGCTACGGAGGCTCTGCAACGCGATGAATTAGCCTCCACGCTCGATGCGAAACATCTCGAAGCGCGGCTGATCGAACTCGATCGACAGGTCCGCAACGATTTCGCCGAGGGAGGCGCCAACACGCTATTTCTCGCGGTCGGCTTCCTGCGATGGAAGAAGAAGCCTGAGGATGACAGAAGCTATCGGGCGCCCTTGCTGCTCATCCCTGTCAAGCTCGATAGAAAAAGCGCCTCTTCCCGATTCAATCTGCGCTTTCACGAGGACGAGCCCCGGTTCAATGCGACCCTGCTTCAATTCCTCGAGCGCGACTTCGACCTGCGTTTGCCGCAATTCGCCGGCGAGCTGCCACGGGATGAATTTGGCGTCGATGTTCCGCGCCTGCTGAGTCTGATGCGCCAGGCGGTTCGCGACGCGCCTGGTATGGAAGTGTTGGATGAGACCGCGCTCTCGACCTTTTCCTTCGCCAAGTTCCTGATGTGGAAGGATCTGGTCGAACGGACGGAGGCGCTTCGCCAAAATCGTGTCGTCAAGCATCTCATCGACACGCCCGACCAGGCTTTCCAGGCGGATGGCGAAGTCTTCAGGGATGGGCGCGAACTCGATCGCCATTACGCGCCGGCAGACATCGTATCGCTGCTGCCCGCCGATTCATCGCAGATCGCCGCCAGTCTGGCGGCCGCGGAGGGTCGCGACTTCGTCATCGTCGGCCCGCCGGGAACCGGCAAGAGCCAGACCATCACGAATATGATCGCGAGTTGTCTCGCGGCAGGGAAGACGGTTCTGTTTGTCGCCGAAAAGACTGCGGCGCTCGATGTCGTTTATCGGAGGTTGCGGGAGCATGGATTAGGCGACCACTGTCTCGAACTCCATTCGTCGAAGACCGATCGCAGGGGTTTTCTCGGGCAGCTCAAGAAATCCTGGGAGAGCAGCAGTCAATTCGATCAGTCGGGCTGGATCGCCATCAACGAAAATCTGCGACTCCGCCGCGATCAATTGAACGCCTATGTGGAGGCGTTGCATCGACAGCACGTCAATGGACTGACGCCTTACGCCGCGGTCGGCATCGCCTTGCGAGGCCGGGATCGCCATGCGCCGTCACTTTCCTGGCCGTCGACGGACACGCATGACCTCGCTACGCGGCTGAAATTGGAGGAGATGGCCGAAGAGCTCGGCCGCGTCTTCAAATCGGTGGTTAATCGACCCGTGCTTGATCTCGTCCATGCGGGCGAATGGTCTTCGCAGTGGCAAGAACGGCTCATTGGCGCGGCTGGAGATCTGAAGGCGAAGACGAGCGTCCTACGCGGAACGCTCGCCATATTCGCCGCACAGATCAACTTGCCTGCCACTGACGATGCTTCCTTTGTGGATCTGCAGCGGCTTGCTTCCTTCGCGGCCGCGCTTCGCGACAGCGCGGGCGTCGATCACCGCGTCCTGTTCGATCGCGAGTTTCGGCAGTTGAGCGCGGCGCTGACCGAACTTGAACAAGCAATACGCGGCTATCGCGCCGCGGAGGCCGCTTTGACTGCGGCCTTTGATCGAGATGCCGTGCTCTCCATCCCAGTCCATGATCTCGAGAACGCCTGGCGGCAGGCTTCGGCCTCGCTCTGGCCGATGAGCTGGTTTGGACGCCGCCGTGTTAGAAAGCTCCTGCGAAGCTACGCAAAAGCCGGCGCGCCCAATCCCGAAACAGAGTTGCGAGCCCTGCGGCATATGCAGACATATGCTGCCTCCGTTCAACGCAACAGGCTCGCGGCCAAACCAGTCGGCTTCGCAGGTCTCGACACCGACCTTGCGGCCGTTGACCGATTGTTGAAAAGCGCGGATCGCCTCCTGCAAGGCCTGCTTGGCTTGAGAAAGACGGCGGGAGAACTGGAGGCGGTGGCGCAGGCCATAGCGCCGACGCTCCGCGCACCGACGGGAGGAGATCCAGTCCGTCAAGCCGCGCACGATTATTCCGACGCCGTCGTCGCATTTGTGGAGTCCGCGAGACAATTCGCAACCTTATCGGGGCGAGAGCCGCTGAATCCGGAAACGTCAACCTTGCTGTCTACACTCTCCGCGCAAATGCATGAACTCGTCGAAGCGCGGCATCTGCTGAGGGACTGGTCGACCTGGTGTGGCGTCCGGGAGCGCGCCAAAGCGCAGGGGCTTTACGAATTGGTCGACGATCTCCAGTCTGGCGCCATTGAACCGGAAGAATCGGGAGCCGCCTTCAGGCTCGCCTATGCCCGCTGGTGGCTGCCGTCGACTTTGGACGCGGATCCAATATTGCGGGAATTTCGACGTTTCCAGCATGAACACGCGATCGAAGAGTTCAGGCGGATAGACGACATGGTGCGGGCCGAGGCCGCGAATCGGGTTGTCGAGGGGCTCGCCCACGACTTGCCTTCGGTACAAAGCGTGCCGCGCAGTTCGGAACTTGGCTTGCTGCGGCATCAAATGGAATTACAGCGTCCCAGTCGCACGATTCGGGAGATGATCGCGGCAATGCCGTCGAGTTTCTCCAAACTCGCGCCCTGCATGCTGATGTCGCCGCTCTCGATCGCTCAATATCTACCGCCCGATCAAGCGCTCTTCGATGTCGTGATCTTCGATGAAGCATCGCAGATCACCACTTGGGACGCCGTCGGCGCTATCGCCAGGGCCAGACAAACGATCATCGTCGGCGATCCAAAACAGCTTCCTCCTACGAATTTCTTCGGTCGCAATGAAGATGACGAGGAGGTTGCAGAACACGAAAAGGATCTGGAGAGCATTCTGGATGAAGCGAAGGCGGCCGGCATTCCAGTGCGAACTTTGCGCTGGCATTATCGCAGCCGCAATGAGTCGCTCATCGCATTTTCCAATCACCACTATTATCAGAATCGGCTGATCACCTTCCCATCTTCGAATGTCGATGATCGCGCCGTTCAACTCCGGCATGTGCCTGAAGGCGTTTACGACCGGGGCAAGAGCCGCACCAACCGGATTGAAGCTTTCGCCATTGCGGATGAGGCGAAGAGACGCATGCTGCATTGGCTTGATTTGCCAAAAGAGAATCGGCCGACGCTCGGCGTCATCACCTTCAACGCGCAGCAACAATCGCTGATCCAGGACTTGCTGGACGACGCCCGGCGCGACAATCCCGATCTCGAATGGTTTTTCGCAGAAGAGCGCGTGGAGCCCACGATCGTCAAGAATCTCGAGAATGTACAGGGCGACGAACGCGACGTGATCCTGTTCTCGATAACCTTCACGCAGGACGCCGCCGGCAGGCGCAGCATGGATTTCGGCGCGCTAAATCGCGATGGCGGAGAGCGTAGGCTTAATGTCGCTCTCACTCGCGCGCGTCAGGAGCTTCTCGTCTTTTCCGGATTCACGGCCGATCAGATCGACGCCAGCAGGTCGAAGGCGATCGGAGTGAGTCACCTGAAGACATTCCTGGACTTCGCGGCCCGCGGTCCTATCGCGCTCCCTGCGCGGGACCTGGGTTCGAAGGGTCCGCCGGAATCTCCTTTTGAAGAAGCGGTCGCGGCCGAGCTCGACCGGCTTGGCTGGCATATAACGCCGCAGGTCGGCATTTCCGGTTTCAGAGTGGATATCGGGATCAAGCATCCTGAACTCGCAGGCGCTTATCTCGCGGGCGTCGAGTGCGATGGCGCTACCTATCACCGTTCCGCCACAGCGCGCGACCGCGACAAGGTTAGGGAGCAGGTGTTACGCGGCCTGGGATGGAACATCATTCGCGTCTGGTCGACGGATTGGTGGTTCGATCCCAAAGGAGCGGCCGAACGCTTGCACAATGCGCTCTCGGCGTTACTCGAAGACTGGCGTCAGGCATCTACAGACCGGTCAACGTCCGAAGAAACCACGCATTGGGACTTGGGGCACGAAATCGAGCCCGATCAATCAATAAACGAAGTGGAGCCAACCGACGAAGCAGAAGATTCGCCGCGCCTGCCACGAGAGGAGACGGAGGAGCGCGTCGGCGGTCCTGACGAAACGGTATCGGAGGCGCTGGCGATTGATGCACGAATTGGCGTTTTGAGCGAAGCGCAGTCAGGTGCGTCTTCCATTGCGGGCTCTGCGGTGTCACAGGAATTGCCCAACAGAGCGCGCTATAAAATCGCTGATTTGTCGATTGTCCGCGCCGAGCCGGATCGCTTCCATGACTTCGACTATAAAAGCACGTTACGCGCGATGGTGGAGGCCGTCGTCGATTGCGAAGCGCCATTGCGCGAGGACTTACTGGCGCAGCGCATCGCGCGTGCGCATGGGTGGCTGCGCACCGGGAGTAAGATTCGGGAGCGCGTCATGCTGCACTTGAAAAATGTGGATAGAACGTCGGAGTCGAGCGGCGACTTTATATGGAAAAAGGGAACCGTCGCGGAGTTGATTGCTTATCGTTCACCTTACGACGCCGACTCCCGTCGGGCCATCTCAGAAATCTCGCTCGCCGAGCTTGCCTCTGCCGTGGTCTCCAATGAAGATATTTTAGAGGAACCGGATCCGGCACTCGCGCTTGCGCGGTTGCTTGGCGTGGAACGGTTGGCGGCGACGGCGCGAGCGCGCCTTGACGAAGCACTTGATCGGGCAAGAAGCCATTTGTCTAAACCGCGCCGCATTGAAGGCGGTTAAATTTCTAATGAAAATTTGATCCAAATCGGTTGTGAATCGGTGCAGGGATGCAAAGCACGGTGGATTCCATATCATCAATCGATGACAACGCCGTTGATATCGCGGATCCACACCCCTTTCCGAAAGAAACGTAATCGCTTTGTCCGGAACCAATGAGCGCATCAAATTTCGTGTCGTATGATGTGTTCAGGCTATGCGCGCTGATCGCAGTCGCAAAAGCTTGCGGTCGCACGGAGGCTGATGCGCGCAACTTGCGGCTCTGAGGGCGGCGATAACCTGAGAGTGAGAGGGCCCTTCGGGCTTCGCGACGAGGAGTCAGGGCGAGAGAGAGGCTTTCGCCGGCCCGTCGCGGAGATTGAAACATGTCGAAGATTGCGCTGATGGGAGCGACGGATATCGCGCTTGATCGCCTGGTGGCGTCGGACGCCAATGTGCGCCGAATCAAAGCGGGGATCAGCGTGGAAGAGCTGGCTGAGGACATTGCCCGTCGGGGATTGCTGCAGTCGCTGAGCGTGCGGCCAGTGCTCAATGGCGACGGCGAAGAAACCGGAAAAATCGCGGTGAGCGCCGGCGGTCGGCGTCTCGCGGCGCTAAAGCTGCTCGTTAAGCAGAAGCGTCTCGCAAAGAACGCGCCCGTCCCCTGCATCGTGAAGACGGAGGGGATCGAGGAGGAAGATTCCCTCGCCGAGAATACGATGCGCGAAGCCCTACATCCGCTCGATCAATTCCGGGCGTTCAAACACTTGCAAGATGCAGGCCTGAGCATTGACGAGATCGCCGCGCGGTTTTTCGTTGGAGCGCAGGTCGTGCGCCAGCGCCTCAAACTGGCGGCGGCAAGCCCAAAGCTTCTCGATCTTTATGTCGCGGAAGAATTGACCCTGGAGCAACTCATGGCGTTCTGCGTCATCGACGACCATGCGCGACAGGAAGAAGTGTGGCATTCGCTATCGCGTTCATACAACAAAGAGCCCTATACGATCCGGCGCATGCTAACGGAAGGCGCGGTCAAGGCTGGCGACAAGCGTGCGGTGTTTGTCGGCGTCGAAGCCTATGAGGCGGCCGGCGGCGTGATCTTGCGCGATCTCTTTCAACAAGATCATGGCGGCTGGCTGCAGGATGTCGTGTTGCTTGACCGTCTTGCGCGGGAAAAGCTTTCCAAAGCGGCGGATGAGCTTCGCGCCGAGGGCTGGAAATGGTCGGAGTTCGCGTGCGAATTCCCCTATGGCCGTACAAATGGCATGCGTCGCTTACCGTCGATGGCGCCGCAGATTTCAAACGAAGAGAAGGAACGTTACGACGCGGCGCTCGAAGAATATGACGCGCTGTCCGAAGAGCACGTCAGCGTCGACGAGCTTCCGGAAGACATCGACGGGAGAATGGGCGAACTCGAAGAGATCATCGACGCGATCGAACAGCGTCCGGCGATTTTTGATCCGGCCGATATGGCGCGAGGCGGCGTATTCGTCAGTATCGATTCCAATGGCGCGCTGAAAGTCGAAAGGGGCTACGTGCGCCGCGAGGATGAGGCGCCAGTCGAACAGCGAGCGGATTCGAATTCTCAGCACTCTGGGTCTGACGAGAATGGCGCTCATTTTTTTTCCATGAGGGCGTCGACGGAGGGCGTTCTAACTGCTGACGCGGACATTGAGGCCGAAACCCCTCCGAAACTGTCCGATCGCCTGCGCATGGAACTCTCCGCGCATCGAACGATCGCGCTGCGGTCGAAATTGTCGGCGGATCCGGAAGCCGCGTTTCTGGTGGCGACCCATGCGCTGGCGCTCGATGTCTTCTACGGATCGCCGCAGCATTCCTGTCTCGATCTCACGCTGCGTAGTGCGCCGATCGGATCTCATCTGCCTGGCGTCGGCGACACCCCGGCGGCGAGCATCCTGCAGGAGGCGCTGGTGCGCTGGCAGGTGCGTCTGCCGCAACATCCCGCCGAGCTTTGGAGCTGGCTTATTGCGCAAAGCGCGGAAGATCGCGCGGCGCTTTTCGCTTTCTGTGTCGGCTTTGGCGTCAATGCGCTCTATCTCCCGCATGAACGGCGCAACGCCGCATTTGATCACGCCGATCTCCTAGCCGAACATTTCGTGCTCGACATGCGGGATTTCTGGAGCCCGACGGTCGAGAACTATTTCGGAAAGGTGACGAAGACGCAGATTCTCGACGCTGTCCGCGAAGCGAAGGACGAGGCGACGGCGCAAATGATCGATCACCTGAAGAAAGCCGATATGGCGGCGGAAGCCGAGCGCCTGCTCGAAGGCAGCGGCTGGTTACCCGAAATTCTGCGAACGCAAAATTTCGACACCCCGGCGATCGAGGCAAAGCATGCGGAAATCGGCGACGAAGCGCCGGCCGGCAGTGACGATGATCTTCCCGCTTTTCTCGCCGAGAGCGAGACGGAACGGATGGTTCCCGAGGCCGCCGAATAGACCGGCGCGCCTTTTTTGAGCGTCCCACAGCTTCACGAGCCCGCCCCATCCGGCGGGCTCTTTTTTGTTTTGAGGAGATGAAGATGTTCGATTGGTATCGCCGCTGCGCCTACGACGATGCGCAGAAGAAACTATTTCACCAGAAAGGACGCGCCGCCTTACGCGCGCTCGCAAAAGAACTACGGCTGCCGCCAAATTCTTTCGATATCCGCAGTTGCAATGGCGGCGACGCCGTCTCCGGCGAAATCATTCTGCACGGCGAGAGCGTTTATATCCAGATCTCCCAGCCCGCAACCGGCGCCGATAGCGGCGTGCTGATTCGCAGCTGCAGCGGCAGTCGTGACTATCAGGGCGGCAGAAATCATTTCGCGCCGCTGGCGTTGCTCGATGAGCCGGCGGCGCTGGCTGGCCATGTGCGAGCGGTGATGAGCGGAGATCTGTCGCGGATCAGCGCGATTGGGCCGCTTGCCGTAAAACGGCTGGCGCGTGGGAGAGGCTGAGGGAGAGAAGAGGCAGAGGGCTTTGCCGGGAGGGCGAGCCCGGAGCAGGAAGAGAGAGCGTCCCGGGCCGTTACCCCGGAGACAATTGATGAGCCCGAACCTCGCCGTTGCCGAAACGCCCCGCGAACAATCCGAATTTTCCTTCATTTCGGCAGAAAAGCCCCATGCGCTCGTGATGGCGGCGCAGACGCTCGTCGTCCGTCTTGCCAAGGGGAGCAGCATCGACGCCCCTGCCCTACGCGCAGCGATGGAAGGCGCCTTCGGCGCGAGCGACGCGCAAGGCGCGTGGTGCTGGAAAGATGCATATGAGGCGGTAGAGGCGGCGCAGGTTTTGTTCCTGCGCCGCTATGGGCCGGCAATGGCTACGCGCGCGGCGAACGATCCGGCGCGCATTCTCTCGATGCTCAAGAAAATTGGCGCGATGCTGCCGAGCGAAACGCGGCGCTCGGAAGAAAGTCATGCGCTGCAGCAATTCTCGACGCCACTGGAATTCGCCTATGTCGCAAGTCTTGCGGCGGCGATCACTCCGGGCGACGTGGTGCTCGAGCCTTCCGCCGGCACGGGGCTGCTCGCGATCAATGCCGAGTTCGCCGGTGCGACGCTCGTCCTCAATGAATGGGGCAGGACGCGCGCCGATCTCTTAACACTTCTGTTTTCCGGAGCGCCACTCAGTCGTTTCGATGGCGCGCAGCTCCATGATCGTCTCGACGTCAAAATTGTCCCCAGCATCGTGCTGATGAATCCGCCCTTCTCCGCCTCGCCGCTGATCGAGGGACGGCATGCCGCCGCGACTTTCGAACATATTCGCGCATCTCTCTCGCGACTTCGCGCTGGCGGCCGGCTCGTCGCCATCACCGGCGAGAGCTTTGCGCCGACGTCGAACAGCTGGCGCGGGAGCTTCGAGCGTTTGCAGGAACAGGGACGGCTGGTGTTTACGGCCTCCCTCGCGCGAGGATTTTTCGCGCGACATGGGACGTGCGTCGAAAGCCGGCTGACGGTCTTCGACAAAACGCCTGCGGAGAACCCGAAAGAATTTGTCGCTGGCTTCGGTCCGGTCGCCGATTTTTCGGAACTGCTTGCGCTGGTGCAGCGGGAGATTCCGCCGCGCCCTTCCCTTGCTTCAGAAGCGCAGGGCAATAGCAAGTCGCCAGTCCAGTCCAGCGTCGGTTTGGCCGCGAAGCCGTTCGCGTCGATTGGTGCAACCCGCCGCGACGCGCGGCCTCTCGCTCTTGCGGATGATGCTGCGCGTCAAAACGTCCGAGTCATTCCGGTCCCTGCCCCGTGCGTCGCGCCTTCAGAGATCGTCGAACTCGCCTATGCGCTCCGCGACTGGAAGGCGTCCGAGGGCGGCGCGCTCAGCGCCGGGCTCTATGAGCCCTATGCCCTGCAATCGATTGCAATCGAGGGCGCAAAGCCGCATCCGACGACGCTCGTTCAATCCGCCGCCATGGCGTCGGTCGCGCCGCCAAAGCCAACCTATCGGCCACATCTGCCAAAGAGCGTCGTCGAGTCCGGATTCCTCTCCGACGCGCAGCTCGAGAGCGTCATCTACGCCGGCGAGGCCCATAGCGGCCTTCTCGCCGGCTCATTCCTCATCAATGAAAGTTTTGATGCGGTTTCCGCCGCGCCAGACGACGCCGAGAAGGCGGTCCGCTTTCGCCGCGGTTATTATCTTGGCGATGGCACAGGCGCCGGTAAGGGGCGTCAGGTCGCGGGCGTCGTTCTCGACAATTGGCTGAAAGGCCGCCGCAAGGCCCTCTGGATCTCGAAATCCGACAAGCTGCTGGAAGACGCCCAGCGCGACTGGGCGGCGCTGGGGCAGGAGAAGCTGCAGGTCGTCCCACAGTCCCGCTTCAAGCAAGGCGCGCCGATCCATCTTGCTGAGGGGATTCTCTTCACGACTTATTCGACCCTGCGGTCGGATGAACGTCAGGGCCGTGATGGCGCACTGAAGGCTTCGCGCCTTGCACAGATCGTCGACTGGCTCGGAGCCGATTTCGACGGCGTGATCGTCTTCGACGAGGCGCACGCCCTCGCCAATGCGGCTGGCGACAAGGGCGAGCGCGGCGAGAAGGCCGCCTCGCTGCAGGGGCGCGCGGGCCTCAGGCTACAAAACGCCCTCCCCGACGCCCGCGTCCTTTATGTCTCGGCCACCGGCGCGACGACCGTCGCCAATCTTGCCTACGCCACGCGCCTCGGGCTCTGGGGCTCGACCGACATGCCCTTCGCGACGCGACAGGATTTTGTCGCGGCGATGGAGGCTGGCGGCATTGCCGCCATGGAAGTGCTGGCGCGTGATCTCAAGGCTCTCGGACTCTACGCGTCGCGCGCCCTCTCCTATGCCGGGATCGAGGTCGAGATGCTGGAGCACCAGCTCTCAAATGAGCAAATCCGTATCTATGATTCCTATGCCGGCGCCTTTGAGATCATTCACAACAATCTCACCGCGGCGCTGGAGGCGGCGAACATCACCGGCGAGGGCGGTAAGGCCTATAACCGTAACGCCAAGAGCGCGGCGCGCTCGGCTTTCGAATCCAACAAGCAGCGTTTCTTTAATCATCTGATCACGGCGATGAAGGCGCCGAGCCTGATCGCGTCGATCGAGCGTGATCTGGAATCGGGTCATGCCGCTGTCATTCAGATCGTCTCGACAAGCGAAGCCTTGATGGAGCGCCGTCTTTCAGAAATCCCGTCGTCCGAATGGGGCGATCTCTCCTGCGACATCACCCCGCGCGAATACGTGTTATCCCGAGATCGGGATAAGACATATTCTGCCACGTTGCCCGATATGCCGAGTGGCCGTGACGACTCCCCGGTTTTGCGGGGAAAAGCTCGATGATTGCGCGGCATAATTTTTCTCCTTCAGTTGTGAAAAACCCCTCGGCTGGGA
>Ga0194120_10007501_pt1 | contig 14881 bp, 14 predicted proteins | sample TA2MahCa65mmetaG_FD_148642 | JGI IMG/M metagenome (GOLD analysis project Ga0194120, IMG submission 148642) | Freshwater microbial communities from Lake Tanganyika, Tanzania - TA2015019 Mahale Deep Cast 65m | ecosystem: Environmental > Aquatic > Freshwater > Lake | place: Tanzania: Lake... | reverse complement strand
GGCGCCGAGGATGACACGGAACGCATTGCCATGCCCCACGTACAGGATGGTTTCACCCGCGTACTTTTCGCAGTGCTCGCGCACCAGCGGCATGATGCGTGCTTCGACATCCGCAAAGCTCTCGCCGCCTGCCGGTCGCGGGTCTTCTTCTCTGCTCCAAGCTTCCAGTATGTCTGGATACGCAGCATCGAACGCAGTGTTCGTCATTCCCTCGGCATCGCCTTTCGAACGTTCAACAAGGACCGCCGTTTCTTCGTATGGCACGGCTGAGTGGGCGCGTCGAATAAACCGCGCCGTCTCTCTCGCACGCACGGCAGTCGATGAGAAAACACGGTCGAACTGCAGCTCGCCGGCAACGCGCGCAAGTTTTTCACCCTGCTCTTTCCCCTTGTCCGAAAGCGGCACATCGAGGCCGCGGCCCTGCACGATATCGAGGGTCTTCGCAACACTTTGCGCGTGCCGGATCATGAGGAAGCGCGTCTTCATAGACCAAGGCGTTTCTTCATCAGCAATTCCGCGATATCAAAGTCGATCGGGTCATCGATGTTGGTTGAATCCTCGCGCGTGAGCACCACGCCAATCACCTTTTTCCCAATCGACGAGCCGCCGCGAATCGTATCGGGGTTGATGACATGCACGCACGAGTTGTTCCCGAATGCGCCAGGCAACTGCTGGCGCGGCATTTTTACCGACTCTTTGATGCCCGACTGCTCTTCCGAAATAAACGGCACGAGATACTCGCCATCCTGCCGCCAGGTCTTCAGGGGATGCACCGGCGCCTTCACCACCGTGATGACCGCGTCGATACCAGGATGCGCAAAGTAGCTCTCAACACACTCGTCGATATGTGCTGCGGTGCGCAGCGGGTTCGTCGGCTTGAGCTGCACCACAGCATCCGGCTTGTACCCCTCGTGCTCCTCGAGCCATGAAAGCGCGTGCTGCAGCAGGCCGATAGACTTTGCGCCATCGGTTGCAAATTCTGCTGGGCGCATGAACGGCACCTCGGCGCCCGCCTCCTTCGCGACAGCCGCGATTGCTTCGTCGTCGGTTGAGACAATAACGCGCGTCACGGTCGCTGCCTCTTTGGCGGCCTCGACCGTCCACGCAATCAAAGGCTTCCTCAAGAGCAGCTTGATATTCTTGCTCGGGACGCCCTTGGAGCCCCCACGCGCCTGGATGATAGCGAGTACGTTTTTCATGCGTGATTAAAACAGCACTATCGTCTTGCGCTTCCCTTCTGCATGCGAGCGATGTGCGGCCTCGAGGATGAGCGCGGTCTCGATACCGTGCGCGAGTGCGATTGGCGAGTCGCTGTACTGCACGCGACCGGTAATAAGGTCGTCGATATGCTGCGCCTCTCGCAGGAACTCCTCGGCGCGTGTCTTCTCGATGACAATCTTCTGCGACTCTCCCTTCTTCGGCTGGATCAACACTTCATCGGTCGTTTTTGACACATCGTTCCACCATTCGATACGCCCACCTTCAAACTGTAATTCAATCCACTTCTTCTTCGGGTTTGTCACAATGTCTTGGACAACACGGCCCACGAGGCCAGTCTCGGTCGTGAGCTGCGCGAAGAACTGGCGATCGTACTCAGCGGCACCTTTGGTGACATATTCAATCATACCCGAAACCTGAGACACAGCGCCTGCCCCGCAGTGATGCGCGAAGTGCACCCACAAGCTGATAGCGTGCGAGTGCTCGCCGCCGGCGCCACCGCCTTTCTTCCAATAGCCAAGGTAGGTCTCTTCGGGACCAGTGAGCCATGGGTGCGCACCAAGGATGCCGGCCCAGTCGCTGCGCACGCCCGACTCGATGGAGAGGAGTTTGCCAAAGTTACTGTCGGCAATCGCCTTCTCTACGGTCTCGGTGTTCTTGGCAACCAGGTGATTGAAGCCGATCACGACCATCGTTTCAGGCTGCGCCGCAGCGGCAGCGGCAAACGAACGCAGTTCCGCGATCGCCTCTGCAGTCGGCGGGCAGACGGGCTTCTCGAGCTGCAGCACCTTTGGCTTCTCGGCCAGCGCCTCCAGAGCGACCGATAGACGCACGTGCGGTGGAATGCCGAGGTAGATGATGTCGAATCCGCCTCGGGGCTGATCCTTCGCTTCGAACAGCTGAATGGCCTCGTCCCACGCACCATAGCGCTGCGGGTACACCTCGGTCTTCATGCGTTCGAGCGCCTTCGGATCGGCATCGACGACCGTCACGTCCCATCCCATCGCGCGACATGCCTGCGCGTGATGATTGCCAATTGAGCCTGCACCGAGGATTTTTACCTTCATAGCCGTTCTAGTTGTTCTGTAGATAATCTCTCTTACACCGTATCACACAGCAGTCGCACACCTGTAGGCACGCCGCTAATCTGTATTCCTAGTCGAAATGATGGCGGCCCCAGTTGGAGAGCTTTGTCTTGCGCGCCTCACGCGGAAGCTGGCTAATCGCGGTGTCCTCGTAGAACGAATCGTTGTTGAAGTGCGTCGATGAGACTTCTTCGAAGATCGCGCCGGTGTCGCTCCAGAAGCGGTGCTTCACGCCCCGCTGCACGACGGCAATGTCGCCCGGGTGGAGCGTCATGCGACGGCCTTCGAGCTCAAGCTCAAGAATGCCAGAGAGCACATGGAACGCCTCTTCCTTCTGCAGGTGATGATGATACGGATGTTCCTGACCCGGCAGCTGCACGAGAATCTTCTTGCAGTAATCGCGATTGATGACATCGATAATCACGACACCGACTTTGCGGAAATTCTCGAGACCATAGTGATGCGAGAGCTCAAGCGCAAAGTCGACCGGTAACGCGACATTTGCCGTATGGAGCATCGCCTTGACCTCATGAATCGGATGGTAGACGAGATCGCGGATGGTTGGCGTAAACGTGCGCGTTTCGTGCGCGACCGCGGCGTCGGCGGCATATGCCTTGTCGGCGACCACCTCTCCCTCCTTGAATTCGCCGCTCGAGAGCTGACCCTCGCGATACGGGAATGCAAAGTACACGTCCGAACGCTTGATTGATTGCCCCTTCTTGAGTGGCTTCTTGGCAAAGACACCGCGCTTGAGGGAATTAAGGTCGGCCATCTCTTTGGGATCCGCCTCCCACTCTGCCGTGCCTTCAGCGCCGCGCGCCACCTTCCACGATGCGATCCAGCGCGAGACTTGCTCTGGCGTCGAGGAATAGGCATTGAGCGTGATGGTCTTTGTGGGGATGCCGACATGGCGCTCAAAGATGCGAGCCCCCTTGGCATAGGCAATTTGAATTGCGGCCATGTTGTCTGGCTCCTCGTGCGTTGAGAAGCCAATGGTGATACCCGGGTAGCGTTTTCGCAGCACCTCGATGTGTGCGAGGTTGAGCTTGTCGTGCGGCGTCGGATAAATGGCAACGCAGTGCATGAGCGCAAAATGCACGTAGCGGTGATCGAGAAAACTCACAAGCCGATCAATCTCGGGAATAGACATGCCGCCGAGCGACACGATCATCGGCTTGCCGGCCGTTACCGCCTTTTCGAGAAGCGGCCAATCCTTGGCAGAGCACGAGGCGATCTTGAGGATATCGACGTCTAATTCTTTGATGAGCTCGACCGATGCCTCATCGAACGGCGTTGCCATCGAGATCAAGCCGGCCTTCTTCGTCGCATCGACCAGTATCTTAAAATCTTTTCGCGAGAGCTTTGTGGAGAGGAATCGCGGAACATGCTTGTTGTCGGTCTTCTTTTTGTCTGCAGGATGAATGAACGTGTCGAGATCACGGAACTGCAGCTTCACCGTTGCCTTCACTCCATGCTCCTTCACCACCTTTGCGAACTCGTTGATAATCTTCAATCCGTGCTCCACCGAACCCTGATGGTTGTTCGCCATCTCAAGCGTAAAGAGGTCCGTGAAATCGAATTTCGACGCGTGTGTTTGCATTCCAAAATTATGACGTGTGTGAAGTATGCGTCAACTTCCTTTACGGACTGCTTGTTGTGTAATGTGTGGATTACCAAAATGCCCTGCGCGCTCTTGTATATTTGTATATTTATTGTATTATCACGGCTGCTCTTTTACAGGAAAGGAGAGCGAGATGAGGATACTCTTTGTTGCCGAAACCCCGGCCGCACAGAATGCGTTTAAGTTGCTCGTCGAACACCTGGGAACCCGGCACGATGTGCACTTTACCGACGGATACGATGCGTCCCTCTTCACACAAAATAATGTGTTGAGCAGGGACACGTGGGGTGCGGTGGTTATCGGCATGTCAGCGCCTGCAGAGCGCGCCAAGGGCGAAATTGAGACGGCGCGGACTTGCGCCCAGCTCGGCATTCCCTTTGGCTTCTTTGCCGATGCGCATTTTGCCTGGCGGCGCGATCATTTCGCTCCGTTTCGCGATTCAGCGTCGTTCGTGTTTGTCGCGAGCAAGCTCGAAGTGCAGGAGGCTGCGCGCCTGTTCTGGCACACCCTCGTCGTAGCGACCGGCAACCCCTTGTGGGAACGATATTTCGAACCGGGTGACGTTGCACATGCACACGCGCTCATCGGCGCGCGGGAATCAGACTTCGTTATCCTGGCACCAGGCACGAAGAACCTGGCGGTGAATGTAGGTGTATGGCGCGATTGCACCGCAGCCGCGTATCACGCTCGGTGCTCTGATCTGAAAGGTCAGCGCACTTTTCTGGTTGTGCTCGCGAAGCATCCTGGCGACAGAACGCCAGGCGAGGTCTACCGACCACTTATCGGGCTCGGAAACAGCATGGGAAGGAATCACATGCGCTTGATCCTAACCGGAGACGAGTCGCCACGCATTGCGGCCGACGACATCCTTCCGCGAGCCAATGTGGTCGTGAACGGAACCGCCCTGCGCGTGCATGCGCTTGCGCAGCGAAAGCCAGTCATCGACTATTACGGTCCTGTGGAGCAGCAATGGCTCGAGGATGACATCGGGCAACCGTTCACCCCACTCCACGTATGGTAGACGGTCGCAGAGGGGCTCTACGGGCTTGAGGCGACATCTATAAACCTGTCGCAAAAATTTAAGGATGTCATCTCGGGCGACTCCCTCATCGACATGCAAGCCCAGCAAACTGCGGTCGAGAACCTCCCATCCACAAAAGTTGCATCTCGCATCGAGGAGTGCCTCATGCAGTTCGCGTCGGAAACAGCCTAACTCTTCGACTCCATCCACGCACTTAGCGCCGCGGGCCACAAGCCCGCGGCGTTTCTTTTTTATGCCTCTGCTACTCGAGCATCTCCAAGACCGCACGCGCCACGCGCTCGGTCGATTTACCATCTACCTTATACAGCATGTCTTTCTTTAGCTGCTCGCGCTCTGCTCGCAGATAGTCCGGATCGTCGAGGAATCGCTTGATGGCGGCTTCGAACTCATCGTGGCTCTGCACCACTGGCGCAGCATGCGCATCGGTCACGTGCCGATAGTGCTCACGCTCGTACACGCGTGCAATAGAATCCCAGTACGCCAGCTTCTGGTCGCCATCGTATCCCAACAAGACGACCGGTCGATCGAGCGCCGCAGCATCGAGCGTCAACGTCGATGCGGTATTAACGACAACGTCACTGTGCTTGATCGAGTTTGCCAGATGCACGATGTCTTTATTCGTGAACGTCCACGCGAACGAGTTTGCCACACCCATATCAATTGAGGTCTCCTTCTTTTTCGACAGGAGCGTGCCGGGCCTGTCTTTTATGAGGTGCGCCGACTCGAGTTTCTCGCTCGCATCGGGATACTTGGGGTGATACCGCACCAGCACCTGCAGCGGGCCAAACCGACCCTCGTCAATGCGACGATCGAATGCGGCGAGAATGTCGACAGTATGTGGTGTCATCCAATCGCCAGGAGGTGCGACGAGCACGAGCCGCTTTGCCGGATCGGCACCGATGGTTCGGAAAAATTCATCGCGCGACATGAAGATGTCGTCGCGTGAATAGATATCGAACTGCGGGAACCCTGTCACGACAATCTTCGCCGGGTCGTAATCCCCCAACTCGATTGCTTCTTGGCGATTGAATTCATTAAAGACAAGCAGTCGGTCCGCCTTTACGCGCGTGAATGCTTTCGTAGTAAGTACATCCCAGCTCTTAGCGGTGACGATAGTCTTCACGCCGCGGCGTTTTGCTTGGCGCAGCAAGCGACAATCGTCCGGAGAAAACATATTCGGCGAGAACAGGAGGTCAGGCTGATATGTCTCGAACAACGCGCGCGCATGCGAATCCGGGCTGATTGCATAGACGAAACGTAGAAATGCTCGCCACACACGAAAGCGCCCCAGGAATCCAAACACGGTACCGAGTGCAAACCGCCAGCGCGGCCACCCCTTCGCGAGCCACATATGGCGTCGCAGGACGACTGCACGCGTCGGCAGCGAATTCCACCCGATGAAATACCACAGTCGTTCAAGCGCATTCGCCGCGTTCGGCAAAAGCTCGACGCTCACCTGCTCGCCCTCGAACGTCTGCTTGTAGTAGTCAAATCGAACAGGACTGCAGATGAGCAGCACGAACCGGTGGCCCGATTGCTTCAGCAGGTCGAAGGTACCTGAGCGCAGCACATTCTTTTCGGTATCGCCATCGTAGATGGTGATGAATATGGTCTTTCGTTCATTGCTGGCGCCAGTCGTGGACATCCTGGGCATTCTACGTCATGACGCCGCCGTCACCAACCGTCGCAGTTGTGCGCTATGATACGCGCATGAAGGCACTGCGCGGGAGCGGCGAGGTTTTTCGCGTCGCAAAGTTTCTCACATCTGGCATCGTGACGGCAGGAGCCGATCTCGTACTCCTGCATATACTGGTTAAGTTCGCCCGCATGGAGGAGGTCTCGGCATCTGTAATCGCCTTCGCCCTCTCCCTCATCCTCAATTTCTCGCTCCAGAAGTTCTGGTCGTTCGAGGAGCGCGATCTATCGCGCATCCTGGTGCAAGCGCTGCAATTTGCCACCAACGGCGGCATCAACCTCGCCATGAACACCGTGCAGATGTATCTGTTCGTGCACGTGCTCAGCATCAATTATCTGCTCGCGCAGATCCTGTCGCTGCCGCTTATCGCAATCGAATCGTATCTCGCGTACCGATTCGTCATCTTTCGACGCACACCGTAGGCGTTTAGCGCGCCACCCTGTCTGCGCGATACAACTCGACAAGCACACGCAGGTAGCCCGGCGGCTCCGGCAAGTGCATGTGCGCCGTGAGGCGCCGATGTGCCTCGGGCAAGTACTGGTACGAGATTGTCGGCCACAAGTGGTGGATGATGTGGTAGTGGAAGTTGATGCGCGTGACGAAGTACTTTTCCCACCAGGTGGCATTGACCGAGCGAAATACCGGCAGCGACGTCCCAAGGAAGTATGTGGTGCCCTCGCCTACCTCATCGCCGAGCGGTCGATGCTCGACCGACGAGCGAATCTTCGCAAAGAAAACCGAACTCGAGATTATGGGGAAGAACCACAAGAAGAAGTAGTGCACCGGGCCGAGCGTGACGAGGAACGACACGAGGATCATGAGCTGCACAAGGATTGTCGCTGCAAAGTCCGACCAGTAGGTCTTGCGCTCTTTCTCGACGCCCGCCTTTTCTTTGTGGCGCCACATCACGCTCCCGACCTGGTAGAGATAATCGTACCCGGAGAGTGCAAGCAGTGCCTCGCGCACGATGTGCCAGCCCTTGTAATCGCGTCGATACATAAGCTTCGTGTCATCGTCGGTGCTCACGTACAAGTGGTGCTCCCAGTGACGGTCGATGTAGAACCGAAATGGCAAACCGCTTGCCCCGCCAAAGACCCACGTACCAAGAAATCGATTGAGGCGTTTGTTCTTGGGTACGATAAGGCCGTGTGCGAACTCGTGGGTGATGAGGCTTAACCCATGCTGCGCCCCACCAATAACGAAGAACGCGGCGACCCACACCAACGGATGATTCCACACCACGACCGCGGCAATAGCAAGCCCAATCTGCACCCACGGCCCCAAAAGGTCGAGGATAAGCGGGAGCGTGCGCGGGTGCCTCCACGCGGCCAGCTCTTCGGGAGTAAATATCGGCGGCTTCTCGACCGACCCGAGGTCGATGCTGGACGGTATATGCATACGCGTACATCATACGCGCCTACGGCACGCGTGTCACTTCTTTGCCACCAAGAACGCAGACACCCCGAACGGCAAATTCACGTGCTTCAGCAGGCTAAACTCGGCATCGAAGATACGGTGCAGGATCGCGTTGGTCACTGCCCCCGACTGCTCGAGCTCGGAGCCCTGTCGCGATACCAGCGGCGCGATGATTCGACGCACGACGAGGATGGGCAGGAACAAGAAAAAATTAAAGTAGCTCGCGCGTAGTGTCTGGTATCCGGCGTCGGTAAAGAGGCTCACAATACGCGGCAGACGGTATCGGCGGCGATGCTGCCCAAGCTCGTCGTTCTTGCCCCACAGCGACATGAATGCTGGCACAAAGATGATTGCCACTCCACCCGGCTTGAGTACCCGCTTCATCTCGCGCACGGCCGCAGTATCGTCGTCGATATGCTCGATGACATCGAGCGCGAAGACCGCATCGAACGTGGCATCGGGAAACGGAAGCGACACACCGTCCGTCTGCATGACATTCGAGAGCCCGCGCTGATGGCAAAAATCGACGGCAACTGGCGACATATCGACGCCGTAGGCATCGGCAACAGCGCTCAACTCCTTTAGCAGGAGCCCGGTGCCGCAGCCAATGTCGAGCACCTTGGGGTGCGATGCTGGCGCATAGGTGCGCAGCAAATGCATGGCTAGCGTGCGTCGCACGCGGTACCACCAGTTCTCGGTCTCGTGCTCGAAAATCTTGGTGTAGGTAACGTCTTCCATATCACCCCTGCTTCGTCGCGCGCAAAATCCACCCCGTCCCTTCGGGGGTCGCATCAACGTGCACATCCGAAAGCGACAGGCCCTCGACGAGTGCCTCGACTTCGCTGCGCTTCCAGTAGTAGGCAATATCAGGAATGAGCTGATCGAACACAATACTGTGCAGATGCCAAAAATCGAACGTAGAGACCTGGCGCAAGTACGCAGATGGTCCACGGAACACCTTTACAAACAAGAAGAGCGGGACCGAGCAGAAATACGAGAGCACGTGCACGAGCGATACCGGCAAGCGCGACGTGATGCCCTTGCGAATAGGATCGACAAACCGCGGTATCCACTCGTTGCCCTCGTACGAGTACACCCAGATGAGGAGTGTGCCGCCAGGGCGCAGCGCCTCGGTCATACGTGCGAGCGCGAGCTTTGGGTCTTCGAGGTGGTGGATGACGCCAATGGAGTACGCAATATCGAACGCCTCGTGCCAGTCAATCTCGAAGATGCTCTTGAAGTGGACCGACGCATTCGGAAACTCCTTCAGGGTTTCCTTGGCGCGCGCAACAGAGCGCTCATCATAATCAAAGGCAGTCCCCGATGTTGCGCCCCACTTCAAGGGCCAGTAACTGTTGCGGCCCATGCCGCAACCGGCGTCGAGCACGTCCTTCCCCTTCCAATCCTCCGGCGCGAGCGGGTTTGTCCAATTGCGAAACTGCCGCTCGTAGTCGGGCGTCATCTGCGCATAGGTATCCCACTCGTAACCAAAGCGATGCTGCGACGACATACTATTTCTTTACGAACACAAACTCGATCTCATCGAACCCGCCCACCCAAAAGCACCAGATGCGGCTCGCGAACGCTGGCGAGATATTCGCGACTCCGCTGATGAGCGCATTCACGCCGCGCAGGATACCTATCATGACCGTGCCATAGCCCATGTATGGCAGCAGGTGAAAGAACGCGAGCCACGAGAGCCGCATAGACTTGAGCTCGAGCGCGACGCCATAGTAGCCCGATTTGGTGAACGAAGGATTGAAGTACAGAGGGAACGTCACATCGAAGCCGTGCGCATGCTCGGCGTGCGTAAAGCCGCGACTAAAGTGCGGCACCTTAAGGTGGAGCGTGCCGCCAGGTTTGAGGATGCGATGGAATTCGCGCATCTTCTCAAACGGGAGCGTGAGGTGCTCAAGCACATGAAATGCCTCAATATGGTCGACCGAAGCCTCGGCAAACGGGTATGGCACCGTGTTGAGATCGTGGACGACATCGGGCTGCACCAAGGGCGACCAGTCGACATTGACGTACCCCTCCTTCTTGTCTTCGCCGCATCCCAGGTTGAGCTTCGTTTGCATGCGGCGCAGTATATCACGCAGCCCATTTCTGATACCACAGCTGAAATGCCAGCAATGTCCAGATTTTCTTGCGATGGTCGCGCAATCCGCGCTCGTGCTCGTCAAGCAGGCGCTCGACCTCTTGCCACGCAAACACGCCGGAGCGGTCGAGTGCGTCTTTGCCCAGGAACTCGTGCGTGAGTGGCCGCAGCTCCTTCTGGAGCCACCGCCCCGTCGGGATGCCGAAGCCGCGCTTGGGGCGATCGATGACTGCATCGGGGATCTTGCCACGCATCAGTTTCTTGAGGAGGTACTTGCCCGTGAGGCCGCGATGCTTGAGCGAGTACGGCAACGAGAACGCAAACTCGACCAGCTCGCGGTCGAGAAATGGTGCGCGCACCTCGAGCGCATGCGCCATGCTCGCGCGGTCAACCTTTACCAAGACCTGATCCATAAGGTACGTGCGCGCATACGACCACAACACCTCGTTCATGTATGCACCATGCTCTGCGGTGCCCGAAAAATATTGATCGAGGATGGCGTAGGGTGATTGTTCAGGCGCGAACCCGGTACGAAGAACTGCCGCGCCCTCCTCGGGGGCAAACGCCCCCATCCAGCGCTGATGTCGATACCGTGCATCTTCTCCTGCGCCGGCAAGGAAGGTCTTGAGCTTAAAATCGAAACTGAGGTACGAATGACTGACCGGGAGCGAGCGCACGAGCGGCTCGATGACACCACTGCGCAGCAGTCGCGGCACGTGCGTATACACACGCGCGAGCTCTTCTGCCTCAAACGTTGGGTAGCCGGCAAAGAGCTCGTCGGCGCCATCGCCGCCAAGCGCGACCGTGACATGCTTGCGTGCAAACCCCGACAGCAGATACGTAGGCAGAATCGAGGCGTCTGCAAGCGGTTCGTCGAGATGTGCAAACACTTGCGGGATGAGATCGAGGCACTCCTTCTCGGAAAAACGCTCGATCGCGTGTTCGACCCCGAGCGATGCGGCAACCTGCTGGGCGTACGGCACCTCGCCGTCGTCCTTTCCATCAAACCCGATACCTATGGAGAATGTCTTGAGTCTGTCGCCTGTCGCACGCGCCGCGTAATACGCGACCGTCGAACTGTCGATGCCGCCCGAAAGAAAGACGCCCAGCGGCACATCGGCCACAAGTCGCTCTGCGACACTCTTTTCGAGCAGCATGTCGAGTCGCGACAGTGCCTCTGCCTCTGACAGGTCATTTGCCGTTTTTGGCAGCTGCCAAAACGCCACCTCGACAGGCTCCTGCCCTGCCGCGTAGCGCAGGTAGTACCCGGCCTGCAACTTGCGCACCCCCTTGAATATGGAAAGCGGCGTCGGCACAGACTCGAACGCGAGATACTGGCTCGCCGCTACCGGATCGATCTCTTTATTGAACGATGGATGCACCATGAGTGCTTTGAGCTCGGAGCCAAAGATGAGCGTGCCGTCTTGTGTGGTCCAGTACAGCGGTTTCTTGCCCATGCGGTCGCGCACCAGGAATACCTCGCCGGTTGTTGCATCGTAGAGCGCAATCGCGAACATGCCGTCGATCATCTCGAACGCGCGCTCGCCGTGCTTCTCGTACAATGCAAGGATAACTTCGGTATCGCTGGCGCCCACAAAGCGGTACTCGCCCACCAGACTCTCGCGCAGTGCGCGATAGTTATAGATTTCGCCATTGAACGAGACGACAGTGCGCCCTGTCGCACTTTTCATTGGCTGGTGACCGCTCGGCGAAAGGTCGATGATGGCAAGACGCGTTTGTGCGAGCCCGACTGTTGCCTCGTGATACGTGCCGCAGTCGTCCGGGCCGCGATGCGAGAGCGCGGCATTCATCGCATCAAGCACCCGCTCATCTCCTGCCCCGACGAAGCCGGCGATGCCACACATACCCGCACACCAATCCTACGCTTGGCGGAGACTGACTGGTAACTGCACCGCTCGCAAAAGATTTCGCATGTTAGAAGTTTACCTTCTCCGCAATCTTGAACAGTGGCTTTCCTTGCGATTCGTAGTACGTGCGGACGAGAATCTCGGCGATAAGCCCCATAAGGATGAATTGCACGCCAAGGAGCGTTAGGAACACCGTAAGCAGCGGCAGCGGCGTCACGATGAATGAAATGTCGTAGAACAGACGTAGGATGACGGCAAGGAACCCACTGGCCATACCAAGCCCAAGAGAAACAAATCCGATGAGCCCGAAGAAGTGGATCGGCCGCGCCATGTACGTGGTTAGAAACTTTACGACGAGCAGATCGAGTACGACCTTGATAGTGCGCGAGAGACCATACTTCGACTTCCCCACGGTGCGCGGATGATGCGCGACCGGCATCTCCGTCACTCGCCCGCCGTTCCACGCTGCGTACGCTGGAATGAAGCGATGCATTTCGCCGTAGAGCCGCACGTCTTCGAGCACCTCACGGCGGTAGGCCTTGAGCGTACAGCCATAGTCACTGATCTTCACACCGGTCACGTAGCCAATGAGACCGTTTGCGATCTTGGACGGCAGCTTGCGCGTGAGCGATGCATCCTTGCGGTCCTTGCGCCAACCCGAGACAACATCGTACCCCTCGTTGAGCTTGGCCAAGAGCCGAGGAATGTCCTTGGGGTCGTTCTGCATGTCGGCATCCATCGGAAAGATCACCTCGCCCGCTGCCGCCGCAAATCCCGCCGCCATGGCAGCCGTCTGCCCAAAGTTGCGACTAAACCGAATGAGCTTTACGCGTCTATCCTTGTGCGCAATACGTTGTAATTCGGCAAAGCTGCCGTCGCGCGAGCCATCGTCGACAAAGATAACCTCCGATTCACCCTTCAGGGCATCCAAGACCGGTGAGAGCGCTGCGTGCAGGCGCTCTAAATTCCCCGCTTCGTTAAAGACTGGAATGACGACCGAGTGCTTCATATACCTTTGTGCCACCCTAGCACACTGCGCAGGCGTTGCACCAGTGCCGCCGCACCGACGACCGCCGCCGTAAAGATGAGCGGGTCGAGCGGGTAGCGATAGCGGCCGTTGACCCCTGCGCCAGCAGACCACACGAGCCCCAGGTAATAGAACACGCTTACCAGAGCAATGACGGTAAACGAACGAGGCAATCCTCCCTGCCGCCACAAACTCCACAGCCCCGCAAAGAACAGCAGCATCGTAACAACCCAGAAGATGCGGCCCGCGAGGGCTATGGCAAGCGCCGCCGACCCGCTGGCCTCGAGGACGCGCCCCAGGGTCACTACAGGGCCGTCGTTCAAGAGTGACTGTGTTGGCGAGAACTGGAGCGAGAATGGCTCCATCCACCCCCACTTCTGCGGGTAGAAGGTCCAGACATCGCTGGTCAGAAACGCGAGCGATATGGCGAGGAATGACTTTGCCGTTCCCTTCGGGTGCGTGAGCATAATGCCGAGACCCTCGCGGAACAGGACAGGGCTTAGCTCGAGATTCTGCTGAATCGTGTCGACCGGGATGCCGTGCCGTGCGGCAAAGTCGGCTTCGAGCCAGTTCTTCTTGTCGCGCCAGACGCCGCCTTCGTCGTAGACGAGGATGGTCGCGCCGAGATCGGAATAGACATTCTGAAGCCCGCCGGACGAAATGGCAGTTATGCCAAATGTTACGTGATTACGCAGCACCCACGGGCCGACAACAAGGAGGAACGGCACCAGCGCAGCAACAACGAACCTCCCGCTCGAACGCAGCGGCTCGCGCCACAGCACCAGCGCAACCAGCAGGGCAGGCATAAACTGCGCAAGCGGACGCGTCAGCGCGGCAAGTGCAAACAGCGCCGAAGCTGCGGCAAGCGGCCAGGGCGATCGCCGCTCTATGTACAGCAGGACGAGATATGCCGCGAGCGTAACAAGTACCGCGTAGAGCGTCTCGGTCAACAGTGATGTATTGATGAAAATAGCATACGGCTCAAACGCCATGAGCGCAGCGGCGCCAAGTGCCAGCTTCTCCCGCTTGGTGACAAGCAGCGCAATGAGGAAGGTAAGGTACACAAGGACACCAGCAAGCACGGCCTGTACCAGCACGAACGGCGTAAAACTACCAAAGACGGCTTTCGTTGCCGCGAATACATACGGCATCACCGGGGTGCGTGAACTATCAAGCAGGTATGGCGGGGACGATACTTGCGAGAAGCCGTTGCCCTGATGCAGGTTCTCCGCAATCGTCAGGTACCCCTTCGAATCGCCGAACGCGAACGGCGACGGGTCGCCACCAAATACTAATGCCGCAACCAGCACTAGTCGTATAACAACAGTGGCTAGAAGCAAGGAGATGAGCGCGCCCTTCATCCGTCAGATTATAGCGGAGCCGCTATACCACGACAAACCCACTGCGCCTATTTTGGCGTGGCTACTACGATTAAATTATCGCCTCTCTCGGCTGATGTGCGATTATATCGACGAAGATAGGTCGTGCGATTGAACCGTGCAGCAAGTGCCTCGAGCGTATACAAACGATTCTGAAGCAATCGCTCGACGAGCCAGCGCACTGGAGTGCGAAGATCTTGCCCGACGACACTCTCGACCTGCATTGAGGAAGAAAGTGCCTCCGCTATAGACGCTGGCGTAAAGTGTTGAAAGTGTGCTTTAGAAAGCGGACGCACCGTCGATGGTACCGATACAATAATCTTTCCGTCTGGCTTAGTTACGCGCGCAATCTCACTGATTGCCTTTGGCAGTTCGTCCGGCGGAATATGTTCGAGTACTTGGAACGAGAACACGACGTCGAATGAATGGTC
>Ga0194120_10007497_pt1 | contig 14888 bp, 17 predicted proteins | sample TA2MahCa65mmetaG_FD_148642 | JGI IMG/M metagenome (GOLD analysis project Ga0194120, IMG submission 148642) | Freshwater microbial communities from Lake Tanganyika, Tanzania - TA2015019 Mahale Deep Cast 65m | ecosystem: Environmental > Aquatic > Freshwater > Lake | place: Tanzania: Lake... | reverse complement strand
CTGTTAATCACTAGGTCGGCGGTTCGAGCCCGTCCGGGGGAGCCAAACTAAAAGGCTTATGAAGCAATTCATAGGCCTTTTTCTTTTCTGGATCATTCAGTTAGCAATTTCCGGAACTTTCACAAGCCTATGCATTGACCCGGTGACTTTTTGAGTTTTGGTCTGTATAGATCGACTGCAACTTTTCAGGCTTTCTTGAACAGCGCCCTGCTCCAATTGGTGACTGGGCATAAATGTAAGCGTCACTCACTCAATAACAGCAAGTCCTCAACGCGTTCAAAAATGAACATTAGTTTTTAGCGACAACTTCGTGTAAAAAGTTTATACTTTTGTTTAAACAAAAGAGGTATCACTATGACCGAAGCTATACTCGACATCAAGCAATGGGGAAATAATTTAGGCGTCCGCCTGCCATCGGCGATTGCGAAAGAAGCCCATTTACACAACCATCAAAAAGTACGCATTTCAGTCGAAAATGACCAAGTCATCATCACTCCGCTGAAAAACGAAAATTTAACCTTAGAACAACGTCTAGCTCAGTTCGATCCGAACAAGCATGGTGGTGAAGCAATGAACACTGTCGAAAACGTTGGAGCCGAACGTTGGTAAGCAAGAAAGAACAGATCTCTTGGGTACCTGACCGACAAGATATTATTTGGATAAATTGTAATCCACAAATCGGCCAGGAAATGCGTGATGTACATCCATTCCTGGTCTTGTCACCCAGCAACTTCAACCAGAAAACATCTCTGGTTATTGGTTTACCCATGACGACAGCAACTTATAACGCAGACAACCCCTTTGCCGTTGCTGTAGGAAAAGCCAGTGGACGCAATAAAACCGATCAGACCAGCTATGTACTGTGCCACCAGCCTAAATCGTTCGATTGGCGGTTACGCAAAGCCAAACCCCATCCACTCAAATCACTCTCGAATGATTTATTTTTACAAGTTTGCGAACGATTAAATCAGATTATTCGCATTGACGATAAACCTTACTAGCCGCCGCAAAAGTGTCAGCCATTATCTCAAAACGTAAGCTAAATCATTAATCTGTTAATTACCAGTGCGGTGGTTCAAGCCCGTACGGGTGAGCCAAACTAAAAGCTTACAATGCCCCTCTGACTTAGTCAGCAAACTCTCGAGGCAGATTGACGGCATGGCAGAAATGCTGTTTTATGCCTCAAAACTCGAGTTCGGTTTGTATCCAGCCAGTTGAAGTGGTTTTAGGTTTGCTAACATAGTTTAAGCGTTTGCGTGAGCCGTGTTTTTTAACAATCGACGCTTTGGCTGATTTAACTTCAGCCCGATTGCGACGTTCATAAAGGCGTGATTTGGCGATGCGGGTCGCCAAGTTCAGATCGACCAGTGGTTCAGCAATATCTCTCCCAACCTTAACACCACATTGTTGCTGTAGTTTCTCTGGCATTCGCCATGGCTCAAATAGCCATTCGTCAGGTACTCGGCGTAAAGCGGGCAGCCAGCGGCGAACGAACTGCCCCTGCGGATCGTGGTCAATGACTTGTTTGATTGGGTTATAGATGCGGGTGGTATTGATGCCGGTAGTACCGGCTTGCATTTGCATTTGGCTCCAATGAATGCCTGGCTCATAATCCAAAAATTGCTGGGCTAACCAATGACCAACGGGTTGCCAATGCAGCCACAATGGGTAACTGGCAACTGAAACTAGCATGGCACGCATCCGAAAATTCAGCCAGCCGGTGTGATTCAGCATCGCGACACAGGCATCAACCAAAGGCCAGCCAGTCTGTCCCGCTATTAAAGCCTGAAAATGTACTGGGTTCCAGTCATGTTCCCGCAAATTATCGTAGCCACGATGCATATTAGTAAATTCTAGTTCGGGCTGACTTTCTAGCTTCTGTATGAAATGGCAATGCCAATACAAGCGACTAACGAAGGCAGTTAAACCTTGTCGGCGAAGTTCGTCTTGGGGGAGTTGGTCGATTTGACGGCGGGTCGCTTGAATGACTTCCCGCAAACTCAAACAACCCAATGCTAGATAAGGTGAAAGTCTGGAACAGGCGGTTGGTGCTTTCAGTGGTGATGAAATCCCGCCTCGATAAGCGACACAACGATCGAATAAAAACTCGCCTAAGGTTTGAATTGCTTGACGTCGTCCGCCTGTTTGGCGCTGTGGTGGATCAATCTGGCTGAGTTTTAGTGTTTTTGGTGCTGGTAAAACCAAACGATTCGATACGGCAACCCAATTAAACTCTGTGGGTGTCGCAACAGTTGGCGCACTCATATGTGCTTCCCAATTATCTTTCCACAATGCACGACTTTTAAGTCGCCGGACTACGCCAAATTGTGGGAATTCCTGCCAATCCAAACCATGAGATCGACACCAATTTTTTACTGATAAATCACGTTGAAAACTCAACCAATTGCCAGTTTCCTCATGTGAATACAAACCCATAAACGGTGCTTCATGCCAAAGCCGATCCAATACCTGAACTGTTTCACCGATTTCGATACGTAAACATCCGCCGCGTTTGCGCAAAGTAGTATCAAGATCAAGCAAGCTTTCGCATAGAAATTGATAGTGCTGAGTTGAAGTATCGGCTGTACCCCATAAATTGGGGTCGATAATGTACAGACACAGTCCAATTGGGCTCAATGATAAATTCTGATAGGTCCGAGCAAACCCGTTGATGCGTTTTAACAATTTGCAACCCAAAATACCGTTACTTACGCTTGGAAACACTGGCTCACATTGAAAACTTGCCCCAAGCCATTGATTGATGGTGTTATCCACAAAACCTGTGGATAACTCTGTGGATTACCTTGTAACAACTTAGCTAAATATCGGTTGAGACTGATTATTTCTTGAATTGACCATTTTTTAGACAATTCGAATAATCGATATACATATCATGAAGTTAGCCAAAGATATCTTTTGTCAATGCTTAAAGACAGCATAAGATTGACCTCAATCAAGATGTAACGGACTCCATAATTCAATGTGTGCATAAGTTTATGTGATTTAACACAGTTTCATGGAATTTACAGCTAATTCAGCTTGGTTGACTGCAGTGAGATAGCACAGCACTGGATACTTTTATTATTTAAACTCCGTAGTTAAAGTGATCACTCATTGTTCACAACGCTCACAAAATCAGATCACAGATTCCCAAACAACACTAACAGACAAACTTATTCACCTAATTCCATTCATCGTTTAGTCGGTGATTCGAAGCCCTCTAAGATGCCAATGTAAGAATCTTATGAATTGCCTCATAAACCTTTTTTTATTCCCGTTCATGCAATTTTACAAAAACCATGCTGTCAAATATGGCGTTTTTCTAACAGCGGTTAATTATTGATTGGCCAAATTAGCTTTCAGATTAGCCGCCAGAAATCTGTCCAGTTGATTCGCAAACATTTGACTATCTTTTGCAGTCATAGCTGCCGGCCCACTTTTACAATCCACTCCACTGGATCTTAAGGTATCCATAAAATCGCGCATGTTGAGAAGTTCTTTGATATTTTCCGATGTATATCGTTCACCACGTGGATTGATGACATGCCCGCCTTTTTCAAGTACTTCATAGGCCAGCGGAATATCTCCCGTAATCACCAGATCACCGATATTTAACCGAACCAAAATTTCTTTGTCCGCCACGTCAAAACCAGACTGCACCTGAATAAATTTAATGTATCGGGAAGGCCAAATGCTTAATGAGTGATTAGCAAAAAGTGTGACTGTTATTTGGGTGCGCTCAGCAACCCTAAATAAAATCTCTTTGACAGTTTTTGGACAGGCATCCGCATCAACCAAAATATTCATAAGCCTCTGTGTTCAAGTGAAAACTGCAAGGACCTTAGCATAGATTTTTTTAAAAACGAGTTATCTTGGCCATTTTTTGAGCTTTTTTGTTTCTGATTCTTACTTTGTTTGACAGAAGAATAGAATTCATTGCAGATCATCAAGGTCAGCGCCAAAACCCCTGCTTCAAACCTTCAAGTTGTTGCTGAAAAATGATCGTCGGTATTACCCCCCAACAAGCCGCTCATCATGCTCATAGGTGAGCACAATAGTCTGTTTTGGGATTGCCATTGCCAGTTTTCATCAAAAACTTCTATTGAAGGGGTGAAAGCCAAATTGACAATCACAGAAAAGATATTGATTCGATACTTATTGACATAAACCCATAAATGCATATGATAGCGCATCGATACTTTATACCCAAAGAGGTGATGCATGGAAAACCCCAAAGATAACGAAAAAGACCATTTCATTCTTTATCTGGTTTTAGCAACCATTGTGTTGGTAGCAGCAATCTTATTAGTCAAACTTAACGAGAATGAAAAATTTGCGCCGATCAAACAACAACTGGATGAAGAAACTCAACAAATGCATATCCGTGTTATCCGTGAATACGAGGACTGAATCATGTACCAATATTTGACCGCAACTTTTGTGATAATTTTTTTTGCTATACCCTCCGCTCAGGCAACGGAGTACATCTATAGAGATGTCATGGGCAACACCTTACCGTCTGCGCAATGCAATACCGAATCAATAGCCAAACAAATCGCCAGTCAAGAGACAACGATCTCTCGATACGGTAAACGTTTCTGTCAGATGCAGGGTTATGGCTGGCATCTGGAAAAAATCAAACAAACAGGTACTACCGCATGCAATGCCTGTCCTGGCAACAATGCTCAACAAAAATGTAAGCAGGATGAGCTTTTGGTGACATGCAAACGCATTAAACCTGGCACAGTAGGCATGCTTCCAGGAAAGGGGTAATTTTCAAACAAAGACAGTATTTGGCAGGACCTTGGTATGGGGTCCAAGAGAGCATACTTAACCCCATACCCTCTAATGATTGGGCTCTTGGATCCCAGGTTAGATATAATTTTTTAAACCAATTTGTTAACTGTTTGATTTATGCCAAACAGCAAACAAAACGGTTAAAGTCTTGTCTAAGGCGGGTTGTAAACTTCCCACACCTAGCTCTTGATTGGGTCGTTTTTCACCGAAAAACCAGACTGAGAAAAATCAAGCAACTCAGATTTAATGTTAGCCATTATGCTTAACAAGTATGACTCGACAAGAATCAGTATTGCCAACGAACTGATTTCAACGGTGATTATTAACGGTTGAAGGAATAACAAAGCCACTGGCTTGCATATTAATTGCCTCAGGATGCTTCCGGTAGTGTTGTCGTAAACAATTTGCCAAGGCGCGCTTCGTATCATCTTCCACTCGACAAATATCACCTTCCGGTAAGCAGGCAACAATCTGTTGCAACAGTTCATTTTGGGGTAACGGCATTTTTGACACCCAAGATGCCAGCAATGCCCGATTTATTGTTGATGGCAGAGAGGCCAGAATCCCCACATCGTTTTGATCATGCACCAGCAAGCCCGAGGTGGTTCCTCGATCAAGCGTTAGCACCTGAAAAAAATACAAGGTATGGTAATCAAGCTGACGATTGCGATTGTCGATTGTTACCGTCTGGCGGGTCGTAAGAGCAGACGAAAAAATATCGCAGTAGGTGTCAATTGCAACTTCGCCAACTGTTTTTGCCAGCTCTAAATCCTGATCAAAATCAGTGCTAAAGTAATTTTCCAAATAAAAGTGCGTTACGCCACGATGACGTCCCAGAACAGGAATATAAAAATAAACATCCCCCTGTTCTGCAGCAACATCGTATTGTTTTGGAGCAGCTTGCTTGAGTTGACCGGCAAAGCGTTCTTTATCGGTATCAAATTCATTTGAAGGATTAAGATCAGCCATTAAACGCCAGTAACCACTACCCTCTTTCATCTCCGTCCAGCTGATATGAATATGGACAGAGGGTGCTAACGGATTATCTGGGTGAATAATGGTGGAAATCGCTGTAGCGGAAGCCAGCTTCTTGCTCTGATCATCATCATAATGCACCTGAGAGATATTGACAGAACCTCGATTGAATAGGGTGTTGTCACTCGCCATAAAGCGCACCCCCCCTCCATGCAAACCGTCGTCACGTAACCATTCAATCGGGGTGAAACAACTGCCCTGCCCAAATTGTTGGCTGATTTTATCCAGACCATTCACAAAACGACTTTGTAAATCACAAACCAATAAATACGCTGATTCAGCTCGTAACGATTGTGCTTTTGTGATGATCATTGAAGACTCTTTCCTTATCCATTCAAAAAGTGAGTAATTATTTTACGATATTCAGAAAAACTCTTAAAAAAAATGCTGCATCCAAATCAACAAAATCCGTTCAAAATCTTAACGATATCGCTTGAAGACGGACACTTCTGAGTTTTCAAGAATCTGTGTTGGCGTCATCGGTAGGCGGCAACAAACAGCCCGATACGATAGCCCTTACCAAAATTAACGGTTTGCGGCCTTTCCAATTGGAACCAAGTGCAGTAATCGTTTGCCGGCACTGGCTTTTCGTTCCCGTTACACTTCAAATGAAACCTTGTGCGCCGTAACTACCGATTCAATCAAGGCGGGGTGTTTTGCAGAGCACAAGGTATTGGTGCTGTCATGCCTTTATCACACAATAATGTCTAAAAATAGTTGAGACTTATTGAACTCATGCTTCGTTGACGCTCTTCAATACATGGTTGATAACCGTCGCCGAAATGCGAAAATCCGAGTTGTGCAACACTTCAAATGCTGATCGCGCCGACGGTATCAAGCCTTGCTTTTTGGCTAGCCCGATAATGGCGACAGTGCCAATCACGCGTAAGCCTTTTTCATTCGCCACTGCACGTCCCGCACGTTCGTCCATGATCAATAAAACTTGATCAGAACTGGCTAAACCAATGTTGATGCAGTCAGTTTCCCCCATGTCCAAATCAATATCCAACTTGGGCTCGATAGGTTCAGGCCAAACCGTTATCCAGTTTTGCGCAAGCGCTTGCTGAATAGCGGGTTCGCCGGGTGCATTTTTACCCGGCAAAACTTCCTGCCTGACTGTTTCGGGCAAATACACGTTACTAAACAAGCTTGGCAGCCACTCTAAGCCACCGACTAGCGCCAAGCCAATGAGTGGACTGGAATCGATGACAACTTTACGCTCCATTGGGGATCAAGCTTGTCTGAGCCATTCATCCAAGGTATCCAAATCCTGCTGAACTTCCTCAGCAGTTTGATCGACCACCGGAATACCTAATCGAGAGATATGGGCAATAAAATCAGCGAGCGGCATATCGGCCAATTTGGCGGATCGCGCAATCGACAAATTGCCATCCTTAAACAAAGCCGTTGCCATAGCTTTGCGTACGCCGGGCATGCCGATGATTTTGGCGGACTTCAGACCTACCATAACCGCATCGGGTTCATTACGGTTCATCACTAACACCATGTCTTCGTGCGCCATCCTAAGCGCCTCACTGGGATTGTTTTTTAAACCGCTCACATTGACCGTTTTCATAGGAAAATCTCATAGGAAGATTACATGGCTAAATTATAGGCCCAAATGAAAATTAGGCCTAATCAATATAGGACGAGTCGTGCTTGCTGAATTGTTATACCCATGTTTTCGATTTCCACCTTTGATTTCGCTAAGTTATCGCGAATCAAGTTTAAGGCAGCAGTTCTGTCCAACGCTCGGTCGACTACTACGGCATCAATATCAACTGACAGACGCGGCATATCTTGCACGAAAAGATTGATTGCTGTACCGCCTTTCATTGCGAAATCGCCAGACCTAAAAATGGTTGGTGCAATGTCTATCAGAAGTCGGACTGTTTCAGTGTATTGCTTATCCATGGCGTAAATCCAATCGATCACCGGTTTTGGTTTTCGCAACCCAGCGTTTTCCGCCACCAAGCCTAGAACAATTTTTTTCGGCTAACGCTTTCCAAGGCAGATCAAGTTCTTCCGCTACCTGATAAGCTAACCTTGCCACTTTGATGCGATTGACATGAGCAAATAAGAATTCTAATTGGTCTTCCCTCAAATTCCGGCAGTTTTCCAATAAATTCCTAACCATTTCGAGCGAGGTACTTTTGCCCGCATCGCTTAACAGCTCAAACAACGCTCTTTCTTTGGTTGAAACCGGCAATTTGTCAGCATCGCCATATAATGGACCCAAACCGTAATTTTCAGGCATGCCATCATCAAAAATTTTGGTGACCTGGATTCGGCATGGGTATTCGGTGAGCAACCACTGCGGGATTTTTACCGGCGATGTGGCCCACAATTCTATGATCTCCCTAAAAGCGACATTGTGACGGCCCCCCCGCCAATCCAATGCCGTTTTGCCGCCTACATGTATATACGGATGCAATGCAAAAATGAAATTTAAACATCCTTCCTTGGTTAATTTATCGCCTGGCAGCATATAGGCGCCTCTACCGAGGCGGATTAACCAACCATGTTTAGCGAGATAGGAAGCGTGTTTAGACGTCAGCCCTTGGCCGGCTAGAAAAGCAGTGGTCAACGGCTCTCCTCTTGGGAGAGTACCCACAAGCTCTTTGAATGAAAAATTTTCCGTAATTCCTGTCATACAGGAATTATAAGAAATATTTTATTCAATTCAAGAGAAAAAACTTTTGACAATCGCCGCAAACAGGATTGTGTCAGAAGGTATGCAAAACATCGCTCGATTTAGCTAATGAGCTTACTCATAGACGAACTGCGTATTCCAAAGAATCTGCCACCCATTATTCGAATGTGGCGTTTATCAAAATCTAATGGAATTACCTAAGGGTTTCACAGTAAAACGGAGATGATTTCCAGGCGAGCTTATGGCTTTAGAAATTTTGAAAAATACCGGATGCGTGTTTTAGCGCTTTGCGGGTGGAATGGTGTCATTAATCGGGTTTAATCGTGTCCATCCCCCGTTTATGACGGAGAGCCGGTCTGGGCCCAGCCTGAAGACAGGCCAGACTGTATTCATTGTGCTCATAGCCCAGTCAGGATTAAGTCCAGACACAATCGGACAGTTAAACATACCCGACAGGGTAACCAGCTAATGCTGTTGCATTTAACGGTTCCCAAATACCATTGTTCGCGCTGTAATCGCTATTTCAGACATCGTTTCAAAGGCTTGCGTCCACGACTCAGTGCGACTAAATGCTTTAGGTTGGAGGTCTTTGAGGCGCATGAAGGGGGCGTGACACAAAGTAAGCTGTCCTATACCAACCACATCAGTCATGCAACAGTCGAACGTTGGTATCAGTTTCATATTGGATCGATAGCATCACAACTCACAGCATATCTTCGGTGGCAATTGCCGGGACACTTAGTGCTAGTTTCGGGTTTTGCCTTGATTAAAGCGCTTCAGGCGTGAGGGCGAATGGTTTCGCTGAGGACTGAGCGGATGGCTTTGACGTTATCATTGACGTCTAGTTGTGGATGTCCTAAACACAGTTTTGTAAATCGATGCCAATTCTTTACAAAGAATTGGCATCGATTTTGAGGGTTGTTCGATTTCGAACCAAAATCAGAATTTGTCGAAACGATCCAAATTCATCACTTTGCTCCAAGCATTAGCAAAGTCCTGTACCAACTTCTGTTTGCCATCGTCTGAAGCATAAACTTCAGCAACGGCACGCAACTCGGAGTTAGAACCAAAAATCAGGTCAACAGTGGTGGCTGTCCATTTTATTTGGTCTGTTGCTCGATCACGGCCATCGTAAACGCCCTCTGATGAACTTGATTTAGACCATTTGACCGACATATCGAGCAGATTAACGAAGAAATCGTTACTCAACACGCCAGGCCGATTGGTGAATACACCGTGCTTAGATTGTCCAGTATTGGCATCAAGCGAACGCATGCCACCGATCAACACGGTCATTTCAGGCACAGTCAAGTTTAAGTAATTAGCCCGCTCAATCAATGACTCGGCTGGCGAGCGCGAACTATCTTTGCCGAAGTAATTACGAAAACCATCGGCTTTAGGCTCTAAAATCTCAAAAGACTGGCTATCCGTTTGTTGCTGAGAGGCATCCATTCGACCTAGATTGAAAGGCACCTGTACTTTATAGCCGGCTTGCTTAGCGGCTTCTTCGACTGCTGCAGAACCGCCGAGTACAATCACATCGGCAAGCGAGACTTTTTTGCCGCCTTTCAATGATTGATTAAAGTCGCTTTGGATGGTTTCTAAGCGATTTAGCACCTTAGTCAGTTGCTGGGGATCATTTACAGGCCAATCTTTTTGCGGTGCCAGACGAATACGTGCACCATTAGCACCACCACGCATATCGGTACCACGGAAAGTCGAGGCGGAGGCCCAAGCAGTCTCAACTAATTCAGAAACAGTCAAACCTGAGGAGAGAATGTTTGACTTCAGCTTGGCAATGTCTTTGCCATCAAGCAATTTGTGATCGACTTTAGGAATAGGGTCTTGCCATATAAATTCATCGGCGGGGACTTCCGAACCGACGTAACGCGCTTTAGGCCCCATGTCGCGATGAGTAAGCTTGAACCATGCTCTAGCAAATGCCAGCTCGAATTCCTTTGGGTTGTCAAGAAATCGCTTCGAAACTTTTTGATACTCTGGATCCATTTTCAAAGCAATATCGGTTGTAAACATAATTGGCGCATGACGCTTATTAGGGTCGTGTGCATCAGGCACAAAGTTGGCCCCTTGACCTTGTTTAGGTGTCCATTGAGTCGCGCCAGCTGGACTCTGAGTGGTTTCCCATTCAAACGAATACAGCCAAGTCAAATAATCATGTGTCCAGCGAGTCGGATTGGTAGACCAAGCCCCTTCGAGACCGCTGCTAACCGTATCTCCAGCATTTCCGGTGCCGCATTTGTTCTCCCAGCCCATGCCTTGCGCCTCTATGCCAGCGGCAGCCGGTTCTTTGCCTACGCAATTGTCTGGTTTATGCGCGCCGTGGGCTTTGCCAAAGGTATGTCCCCCAGCAATCAGAGCCACGGTTTCTTCATCATTCATTGCCATCCGCCCAAAGGCTTCGCGAATATCCTTGGCAGCAGCCAATGGATCGGGCTTGCCGCCCGGTCCTTCAGGATTCACGTAAATCAGCCCCATTTGCACGGCGGCTAAGGGCTTGGCTAACTCACCTTTTGCATCGTGACGTTGATCGGCAAGAAATTTCTTTTCCATACCCCAATTGACGGTTTCAGCTTCCCAATCATCTGCACGCCCACCAGCAAAGCCTAAAGTCTTGAAGCCCATATCCTCCAATGCCACATTGCCAGCCAATACCATCAGATCAGCCCATGAAAGTTTTGTGCCGTATTTTTGTTTAATCGGCCACAGCAAACGTCGTGCCTTGTCCAAATTGACGTTATCCGGCCAGCTATTGAGAGGTTCAAATCGTTGCTGACCACCAGAAGCACCACCGCGTCCATCAAAGATTCGATACACGCCTGCACTGTGCCAAGCCATACGAATAAAAAATGGCCCATAATTGCCATAGTCAGCTGGCCACCAAGGCTGGGAGGTTTTTAAAATGCTGGCGATGTCTTTTTTTACAGCTTTCAGATCGAGGGATTTAAATTGTTCGGCATAGTTGAAGGTTTTACCCATGGGATTAGATTCAGCTGAGAACTGACGCAGCGGTTTCAGGTCAAGTTGCTCTGGCCACCAAAAATCGTTGGTGGTGGGTTGCGTATCAGCCTGAACGGGATTAACTGCCAATAGTGCAGATACTGCCAATGCGGGAATCAGGAAGCGTTGTTTGGTATTCATATCTCACCTCATGTTTCAGGTTGAAAAACTATGCCTTTGCTAATTAATTTAGCTAATTGGCCCAACTTACCACGCTTTAACCAACTTGCTAATCGCGCATTGGCTTTAGCTTGCCACCGCTTCTGACCGTTATGGCAAATCATTAGAAAATAAAACCCACCCCTAAATTAAAGTCATCAGGCGCAATGCCAGCTTTTTGTTTGAAATTACGGTAATCCGCTTTAATCACTACATTCGGAATCGGTTTGTAATTGACGCCAATTTGGTAAATTTCCAAGTCTTTACTCAAATCATCACTATAACCCGCCGCGACTTTTGCCAAAGTGTCCATCCGCTCATAACGGAAAAATGGCGCTAAATAATGGGTTGTGTCTGTAAAAATATGTGGCAATACGTCATAACCGACTTCGCTATACCAGCCGTAATTTTGTTCACCGATCGTTTTTCCATTGGCTTTACTGAGTAAACCTGCATCATCAATATGCCCCCAAGAGCCTAAGGTTCTAAACTCTAAGCCATGATATTTCCATTGCAGATGCGTTTCATACAACTGAGTGGCGACATTGATTTGTTGATTGTTGAATAATTGATTTTGGCCGGAATGCCCAACATAAGCCGAAGCCCCCAAAGTCACACTGGGCAATTGGGTGGGTGTGTAATCAAGGCGTCCGACATAGGCTAAATCTTCTGCTAATGCTTGGCCGCCGGATTGTCGACCCGCGCGAATACCATCTGCGCTAAAGTTTTTGGCATTCATACCATTTACCACATAGGTGGTGTAGCTCAAACCTGGCAGTAATTCACCAAATAAACCCAAACCGTTTTCACGCCACGTACTAGGAATAATCCTTCTTTCAACTTCAGGCCGATTGTTACCAAAGAAAAACGGTGGTTCGTGAATGGGGTTCACAAAGCCCATTGGCATTAACAGCATACCGGCTCTAACGTTGAATAATGGATCAATAAAAAAGTCCAGCGCAGCCATCTCCACCGAAACTGTGCCGGTGCTACCCGATCCGTTATTGCCTGTCGAACCGTGTTCAAATTCGATTTCCGAGTTAAATAACATGTTGTCGCTAAATTTATAACCGGTGTAAATCACTAAGCGTTCTAAATCGGCATTGTCAGAATTATTAACCGTTCCATTGTTCTTGTGACCACCTTGATCATTGACTCTAGCTTGATAGTTAGCTTCACCATAACCACCAATCGATAAGCCTTTTCCAACTTGATACACCTTAGACGCGGCTGGGCCTAAACCATAGGCACTTTTGTATTCGACTTTCTCCGGTACCACTAATTCGGTGCGTAGCTTTTCGACTTCTTCGGTTAAGACATTGGTTTTTCGTTCCAAAGTCGTGACGGCGTTTGTATCGGCTACCGCAACCGGTTTTTGTGCCACGCTTTCCAGCTTTTTAGTCATATTGTCGATTTGCTGTTGCTGCGCTTGGATAATTTTCCACATCTCATCCATCGTCTGCGGCCGTTCCAGTGACTTTTCCGCCGCCTGGCTATCAACCCCAGTCATGATTAAAGCAATCGTTACCGCTAATTTAGTTTGAGAAATTTTCATGTTTACACTCTCCAAAAGATTCGTCACAGAGTATACAACGCAGTCAAATATAAATGCAAATGATTATCATTTAGACTTTGTACTTGGCAAATCCAAGCCTTGTGAATATGATTAACGCTATTATCAACTTCTGACACCGAGCATCTATGTCTGTTTTGAAATTTAATCGTTTTTTGTTGTTACTGTCGCTTTGGAGCTTTTTGATAGCCAATGCCCATGCAAAGGTTTTTTATAGCAAGGATGAAGCGATGAAACTGGCGTTTGGTGACGAGGCGACGGTTGAAATGTTGTCATTATTTCCAACCCCAGAACAGGTCAACGAAATTCAACAACTAGCCAAAGTAAAACTAGAATCCAATCTATTCAGCTTTTATGTCGGTAAAAAACGGGGTGAAATTATCGGTTATGCCGCGATTGAAACCCATAATGTCCGAACCAAACCAGAAACCTTATTGGTCGTTCTTAATGCATCAGGTCAATTACGCCATGTATTTACCCTAGCATTTCACGAGCCGCCTGAATATCAACCACCTGAGCGCTGGTTTGATCAACTAGGCAACCACACCCTCGAACAACTCAGTTTTAGCCAAGATATTCAGGGTATTAGCGGCGCAACACTCAGTACCGGAGCCGCACTTAATGCGGCAAGAAAAGTGTTAGCGGTTTATCAAGTGACTATTAAAAACAACTCAAAATAATGCGATTCTTTGTTACCGGCGAACAAAACCGACAATTACTGCTAAACACCTTAATTCTGATCTTTCTAGCTTATGTAGCCTTGCTCTGGCTCAGTAATGGTTTGATGTTTTTCCACAAAATGAATCTCAGCCCAGAATCAGTGATTGATTATTATTTAGGCTCTGAACAAGATTTTGGCCAACCGAGAAGCTATCAAAGCCTATTAGAAGTCAGTCACTTTCATTTGTTTGCGATGGGCATGTTAATCCTAACCCTAACGCACTTGATGCTCATGACATCGTTACCGACTTTGCTTAAAGTTTGGCTCAGTGTAGTGATTTATGGCTCGGCGCTGGCTGACGAAGCAGCCGGCTGGCTGGTGAGATTTGTTGATCCACAATTTGCTTACTTCAAAATTGCCGCTTTTTTAGTTCTGGAACTGTCATTGGCAAGTTTGATCATTGTGGTGGTTATTTCTTTACTGCAAGCTAGAAAACAAGGCTAATTTCTCAGCCTCGTTCAACATACCCTAGTGCCCAGATCCTGGCTTAATTTCAGCCAACTCCAAACCCTTCAATTCAACACTAATATTTCGATCCGCTGCCGACGAGATAAAATCGGCAATGGTTTCTAAAATATCGTGGTCAATAAAATGCGCTCTTTGACCATCAATAATCAATTCGCAATTATCAGGAATTTCCATAAGATAACGTCGGAGTAATGCTTTATTCAAAAAAGAGACGTCTTTATGCAGGCGTAATAAATAGGTACCCTCATGATCGGTCAAGGTTATGGATGCGTGGTAATTCGCTTTAAGTACAAAAAACAAACCAGTCAAAATCCCAATGACTATTCCTTGCAACAAGTCCGTCACCAAAATCGCAACCACAGTAATCACAAAAGGTGCAAACTGACCCCAGCCTTGTTTATACAAACTGGAGAACAAATCGGGTTTTGCTAACTTATACCCTGTCAGTAACAGTATCGACGCAA
>Ga0194120_10007495_pt1 | contig 14890 bp, 10 predicted proteins | sample TA2MahCa65mmetaG_FD_148642 | JGI IMG/M metagenome (GOLD analysis project Ga0194120, IMG submission 148642) | Freshwater microbial communities from Lake Tanganyika, Tanzania - TA2015019 Mahale Deep Cast 65m | ecosystem: Environmental > Aquatic > Freshwater > Lake | place: Tanzania: Lake... | reverse complement strand
CGAGGCCGTGGCGATCTATCTGGCCCGGTAGCGCCCTGGCCCGGTAGCCAAAGCGGAAGGGCCGAGGGTGCGGTGACACCCTCTCTCGCGCGCGATGGCTGGCGGATCGCCCGCACGGCGCACGGTGGTTAGAGTGGTGTGCATGCGAAGCACCACAGCGGCACCGATGGCAGACCTGGACGATGGCGATGGGCTAAACGAACGGCAGCGGCGTTTCGTAGAGCTCTACATGGGCGCGCATGGTGGCAACGCGACGCAGGCCTACAAGGGCGCCTACGGCGAGATGAGCGACAACGCAGCGGCGGCGAACGCATCGCGGTTGGTGAGGACCGACAAGGTTCGGGACGCGATAGCGGCGCGCATGGAGGCCGACCCGCAAGTGATGACGCGGCTCGAGGTGGTGCGACGGCTGACGCACATTGCCCGCGGTGGGGATCGCGCGCGCGTTGAACTGCGAGAGGACGAACACGGGGCGCCCGTGCGCGTGGCGTTCGCTGGCTCGCGCGTGGGCGATGAGCTGCGCGCCTGCGAGTTGTTGCTGAAACTGCAAGGCGCTTTCGCCGAGTCACAGCCGAGCGTGCCCGCGATGGACTCGTTTCGTTTGTTCCGTGAGGCCGCCAGCCTAACCAGCGACGAAATGCGGGCGCGGCTAAGCGTTTCCGAGTAACGCCGCTCCGTGGCTCGCGTGTAGTCTCTGCGCCGCGATCGGCTGGTCGCGCGACTAGGGAGGGAATCGATGCGGACACTTGGCGTTGTGCTGGCGTGCAGTCTGCTTGCGGCGTGTGAAGGACCTGCTGGCCCGCCTGGCCCACCTGGCGAACAGGGGCCGCCGGGATCTTCCGGGTTGGATGTGGAGCGCTCGACCTACTGCGAGGGCGAAATCTCGCAGGGCGGCGTGTTCTCATACGTCGCGGGTTTTTCGATTGTTGAGTACACGAACGGCGGCGTGTTTGTGAGTTGCTCCGTTTTCGACTCTACGGCCGAGTCGTCGCGTTCGCAGTACTTCGCACCTGGCCAGGTCGGCGCGCAGACACCCGGCTGCGCCGTCGTTCTTGATGTGGACACGCCCAACGGTGGCATTTGGGTGTTCGAACGCGACAGTCAGGGGCTGTTCGCCACCTACAACGACTCGCAATCGAGCAACGATGGGTTCGTCGCAGATCTGGCGGACTGCGCTGAGTACCTGCCCTAGCGCGATGCCGATGCGTCGCTGCTGACTGGCACCTCTGCGAGCGTCACGCCTGACCGGCTGCAACACCAAACCGCGTGCGGTGGGTGTCCGGGGTCCAGGTAGATCCAAAGCTCGAGCGGGACCGGGTGAAGGACAAGGCGTAGGCGGCGGGGACCGTAGGTTTCGATGTGCATGGCCCGGTTATCGGCCGCACGTGGGCGCGGTTGCGTCCAGTTGCGCCCAATTCCTGTCACGTACCGAACGGCTCGTGACAAACGACCACGGAACGGCTACAAGATAGCTACCGGAGGGCGAGCACATGGGAACGCGCAAAGCAAAGGGCGGCAACACCAAGCGAGTGGTTGGCTACGTGCGAGTGAGCACCGAGGACCAGCACCTTGGACCGGATGCCCAACGCGCGGCCCTGGCGCGGTGGTGCACGGCGCACGGTGCCGAGCTCGTGGCGGTGTTCTCTGACTTGGGTGTCAGCGGTGGTGCCGAGCTCGACAAGCGCCCTGGCCTCATGGATGCCGTTGACGCCCTGGTCGCCGAGGGCGCTGGCGTTCTGCTAGTCGCCAAGCGTGATCGGCTGGCGCGCGACACGATGCTGGCAGCGATGGTGGAACGGCTGGCGGCTCGGAACGGTGCCACGGTGGAAAGCGCCGATGGCGTGGGCGAGGGCGCTGGCCCTGAGTCGATGCTCATGCGCCGGATGGTGGACGCTTTCGCCGAGTACGAACGCGCGATCATCGGTGCCCGCACGCGCGCGGCCCTCGCTGTCAAAAAGCGCCGTGGTGAGCGCACCGGATCGGTTCCCTACGGCTACCAGCTTGCGGCCGATGGGCGTGCGCTCGAGATGCACGAGGGCGAGCAACGTGTGCGCGAGATCGTGCGCGCCTATCGCGCCGAGGGGATGACGTTTCGCGCGATTGCTTCGCGGCTCGCTGAAAAAGGCATCCTGCCGCGCGCCGGTCACGCTTGGCACCCGCAAACGGTGGCGCGCATCGCCGCCTGAGCGTTTCCCGGTTGACGGTTCGCGTGGCTCGTAGTGTGTAGGTGGTAGTTGGGCGGTGGCGGGATGGTGGTTGCGGGGCGGCTAGAATGGTTGGACGCAGCGATGCGGGCGGCCGTGCGTCACGTCGACCACGACCGAACCCGCCACTGGCTCGCAATGGAGGATCAAGGAATGGACACCCCGCGCAACGTTCGCATCGCCGATGAAATGTGGGAGCGCATCGCCGCCCTGGCGGAAGTGATGAACAAGGACGACAAGACCGTGGCGCTGGCTGGCGGCAGCGTGTCTCGCGCCAGCGTTCTGCGGCTCGCTGTGGTCGAAGGCGTGGCCGTGCTCGAGCGCCAGTATCAGGACACCAAGCGACGCCGAAAGGCAGGCTAGGGGGGCGCGTGGGGGCGGCAATGGCACAACGCGCCGAGTGGGTGGACCGGATGCGCAGCGCGACCGTGCTCGAGGTGGCGCGCGAGCTCGGCCTGCCCATTGCACCGGCTCGTGGTGCCAGCGGTGGCGCGCTGTACCACTGCCCCGCATGCGACGCTGAGCGGCGACACGCCAAGAGCCGAGACAAGCGTGGCGCGGTTGGTGTGCGCCGTGACGGCTTTGGGTGGCGTTGCTTTCAGTGCGACGCATCCGGCGATGCGTTGGACCTAGTGGCGCTGGCTTTGGAGGGGCGGCGATTGCCGGACCTACACGACACCGGCAAGGCCACCGTGCGCGAGTGGTGCGTGCGCTGGCTTGGCCTCGAGGCAGGCACACCGAGCTCGCCGAGGCCGCGACCGTTGGCGCGCCCTGCCCCGGTCGTGGAACCCGCGCCGACCTATCCGCCAGCGGCCGAGGTGGATGCGCTGTGGGCGGCGTGCGTCGCGGTGACAGACGATGCCGAGGTGGCAGCGTGGCTCGCCGAGCAACGCAAGATCGCACCCGCTGACGTCGCGGCTGACGACCTGGCGCGCGTTCTGCCACGCGATGCGCGTGTGCCCTCGTGGGCATCGATCGGCGGGCGGCCGTGGTCGACCACAGGGCACCGGCTCGTGGTGCCGATGGTGGATGCTGGCGGCGAGATGCGTTCACTACTCGCGCGCCGTGTGCCGAATCCAACGGCCGAGGGCGAGCGCAAGAGCATCGCGCCGAAAGGCTACGGACGTGCGGGCCTCGTGATGGCAAACAAGGCGGCCCGGTTCCTGTTGTGCTCTGACTTGCCCGAGCTGCGCGGCCTTCGCGTGGTTGTCGCCGAGGGCGAAACTGATTGGCTCGCATGGGCAACCACAAACGCCCTTTCGGTGCTCGGCATGGTGTCCGGCTCGTGGTCGGCCGACATTGCAGCGCGCATCCCGAACGGCGCAACGGTGGTGATCGCGACCGACGCTGACGCCGAGGGCGACAAGTACGCCGCCAAGATCACAAACACGCTCGCCGAACGCGCGCGCGCTGGCTCTGTGCGACTCGAAAGGTGGAAGCCATGATGAAAGACGCAGGCGATGTGATGGCAGCGGGGGGAACGCTCGAGGCCAAGGGCGAACCGATCACGCTCCCCGGCACCGTGCGACCTCTGAACGCTCGACCGTTCACGGCAGCCGAGCTCGCGGCCATCCCTGACGCTGTGCCGTGCCTGTTTCGCGTCGACGATGGAACACGCGAGGGCGATGGCGAGGGCATGATGCCGCGCGGTGTGGTCGGCTTGCTGACCGGGCCTCCCGGCGCTGGCAAGAGCTTCCTGGCGCTCGAGATGATGTTGGCAGCGGCGAACGGTGGTGCCTTGTTTGGCGACAAGGCCAACGGCGTTCCCTACGTAGCGAAGGGCGATGCGGGGCGCGTGCTTTACCTGTCATTCGAGGATGACCGCGACAGCGTAGGACGGCGCTTTGGTCGCATCCTGAAAGCGCGCGGTTTGAACGCGACGGCCCTCGAGCGGATAGACGTGCTCGCGTGGGATGACCTCGAGGCCGACGACACGCGCGCACTGTTTGGGATGAACAAGGAAACCAAAGCCGTCGAACCCACCGAGCTCTACGAGCGAGCGCACGCCACGCTCAAAGCGTCCGACAAACCGTGGTCGCTGGTTGTGGTCGACACGCTTGCCCGCTCGGCGCGTGGTGGCGTGGAGGTTGACGCCGAGGCCGCAACCGATGTGATCCAACGGCTCGAGCAATGGACAAAGCTACCAGGCGAACCCGTGGTGCTCATGCTTCACCACACGCGCAAGATGGGCATCGACAACCAAGGCCACAGGCGGTTGGAGTCAATGCTTGATCCCGAATCGGTGCGCGGCTCGAGCGCGATTCTCGGCGCTGTGCGGTGGGCTGGGATGCTGGCAAAGCTGACGCTGCGCGATGAGCGAGACAAAGCAACGCGCAACGTGGTGTTTGAGGTGGCGAAGGCCAACGCCATCGCCGAGGACGCCATGCCCAGGCTCTACCTCACACCCGGCGACGGCGGCGTTCTGCGACGCATGACCAAAGAGCAACGCGCCACGTTTGAAGCATTGCTCAAACCAAGACCTGCCACCCCAGCGCGCAAGCCCGGCAACGCTGACGCACCGCGCGACGCTGACAAGAGCAACGACTACGGCGACCTATGACCCACCCGCTGGTTCGACACATCCACACGACCATTGCCGGAACACTCGAGCTTCGCGTTGTCGATGATGATGACGGCGAGGCTTTCGCGTTGGGGACCGGCAACTACACGCACCGCGCTATCGGAATGGATGAACTGGCGCAGTTCGTGGCGTTCGGCTTGGGGCATGGCTGGTCCGCATCCAACATCCCGTCGCCCGACGACTTCGCAAGGCTCGCCGCGCCAGTGATCGACCGGCATGGCGTGTTTGCCACAGCAACGCTTTCGTCGCTTTTCGCGGCGGCATCGGGGCACGTGTTCTTTCCCGCCAAAGAGTGTGCGCGCGAACATACGACCGACACCGATGCGCGCCTCGAGCTCGCAAAGCGCGTAGTGGGTCACTGCGAACGGTTGCGCGATCTCATGGTGAAAAAGCGTGCGCTGACGTTGCAGGACGCACCGAGCGAAACACCCGCGTTCATGCTTGGCGCTGAGTACATGCCCGCAAGCCTCGACGGGATGCTGGCGGCTGACGCTGTGCTTGCAGACTTCCTCGAGGCCATCGGTGCCGATGGGAAGGAAGCGGCCAAGGCACTGCGCGAGAACGCTCGGCAACGGTGGAAGGAACATGCTCACGAACCAAAGCTGCTGTGGAAACAGTGGTCCTGTCTCGACACTCAGCCACCGCTTTTCGTTGCAACGCTGGTCAAGGTGGTGTGGCGCGATGAAGTAAAGCCATGGCTCGAGCGCCAAGAGGCGCACAGACCGGCCGTCCCGCGCGTTGTACTTGTCGATCGGCTCTTGCAGCTAATGACGGGACAGACGGTGATCCCTGAGTTCGATGACGGGGCAATTCGCAACGACAGAGGCCAAGTGGTTGGGCGCATCGCTCTCACCACTAACGCTTCGCTAGAGATCGTGCGGCGCGGCGCGGATCTGTTTGGCACCGTGCCGGGACAGAAACTCGTAAAGACCCTCGTGCTTCGCGCTTTCGACGCTAAAGAGCGTGGCGACACGATGCCGAATCGCGTGGCGTTCAAGGGCGGGATGGAAGCCTTGCTCGAGAACCTTGGCGTCAATCACAACTACGGCGACCGCATCCGTGACATTGCGCGCGCTGGCGCGTGCATCGAATGGACCACGCCGCACATGCACGCTGGCGGACTCTGGACGTGGAGCGAGAAGCGAGGAGGACGCGGCAGCGGCGAGGTGGCGTTCATGCTCGGCGACGCGTTGTTGCCAGGTTTCGCCAATAAGCTGAAGGACGCGGCTTTCAGCCACCGAGTGGCGCGCCGACTTGTGCCCGAGCTCCGCCACGATCCACCGATGGCCGGGACAGGCGTGAAATCGCACGGCGCGATCTGGGTGTACCACCGGCTGTTGATGCTCGAGCTCGTGGACCTGGCCGAAGAAATCGCCGAATCGGGTTTCGCGGAGATCGGCCGTGAACGGCAAACGGAGCTCGCCAAGCTAGCCAGGTTGTCCCCGCAACTACTAGACCGCGTGATGGGCGGGTTTCTCGAAGGCGACGACCAGGCACCCGCGCTCTTGATGCGGGACGGGCAACGCGACGCTTGGACCCTCGCCGACCAGCACCGCTGGGAGCGCGAGTTCATTACGCAGGCCGGTCACGCTAGGCGCACGGGACGCAGGAAAGGCAGGGCCGGTGTGGAGCGCAAGCGACGAAAGCACGGCTAGGGGCGCTGCTTCTACTTCCACACAAACCGCTTCTACTTCCACACAAACCGCTTCTACTTCCACACATAATCGGCAGGCACCCGCGAAACCATTGGGTTTTTCGCCAAAACGCGTAACCGGATCGGAACGGTAGTGTAGAAGCGCCGGTTCCGGCCCTGCGCTTTGGCTCCGGGCCATCCCCGGCAAAGGCCCAAAGCCGAGGGAAACCCACAAGGTTTCGTAAGGCTGGCGACGCACCACGCGCGGCCCTCGCGGCAGCTAGCAGGGCATCCCCGGCGATGGCTGGCAGGGAGGCAGCCACGCGCCGTGGGGGGCGGCTGGCAAGGTTTGGCAAGGTTCGCGGATGCTAGGAATTGCTAACACTTGTTAACCGTTTGCTGGGATTTGATGGGATTTGATGGGATTTGTTGGAATCCCGGCACCGGCTGAGACGCTTGCACCGGACGTCTGCACTGGACGTCCAGGCGTCCCAATGGGTGTCCGGTTTTTTGCCCTGCCCGCACGCTCGGCCGTAGCGTCCAGGCATGGCGAAGATCCTGGCGTTGGTGAGCGGCAAGGGCGGCGTGGGCAAGAGCACCCTGGCGGTGTGCTTGGCGGCCGAGTGGCGAGCTCGAGGGTTGCGCGTGCTCGTGGTGGACGCGGACCCGCAAGGCTCGGCGGTGACGTGGGCAGACGTGGCGGCCGAGGCCGGTCACGCGGCACCCCCGGTGACGGCGCTGGGAGACACGTTGCGCCAGGCCGTGCCCGAGCTCGCGCGCGGCTTTGACCTCGTGGTGCTCGACACCCCCGGCCGTGCGAGCAAACGGCTACCCGGCGCGCTTGTGCTGGCAGACGTGGCGCTTGTGCCGTGCGGACCCTCGGCGGTGGACGTGTGGGCGCTCGCCGGGTTGCTCGAGGTGGTGCGAGAGGTGCGCGAGCTGCGGCCCGAGCTCGCGGTGGCGCTGGTCGCCAACCGAGCCAAGAGCACCACGCTTGCCCGCTCGGCGCGCGATGCGCTCGACCAGTGCGGCGAACCCGTGCTTGGCACCGTGATCGGTGACCGGACGGCCTACGGTGAGGCTGTGGCGTGCGGGCAGGGTGTCACGGCCTACGCGCCACGCTCGGCAGCGGCGCTCGAGATGCGCGCCCTGGCCGATGAAGTGGGAGCCCTACTTGGCATCGGAAAGGACGCCGCCAATGTCGCCTAAGCCAACGCTTTCGATTGCTGCACGCTTGCCCAAGCCAGACGCCGAGGCCCGCATACGCGAGCTCGAGGCGCGCGCCGAGGCGATGGGCAACGGTGTTGCAGGCCAGGCGTCCAGTGCAGACGTCCAGCGGCAGACGTCCAGTGCAGACGTCCAGCCCTCGGCCGTGGTCCGGCGGCGTGGTGGCAGGTTGCGACGGCGGCGCACGCTCTACCTGCCCCCCGACCTAGATGCGCGCTTGGCGACGTTCTGCGGCGAGCGTGGGCGAGAGGTGAGCGAGACAATCGCCGAGGCCGTGGCGATCTATCTGGCCCGGTAGCGCCCTGGCCCGGTAGCCAAAGCGGAAGGGCCGAGGGTGCGGCTTGGCGACCTGCCGCCGTTCCTCACCCTCTCGCGCGCGCGAGGACCAAAGAGTGCGCCCGCACGCCGCACCGCTGGCCGTGTCAGTGCACCGGCATCGCGTCCGTGTTCGCGCGCGACGTGGCCGTGTCGCTGCTGACTGGCACCTCTGCGAGCGTCACGCCCGACCGGCTGCAACACCACACCGCGTGCGGTGGGTGTCCGGGGTCCAGGTAGAGCCACAGCTCGAGCGGGACCGGGTGAAGGACAAGGCGTAGGCGATAGGGACCGTAGGTTTCGATGTGCATGCCCCGTTATCGGCCGCACGTGGGCGCGGTTGCGTCCAGTTGCGCCCAATTCCTGTCACGTACCGAACGGCTCGTGACAAACGACCACGGAACGGCTACAAGATAGCTACCGGAGGGCGAGCACATGGGAACGCGCAAAGCAAAGGGCGGCAACACCAAGCGAGTGGTTGGCTACGTGCGAGTGAGCACCGAGGACCAGCACCTTGGACCGGATGCCCAACGCGCGGCCCTGGCGCGGTGGTGCACGGCGCACGGTGCCGAGCTCGTGGCGGTGTTCTCTGACTTGGGTGTCAGCGGTGGTGCCGAGCTCGACAAGCGCCCTGGCCTCATGGATGCCGTTGACGCCCTGGTCGCCGAGGGCGCTGGCGTTCTGCTAGTCGCCAAGCGTGATCGGCTGGCGCGCGACACGATGCTGGCAGCGATGGTGGAACGGCTGGCGGCTCGGAACGGTGCCACGGTGGAAAGCGCCGATGGCGTGGGCGAGGGCGCTGGCCCTGAGTCGATGCTCATGCGCCGGATGGTGGACGCTTTCGCCGAGTACGAACGCGCGATCATCGGTGCCCGCACGCGCGCGGCCCTCGCTGTCAAAAAGCGCCGTGGTGAGCGCACCGGATCGGTTCCCTACGGCTACCAGCTTGCGGCCGATGGGCGTGCGCTCGAGATGCACGAGGGCGAGCAACGTGTGCGCGAGATCGTGCGCGCCTATCGCGCCGAGGGGATGACGTTTCGCGCGATTGCTTCGCGGCTCGCTGAAAAAGGCATCCTGCCGCGCGCCGGTCACGCTTGGCACCCGCAAACGGTGGCGCGCATCGCCGCCTGAGCGTTTCCCGGTTGACGGTTCGCGTGGCTCGTAGTGTGTAGGTGGTAGTTGGGCGGTGGCGGGATGGTGGTTGCGGGGCGGCTAGAATGGTTGGACGCAGCGATGCGGGCGGCCGTGCGTCACGTCGACCACGACCGAACCCGCCACTGGCTCGCAATGGAGGATCAAGGAATGGACACCCCGCGCAACGTTCGCATCGCCGATGAAATGTGGGAGCGCATCGCCGCCCTGGCGGAAGTGATGAACAAGGACGACAAGACCGTGGCGCTGGCTGGCGGCAGCGTGTCTCGCGCCAGCGTTCTGCGGCTCGCTGTGGTCGAAGGCGTGGCCGTGCTCGAGCGCCAGTATCAGGACACCAAGCGACGCCGAAAGGCAGGCTAGGGGGGCGCGTGGGGGCGGCAATGGCACAACGCGCCGAGTGGGTGGACCGGATGCGCAGCGCGACCGTGCTCGAGGTGGCGCGCGAGCTCGGCCTGCCCATTGCACCGGCTCGTGGTGCCAGCGGTGGCGCGCTGTACCACTGCCCCGCATGCGACGCTGAGCGGCGACACGCCAAGAGCCGAGACAAGCGTGGCGCGGTTGGTGTGCGCCGTGACGGCTTTGGGTGGCGTTGCTTTCAGTGCGACGCATCCGGCGATGCGTTGGACCTAGTGGCGCTGGCTTTGGAGGGGCGGCGATTGCCGGACCTACACGACACCGGCAAGGCCACCGTGCGCGAGTGGTGCGTGCGCTGGCTTGGCCTCGAGGCAGGCACACCGAGCTCGCCGAGGCCGCGACCGTTGGCGCGCCCTGCCCCGGTCGTGGAACCCGCGCCGACCTATCCGCCAGCGGCCGAGGTGGATGCGCTGTGGGCGGCGTGCGTCGCGGTGACAGACGATGCCGAGGTGGCAGCGTGGCTCGCCGAGCAACGCAAGATCGCACCCGCTGACGTCGCGGCTGACGACCTGGCGCGCGTTCTGCCACGCGATGCGCGTGTGCCCTCGTGGGCATCGATCGGCGGGCGGCCGTGGTCGACCACAGGGCACCGGCTCGTGGTGCCGATGGTGGATGCTGGCGGCGAGATGCGTTCACTACTCGCGCGCCGTGTGCCGAATCCAACGGCCGAGGGCGAGCGCAAGAGCATCGCGCCGAAAGGCTACGGACGTGCGGGCCTCGTGATGGCAAACAAGGCGGCCCGGTTCCTGTTGTGCTCTGACTTGCCCGAGCTGCGCGGCCTTCGCGTGGTTGTCGCCGAGGGCGAAACTGATTGGCTCGCATGGGCAACCACAAACGCCCTTTCGGTGCTCGGCATGGTGTCCGGCTCGTGGTCGGCCGACATTGCAGCGCGCATCCCGAACGGCGCAACGGTGGTGATCGCGACCGACGCTGACGCCGAGGGCGACAAGTACGCCGCCAAGATCACAAACACGCTCGCCGAACGCGCGCGCGCTGGCTCTGTGCGACTCGAAAGGTGGAAGCCATGATGAAAGACGCAGGCGATGTGATGGCAGCGGGGGGAACGCTCGAGGCCAAGGGCGAACCGATCACGCTCCCCGGCACCGTGCGACCTCTGAACGCTCGACCGTTCACGGCAGCCGAGCTCGCGGCCATCCCTGACGCTGTGCCGTGCCTGTTTCGCGTCGACGATGGAACACGCGAGGGCGATGGCGAGGGCATGATGCCGCGCGGTGTGGTCGGCTTGCTGACCGGGCCTCCCGGCGCTGGCAAGAGCTTCCTGGCGCTCGAGATGATGTTGGCAGCGGCGAACGGTGGTGCCTTGTTTGGCGACAAGGCCAACGGCGTTCCCTACGTAGCGAAGGGCGATGCGGGGCGCGTGCTTTACCTGTCATTCGAGGATGACCGCGACAGCGTAGGACGGCGCTTTGGTCGCATCCTGAAAGCGCGCGGTTTGAACGCGACGGCCCTCGAGCGGATAGACGTGCTCGCGTGGGATGACCTCGAGGCCGACGACACGCGCGCACTGTTTGGGATGAACAAGGAAACCAAAGCCGTCGAACCCACCGAGCTCTACGAGCGAGCGCACGCCACGCTCAAAGCGTCCGACAAACCGTGGTCGCTGGTTGTGGTCGACACGCTTGCCCGCTCGGCGCGTGGTGGCGTGGAGGTTGACGCCGAGGCCGCAACCGATGTGATCCAACGGCTCGAGCAATGGACAAAGCTACCAGGCGAACCCGTGGTGCTCATGCTTCACCACACGCGCAAGATGGGCATCGACAACCAAGGCCACAGGCGGTTGGAGTCAATGCTTGATCCCGAATCGGTGCGCGGCTCGAGCGCGATTCTCGGCGCTGTGCGGTGGGCTGGGATGCTGGCAAAGCTGACGCTGCGCGATGAGCGAGACAAAGCAACGCGCAACGTGGTGTTTGAGGTGGCGAAGGCCAACGCCATCGCCGAGGACGCCATGCCCAGGCTCTACCTCACACCCGGCGACGGCGGCGTTCTGCGACGCATGACCAAAGAGCAACGCGCCACGTTTGAAGCATTGCTCAAACCAAGACCTGCCACCCCAGCGCGCAAGCCCGGCAACGCTGACGCACCGCGCGACGCTGACAAGAGCAACGACTACGGCGACCTATGACCCACCCGCTGGTTCGACACATCCACACGACCATTGCCGGAACACTCGAGCTTCGCGTTGTCGATGATGATGACGGCGAGGCTTTCGCGTTGGGGACCGGCAACTACACGCACCGCGCTATCGGAATGGATGAACTGGCGCAGTTCGTGGCGTTCGGCTTGGGGCATGGCTGGTCCGCATCCAACATCCCGTCGCCCGACGACTTCGCAAGGCTCGCCGCGCCAGTGATCGACCGGCATGGCGTGTTTGCCACAGCAACGCTTTCGTCGCTTTTCGCGGCGGCATCGGGGCACGTGTTCTTTCCCGCCAAAGAGTGTGCGCGCGAACATACGACCGACACCGATGCGCGCCTCGAGCTCGCAAAGCGCGTAGTGGGTCACTGCGAACGGTTGCGCGATCTCATGGTGAAAAAGCGTGCGCTGACGTTGCAGGACGCACCGAGCGAAACACCCGCGTTCATGCTTGGCGCTGAGTACATGCCCGCAAGCCTCGACGGGATGCTGGCGGCTGACGCTGTGCTTGCAGACTTCCTCGAGGCCATCGGTGCCGATGGGAAGGAAGCGGCCAAGGCACTGCGCGAGAACGCTCGGCAACGGTGGAAGGAACATGCTCACGAACCAAAGCTGCTGTGGAAACAGTGGTCCTGTCTCGACACTCAGCCACCGCTTTTCGTTGCAACGCTGGTCAAGGTGGTGTGGCGCGATGAAGTAAAGCCATGGCTCGAGCGCCAAGAGGCGCACAGACCGGCCGTCCCGCGCGTTGTACTTGTCGATCGGCTCTTGCAGCTAATGACGGGACAGACGGTGATCCCTGAGTTCGATGACGGGGCAATTCGCAACGACAGAGGCCAAGTGGTTGGGCGCATCGCTCTCACCACTAACGCTTCGCTAGAGATCGTGCGGCGCGGCGCGGATCTGTTTGGCACCGTGCCGGGACAGAAACTCGTAAAGACCCTCGTGCTTCGCGCTTTCGACGCTAAAGAGCGTGGCGACACGATGCCGAATCGCGTGGCGTTCAAGGGCGGGATGGAAGCCTTGCTCGAGAACCTTGGCGTCAATCACAACTACGGCGACCGCATCCGTGACATTGCGCGCGCTGGCGCGTGCATCGAATGGACCACGCCGCACATGCACGCTGGCGGACTCTGGACGTGGAGCGAGAAGCGAGGAGGACGCGGCAGCGGCGAGGTGGCGTTCATGCTCGGCGACGCGTTGTTGCCAGGTTTCGCCAATAAGCTGAAGGACGCGGCTTTCAGCCACCGAGTGGCGCGCCGACTTGTGCCCGAGCTCCGCCACGATCCACCGATGGCCGGGACAGGCGTGAAATCGCACGGCGCGATCTGGGTGTACCACCGGCTGTTGATGCTCGAGCTCGTGGACCTGGCCGAAGAAATCGCCGAATCGGGTTTCGCGGAGATCGGCCGTGAACGGCAAACGGAGCTCGCCAAGCTAGCCAGGTTGTCCCCGCAACTACTAGACCGCGTGATGGGCGGGTTTCTCGAAGGCGACGACCAGGCACCCGCGCTCTTGATGCGGGACGGGCAACGCGACGCTTGGACCCTCGCCGACCAGCACCGCTGGGAGCGCGAGTTCATTACGCAGGCCGGTCACGCTAGGCGCACGGGACGCAGGAAAGGCAGGGCCGGTGTGGAGCGCAAGCGACGAAAGCACGGCTAGGGGCGCTGCTTCTACTTCCACACAAACCGCTTCTACTTCCACACAAACCGCTTCTACTTCCACACATAATCGGCAGGCACCCGCGAAACCATTGGGTTTTTCGCCAAAACGCGTAACCGGATCGGAACGGTAGTGTAGAAGCGCCGGTTCCGGCCCTGCGCTTTGGCTCCGGGCCATCCCCGGCAAAGGCCCAAAGCCGAGGGAAACCCACAAGGTTTCGTAAGGCTGGCGACGCACCACGCGCGGCCCTCGCGGCAGCTAGCAGGGCATCCCCGGCGATGGCTGGCAGGGAGGCAGCCACGCGCCGTGGGGGGCGGCTGGCAAGGTTTGGCAAGGTTCGCGGATGCTAGGAATTGCTAACACTTGTTAACCGTTTGCTGGGATTTGATGGGATTTGATGGGATTTGTTGGAATCCCGGCACCGGCTGAGACGCTTGCACCGGACGTCTGCACTGGACGTCCAGGCGTCCCAATGGGTGTCCGGTTTTTTGCCCTGCCCGCACGCTCGGCCGTAGCGTCCAGGCATGGCGAAGATCCTGGCGTTGGTGAGCGGCAAGGGCGGCGTGGGCAAGAGCACCCTGGCGGTGTGCTTGGCGGCCGAGTGGCGAGCTCGAGGGTTGCGCGTGCTCGTGGTGGACGCGGACCCGCAAGGCTCGGCGGTGACGTGGGCAGACGTGGCGGCCGAGGCCGGTCACGCGGCACCCCCGGTGACGGCGCTGGGAGACACGTTGCGCCAGGCCGTGCCCGAGCTCGCGCGCGGCTTTGACCTCGTGGTGCTCGACACCCCCGGCCGTGCGAGCAAACGGCTACCCGGCGCGCTTGTGCTGGCAGACGTGGCGCTTGTGCCGTGCGGACCCTCGGCGGTGGACGTGTGGGCGCTCGCCGGGTTGCTCGAGGTGGTGCGAGAGGTGCGCGAGCTGCGGCCCGAGCTCGCGGTGGCGCTGGTCGCCAACCGAGCCAAGAGCACCACGCTTGCCCGCTCGGCGCGCGATGCGCTCGACCAGTGCGGCGAACCCGTGCTTGGCACCGTGATCGGTGACCGGACGGCCTACGGTGAGGCTGTGGCGTGCGGGCAGGGTGTCACGGCCTACGCGCCACGCTCGGCAGCGGCGCTCGAGATGCGCGCCCTGGCCGATGAAGTGGGAGCCCTACTTGGCATCGGAAAGGACGCCGCCAATGTCGCCTAAGCCAACGCTTTCGATTGCTGCACGCTTGCCCAAGCCAGACGCCGAGGCCCGCATACGCGAGCTCGAGGCGCGCGCCGAGGCGATGGGCAACGGTGTTGCAGGCCAGGCGTCCAGTGCAGACGTCCAGCGGCAGACGTCCAGTGCAGACGTCCAGCCCTCGGCCGTGGTCCGGCGGCGTGGTGGCAGGTTGCGACGGCGGCGCACGCTCTACCTGCCCCCCGACCTAGATGCGCGCTTGGCGACGTTCTGCGGCGAGCGTGGGCGAGAGGTGAGCGAGACAATCGCCGAGGCCGTGGCGATCTATCTGGCCCGGTAGCGCCCTGGCCCGGTAGCCAAAGCGGAAGGGCCGAGGGTGCGG
>Ga0194120_10007494_pt1 | contig 14894 bp, 12 predicted proteins | sample TA2MahCa65mmetaG_FD_148642 | JGI IMG/M metagenome (GOLD analysis project Ga0194120, IMG submission 148642) | Freshwater microbial communities from Lake Tanganyika, Tanzania - TA2015019 Mahale Deep Cast 65m | ecosystem: Environmental > Aquatic > Freshwater > Lake | place: Tanzania: Lake... | reverse complement strand
AAGCCCCGCTGCGCGGCGGGCGCGCGCTGCTCGATCCGCACTTGGGGAGTGGGCGCGCCGCGCTGGCGGCGGCGCTCCGCGCCGAGCGCGCGGATCTGGTGCACGTGCACCACTTCCACGGGCTGGATCTGTGCGTGTTGTCGCTGGCGCGCGCAGCGGGCAGCGCGACGGTGGTGACTCTGCACGACTACTTCGCGACCTGCGCGCGATTCTTCCGCGTGCGCGACGGCGCACAGGCCTGCCCGGCGGACCAGCCGCGCGCCGAGTGCGCGCGCTGCCTGGAGCGCGATGCCCCCGGCGCCTACGCGGAACTGCTGTCGCTGCTGGGCGAGCGCGAACGAGTCCTGCGCGAGGAACTCGCGGGCGCGGGCGCACGGCTGGCGGTTTCCGACGCCCAGCGCCGAGAGCTCGAGGCCATCCCGCAGTTGGCCGGACTGGACTTCGAGAGCGCGGCCCTGCCCTGGGCGGAAGTGGGGGGTGCGGAAGTTGGGGACGCGGTCGGTGCGCGCACGCCGGCGCGAGGTGGCACGCTCTCGATCGTCACGTGGGGCGGACTCGTGCGCGGCAAGGGCCTGCGCGTGCTGGTCGATGCCTGTGCCGCGTTGGCGCAGCCCGCGCGCGTCGAACTGCATCACCATGGACCGCTGCTCGATGCGGCCTTCGCGGAGGAGTGCCGCAGCGCCGCGCGCGGCTTCAAGCTCGAGTTGCACGGGCCGTTCGAGCCCGCCGCTCTGCCCGGCATCGCCGCGCGGCACGACCTGGCGGCCTTCCCTTCACTGTTCCACGAGACGCACGGCTACGCGGTCGACGAAGCGCTGCGACTGGGCCTGCCCGTGCTGGTCAGCGATCGAGGCGCGCCGCCCGAGCGCATCGGCACGCGCGGACTCGTGACCCGGGCCGGCGACGCCGCGGCCCTGTCGGCCTGTCTGAGCGAGCTCCTGGACGCGCCGGAGACCCTCGCGCGCCTGCGCGGCGGCAGGCACGCCCCGGTGGTCGGTCTGCACGACCACCTGGCGCGGCTCGACGCGCTCTACGCGCGCGCGCTCAGCCGCCGACCGGCACCGGCTTGAGCGCGCCAGCCGTTGCCGGTCGCGCCGCATCGGGGGCACGGTAGTCGGGCGCCGCGATCTGCCACTGTTCGGGCTGATCCGCGCGCAGCGCGGCGCCCCCGCGCTCGTGCGGCTGCGGCTGCCCGCGCACATACACGTAGTTCTGAACCTTGCCGCTGACGCGCGCCTCGAGATCCAGCGCGGCCAGGCCGGCCCAAGCGCCGGCCGAAACCGTCGCGCGCAGCAGCAGCTTCTTGTCCGGTCCGCGGAAGACCAGCGTGTGCGAGCCGTCGGCCTCGACGTGGTGCGCTTCGAAGGAGCCGAACAGCGTGGCCGGCCGAGCGTGCTTCTCGGACCACGCCTGGGCGGCCGCGATCGAAGCCGGGTCCTCCGCGTCGAACAGGCCCTCCTCGCGCTGCGCCACGCGCGCCTGGAAGGCGCCGATGGCTGTCGCGCGCGCGTCCCACCACGGCAGCAGTTCGTCGTAGGCGCGCTGGACCGTCGGCGCGCCGGTCTCGGCCGGCCGGTTGGTGGCCGGGTTCCAGACTCCGCGCTTGGCCTCGCGGGCCTCGCGCTGCGCGGCGACGAAGGCGGCGTGCGCGAGATCGCTGTTGCCGTACTTGTTGAAGTACGGGCTCCAGCCCTCGCGGACCAGTCGCAGGTTGTAGTCCTCGCCGTCGGGCAGCAGCACGTGGCACAACAGACGCCCGAACGAATCGCGCTTCTCGAGGCCGCCGGGGAACGCGAGCCCGATGTGCGTGACGCCGTCGGCCTGGCCGTCGGCCGCGTCGAGCCCGCCGAACAGCGCGCGCGCCCAGTGCATCGTCTCGTCGCCGAACACGGTCTGCGGCTTGGAGGGATCGCTGGGGCCCTTCTTGATCGTCTCCTCGGTGTCGACGCACAGGAGCCGCAGCTTCTCTTCCTTCTCGCCGCGCCGCACCCACAGCGTGTCGCCGTCCACGACGCGCGTGATCGGGCAGACCGCGGCGGCGCCGGCGATGCGCGGCAGCTGGGGCGGCGGCGAGGCCGCGACCCACGACACCAGGGAGAGCAGCGCAAGCGGGACGAGCTGGACGGAGCGCATGCCGCAGAAGCTACGCCGAGCGCCGCGAACGAGCAAATCCACGGCCTCTGCGGCTATCCTGTGCGCCGCGATGGCACCTGAAACCAGCGACACCGCCGAAGGCCCGGGTGCGGCTGGCGCCCGTCCGGGCGGCGCCGTGCTGCGCGGCTCGGTGGTCGCGCCCGGCCTGGTGCTCGGCGCGGCGCATCGCAAGGATTTCGAGCTCGCGCACGTGCCGGTCGCGCGCGTCGCCGCGGGCGAGGTCGAGCGCGAGCTGAACCGCCTGCGCAAGGCGCTCGACGTCGCGCGCAAGCAGGTCGAGGCCCTGCGCGCGCGCCTGGAGGGACGCGTGCGCGAGGACGACGCGCGCGTGCTCGACACGCACCTGTTGTACCTGAAGGACTCGGTCTTCATCGCCGACGTCGAGAAGCTGATCCTGACCGAGCAGCTCTCGCTGGAGGCGGCCATCGCGCGCGTGGTCGGGGACTTCGACCGCATCTTCCGGCTGGTCGAGAGCGAGACGCTGCGTCAGAGCGCGGTCGATCTGCGCGATGTCGGCCTGCGCGTGCTGCGCAGCCTGGAGAGCGCGTCGAAGGTCGGCGAGGAGGGCGGCGTCAAGCGCTACGTGCTGATCGCGCGCGAGCTGTCGATCGTCGACATGTTCAACGTCGAGAACGAGTCGGTGCTGGGCATCGCGACCGAGGACGGCGCGCTGACCAGTCACGCCGCCGTGTTCGCGCGCTCGATGCGCATCCCGACGCTGGTCGGCATCGAGGGACTGCTCGACGCCGTGGAAGAGGGCGACTTCCTGATCCTCGACGCCAGCGAGGGCGTGCTGCGCGTCAATCCCGACGAGCGCGTGCGCGCGCAGTACCAGCAACAGGGCGACGCGAAACGCGCGCCGGTCAGTTCCGCGCGGCCCGAGTGGGCGCGCTTTCCGGTGCGCACGCGCGACGGCCAGCCGGTGCACCTGCACGGCGCCTGCGGCAACCTGCCCGAGGTCGAACAGTGCGCTTCGCTGGGGCAGAGCGCGATCGCGCTGTACCGCACCGAGCTGTTGTTCCTGGTGGAGAAGGAGCCGCCGTCGCGCGACGCGCTGGCCGAGCACTACCGCTCCGTGCTGGAGGCGGCCGGCGAGGCCGCCGTGACATTCCGCCTGTTGAACGCCGATTCGGCGCTGGGCCTGGGGTTCCTGCACGAGCAGCGCGAACCGAACCCGGCGCTGGGGCGCTTCGGCGTGCGCGGGCTGCTCGCGCGCGAGAGCATCCTGCGCCGGCAACTGCAGGCCATGCTGATCGCGAGCGCCGGCGGCACGCTGCGCCTGGCCATCCCGGGCGTCAGCGATTGCGGCGAGCTGCGGCGCGTCAAGGAGTGCCTGTTCGAGGAGAAGCTCGAGCTGCGCAAGGCCGGCCTGCAACTGCCCGAGCGCGTCGAGGTCGGCATCGTGCTGGAGACGCCCGCCTCGCTGCTCGGCGTGCGCGAGCTCGCGCGCGAGTCGGACCACCTGCTGCTCGGCTTCGACGCGCTGCTGCAATACCTGCTCGCCGCCGACCGCGAGAACCCGTCCGTCGGCGAGTGGTTCGAGTCGCTGCACCCCTTCGCGCTGCGTTCGATCTCCAAGATCGCGGCCGTGGCCGCCGAACTGTCGCGGCCGCTGACCGTGTTCGGAGAGGGGCTGGCGCAGGCGGACAACCTGCCGCTGCTGGTGGGAGCGGGATTGCGGCAATTCGCCTTCTCGCCCGGCGTGCTGCGCGAGCAGGTCGCGCGGCTGCGCGCCCTCGAATTGAAGTCCGCGCAGCGCGCGGTGCGCCTGGCGGCCAGCGCGACTTGCACGGCCGAGATGACCTCGCTGGTCTCCGGCTACCGCCACGGCTGGGCGCGCGGCGGCTAGCCGCGGCGCGCGGGTTCAGGCCGGACGCCCGACCACCTGCGGCTCGCCCAGGGCCGGCATCAGCACGCGCGCGTGCGCGCCGCCGTGCCGCGCGAGCTCCAGTCGCATCACCTCGGCGATCGCATCCGCCTGAGCGTGCGTCGTGATCGCGAGCAGCGCCGATCCGGCGCCGCTGATCGTCGCCAACAGCGCGCCCTGGTGACGCGCGGCGGCCAGCGCCTCGGCCCCGCCGCGGATCAGCGGCAAGCGATAGCGCACGTGCAGGCGGTCCTCGCCGCCGGCGCGCAGCAACTCGGGCCGGCCGCTGCGCAGACCCTCCAGCAACAGCGGCAACCGGCGCGCATTCTCGACCGCATCGGCGAAGGCGACCGTGGCCGGCAGCGCCGCGCGCGCGACCGGAGTCGCGAGCTTCGCCTCGGGCCAGGCCACCGCGAAGGCCAGGCTCGGATGAACGTCATGGCGCACGAGCAGCGGCGGATCGCCGGGCAGGCACAGCGTCAGACCGCCACACAGGGCGGCCGCGACGTTGTCGGGATGTCCTTCGAGGTCGATGCCCAGTCGCAACCGTCGCTCCAGGGACAGTCGCCTGCCGGCCAGGGCCTCCGCGAGCAGCAACCCCGCCGCGATCGCCGCGCCGCTCGATCCCAGCCCGCGCGCGACCGGGATGTCGCTGTGGATGCGAGCGCGGATCGGCGCGCGCGGTCCCTGCAGTTCGTCCAGTGCCGCATGCACGGCGCGCAAGAACAGATTCTCCGGACCCAGCGGCCAATCGGGAGCCGCGTCGCCGCTGACCTCGAGCAGATCGCGCGCCGCTTCGGGCGCGGGCTCGATTTCCGCGTGCAGGGACATGGACAGCGCCAGCCCGGCCAGGTCGAAGCCCGGGCCGAGGTTCGAGGTGCTGCCGGCGACGCTGACGGCGTGCCGGACAGGGTGGGCGCGAGGGGGCATGGAGCTCTGATTCTCGGCTCTGGAGCGTTCGGGTGCCAGCGGACAACCAGCGATAGAGCTTGCGGAGGCCTACAACACCAGATATGGTGCCCCGCGCTGGTGCCCAAACCGGGACCTTGGACTAGTTCGCTGCGCGCGAGCCCTTCCACCACTACGGATGGTGGCCGACGAGTTCGGCTGACCGCCATGGCTGGTAGACGCGCAGCCGAGTGGACCAGGGTCCCTTGAGTGCCGCGTATCGAATCCGCCAGAAGGAGTTCGCATGGTCGAGGAACGGGAACGCTTCTATTCGCGCCTTTCCACCCTGCCCGGGATCCGCCCCCTGCCGTCCGTCGGCAACTGGATCCTCCTGGAGGTCGAACAACCGCAGGAACTCGCGCGCAAGCTCAACCGCCGCCTCTCGCCCGGCGTGGTGAGCGTGCCGCGGCACGTGCCCGGCGCCGTGCGCATTCCGGTCAAGGACCCCAAGGAGAACGAAGTGCTGTTCAACACGATCCGCGACCTCGTCGCGGGCAAGCACCAGCACGTCTTCGTCGCGCCGGATCCGCAGGAGTTGCCGTGAGCGCCGGCCTTCGCGCGTGATCGGCGCGCTGCTGCTTGCGCTGGGACTTCCGGCGCAGGCGCCGAAACCCGATCCGGCCGTGCTCGCGGCCGAGCTTTCCGAGCACGTCCGCGTGCTCGCTTCCGACGAGTTCGAAGGGCGGGCCACCGGCTCGCCGGGAGCCGTGCGCGCGGCGCAATATCTGGCGGCGGTCCTGGAGGCCAGCGGTGCGGAGCCGGCGGGGGATCCGGACGCAGGCGGTCGTCGCACCTTCCTGCAGGACGCGCGCATCGAGCGCACCATTTGGCGCGCGGCTCCGCGGGTGGCGCTGGTCACGCAGAAGGGTGAACGCGTCGAGGCGGGTTGGGGAACGGATTTCGAGATCGACGACGCGCGCTCCTTCGAAGGCCGTATCGAACTCATCGTCGGCAGCGCCAGCGGCGCGCGACTCGCGGCAGATGCGGCGGCGCGCGGAGTGATCTGGGAGGGCGGGACGCGCTCGCAGCGCGAGGCGTGGCTGTCGGAGCAGGGCCGTCCGCAGGGCCAGGGGCTCGATGCGCTCGTACTGATCGGCGGGCGCAAGCCCGGCAGTCCGCGCACGCAATTGCCGTCGCCGCGCATGGCCCTGGCCGGCGCGGGGGAGGCGCGGGCACCGATCCTCGTGCGCTTGCGCGGGGAGCTCGGTGCGCGCGCGGCGGCCGGCGAATTCGGCGCGCTCGAGCTCGCGCTGGAGCTGCAGCAAGAGCGCCAGGAAGCGGCCAACGTCGTCGCGCGCCTGCCCGCGCGCGGCGCGCGCGTGTTGCCGGTCGCGATCGTCATTTCCGCGCACTACGACCACCTCGGCCGGATGGAGACACGCACCGAGGACGCCGCGAAGGGCAAGTCGGAGCCCGCGTCCGCCGGCGCGCCGGCGCCGGACGTGATTCGCAACGGCGCGGACGACGACGCGTCCGGTTGCGCGGCGGTGCTGGAGCTGGTCGGAGCCCTGGCTGCGCGTCCCGAGCGAGCGCGCGAGCTGGTGGTGCTGCTCGCAACCGGAGAGGAGATCGGGCTGCTCGGCACCGAACAGTACCTGCGCGCTCCGGTCGTGCCGCTCGAGGCGACCGCCTGCAATCTGAACTTCGAGATGATCGGGCGGCCTGACGCGCTGGTCGGCGGTTCGGGTGCGCTGTGGCTGACGGGGTTCGAGCGCTCGAACCTGGGAGCCGCGTGGAGCGAGGCCGGCCTGCGCATCGCGCGCGATCCGCGCCCCGAGCAGCGCTTCTTCCAGCGCAGCGACAACTACGCGTTCGCGCGGCGCGGCATCGTCGCGCAGACGCTGTCCTCCTACGACCTGCACGGCGACTACCACACGGTGCGCGACGAGTGGTCGACGCTCGACTACGCGCACATGGAGCAGGCGGTGCGGGTCTCGTTGGAGGCGCTCACGACGCTGATCGACGGCACGCTCGAGCCGAGCTGGCTGCCGGGAGGCAATCCGGCCGTTCGCGCGAGCGAGGCGGCACCGATGCGCGAATCGCAGCCTGTGCGCTGATCCGCGTGTCGGATGTCGCGCGTCGCGAATCGCACTTCGATTGCCGCAACCGCGCGACGCGGCCACTAGAATTCCGCGCCCGATGAAGGAATTCCGCGCAAGATGAAGAAGGACACGACCCTGAAGAGCGGCCGGCGCGCCAGCCGCAGCCCCCTCAGCGCGCGCAACGCCGATGCGCACGAGCTGTACCAGTTGGCCGTGCAGTCGCCGGAGATCGACATCGGGCTGGTCTCGCGCGCATTTCGCCGCGAGCACGGCCGCTGGCCGCTCACGCTGCGCGAGGATTTCTGCGGCACGGCGCTCCTGTGCGCGGAGTGGGTGCGCAGCCGCGCCGGGCGCCGCGCCGAGGGCTTCGACATCGATCCCGAACCGGCGCGCTGGGCCATGAGCCGGCACCTGGGGGCGCTGCGCCCGGAGGCGCGCGCGCGCGTGCGCGTCCGGCGGCGCGACGTGCGCGCCTCCGGCAGCTTCCGACCGGACGTGCGCGTCGCGTTGAACTTCTCCTACTGCGTGTTCCGCGAGCGGCGCGTGCTGCTCGACTACTTCCGTCGCGCGCGCGCCAGTCTCGCGACCGGCGGGCTGTTCCTGATCGATGCGCACGGCGGTCCCGAGGCCAGCGAGGACCTCGTGGAGCGGCGCTCGGTCGACGGGCGCTTCACCTACGTGTGGGAGCAGCCGGCCTTCGAACCGTTCAGCGCGCACGCGATCCGCCACATCACGTTCCACTTTCGCGACGGTTCGAAGCTGCGCCGTCCCTACACCTACGATTGGCGGCTGTGGACCGTGCCCGAGCTGCGCGACCTGCTCGACGAGGCCGGTTTCGCGCGCGTCGACGTCTATGCGGAAGGCTGGGACAAGGACGGACGCAACGGCAACGGCGTGTTCCGACGCGTGACGCGCGGCGAGAACTGCGCGAGCTGGATCGTGTATCTCGCGGCCTGGCGCTGAGCGCGCGGCCCGCTCACCAGCCGCACAGCGTCAGCGCAAGTCCGTTCGACAGCTCGACCGACCCGGGGAAGGCCGCTCCGAAGCGCGCGGCCTGGAAGTACAGCTTCGATCCGGCGAGCAGCGGATCGCCGCCGAGCTGGCCGAAGGCCTGCGCTCGGCCGCTCGCGTCGAAGGACAAGGGCAGTGCGACCCAGCCGGCCGGATCCACGAGCAGCGTCACGCCCAGCAGCGCGAGCGATGCCTGGGCGCTGCCGGTGAGCAACAGGCCCGGTCCCGCTCCTCCGGCGCCGCTGACTTGCAATCCGATCGGCAGCCCGAGCGCCGTGTCGGACAACGCCGAGAGTTGCAGCGCCGCCGCACCGCTGCCGGCCCCGTAGCTCGCCGCCGCGCACGGTGCCGGCTGCTGCACCTCGAAGGCGCGCAGTTCGCCGACGCTGATGTAGTTCAGCGAGCCGTGTGGATCGCCGTTCAACCGGATGCCGTGCGCGAAGCGCGGCGCGAACTCGAAGCTGACGGACTCGTAGTGCGGACCCACCTGCGGCGGCAGGCCCGGTTGGGCGACTGCTCCCAGCAGCAGGGTCCAGATTCCGTTGCCGTCCTGCGTCTCGACCCGCAGCGAATTCCAGCCGCCGCCGGAGGTGAAGGTCAGGCCCTCGAGATACTCCAGGCGCGAGAGCAGGCGCGGTGCGCTCCAGGTGTAGCCGATCCAATCCGCGCCGGACCACTTGGGCAGGTGCTGCGTGTCGTATTGCGCGAGCGCGCTGGTCGAGCCGAGCTGCGGCCGCGTGCCGTTGCGGATCGTCTCCGGGTCCTTCGAGCCGCTCCCGGTCGGGTTGGGCGGCGTGAGCCCGAAGATGTGCGCGACGATCGTCGCCGCGGCGCTGATGTCGCGGTGCTTGCCTGGATCGGGCAGCGGCGAGAGCAGGCGCGCGCGCAGCTCGGCGCAGCTCACGTAGCCGGTCGAGCCGCCCGGAGTGCCGCGCAGCCGGATCGCATCGCCGTGCAGCGGGTCGAACCACAGCTCGTAGGTCTGGTAGCCGACGCCGTCGAACCCGCTCTGCTGGGCCAGCGCGAACGGGTAGTCAGGCGTGATGCGCAGGTTCTCGGCCTTGCGCCACTCGCCGTTCTCGCGCACTTCGACCCACAGCGCCTCGAACCAACCGCCGTCGGCGTAGTGCCGGCCTTCCTGGAAGCGCAGACCGACGAAGGCGGATTCGCGGTCGAGCGCGACGTAGGCAGCCAGCCCGACCCAGTCGTCCTGGCCCTGGTCGCCGCCGTGCGCACTGTCGAATTGCTTGTCGTTCGCGGTCGATCCGACGGCCGGCTCGATCAAGTCGCGGAAGACCTCCGGGTCCTTGTTGCCGAGGCCCTGGGCGACGGGCGGGGAGAGCTGTTGCACGCGCGTGATCGGCTGCATCGTGCCGCTCGGATCGAGCAGGTTCGCCGACGGGTACAGCCACGCGCTGGCGCTCTGCGCCAGGCCCTGCGAGTCGGTGGCCGACAAGCGCACGCGGTACGCGTAGGACTCGCCGGGCTCGCCGTGCGAGTCGATCGTGAAGTTGGGCTGCGCATCGCTCGATGTGAACACGCCGGGGTGCAGGTGATCGCCGTGCAAGAGGTCGATGCTCCAGTTCAGCGCAAGCGGGCCGTCCTCCGGATCGAGCGCGCTGCCCGTCAGCGTGAGCACGAGCGGAGCTTCGAAGAGCGTGCCCTGCAGCGGCGAGGAGATCGCGATTTGGGGCGGCGCATTGCCGGCGTAGACCATCTGCGTCCAGCTGCCGGTCGCGCCGAGCGTGTCGGTCACGTCGAGCCGGACCGCGTAGGCTCCCGCATTCGCGTACGTGTGCGCGGCCAGCGGCGTCGTCGCGAGCGGAGAACCGTCGCCGAAATCCCACGCGTAGCTGAGCGGGTCCTGGTCCGTGTCGAAGGACGCGCTGCCGTCGCACGCGATCTGCAGCGGCAGCGGGCCCGAGGACGGCGTCACGCTGGCCAGCGCGATCGGCGTCAGGTTCGCGCCGTAGCGGATCCGCCGGACCTGCGCGGACTGTCCCGCTAGCTCGACGTACCAGACCTCGCCGGTCAACGGGTGCGTTTCCAGATCGACCACGCCCGCGCTGGTCGTTCCGAAGTCGTAGACGCCCTGCGCGAGCCCGCTGACCGCGTCGAACGCGAGCGTGCGGATGAACTTGCGCGTGTAGTCGCCGAAGAACAGCCGACCGGCGTAGGCGCTCGGATAGGCGCCCGGTCCCGGGAAGGCCCCGCCGATCGCGCAGTTGCCGGCGAAACCGTTCAGCGGGTTGCCATCGGCGTCGAAGTGCAGGCCGGCCGGCGCGAGCGCACCCGCGTTCGTGTGGTGCCAGGCGAGCAGCGGGTCGCGCAGCGTGCCCGCCGGCGTCGTCGAGCAGATCGGGAAGGCCGGATTCGGCGGTTGGAAGGCCTGGTAGCTGCCGAGCGTCGCGAAGCCCTCGCGGCACGGCCATCCGAAGTTGTCGCCGCGCCGCACGAAATCGAGCTCTTCCCACACGTTCCAGCCGACGTCGCCGACGATCGCGAGTCCGGGGTCGCCGGCGCTCGGATCACTGGAGCCGCTGCCCGGCAGCGGCGTGCCGCGGAACGGATTGCGCAGCCCCAGCGCCCACACGCGGCTCGGCAGGCCGGCGGCGTTGCCGTCCCAGAACGGATTCGACGGCAGGCCGAGACCGGTCGTCGGATCCACGCGCAGGATCTTGCCGGCCAGCGAACGCAGGTCCTGCGAGCGAAAGGCCCCCGAATCCTGCAGCGCGGGCGTCGGTCCCAGCTTGCCCGTCTGCGGATGCAACCAGTCGTCGAAACCGGGATTGTCGAAGCCGCCGGTGTCGGTCAGGTCGTAGTGCGCGCCGTCGCCGGTCGCGATCAGCAGCGTTCCGTCGCTGCCGAACCACAGCGAGCCGTTGGAGTGGCTGTTGTGCAGCGATGCGATGCCGTCGGGAACGCTGCCGTCGGCGAGCTGGTGCCCGAGCAGGATCTGGCGCGAGCCCGCATCGACGACCCAGTCGCTGCCCTGCGTGACCACGCGATAGCGCGTCAGGCGGGAGAACGAATACTGCTGGTTCTGGTTGTAGGCGCTGTCCTGCCCGAACACGGGCGCCACCGTGTACAAGAGGTAGGCCCAGGCAGAGTCGGTGCCGTTTGGCACGAAGCCCGGTTGCAGCGCGAGGCCGAGCAGGCCGCGGTCCCAGTCGTTGTTGACCTCGTCGCGAAGATCGACCAGCGGCGCGCTCTGCAGCACGCCGTCGCGCATCACGCGCACCAGGCCGGGCTTCTCGAGCAGCAGCGCGGTGCCGTCCGGAGCGAAGACCAGGCCGTTGACGTGGGCGAGCGCCGGTCCGACCGGCAGCGACTCGAAATGCAGCGGCCATTGCGCGCTCGCGGGGAGCGCGCAGGGGATCCCCAGGCAGGCGATCAGCGCGGCGGCGCGACGGAGGGCGGGCATTGCTTCCAAACTACCACGATCCGCCGCGGCGCCGGGCTACTTGCGAATCGCTTCCAGGCTCACCATCAACAGCACCGGGTCGGGCTGGCCCGGGCCGGTCGCGTACTTCATGCCGAATTCGGTGCGGTCGATCGTGAACTGCGCGTCGAAGCCGATGCGGTAGCTCTTGTCCATCGGGAACTCGCCGGCGCCGACCTTGGTGATCTCGAACGAGAGCGGCTTCTTGATGCCGAGCAGTTCGAGCTCGCCGTCGACCTTCAGCTTGCCCTCGCCGGCCGCACTGACCTTGCTGCTGGCGAAGCGGATCTTCGGGAACTGCTTGGCGCTGAAGAAGTCGTTGTTGGCGAGGTGACCGTCGCGGCCGGCGTCGCCGGTGTTGACGCTGCCGGCGTCGACCTCCAGGCGCACGCTGCACGCGGCGGGGTCCTTCTCGTCGTAGGTCAGCGAGCCGCTGAACTTGTCGAAGCGGCCCCACGTGTGGCTGAGTCCCATGTGCGAGGCGCGGAACAACACCGACGAGTGCACGAGGTCGACCTCGTACTTGTCCGCCGCGGCCGCGCGGGCTTCCGCCGCGGGGCGCGCGGAGGAGGACAACACGAGGGCTCCGGTCGGGACGGCGAGCGCGGCGAGGGCGAGGAACAGACGCATAGCTGGATTCTCCTGGAGAAGGGGTGGAATCGGTGGCTGCTTCTAGGCACTGCGCCCGGCGCGTGCAAGTCCGAGCTTGCGCGCGGCGGACCGGCGCGACATCGTGGGCGGCCCTCGATGAGCGAATCCGCCCGCGCGCGTTGGAGCCTGGTCGCCGCCGCCGCGCTGTTCTCGACGGGCGGAGTCGCGATCAAGCACTGCAGCCTCGGCGGTTGGCAGGTGGCCGGTTTTCGCTCCGGCATCGCCGCGGTCGCGCTCGCGCTGTTCCTGCCCGCCGCGCGGCGCTCGCTCACGCCGCGCGCGTGGCTGACTGGTTGCGCGTACGCGGCGACCCTGCTGTTGTTCGCGCTGTCGAACAAGCTGACCACTTCCGCGAACGCGATCTTCCTGCAGTCGACCGCACCGCTGTACCTGATGATCCTCTCGCCGTGGCTGCTCGGCGAGCGCTTGCACCGGCGCGATCTCTTCGTGATGGCGGCCGTGGCCGTCGGATTCGCGCTGTTCTTCCTCGAGGACGCCGCGGTGCAGCGCAGCGCGCCCCATCCGCGCCTGGGCAACCTGCTCGCGGCGGCCAGCGGACTGGCCTGGGCGCTGACCGTCGTGGCGCTGCGGTGGCTGGCGCGCAGCGAGCCGGCTGCCGGGCGCGATCCGGCGCTCGGATCGGTCGTCGCCGGCAACCTGATCGCCTTCGCGATCGCGCTGCCGTTCGCGTTGCCGCTCGGTCCCTCGCGCGCGACCGACTGGGCCGTGCTCGCGTTCCTTGGAATCGTGCAGGTGGGCCTGGCCTACGTGCTGGTCACGCGCGGGCTGCGGCACGTGCCGGCGTTCACCGGCACGCTGCTGCTGCTGGTCGAGCCCGCGCTGAACCCGCTGTGGGCATGGCTGGCGCTGGACGAGCAGCCGGGCCGGCTCGCGCTGTGCGGCGGCGCACTGATCCTCGGCGCGACCGCGCTGAAGAGCTGGTGGGAGAGCCGAGCCGCGGCTACTTGAGGCCGGGCAGCACGCGCATCAGATCCTCCATCCTCATGCGCGCCACCTTCTCGGCGTAGTTATCGGGCAGCTCCTTCGCGATCCGCTTCAGCTCGTCGAGAGCCTTCTCGCCCTCCTTCTTCTTCTGGAGCTTGGAGATGTCGAGCTTCTGCAGGTATTCCTGCGCGGCCAGGATCTGCTCGGCGTTCTCGACCTTGGCGACGCTTTCCTGCAGCTCCTTGACCTTGGCGGCCTGCTCGAGCTTGCCGAGCTGCTTGTGGAGCCGCGCGCCCTGATCGCGCACGGTCAACAGATCGCCCTTGTCGAGCGCGGCCTGCAAGAGCGCGACGCGCCCGTCGATGTGCGCGCGGATCCTGGCCGAGAGCGCCTCATCCGACTTCGCGTCGGCGAGCGCTTCCTGGAAATTCGCGAAGTCGAAGATCGGCTTCTTGAGCGCGCCCTTCAGCGCCGGCTCGATGATCTTCCCGGTGAGCTCGGCCGGATGACCGCTCCAGACCACGTTGCCCTCGGCATTCACCAGCGCCGCGGCCGGGATGCCGCGCACGCCGAAGTGCTTGGAGAGCATGCCCTTCTCGTACGCATACGGGTACTGCGCCTTGAAGCGCTTGACCCACGCCTCGGTCTTGGGCTTGCTCTCGCGCGTGCCGGTGATCGCGAGGATCGAGAGCCCCTTCGGTCCGTATTCTTCCTGCAGCTTGTTCAGGTGCCCGACCTGACCCCCGCAGGGGCCTCACCACTCCGCGAAGAACTCGATCAGCAGCGCGCGGCCGCTGAAGTCCTCGAGCGAGCTCGCGTTGGATTGGTGCAGGCTCTCGAGTTCGACCTTCGGCAGCGGCTTGCCGATGAACGACTGCGCGGTCGCGCTCGAGCCGAGCAGGGCGGCGAGCACGCCGAACACGAGCCCGGTCAGGCATCGGGTGAGCGTTTTCATGGCCCTGATCCTAGCACCCGCCGCCGTCAATGGCAGCCGCAGTCGTGGCTCCCGCAGGCTCCCTCGTCCGCGGCCGGCTCCTGGCAGGCCTGGCCCTCCTCGTGCGGGTGCCCGTGCTCGACCTCCGCGGAAGTCGCGGGGCGCACCGCCAACACCTCGACCTCGAAGCGCAGCGTCTGGTCGACCAGCGGATGGTTGCCGTTGACGCAGACGCGCTCGCCGTCGATGTCGGTGATCCACACGGCGACCTCATTGCCCTGTTCGTCCTCGGCGCCGAACTGCATGCCGAGCTCGAGCTCGGCGCCGGCCGGGAAGGCCGAGCGCGGCAGGTACTCGATCTTGGCGGGATCGCTGCGGCCGAAGGCCTCTTCTGGTTCCAGCACGAGATCCAGCCGCGTTCCGGCGCGGCGGCCCCCCAGCGCCAGCTCGAGGCCGGGCACCAGCGCGCCCGAGCCGTGCAGGTACAGCATCGGCTCGTCGTCCTCGGTCTGCTCGATGCGTTCGCCCGCGCAGCTCATCGCGTAGCGCAGCGTGACGACGCAGCCGCGTGTGATCACCATCGGTTCCGTTGGGTTCATCCGCACATCGTAGCGTAGGCTCTGGCCCCGCCGTGACTGCGCATCCTTTCGATCTCGCGCTGCTCGCCTGCACCGTGCGCGGGTGCGGCCGGCCGCTCGCGTCGCGCGGGACGGCGCTCGCCTGCGAGCGCGCGCATGCCTTCGACCGTGCGCGCGCCGGCTACGTCAACCTGTTGCAACCGCAGGATCGCCGCTCGGCGGTTCCCGGCGACGCGCCCGAGGCATGGCGCGCGCGCGAGCGCTGGTTCGAGCGCGGGCACGCGGCCGCGCTGCTCGACCTGCTGCGCGCGCGGGCCGCGGC
>Ga0194120_10007493_pt1 | contig 14898 bp, 6 predicted proteins | sample TA2MahCa65mmetaG_FD_148642 | JGI IMG/M metagenome (GOLD analysis project Ga0194120, IMG submission 148642) | Freshwater microbial communities from Lake Tanganyika, Tanzania - TA2015019 Mahale Deep Cast 65m | ecosystem: Environmental > Aquatic > Freshwater > Lake | place: Tanzania: Lake... | reverse complement strand
AGCTGATCCTGGTTGGTCTCGAAAATCGGGCACTTGTCCGCCGCGAGCAGCAAGCCGGAGCCCTTGCTCGGGTCACCGGTGGTGCCGTCGAGCTGGTTCAGCTGCGCTTCGAGAAAGGCGGTGCCAAGCGTGATCAGCGTCTCGCAGGTGGTGGTCAGGAAGCCCTCCTTCATCAGGCTCTGCTTGGCGGCCATCTGCTTGGCAAAGTCGGCGCAGCAACTGTCCTTGACCAGGCACTGCTTGCCGGCGAGCAAGCTCTTGATGAGCTTTGCATAGCTGTCGATGGCCGGCGCGTTGGGGTTCTTGGGGTCGAAGGTGATCGCCGGCAACAACTGCTTTTGGACGATGTAGTTGATGAGCGCTCCCCATTTGACCTTGAGCGCGTGCTGGCCAATCTTGATTTGGCTCAACAGCGCGTCGCGCCACAGGTCGAACTGGCCGACCACGGCATCGCTCTGGAAGGCCTCGATGTTGAAGGTCTTCTTTCCGCAGGCCGGGTCCTTGGGGTTGCAGGTCTGACCGAGCGACCACTTGTAGGTCACGGTCGCCCAGATCTCCTTGGTGTGCTCCTTGGCCAGGAACCCGGCAGCGTCGGGCTCTTGTTTGAACTCCAAGGTGCCGCCGATCTCCAGGTTGGTCAGGATCTCGTTCAGGTCCGCGCCGGTGTTCAGGCCGGTCTTGACCGATTCGGGCAGAAAGCCGAGCAGGATGGCGTTGAGGAACTTGGTCACGATGTCGCCGACCGCCGTCAGTTCTTTGATCGACGGGTTCTTGGGGTCGTCGAACACATAGCCGCACAGCGAGTTGAGCGTGTTGCCGCCGAGTTTGCACGCCAGGCTCAGCAGGCCGCCGATGGGGTCGCTGACGACGTCGAGGATGGTCTTGAACACCAGTTCGACCGGGTCGGGCAGGATCGACAGCAGGTCGATGTGGCTGGTCAGGTCGTAGATGCCCTTGAGGCGCGGCGGCAGGTCCTTGAGGGTGACCAGGACGTCATCGCCGATCGGCACCCCCTCTGCGCTGACGCTGATGGTGGCGCCGGTGTCCACGCACCCGCCGGCGATCGCCTTGCTGGTGTTGCCGCCGGCCTGCGGATAGGCGATGCCGATGACGGTGAAGGCGACCTTGCCGTCCGCGCCCTTTGCCTTGGCGATCCAGCCGGCGAGGCTGGGAAAGGTCAGCGCCCACGGCTTGTTCCACTGCAAGTTGGGGCTGGTCCACGCCGCCGGTGGCAGCGCCTCGCCGAGGTCCAGGTTCTTGCACGCCGGCTCGCCGGCGACCTGCTTGACCAGGCGGGCCTGGATGCTGCCGAACTCGGTCAGCAGCTTGGCGCCGCCATAGTGCAGCGTCACCGTCATCGGCCCCTTGGCCTTGGTCTGCACCGTCAGGTCGAACTGCAACTGGCCGGCGTCGGGATCCTCGGGCAGGCGCGCCAGCACCGCGTACTTGCCGATGTCGGCGCCCGATTTGACCTCGGCCCACGCCTCGCCGTTGTCGTCCGTCAAGACGTTGGGCGTCAGGATCTGCACGACCGTCGCGTTGGGGTCGAGCGGCGCGAACTCGACCGCAAGGCCGGCCGGCGCGGGCTTGCCCTCGACCAGATAGCGCACGCCGATCTTGCGCAAGTTGTTCTGGTTCATCAGCAGGGCGCACAGCGTGTCGCAGGCGCCGCCGAAGTCGTCCTTGTCATGGGCGAACACCAGCACGCCCTTGCCCGCGGTGGCATCGCCGAGGACCAAGGTTTCCGGGGTGTTGGCCGTGCCGTCGGCCGCCGTGGTCGACCCATCGGCCAAAAGACCGCCGCCGTCCTTGCCATTGGCGCCTACGCCAAAGATGTCCAGGGTGTTGCCTGCGCCCGACGGTACGACAAACCCCTGCTGGGTCGAGTCGGCGCACCCGGCGAGCACCGCCAGCGCCATGACTCCGAAAGAGAGCGTGGGTTTCATCGCTTGCCTTCCTGGGGGTGTGGCCGCGGCTACTTCTTGGGTTCCTCGGGCGGGGCGGGCGGCGGGCTGTAGCGCAAGACGGTGGCGATGTCGCCGACCACGAGCACGTCCTTGCCGTAGGGCGCGATCGAGAAAAGCGTCGCGATCGTCGGCACTTCCATCAACCCCAGTTCACCCTTCTTGCCGTCGAAAGCGATGACCGACCCCTGGGTGCCGGCCATCAAGATGCGGCTCGCCGACCAGCCCCAGATGCTGCGGACGGTCCGCGGCAGATCGTAGAGCAATGTCGTGTACTTCCAAGACTTTCCGTCCCAGTGCACCAGAACGCCGTGGTTCTTGTCGTCGGGCTCGCCGGCCGCCCACACGTCGTCGCTGGCCGCGCCCCACACCGCCAGCAGATGGCTGGTGACCTTGTACGGTTTCTGCTCCGGGTCGGGTTGGTAGGGCTCGATTTCGGTGCGCTGCCAGCCGGCGCCGTTGCCGTGGTAGATGAAGCCGCCCTCGCCGACCGCCCACAGGTCGTTGCCCGACAGGCCCCAGACCGCGCGCAGGTTGGCCGCCACGGGCTCGACCATCAAGGTCCAGGCTTTGCCGTCCCAGTGGGCGATGGCTCCGCCGCTGCCGCCCGCCCACACGTCGGTGTCGCTCGCGCCCCACACGCAGCGCCAGTCCACGCCGGCAGGGCCGGTCATGTTCGACCATTCGGTGCCGTCGAAGTGTACGATCGTCGCCAAAAGACCCACGCCATATACAGAGTTCGGGTTGGCCCCCCACACGCCGTGCAGGTTGACGCTGGTCGACGTGAACATCTGGGTCCAAGGCGCAGCGCCCGCGCGCCGCCACGCCATGCCGCCGTCGCCTACCGCAATGGCGTTGTCGTGATCCGCCGCCCAAACGGCGTTGGCGTTGCCGCCGCCCGGCAGGTTCTGCGCCTTCCAACTCGGCCCCTGCTTTTCAGCCAGGGCGCCCAGCTTGCCCACGGCCCAGGCCGTGTCCGCGCCGGTCGTCGCCACCGCGGTCAAGGGCTTGCCCACCGAGGACACCAGATTCCATTTGCCCTCGGGCGACCGCTGGTACACCTGGCCGCTTTGTGAGGTCACCGCGAAGGTTCCGTCGGCAAAGCCGGCCACACCGGTCAACTCGCCAAAGCCCAGTTCCGGCGGCGATTCGGGTGTCCACTTGCTGCCGTCGTGGTACGCCACCGCACCCTGGCTGCCGACCGCCAGCGCCGCCTTGACCCCGCCCTTGCCGTCCTCGACGACGCCTACGGCCTTGAGCGTCTTGGGCAGGCCCGCGGAACCGACCTTGAAGGCGCCCTTGGCGATGCTGGCCGCGAACCCCTGGTCGCCGACCGCGTAGCCCGAGCCACCCGTTCCGCCCATGCCCCACACATCGCGGGCCTTGCCGCCCGAGACCTGGGTCCACGACGCACCGTCCCAGTGCGCGGTGAAGCCGGCCTCGCCCACCGCCCAGGCGTCGTCGTTGGCGGCGGCCCATACCCCGAACAGCGTGCCGGTCGTCAACGCCTTGGCGCTCGCCGCGGGTGGGGCGCACTCCGACACCACCACCAGATCGTCGATGAACACGCCTTCGCCTGCGTTGCTGTTCTTGGTCAGCGAGTCGAAGGTCAGTTCGAGGCGCACCGTCTGGGTCTGGTACTTGGTGATGTCGATGACCTGCGGCTGGAATTTGCCGCCCGTCGAGCCCGAGTTGACGACCTTCTGCTTGTCCCAGACCAGTTCCTTGCCGCCCGCCTGCGTGACGACCCAGACCTCGAGCTTGTCGTAGTAGCCCTGCTCGACGTCGAGCAGCAATTGGAACTGGGCGACAACCTTGCCCGCCTTGGGCACCGCAAAGAACGGCGACGCCATCGTCGCGCCCACCACGTTGCCGTTGTCGAACGTGCCACAAAACCCGCTGCCGGCGTCGCAGGGGACGTTGGTCAGGCCAAAATACGCGGCGTTGGGCGGACTGGTCGCGCGCGCACCGCCGTCCTTTCCGGTCATCTGCGCCGCCTTCCACACGATGCCGCCCTGCGGCGGCGGCTTGAGGTCGCTGACCGTCCAGTTGCCAAGGCCCTTGTCAAAGCTGTCGGCAAAGTGCACGCCGCCGCAGCACTTTGCGCCTCCCGCCGGCTCGTGGCCGCACACGCCGCCGTCGCAACTGTCGGCGGTGCACGGGTCCTTGTCGTCACAATCGAGAGGCTTGGTGCAGCCGCCGGGCGGGCCCCAGTTCAGCCCAGGCGCGCCCTCAAGACCCTTGGCACCAATCAGCGTACCGCCGACGCCCACAGCGAAGGTGTGTTCGGCGCCCTTGCCGCCGGCGACGCCGTTCAGTGTCGGGAACTTGCCCTGGGTCGCCAGCTTCCAGCCCAGGCCGTCGTTGACCAGCACGCTGCCGTTGGTGCCGGCCAGCACCACGCGGGTGGTGCCGTCGGTCCACACGCCGTGCAGACTGGTGTTGGGCGCGGCGGGCACCGCGATCTGCGTCCAGATGCCCTTGGTCAGCGGCGGGTACTGAACGTCGGCTGGCGGCGCATCTGCTGGCGCAGTCGCGTCCAGACCGGCCGCGAGGTCCGCAGTTCCCGTGGACGCATCGGCCGCGGCGACCTCCGCAGCGGTGTCTGTCGTGGTCGTGGGCGCTTCTGCGCACGCCGCGGCGACCGCCGCGACCCATCCCCAAAGGCTCGCGTGCTTCATGGCAGTTGATCCGCGACGGCGAATACGCCGCCTTTGAGGCCGACCGCCAGCGCTCCCTTGGCGGTTGCGGCGATGCCGCGCAGGACGTTGGCGGCCTTGGAGTCGATCTTGACGAAAGCGCCTCCCGGCTTGCCGACGACGAGGCTGCCCGCCCAGCCGACGGCGACCAGCGTACCATCCGCCTTGCGCAGCGCGCCGTAGAGCGGCAGGCCCGGGGCCTCGAAGACCTTGGCCCACTTTCCCGCCTGGCGCAGCCACAACACCCCGCCGTCGCCTGTCGCCAGCGCTTCGCCGTCGCCCCAGGCGATGACGCGGTGCAGGTCGGCCGTCTCGGCGATGGGTTCCTTCTTCCACGTACCGCCGTCGCGCAAGAGCACCGTGCCTACGGCGCCCACGGCGAAGGCCTTGCCGCCGGAGGCCGCAATGCTGGCCAATGGCAACTGCGACCCGGTGGCTTCCGGGGCCCAACCGGCGCTGCCGCGCGCCCACGCCTTGCCGTCGGCGCCGACCGCAAGCACGGAGCCGGCGACCTCGGCGATGCCGCGCACGTCGGCCGGGCTCGCCAACGTCTCCACGCTCCAGCCTGCGCTGCCCAGCTTGCCGACCAGGCCCGATGCGCCTGCAATCCACAGATCGGTGCCGGCTACCGCGCAATCCAGGATGTCGGTGCCGGTGATCGGCGCAGCAAGGTCGTAGAAAGGGGCGGCGACGTCGGCCGCCTTGATCACCGTGCCGGCCGTGCCACACGCGACCACCGACCCGTCGGGCAGCGCCACAATCTGCCGCAAGTCGGCGGCGGTCTCGGCGCGAAAGTCCTGCCACTTGCCCGTCGCAGCGTCGAAGCGCACGCCAGCGCCCGCGGCGCCGACGGCAAAGGCGTCCGTCCCGGCCGATTTCGACACCGGCCCCCACATCGCCTCGAAGTGCTTGAGCTTCATGTAGGTTCCGGCGATCTCGTCCATTTGCCACTTCTTGCCCGACAGGTGCAGCAGTGCCCCGTTGCTGCCGATGGCCCAGGCCTCGCTGTCGGTGCTGGCCCAAACGCCGCGCAAATCGCGGCTTTGCGGGTCGTTGGCCAGCGTGACCTCCCAGGTTCCCGCGTTGGTGCCGGCCAGATAGCTGCCGTCGCCGACCGCGAAAAACTTGCCGGTGGGCGAGGTGGCCACGGCCCGCAAGTGCTTGTTGGCCTTGGGCAGCGACGTCACCGACCAGGTGCCGCCCGCCAACTTGACGGCCTGACCCTGCTCGCCGACCGCCCACACCTGGCCCACACCCGCGGCGGCGATGCCGTACAGGTGGAACGAGGCCTTGCTGCTCTGCAACTTCCAACCGGTCTGGTCGCGCAAGTAGATGGTGCCGGTGTCGCCGACCGCATAGACGATGCCCCCGGCGGCGGCCACCGCGCGAAGCGTCACCTTGGTGTCCGTCGGTGAATCTTCGACCAGCGAGACCCCGTTCCAGTGCAGCGCCACGCCGTCTTGACCCACCAGCCAGACATCGCTGGCACCGGTCCCGCCCACGCCGAAAAGATCCTTGGTCGTTGAGGCGTTGCGCGCGACCAGGACCTTACCGTTCCAGTGCAGCAGCGTGCCCTTGTCGCCGACCATCCACACATCGTCCGCGCTCGGGCCCCACACGCCGTGCAGGTCGGCCCCATATTGCAGCGACCGGGCGGTCAAGGTCGCCTTGCCAAGCGCGGTGTCGCCCGTTGCATCGCCCGCAGTCGTGGCGTCGCCCGTCGCGCCGTCTTTGGCCCCGCCGTCCGTCGGGAGCCCATCCATTTTGCCACTGGAGTCCCCGGCCCCCGCGTCTGCGACCGCGGCCGCATCGCTGGCGCCGCCGCCCTCGGTGTCGCAGGCACCCGCGCCCACCGCAAGGGCCGCGCTCAACCAGGCGTATCTATTGAAGATCATGGGGTTCCGTTGGCCGGTCCGGGCCGGCCGCCACCTACTGGCGAACGAACATGAACGTATGCAGCGACCAAGACCGCCACGACAGCGTGTTCAGGTCCTTGTTGTCGTAGTGGTCGATGTCGAAGCCTTCCTTGTAGCCGCGGATGATCGTCAGGCGCAGTTGCTTGCCCTTCGGGATGCCAGGCGTGCCCTGGATAGCTGGGAAATCGGGCAGTTCGACCTCGCTCAGCGACCCCTTGGTCATGATGTTCCACACCGGCGTGTCGGGTCCCATGCCCGGGATGCCGATGGTGACGTAGTTGAAGTGCGGTTCGACTGTCTGCGGGTCCACCGTCCATTTGAGCGTGTTGCCGACCAGGATCTGGCCCTCCTTGGGCACGGTGGCAAGCGGCGCGTACAGGATCGGGCCCAGGACCAGTTCCTGCTCGCCGAGCGCGAACACATCGCCCTTGCCGCTCGCCCACACCGCGCTGAGCGTCTTGTCCACCGACCCAAGCTGCGCCTGCGCCCACTTCTTGCCGTCGTAGTGCAAAAGCGTGCCCTTGTTGCCGCTGGCCCACACGTCGTCGGCCGCGCTGCCCCACACGCTGTACAGGGTGTTCAGCGTCGGGCTCTGCATCGCTTTCCACGCCTTGCCGTCAAAGCGCAAGATCTGTCCCTTCTCGCCGACCGCGAAGACCAGGCTATCGCTTGCCGCCCACACCGAGCGCAAGGCAATCGAGGTGCCGCTCGTCTGGGTCTTCCACACGTTGCCGTCCCAGAACGCCAGCGAGCCGTACATGCCGACCGCCCACACGTGGGTGGCGTCGCTGCCGTGGATGCCCAGGAAATTGCCGCCCGGGGACGGGTTGTACTTGGTCACCCCGACCTTGCCGTTGACGTCGGCGACCCGGTAGATGCCCTGGGCCGCGGCAATCCACACGTCGTGACCATCGGGGGCCGAAGCCAGCGGTGCGCCAAACACGCCGTTGAAGTTGGCGATGCCCGACAGCGCCGGCAGTTCTTTCCAGCCCGTGCCGTTGAAGGCGCCAGCGACGCCACCCCAGCCAACGGCCCACACGTGGTTGGCGTCGGCGCCGTGCACGCCCTTGAGGTCCGCCTTGCCGTCGCCGAGCGCCTTCTGGACGGTCCAGCCGCCGCCATTCCAGTGCACCAACGTCCCCTGGGCGCCGACGGCGTACAGGTTGGAGGCGCCGGTGCCCCACAGGCCGTGGACGTTCTTGGGCACGCCGGTCGGCAGCACCTCGAAGTCGCCGGTGCCGAGCTTGCGGACCATCGCGTCGTTTCCGAAGTCCTTGAGATCGTTCTTGACCGTGATCGACACCGGCACCTGGGTGTTGTCGCCGGTCATCAGGTTCTGGTCGATCTGCACGTTGAGCGCCAGGATCGACAGGCGCGCGTCGTGGATGTCGCCGGCCAGCGCCGACGGCAGCCGCTCGATCTCCAACTTGTCGGCGTCGGCCTCCTCGAACGGTGCGAGGTTCTTCTGGTCCAAGCCGGGCATGCGGATGACGCCGTCGCCGCCGAAGACCAGGTGCGCCCAACCGGCCGTGACCAGGAACGACTGCACGTTGGGCTTGGGCGCCATCGGCCATTTCTGCGGCACGTCGAGGCGCACGTTGGCCTTGGCGGTCAGCGGGACCGTCAGTTGCACGTCCACGGTCTCATACTTTTCTTTGGGCACGACCATCAGGTGGCGCTTGACGCCCATGACCGTCGGCGTGAACTTCTGCATGGAGTTGGCGTCGGTGGCCACGAGCAGCGCGCCCTGCACCTTGTAGCCGCCAAAGCACACGATGGCCATCTCACCGTACGCGGTGGTGATCTTGTACTTGTAGCCGGTCTTGGCGCTGGCCTCGAAGCCGTTGCCCTCGGGCGGCCAGTTGTCGCGGCTCAAGATGGTCTGCTTGCTGTGGTAGCACACCGAGGTGACCTCGCCGGCCGCCGGTGCGCACACGGCCTTTTCGCCGTAGGCGTAGCACTTGAAGGTGCCGCCGCAACTTTCTGCGCACGACTTGACGCAGCGCTTGCCATTGCCGCTGCCCAAGTCGACGCACTGCATGCCGCCGCCGCAGTCGCTGTCGGCAAAGCAGGTCAGGCACTGGCCGCCTGGCGCCTGGCCCTTGTTCAGGGCGTCGTTGCACGATCCCACGGGCACGAACACGTACTTGTCCAGGCCGATGACCTTGCCCGACACGCTCGGCACCGGCGGCGGCGGCGGCGGGCTGCCGGGGCTGGGCGGCGGAATCGGCGTCATCAACAGCGTGACGTTGGTGGCGTCGAAAAGCACCACGCTCGCTGACTCGTAGCCGGTCTTGCTGGCTGACACCATCTGTTTGCCGTACACGTCGTCGCCCGAGAATGTGATCTGGCCGGCGGCGTTGGTATAGCCCTGGTACGGCGTGGCGGGACTGGTCCACAACATCGTGAAGGCGTCGGCGACCGGGTCGCCATTGCTGGCGTCGAGCACCGTGACGTTGAGCGAACCGTCGATGTCTGCGCCCCAGGTGCCGCCGTAGGCGTTGGCTGGGTTGAAGTAGGTAAAGCCGTTCTTGAGCGTGGACTTCTGGCCGTTGAGCGCGACCTCGACGTCGACCGCCCCGACCTTGCCGGGCGGGGTCTTGCAGGTGACGTGGCCGCTGTCGACGAACGTGAAGTGGGTGGCGAGGTTGCCGCCAAAGCGCACCTCCATGCTCGGGCCAAAGCCGTTGCCGTGCACGTGCACGTAGGTGCCGCCGGCCTGCGCGCCCGTGTTCGGGTACGGCACAAAGAGCTTGAGTTCCTTGCCGGTGTAGGCGTAACCACCCTTGATCACAGCATTGTCCTGGCCGTTGCTGACGGCAACATCCACATAGCCAGGGCTGCCGGGCGGCGTGATCGCCTGGATTTCGGTGTCGCCCACCACGACCACGTTCGACGCCGGCAGCGCACCGATCTTGAGCGTGATGCTGCCCTTGGAGAAGCCGGTGCCTTTGACCACGACCTTGGTATTGCCGTCGGGCGGCCCGGATGACGGCGCGATGCTGGCGATCGACAGGGCGTCAGAGTAGGCATAGCCACCCTTGAGGCTGTCGCTGCCCTTGCTGGTCAACAGCGTCAAGTCCACCATGCCCGCCGCGGCGCCCTTGGGCACGATGGCCTGCACCACATGGTCCTTTGCGACCACCGAGACGATCTTGGCGCTCTTGTTGCCGATGAGCAGCGTCGTGTCGCTGGTCGAGACCAGGCCGGTCGCCACCACGGCGATCGAGTTGCCGCCGCCTACCGGTCCCGACTTCGGCGAAACCGACAGAATCTTGGTCCCCGCCTGACCCTTGTCGTCGGTGTACACATAGGCGGCCGGCAGCACGGTCGTGCCGTACTTGCCTTGCGCCGACACGTCGACCACGCCCTGGCCGGGGGGCGTCACCACCTTGAGCCATCCTTTGGCGACCTCGGTCACCGCGCCCTGCGCCGCGCCGAAGCGGATCTCGGTGTCCTTGCCCAGGCCGACGCCGGTGACCGTGACGGTGGTGCCGCCCGCGGAAGGGCCGGCGCCCGGGGCGACCCCCACCACGACGGGCGGCGCCGTGTAGAAGAAGCCGTTCTTGAGCAGCCCTGCGCCGCGCTGGTTGATGACGTGCACCGGCACCGCGCCGAACGCTCCCGGCGGGGTGGTGCAGATGACCTGATCGTCGGACACCACCTGGACGCCGATCGCCGGCTTGCCGCCGATGAGCACCTGGGTGTTGCCCGAAAACCCAGTGCCGGTGATCGCGATGGGCGTGCCGCCCGCCACCGGCCCCTCTTTGGGTTCGACCTTGGTGACGACCAGGTCGTTGAAGTACAGAAGGGCGTCGGCAAGCTCAGCCGAGATCGGCGGATCGCCGGGGATGACCACGGCGACGTCTACCAGCCCCGCCTCGTGCGGCGGCGTCTGCACCGACAGCGTCTTGGCGTCGACCACGAACACGTTGTCGGCCGGCACCGGTGTTCCGCCGAACAGCACGCCGATGTCCGAGGCGAACCCGTCACCGTAGATCATCACGGTGTCCCCGCCCGAGGTGCTCGACTGCGCCGGTTCGACGCTGGTGAGCTTGAGTTTGCTCGGCGCCGCGGGTGCCGTGTCGGCCGCCGGTGCCGCGTCTTCTGTCGGCGCGGTCGCGTCGGTTTTTGCTGCGCCCGACCCGTCGTTGGCCACGATCGCGTCGGCCTTGGCGGCCGGTTGCGCTGGCGCAGGCGTTTCTTCGGAACAGCGCGCAAGCAGCGCGACTGCGGCGACCAGGGCCCACCAGGAACGAGCGCGATTGCGGGCGAACATGCTGCCTCCGTGCCGGCTATTCGCCGGGCTCCGTGAACAGGGTCAGGTCCTTGAGGTCCAGGCCGGCCGGATAGCCGTAGGACACGTACTGGTCAAAGCCGTAGGCATCCACCGCGACCAGCGGCTTGTAGGGCATGCCTTCGGCGGTCGACGTTTCGACGGTCCGCACGCTGTGCACGCCGGCCGTGACGAAAGCCCAGGTGAACTTGTAGTTCTTGCTCACCGGCTTCCAGGCGTCGGGGGCGATCGGCGCGCCGTCGAAAAGCACCTGCACGTCGTCTGCGCAACTGCCGGCCTGCACAGGCTTGGTGGTCGATGCGCACTCTTCGTCGGTCGTGCACTCTTTGCGCGGGTTGCCGCTGGTCAGCGAGCAACTGCGGTGGATCGGTGCGGCAATGGAGATCCAGTTCGAGTTGTACTTCTGTGGCGTCAGGAACACGTAGTCGCTGCGCCACTGCTCGATGGGAATCGCCAGCAGGTACGCCGGGTCGCCCGTGCCGGCATCGCCCTGCTGCGCGCCCGGGCCGGGCGAGTCCTGGGATTGCATGAAGTGGCCGACCGCGATCGGCGCAGGCTTGCCATCGGCGTCCTTGGCGATGATTTCGAACACGCCACCGTCGGTGTTGTTGCCGTCGCCCATGCCCTTGCCGGCCTCAAAGTCGAACCATTCGCCCGAATCGAGCACCGGGATGTTGATAGGCTTGCCGGTGTATGGGTCTTTTTGCGGAGGAACCAACGCAACCTTGGTGCCGTCCTTGGCGGCCAGGATCCGCCACGAATCCGCCTCCTGCCCGCGCGGCTTGAGCTTGACGGCCACGTAGTGCGACCCCCAGGCCTTGACCGGAAACTGCTGCATCTCCAAGTGGTCGGCGCAGCAGGTGATGAACTGCTGGCAGTGCTCGTTGTTGTTGCAGGTGGTCTTGCCGTCCCACGCGCACACGCCGCACTTGTCGCCCTTGGCGATCTGGCTGTCGCTGCACTTGTCGACGTTGCAGTGGTTGGTGTTGGGCGCGTTGGCCGCCTCGCTGCCCGCGAATACCGCGACCTGTTGGCTGGCTTGCACGACGGTGCCGGTCAGGTCCGAGCCCACCGAGTCCGTTTCGATGTTGAGCACCTCGTGCTCTTCCACCTCGAAAGTCGCCGCCTCTTTGGAGACATACGACTTGATGGGCGTCTCGGTCACCTTGCCATCGGCGGCCGCTTTCTTGACGGTGCCGGGCAGGGTCTTGCGGACATGTGGGCCAAAGGTGATGGTGACCTTGGTCTTGCCCGGCTTGGTGCCGACGATGGTCACGAAACCGCGCAGGATCGTGAACGACTGCTCACGCGACATCACGATGTAGTACCTGCCCAGCACCTCGTCCGGCAGCAGCAGCGACGCGTCGTTGCTGTACACGTTGACGTTTTCCAGCGGGTTGAACTGATAGGCGGCGACCGGTGCCGTTGAGGTCACCCGCCACGCCAACGGTTCCTGGGTGGTCGCGTCGATATTGCGCGGGGGCAAGTTGAAAACGCGCAGCTCGCCCGGCTGCAGCGGCGAGTAGTCGAGCAGATCGGCCTTGCTGTCTTCCTTTTGGACGCCGAGGTTGGTGGCGATGGTCACCCCCGACAAGAGCTTGTCCGAGGCGTTGGCGATGACGATCGCGTATTGCGCGTTGGCGGCGTCGTAGTACGACCGGGTGCCGCCGGGCACGAACGCGTTGTCGAGGTCGGCGGCCCAGAACGCGCAGCCGGCGTAGGTCTTGGCCTTCTTGTTGAACTCACATGACTTCTGACACTGGCCGCCGATGCAGACCTTGCCCTGGTTGACATCGCAGGTTTCCCCGGCTTCCCATTGGCCTTTCTTGTCGCACACCAGGGTCTGCACGCTGTTCTTGGGGTCGCAGCCGAAATTGCCCGGGATGCACACGGCGCAGATGCCCGGTTCGGTGCAGGTGGTCAGCAGCCCCGCGTTGTCGCGACAGCTGATGATCTGCCAGCCCGAACCGTCGGGGGCGCACTGCTTGACCTGGCTCTCGCTGTAGCAGCCGTCGGTGGCGCCCGGCACGCACACCTGGCCGTCGAGCAGGGCGGGCACGTCGTGGCTGACTTCGGCTTTTGCGTCGGCCTTCGATGCCGCGTCGGGTGTCGCAGCGACCGGCGTGTTGCCGCACGCGGCCGTCAGCGTCAGGGCGACGGCGCCAACAACGGTTGGGACCGCGCGTCGGCCCGCGGTGGTGAAACGTGCGTAATTTCTCGAAATTGCCATCCCAACCCAAATGCGCGCCGCTGCGCTCGCGTGTGCGCGGCGAACTGCACAAGGTAGCGCGCCCGCACCGCCGCGGTCAAATGTCCAAAAGCGGTTGCGGGTGGCGATTTCAGGGGCGGCGCAAGGAGGCGGCCGGCGGCTGCGCGGCCCCTCGCTGGGCTACGGGGACTCGGGCCCCGGCAACAGGCCGATCGGGTGCAGTCCTTCCAGGGCTTTGGCGATCTTCTTCTTGAGGTTGTTCTCGATTTGGCGGACGCGCTCGCGCGAAATCCCGAATTCCTCGCCGATGTCCTGCAGCGTCACCTCCTGATCGGCGAGCAGACGCTTGTTGAGGATCGCGATTTCCTTGTCGTTGAGCTGGCTGTGCAACTCGGCGAGGCGCTCGGCCACGATCGACGACACCTCGGCGCTGGCGTATTGGTCCTCGGTGCTCGGGCCCGGCGATGCCATGGTCTCGCCCAGCGTCATGCGGCCTTCGTCGCTGATGTTGGCGTCCAGATTCAGGTCGTGGCGGGCTGCGTGGGCGGCGCGGCGCCATTCCTCGACCTCGGACTCGCGCGGGGTGCGCGGTCCACGGGCGGCGCGGTTGGTCTCGCGGACGGCCTCGGCCGCGATGAGGAAGGTCTCGTCGTCATCGGCGGCGCCGTCCTCGACCACCACCTCGACTTCGACCTCGGTGTCTTCGCCCTTGGCGACGCCTTCGGCCGCCAAACGCTTGGTCTCGGCCGCCAATTCCTCGTCGTCCTCCAGATCGGGGATGCCACGCTTGCCGAAGAGCACCCGCCGCTGCTGCGATATCGGGCCCACCTTGACCAGCGACCATGAGTTGATGATGTAGTTCTGGATGTAGGCCTTGATCCACCAAACCGCGTAGGAAATCAGCCGGTAACCGCGGTCGGGCTTGAATTTGCGCACCGCCTTCATCAGGCCGATGTTGCCCTCTTGCACAAGATCGGTGATGCGAATGTCGTAGTGCTGGAACTGGTAGGCGATCTTGACCACGAAGCGCAGGTTGGCGGTGACCAGCGCGCGGGCGGCGTCGGGGTCGCCGGTCTCCTGGAAGCGTTTGGCCAGCGCATACTCCTGATCGCGGGTCAGCAGCGGATAGCGGTTGACCTCGACCAGGTACTGCTCGAGCGTGTCCTTGAGAATCGGTTCGCGCGCGGCCATGGGGCGCCCTCGCAGTGCGCTTCGGGGCGCGTGGGCCGCAGCCGAGGCGCCGAAAATAGGGTTGTTTTCAGGGGTCGTGCGGTCCGACGAACTGCGCGCGAACGGCGTGGTGCTGCGCGGTGCGGTGTGCATGCTAGTGGAGCTTTGCCTCCGGGTACAGTTCCGGGTCGCTTGACAACACGGTTGTCGCCCGCGACATTCCCGCTCTGCGCGCCGCAGAGCCGAAACTGGCGCGCGGGCTCGGCGGGGCTACCTTCTGGCCGCACCCACGGCGCGGTGCGCGAGGCGCAAGGTGAAGATCGACTTCGAGACGTTCGTGCTGTCGCTGGCCGGCACCGCGATGGTCCATCTGGGCCGCGTCCCCGACCCGACCGGGCAGGGCGGTCAAACCAATCTGGAAATGGCGCGGCAGACCGTGGACATCCTGACCATGCTGCGCGACAAGACCCACGGCAACCTCAACGGCAGCGAAGCGGCGCTGCTCGACCGCGTGCTGCACGATCTGCGGCTCGCGTTTGTCGAAGAATCGCGAAAGTCGGCCTCCTAGTAGGCGAAACCCCCAATTCGCACCGGGATACGTGCCGTGATGCCACAACAATTCCTCAATCGGTTTCGCCTACTA
>Ga0194120_10007492_pt1 | contig 14899 bp, 10 predicted proteins | sample TA2MahCa65mmetaG_FD_148642 | JGI IMG/M metagenome (GOLD analysis project Ga0194120, IMG submission 148642) | Freshwater microbial communities from Lake Tanganyika, Tanzania - TA2015019 Mahale Deep Cast 65m | ecosystem: Environmental > Aquatic > Freshwater > Lake | place: Tanzania: Lake... | reverse complement strand
GCCCCCTTCCCGCCCGCAGCCCGCCACTCAGCGCTGCCCCTCGCATTCCCTCGCACTACCACCAGCTGTGAGCCAAAGGGTCAGTCGAGCTGAGCAGACGTGGGTCAATCTATCTGATCGCCATAGCTCATAGGCTCGGTTCCAAATCCTGCTGAGCAGCACGATCCGCAGACGCAGAATGACTTGCGCACCTTCGCGAGTCCACTGCATTCCCGACAGCTTCAGCCGTTGCGTGAAGACGGTCTTGCATGCGGCCTCAGTCACGCCGCTGCCAATCGGCAGCCCCAGGCGCTTGTATTCCGCATAATTTACGAATCGACGTTGATTGCGGAGATAGTTGCAGGCTCGACGAAATTCTGCTTTTTGTGACTTGTGCAGCCCGAGTCGGCTCGCCATGGCCGCCGCGCTGTGTAACACGCGTCCGGCGCCGCCGGGCTTGAGAGTGCTGGCTCGGTTCGCGGAAGTACCACGGAACCTTGCCAGGGCGGATCGAGCCAAGCTGGCCCATGCGATCCGGCAGACGGTTTCGTCGATCACCATTGGCGTCCGCGACGCGAAGTCGGGTGACATCGTCTACCGCGAGCTGTATGGCGAATTGATGTTCCACGAGGCGTTTGGCCAGCGGCCGATCACCATTCCCGACGAGGTCATCGGCCAGCGACGCGTCTGGCGTGAGATCGGTGAACTGGCTCGGGCGTCCAGGCGACCCATTCGGCTCGAAGGCGTCGGTCGCTTGATCGACTCCAACGACCCGTCGCTCGCCTGCTACCACATGCGGCAAGCGGTGAAGGCGGGAATGGTGCGGAAGGTGGGGGCCAAGGATGGTTGGGTGGCGACGGGCCAAATGCAGAAAAAAGGGGGCAGCCGGTACTTGAAAACGGGGCCGGTTTGTCGAGACCGTTCAGCCTGCGACAATCTGTCCGGTGATCCAATGGGATCCTCGCCGAAGCCGACGAATCGCGATCTCGCGCGGAAGCCTGAGCATCGGTGCGTGCCTGATTTCGACGCGCGTCGATTTCGAGTTCGACCGAGCATGATACGGTCGGAATGTCCATTCGCCGCAGGCTCGTCGCATGCGTGCGTCCTTTTTTCCGGGCCGCCGTATCGAAGCACGAATGGAGCACCAACCGGCGATGCCAGCCGGTCAATAGCGAAATACACGCCGTTCGCATCTTCCTTTCCGGCCGTCGTCTGTTTCGCTGGGAATCGCACCCGGGTGGGGAGATCGAAAGCCGGCCGATGCCTGGAATCACGGCGAATCACGCGCCTTTCACCGACCAGGCGCGATGGCGGCCCAAGGGCCAAGGTACGCCAGGGGATCGTCGCTGAGTCGTTCGGCGGAAACGGCAATGGAACGATCGGCTCCAAAGCGCTTGCGAGAAATTGCTTGACACCGGACGGCGAACGAAAATAATAGGTAGCTTCTGGTCGGCCGCGAAAGGTTGCGGAAGCGGCCGAATTCGGTAGCACGCCTTGCGGAAGGTGCGAGAACTCCCAATCCGAGATCTTGACGCCCGTTTGCAAGGCGGTCGGCTCTCTCGCCCGATCCCCTTTGATCCAGGCCGACGGACACGACGCCTTGGGCGGCCGTGCGACGGCGACCGACGACCGGGCAACCGTCGTTTTGACGCGGCGAGGGACCGGTGTCGGGAGTCCAAGGAGTCGAGCGAACTTTTGTCAAACGCGTGTGGGCGGCGGGCGGGGTGAACCGAGTCGCCCATCGGACGAGTCTATAGTCTCCGAACGGGAATAGGTGGGGGAAACCAACAATGGACAATGTGAGAAACGTATTCGAGGCGATTCTCAAATACGGGCACGACGAGGATTTCGTGCCGAGCGATTTTTGCGAGTTCGAGCCCACGGACGCGCCCGCCGGTTCACCGGAGAAGATCGAGGTACTTCGGCAGCGCGTGGAATCGGGATTGCCTCTCTGGCACTTCAATGACCGACAAGACTACGCCGGCTTGACCGGTGCCGTGCGCCCGCGCGAGTAACCGCCCCTTCGACGTCTTGTCGTGATGGCCTTGACGCCGCGCCCCGGCCGCGCTCGGCGGCTCGCCCCCGCTGAGGGTCCGTCCCGGCGGATCGACCGTGCGTTTCGCGACGGATTGGCGGTCCCGACGCATGGATCGGCCGATCGAAGCACCCGGCCGTCGTCGCCAACGGCGTTCCATCGCGTTCTTGTTGCGGATGGGGCGATTTGGTATCCTTCCGAGCTTCGGAGTTCGGATCCCGTGCCCCGGAGCGGAGAGGGTCTGGACGATTGTGGGAATCGTCCGCTTCGCACCGTCGGAAACATGGGCCGCTAACCCGGCGAACCGCGCCGATTCCTATTGGATGGAACGCGGAACGCTCGCCGGACACCCCGAGTCCGGTACGGCAGGAATGACATGGTCAATCGCAATCTGATCCGCAGTTTGGAAGACGACAACATCTCCGACGAGATCGCCCGCTTGTTTTCGGGCGACATGGCGCCGCTCGACGAATTCGAGTCCCAGGTCGAGCAAGGGCCGGACGTCAACGTCAATAAGATCGTGGACGGGCGGATTATCCGGGTCGAAGACGATTTCGTACTGGTCGACGTCGGTTTCAAGAGTGAAGGGACGATCCCTTTGCAGGAATGGGGCGACGACGAGGAACCGCCCAAGGTCGGCGACCTGGTACAGGTCTTGGTCGAGGACGTGGAGGACGAGCACGGAGCGACCGAACCGTACGGCATGCTCACGCTCAGCAAGCGCAAGGCGGAGAAGATCAAGACCTGGGACAAGATCATGGAGTCGGTGTCCGAGGGACAGGTCGTCACCGGCACGGTAACGCGCAAGATCAAGGGCGGGCTGCTGGTCGATATCGGTGTGCCCGTGTTCCTTCCGGCAAGTCAAGTCGACATCCGCCGCCCTGGAGACATTGGCGACTACATCGGGCGTGTCGTGCAGTGCGAAGTGCTGAAGATCGACGAGGCCCGTCGCAACATCGTGGTCAGCCGCCGATCGCTCATTGAAAAGCAGCGGCAGGAAGACCGGGAACAACTGCTCCGCGAGCTCGAGCGCGGCCAGACTCGAAGCGGCATCGTCAAGAACATCGCCGACTTCGGCGCATTCGTCGATTTGGGAGGCATCGACGGTTTGCTGCATATCACCGACATGAGCTGGGAACGGATCGGCCATCCGTCGGAAATGGTGTCGATCGACCAGGAAATCGAAGTGATGATCCTCGATATCGACCGGGATCGCGAGAAGATCGCGCTGGGCTTGAAGCAGAAACAGCGGAATCCGTGGGACAACGTCGACACGAAATACCCGGTGGGCACCAAGATCAAGGGTGCCGTGGTTAATGTGATGAGCTACGGGGCGTTCGTGAAGTTGGAACCGGGTATCGAGGGACTCGTTCACATCAGCGAGATGTCCTGGACGAAACGCGTTCAACATCCGAGCGAACTGGTTCAGATCGGGGACGAGGTGGAAGTCGTCGTGCTGGGCGTCGACAAGGACGGCCAGCAGCTTTCGCTCGGCATGAAACAGACTCAGACGAATCCGTGGGAGACGGTCGCCGAGAAATACCCGGTGGGGAACATCATCAGCGGAAAAGTCCGCAACCTCACGAATTACGGCGCGTTCGTGGAATTGGAGGAGGGGATCGACGGTTTGCTCCACGTGTCGGACATGTCGTGGACGCGGAAGATCACCCACCCAAGCGAAATGCTCGAAAAGGGTAAGGAGGTCCGATGCAAGGTTCTTTCGGTTGATCAGGATCGACGCCGCATCGCCCTCGGATTCAAACAGCTCGAGGACGACCCGTGGGCGCACGACATTCCCAGCAAGTACCAGCCGGGACAGGTTGTCCGAGGAACGGTCACCAAGATCACGAACTTCGGTGTGTTTGTCAGCTTGCAGGACGGACTCGAGGGGCTCTTGCATATCTCCGAACTGGCCGACCACAAGGTCGAGAATCCCGAGGAGATCGTCAAGGTCAACGACGAACTCGACGTGAAGATCCTCCGAGTGGAAACGGACGAACGGAAGATCGCCTTGTCGCGCAAGCGGGTCGAATGGGCTGAAGAGGATGTGACGGCCGATGCGGCGCCGCAGTCCCCGACCGCCGAACGAAAACCGACCACCGAATTGAAGGGCGGTCTGGGAGGGTCCGGTCCGCTGATCCAACCGCGTCGCGAATAGCGGACGGGCGTTCGGCCGGTCGTCGCAATCCGCACGTTCGTCGTGCCTCGCACATCACGCGCATTTCCCCGGGATCGGCTCGACCTTCAGTCCGACGCGTCGGGTCGTCGATAGTGTGGTTGTGGATGACGCACCCCATCGCACCCCGACGAGCTGACGCCCATGAGGATCGAAGACGAGTCCCACGATGTCGATTTCGAACACGATGCGTTTGAGGTCCCGTCGATTCGACGGCGAGTGCGCGAGCCCTCCGAGTCGTCGGTCCAAACTCCCCTCGAAACGTACCTGCGCGAGATTAACGAGACGGCCTTGCTGACGGCCGAGGACGAGCAGCAACTGGCGCTCAGTATCGGACAGGGCGATGTGCGGGCGCGCGACAGGATGGTTCGGGCGAACTTGAGGCTCGTCGTCAATATCGCCCGCGGATACGCCGGCAAGGGACTGAGCCTGCAGGACTTGATCGAGGAAGGCAATCTCGGGTTGCTTCGCGCGGTCGAGGGTTTCGATCCGTCCGTGGGGACGCGGTTCAGCACCTACGCGAGCTACTGGATCAAACAGTCGATCAAGCGAGCCTTGATCAACTCGGCGAAAACGATCCGCATCCCCGCCTATATGGTCGAACTGCTGAGCAAGTGGCGTCGAGCGAATGCTCGGCTCACCGAGGAACTCGGACGATCGCCGACGCCGGAGGAAGTGGCCCGTGTGCTCGGGCTTCCGCGCAAGAAATTGCCGATCATCAAGAAGGCGATCCGCATCTACAATTCGACTCCACAGACCGACCAGGCCGACGCGGGGTGGTCGCTTGGCGAACTGATCATGGATGAGCGGATGAAGAGTCCGGAGGACGAGTTGCTGGAGAACGACATCCTCACCCGCGTCTTGGGAATGCTCGAAACGATGGATTCCCGCGAAGCCACGGTACTCCGCATGCGGTTTGGATTGGATGACACCGACCCGCACACCCTCAAGGAGATTGGCGAGCGTCTCGGACTGACGCGGGAGCGGGTGCGGCAGATCGAAACCGAGGCGCTCGGAAAACTGTCCGACGGACTCCGCGATCGACGTGAACGAAATGCCCGCCTCGCCGCGCGGGAATCAAGTGGAGCACAATGATGGCGGAGGGGCTCGATTTGAAACGGTATGTTCGGGACGTTCCCGACTTTCCGAAGCCGGGCATCCTCTTCCGCGACATCACTCCGCTGCTCGCGAATCCCGGAGCCTTCCGCGAGGCGATCCAGCGGATGGCCGCTCCGTTCCGCGGCGAGCGAGTCGACGTGGTCGTTGCGGCGGAAGCGCGTGGATTCATCTTCGCCGCTCCCATGGCCGTGGAACTCAACGCGGGATTCGTGCCCATTCGGAAACCGGGCAAGTTGCCGTTCGACACGCACGCGTTCCATTATGAACTGGAATACGGAGCGGATACGCTGGAGATCCACATCGACGGCGTCCGGCATGGACAACGCGCGCTTGTCGTCGATGACCTCCTGGCGACGGGAGGCACCGTGGAAGCCTGCTGCCGCCTGCTTTCGGATTGCGGCGCCGTGATCGTCGGTTGCGCATTCCTCATCGAACTCGCCGAGCTGGGCGGAGCAACCCGGATCGCTCCGAATCGCGTCCATCGGGTCATCCGCTACGGATGACGGGCTCGGATCGCGTTCCCGATCGACTCGTCCACGATTTCCACGGCGTCCTCCGCCCTGCGCTCCTAGGGGAGCGAAACGACTTCGCCTCCCGATTTCGTCAACAGGGCCCGCAACAGATCCAAGTCGATGGTCGCCGCGATGAATCGCACGCTCCCATCGCACATCCCGGCATTGAAACCACCGGGCCGGAGCCCGGTGAGTCCGTCGAGCGGTTTCGAGGGGTCGACTTGAAGGTCGTCCGGTTTGGTCCAGACGACCGCTTTCGAGTTCGCGACTTCCGCGGTCATCAGCGTGTTGCTCGTTCCATCGGTAATGTCCCGAAACCGGGTTCCCGTTCGGCTGCCGAACACCGTGTCCTCGCCCACAAGCACGACGTAGTTGGTCATGCCTTTCGCGGCCTCGGGGTTATTCGCCGAGGCATAGGTGCGCGGCATGCGAGGAATCAACTTCCGGTTGTGCTCGCTGTCCCACGGTTCGTCGAGGTGGAATTCCTTATAGAGCGCCTCCTCTTCAATGTACGGCAGAATATGGACTCGCCAACTCAAGAGGGGTTTGCCGTCCGCGTCGAACGAGGCCGCCGCGGGAAATCGGCCGGTCGCGTCATGGCAATTGTACATTGCGAGCGCGATCGATTTGAGGCTGTTCATTCCTTGAACGCGCCGCGCCGCCTCACGCGCCGCCTGGACGGCGGGCAGCAACAAGGCCACCATGACTCCGGATGTCGCCATGTTGATTTCCGACTCGACGGCGATCTCGACGCGACGCGTTTCCCGCTTCGGCTTCAGACGCGTCGCAAGACCGCCGACGATCCGTTGCACGTAGGCCCCCATCGCCGCCTCGACCGGATCTCCTTCACGCCCCAATTCCTGGGAAATCTGTTCGATGAGCATCTGTTGGCCGAGTTCAATGCCTTCGTTGATGAGCCCTTCCAGCCGCCCGGCCGCCTCGTCGTCGGGCGAGTGGACGACCAAGCGCACGGCCATGTTCCGGCCGTAGGCGACATGGAATTCGGCCTTCGAAACGAGATCGGGAATCGCTAGGAACTTATTGAGCGGAGGCGGTACCTGGGGCATCATGCCCATGGCCCCCTGAATCATGGCCCTCAGCGGATCGATGTCCACGGCGACCGATGCGAGCTGTTTTCCGATGGCGGGGCGAAGCAAGGCGACGAGCGGCCCGTCCTCGGCACGGTGATCGAGCATTGCGGGAAGGACCGGATCGGAAGCGAGAACGAGCGTCCGGTCATCCAAGAAATACACCGACGGGAGCGCCGGGTCCTGGGATCGATAGAACGGCCGTTTGTTGAGTTGCTCGGGCGTCGCGCCGGTCAGCAACATGGGCAGCAGACCCTCGCGCGGACACGGCTTGACGAAACGAAGCACGGTGCCGTAACCGGGAGTCACCGCCCCCTCCGCGGGCGCTTCCATGAACGCCACAACCTGTTCGACATCGAGCGGATCGAATCCGAGTTCCTTCATTCCCACCGCGCTCACGACCTCGCGCGGGAGAAGCTCCAGTTCCGGCTGCAGCATGGCGGACCGGGGACTCGACGCGACCGCGACCACCGCGCTCGGAGGGATGAACCGCAGGAGTGAATCTCCGTCTTGAGCGGCGCCCGCCCGCGCGGGACGGGGCTGCGCCCAGAGCATCGACGGACCGCCGAGGACAACCAGGAGGAGGAACAAAGCGGCGCCGCGCACGCTCGTGAATGGCGACGCGAATCGAGCGATACGAATCGTAGTGGGCATGTATCGAGGCTCCCATGGATGAGAAGAGACGCGACCTATGAGCGGCATTTCAGCTGAAAAGGTCCCGCGGGTGATCGATCCAGGAACCGACCTCGGCCCAAGGCACCTCCTCGTAGCACGGACGTCGCGCCAAAGCAAGACCCCACCTCGACCCGCCCTTGTTTCCGCGCCCCGCGCGGACACAATAGACGCAACAGAACCCGCCCCATGCCTCATTGATACGAGGGTACTTCCGTGACGCGATGGCCGACGATCTCCCGCCGCCGTTGGATCCAATCCACAACCGCGTTCCTGGCGTCCGCGCCGTTCATGAAAGGCCGCTCGGCGGAGCGCGGCGCGACGGCCGAGCGCGCCGCGTCGATCGGTTACGCCGACGGACTCGCCGGCAGGATGTACAAGACGCTGAAGCACGGAATGGTCCGTGTCGACGGCTCTCTGATCGACAGGTTCCGCGCCGCGAAGCAGGCCGGATTCGACGGGATCGAAATGGACTCACCGGGAATGAACGTCGAAGAGACGCGGAAAGCGATCGCCGAGACGGGACTTCCCGTCGACGGCACCGTCTGCTCGTCCCACTGGTCCATCCGCCATACCAGCTCGGACGCCGCGCAGCGCGCCACGGCGCTCGACCATCTGCGTCAAGCGATCCGCGACACGCATGCGGTTGGAGGCCACACGGTACTGCTCGTCGTCGGCAAGGGCGAGGACGGTCCGGAAAACGAGATCTGGCCGCGTTCCGTCGAGAATATCGCGAAGGCCGTGCCGCTCGCCGCCGAGCTTGGCGTCCATATCGCCATCGAGAATGTCTGGAACCAGTTCCTTTACGACCATGACGGAGGCGCCGACCAGACGGCCGAGAAGTTCGTGCGGTACGTGGACGCATTTCGATCGCCGTGGGTCGGCATGCAGTTCGACATCGGCAACCATTGGAAATACGGCGATGCGGGCGCGTGGATCCGCGAGCTCGGAAACCGCATCGTCAAACTCGACGTGAAGGGCTTTTCCCGAAAAGAGAACAAGTTCACGCCGATCGACGAAGGCGACATCGACTGGGTCGACGTGCGGAAAGCGCTGCTTGAAGTCAACTTCCACGGCTGGGTCGCCGCGGAAGTTTCCGGCGGCGACGTTCCGGCGCTGACGAAGATCGCCGCGAGCATGGATCAGGTCTTCGGACTGAACGGCTGATCGCCCGAGCCGCGGCTCAGACCCGCGCCGCCCGCACGACCTCGTCGATTTGGCTCTGGAAATCGGCGCTGCGCCCCACCAAGTCGGGATAGGCCCGCGCCGCGTGTTCAAGGCGGTCCCGCAGCGCGGCGACGCTTTGTCGCGCGTCGGTTTCATTCGCCGACCGACGAAACGCGTCAAACGCCGTGTTGATCGCGTCGACGTGCGCGCGGCCGTCCGCCTGGTTCTTGAGGAAGCCGACGATTTCCGCGAGCGGAAAGCTGAGCAGCATTCGGTTGAATTCCGGCGAACCCTCGTTTCCGATCGATTGGTTCGAACCCCGGTACGTCGACGTCCAGACCGACTCGAATCGGGATTCCTCATCGGACTCGCTGCCGTGGCCCGTTCCGATCGCCGAGCCGAATGCGTCCGGGCGATCCCTGACGTCGCGGTGAGCCGTCGGATCGGCGTCATGCGTGTGATCCTCCTCGCTTTCTTCTTCTTCTTCTTCTTCGGCCGCGTCGCCGGCATTGCGTGGCTGCGATTCGAGTTTCCAGCCGCGGTAACTCTCTTGCGAACTCCTCCAGTCGCCTTCGTCCAACAGCGAAAAGGCGAATTCGCCTTCAAGCTCGAGATGATGGCCGTCGAACATCAGGAACGATGGGCCGAACATGCCGTCGCGTTCGGCGCGGCAAATCGGGCAATCGTCGTCGATCGTCCCCGGGTCGCTCGGAACGGGAAGTCGCTTGCGGGTCGCTTCGAGAACGGTGCGCGCCGAGAGGTCCCTTTCGTCGGGCAACGGTTCATCGATCCACTGTTCGCCTAACCGTTCCAACCTCGCGATCAGGCGGGTGGGCTCCATATCGGGATCATCGCGCACGATCTCGCAGGCCTCGCTGAGCAGATGCCGCACATAGTCGTAGTAGATGACGATCTCCGGCAAACCGAATGCTCCGAATCGGTACGCGATCGAGTCGACCGACAGTGGGTGGGGCGGACGCCCTTCGCGCGTCCATTGGTGAGCTCGAAATTCGATCTCCTGCTGGATGTACTCGTACTGATCAAGGAGCACCTGTCGGGGTGTTCGGCCCACCAAGTCCTCACGAGGCGTCATCATCCAATCGACGTGCAGACCACGAATCCGTTTGTATTCGGTTTCGGTCTCCGGACCACCATCGTCCCGCCGCAACTCGTCGCGACTCGCAAGGACTCCCTCCGCGATGTGGCGAAGCAGGGGCATGCCGAACAAGATGGCGTGCGCGTCCACGCGCGGAACGGCGCGTCGAGTTTCCGCTCGCTCTTCAACACGGTGCATCCACGGCGCGCCCGTGGACGGCGGCGCGGCGGCGATCGAAGAACGCTCCGAATCCTCGGACGACACCGTTTCGAAACGCCAGCGATTGGGAATGTGCATCCAAATCCTCGGCGAGTCCACCCGTTGCGAAACATGCGACGCGTGCGAGCCTTCGTGACCTTCGGCTCCCCGGGACCTCGCCCCCGTACGGGCATCGTTTCCTTGCGCTCGCTCCGATTCCTCCTCCTCGCCTCCGCTCCCGGACCGATAGATGGCCCGGCAATCCGGCAGCTCGAACTCGCCACCGGCCACCAGCGTCCTCCCGATCAGGTCCATCAGGCACCAGGGAACGCTCGCCGTATCGAGCTCGGAAAACGGGATCGCGGGGAGCGGGTCGCCGGCACGCGCCCAATCGGGATCGACTTGATAGCGGCGCAGCGCGTCGGCGAGTTCACCGAGGGTCTCCGGTTCGGCGGAGAGGCAGGCGATCGCGACATAGCTTGTCCAATCGTCGACCAGGAAACTCCGTACTCCGTCCTCGCCCCGTACGATGAGTCGATTGTCCATGGTTCATCCTTTCCGCCGATTTCCCGGTGCCCACGGGGAACGGCATCCCGCGACGTGAGGCACGTTGTCCGGATTGTACGGAGGGGAAACGACGAGTGAAGGGAGACAAGCGGCGCGGTGACACGCCTCTGTCGAAAAACGATCGAAAAGGTCTGACGAGGATGGAGTCCACGACGTGGGCGACGGTTCGGCCACCGCCGTAGCCACGCTCGCCAGAGCGTGGATGGGGCGGCGACGGTTCGGCCATCTCGATTGGATTCGCCGACGTTGAGTTCTCCCTGAAATCCCGGAACCGCGAGCCTAGGCTACAATCATCCGGGATATGCAAGGCGAATTCCGTCGATTGGGAGAACACCATGGCGACACCCGTGATCCTCGCGGCCGTCCGCACGCCGATATGCGGATTGAACGGCGGTCTTTCGGGCGTGCCCGCGCCCGAACTGGGAGCCGCGTGCGTCCGTGAGTCGCTCGCGCGGTCCGGCATGCCTCCCTCGCTGGTGGACGAGGTGATCATGGGCAACGTGCTCGGTGCGGGACTCGGACAGAACCCGGCTCGACAAGCCATGCTTCTGGCCGATGTTCCTTGTTCCACGGGCGCGATCACGGTCAACAAGGTCTGTGGTTCGGGGCTCGCGGCGGTCGTCATGGCAAGCCGCGCGGTCCGGACCGGCGACGCCGCCTGGGTTGTCGCCGGGGGGATGGAGAGCATGAGCGGCGCGCCGTATCTGCTTCCGCGCGCCAGGCAAGGGTACCGCATTGGGCATGGCGAGTTGATCGACGCGATGCTCCGCGATGGCCTCGAAGATCCAATGGAAGGCCGGCCGATGGGCGTCTACGGTGACCTTGCCGCGAAGCACCACCGAATCAGCCGCGCCATGCAGGATGACTACGCGGTTCGCAGCTACCGCCGAGCGCTCGACGCACAGGCCCACGGGTGGTTCGAGCCGGAGACGGTCCCGTTCCGCGTCGCGATGAAGAAAGGGGAGCATGTTGTGCGGGACGACGAGGAGCCGTCTCGATTCGACGAACCCAAACTAAGAGGGCTTCGCCCGGCTTTCGATCCGGAAGGCTCGATTACAGCCGGAAACGCGTCGACGATCAGTGACGGGGCGGCCGCGCTCGTCATCGCCGACCGGGCCCTCGCGGCGTCCCACGGATTCGTACCGCTCGCCGCGATCGCGGGCGCGTGGACGTTCAGCGGCGAGCCGCATCGATTTCCCGAAACGCCGGTCGGCGCCGTTCGTGGTATCCTGGACCGACTCGAGTGGAACGTCGACGAAGTCGACCTTTTTGAGGTGAACGAGGCGTTTGCGGTCGTGGCGCTGATTGCACAGCGGGAGCTGGGGATCTCCGAGGAGAAGCTCAATGTACTGGGCGGCGCGGTCGCCCTCGGACATCCGATCGGCTGCAGCGGCGCTCGGATCCTCGTCACGCTCGTCCACGCGCTCCGCCGTGTCGGCGGGCGGCGAGGCATCGCATGCCTTTGTATCGGGGGCGGTGAGGCGATCGCGCTCGCCGTGGAAAGGGACGACGCGGCATGAACCGGGTCATGGTTCACCCTTGACGCCGAAGAACATCATGTGCTGCCAGGGAAGCCCGTTGAACTCCTCGATCAGCTCAAATCCATGGGCGGGAATCTCGCGCAGAATCTGCTCCTTGCTCATCTTGTGCACGGGTTGGATCGGGACTTTCGGGTCTTCCGCGCGAAACTCGACGAGGACCATCCGCCCCGCCGGGGCGAGCGACCGGCGCATCGCGTCGAGCATCTCCTTCGGATGCGAGAATTCGTGGTAGACATCGACCAGCAGCATGAGATCCACGCTCGCCGCCGGTAGGCGCGGATCGTGGAACGAGCCGAGGATGGGCGTGACGTTGTTCACATCGCGGGCATTGATGCGCTCTCGGAGCAGATCCAGCATGGGCGACTGGACATCGACGGCCAACACGCGGCCGCGCGGCCCCACCATCTCGGCGAGCCGCAAGGTATGGATGCCATTTCCACATCCCATGTCGCAGACGGTCATGCCCGGTTTCACGCCGAGATTGGCGAGCATCAACGAACAGCGTTCCTCAAGTTCGCGATTGTCCCGCGCCAACCACTCCGCGCCCGAATAGTGCATCGTCTGGGCGATTTGCCGCCCCATGAACTCGGTCCGAGCCGCCGGCGGCTCACCGAAGACGATCGACGTCGATACGGCGATCAGGCAAAACACGCAAGTCGCGAATCGCGGATGGTCCGCGAATGGCCGGCGGGAGCTGGACAACGATCGATCCATTCCATGTGGCTCCATTCGAATGATCTGGAATATACGCGTTTCGAGGGGCCCTGCGTCAAGTCGGTTCCGAGAAAAGGACTCCGAGAAAGTCCGAGAAAGAAAGTCCGAGAAAGGACACCCAGGTTCGGTTAGAAGTCCGAGAAAAGTCCGAGAAAGTCCGAGAAAGGACACCCAGGTGCGGTTGATCGAAACGAATCTGGGTGTCCTGTGGGGGCCTTCCCCCGTGGGGGCCCGTGCGACACGCACGGCGTGCGGGACAGAGGCCGCGACGCAGGGGCAGGGCGTTTCGCCTTCGCCGCCCCGACGAGTCGAAGGGGCCTCAGCTACTCCCCTGCCCCTGAAGGTCGCGGCGGCGACTGGGCGTCCGCCATGGGGTTATAAGGAGCGTTCGGCTCTCGCGGAATCATCGAATCCCAATTAGGATTCGGGGCTGCGGACACAATGCAAACGGCCGCTTGGTGAAATCGGCGGACACGCAAGATTCGGGACCTTTTGCCGAAAGGCGTCGGGGTTCGAATCCCCGAGTGGCCCGTTCTGGTGGAGACGACAAGCTGTCGCGTCATCGTCGAGTTGGCTGGTTCGTTACGTGGACAAGGGCCGGCCGAGGTCGTTCACGCTCACGCACGTTGGAGGATTCGATGCCGCCCCTGCGACTCACTTCCGCCGCCGCGGCAGTTGCGAGCCTGCTGCTCGCAATCCCAGCTCGTTGCGACGAGACGACCTGCTTGCTGGCAAGCGGCGGCAGGTCGGTGGTTTCAATCGCGGTCGCAGGGACCGCGCGCCAGCGGACTCGCGCCGCAGCCGGGACTCTGGCAGCTCAGCTGCGGCGGATCAGCGGTGCGACGTTTGAGTTGCAAGTCAGCGGCGAAGTGGGCAGCGTGGTCGTCGGGACCGTGGCTGACTTCCCGCGGTTCGCCGCGGAGTTGCCGCTGGAGCCGCGCGAAGACGAGCGTGAAACGTTCCTGCTCCGGTCGCACGCGGGCGGTGTGTGGGTGATCGGGACGACCGAACTGGCCGTCGAGCACGCCGTGTGGGATCTGCTGTATCGGATCGGCTATCGACAGTTTTTTCCGGGGCCGACGTGGGAGGTTGTGCCACAGGCGCAAGACTTGTCGGTCTCGGTCGATGTCGTCGAGCGGCCGAGTTATCTGTCGCGGCACATTTGGTACGGATACGGGCCGTGGGATTACGCGCGCGAGCCGTACCAGGACTGGTGCGAGAAAAACCTCGCGACGAACGGCATTGAACTGGACACGGGGCACATCGGCGAATTGCTGCGACATCGGTACGCCGACATCTTCAAGGAACACCCGGAGTACTTGGCGCTGGTCGAGGGCCAAAGGACGTCGGACAAGTTCTGCATCAGCAACCCGGGGCTGCGGAAACTCGTCGTCGATCACGCGCTCGATCACTTCGCGAGCCAGCCGCACGGTGATTCGCTTTCCGTCGAGCCGAGCGACGGGCTTGGTTGGTGCGAATGCGCCGAGTGCGCGAAGTTGGGTTCGCCGAGCGACCGCGCCGTATTCCTCGCGAACGAGGTAGCAACGGCGGTGAGCGAAAAGCACCCGGGAAAGTGGTTCGGCATGTATGCCTACGGCGGTCACGTCGCGCCGCCAAACATCGGTGTGCATCCGCGTATCGTGGTCAGCGTGGCGACGGCGTTCGGCAGCGCGGGTCTGACGCTCGACGAATTGATGAGCGGCTGGCAGGCCCGCGGAGCGACGATCGGCGTCCGCGAGTATTTCAGCGTCCATCCGTGGGACCGCGATGTTCCCGGCGGCGCCGGCGGCTGGAGTTCGGCCCGCGGTTCCGACCTTGACTATCTGGCCCGTACGATCCCGCGGTTTCACAAACGCGGCGCACGGTTCTTCTCCGCCGAATCGAGCGACAACTGGGGCCTTTGTGGACGGGCGCATTCCCCTTTTGCCGAGCCGCTAATCTTTTGCCGCATATCGGTTTACGCCGAGGTGTCGCCGACGCGTTCATTTTTTACGCTCATGTTCCGCGGCACCCACGTCCAATTCGTTCGGGCGTC
>Ga0194120_10007490_pt1 | contig 14900 bp, 9 predicted proteins | sample TA2MahCa65mmetaG_FD_148642 | JGI IMG/M metagenome (GOLD analysis project Ga0194120, IMG submission 148642) | Freshwater microbial communities from Lake Tanganyika, Tanzania - TA2015019 Mahale Deep Cast 65m | ecosystem: Environmental > Aquatic > Freshwater > Lake | place: Tanzania: Lake... | reverse complement strand
ATGTTTCCACCTCAAAAATCTATTGGCTTATGCGTTGGACGATTGCTCTATGCTCCTGGAGATTGCCCCATGTTCTGTCTTGAATGGTCTTTTATTCTATTATTCAGCTGGTTTTTAAGTAGATGCCCCAAAACCCTAACATGGCTATTTGGATTGAGACAAGGGGCTATTGGCCGCTGCCAGGTTTTGTCAGCATTTATTCTGGCGGAAAGTGGAATTCGCTTCATGCAAAAAACAATTGCTTGAACGGAAAAAAATTTACCTATTCATGCAGAAAGGCCAAACTTGGCGGCGTGATTGTGCTTGAAGCATTGATTACCAAGGCATTGCCAAAAAAACTTTATGTTTGGCAGGACGATACTCTAAAACCGGAAAAGGCAAAAAAAACCCTTCTTTCAAGGTGGATTGGCGGGCTTTACAGCAATGCAAATCCAAGCAGGGTTTCACAAGTCAAGGAATTTTATGATGCCATTGCACCAAGGTATACATATCACACTGAGCCAGGAAGGGAAAACCAGCTTGCGGCAATTGCAAGATTGATACCAAAAGGTAGCAGGGTTCTTGATGCCAGTGCAGGAACATGCCTATTTGCCAAAGCTTCTTCTATGCGGAAACCGGGCCTTAAGATAACTTGCATGGACCTGTCGGAAAAAATGCTTGAGGTCGGAAAGTGGAATTTGGGCAACCGCGACTTTGTGAATGTTTTAGCCGGGAGGATTGGGGCAATGCCTTTTGAGGATGGCAGCTTTGATTTTGCAGTGCACTTGTTTTCAAATCTTCTCTCCCAGGACAGGAAATCATTTACAAATTTTTATAGGGTATTGAAAAGGCATGGAACGTTTATTTATCATCCAGTAAAAAGCCCGGGGGAGCAGTGGTTGGGAGGATGGAGAGAGAAGACGAGGCAAAGGCTTGAAAAAGCCGGTTTTAGAACTGTGCACATCAAGTCAATCCAGAGCACAGGGAAAAAAAAGAGCATTTTGACTTTGTTTATCGCAACAAAGTAATTTGTTGTCTATTTCTGGATTCTTCGCTTATTTATTAAATCACTAAAAATATTTTTGTTTACAATAATCGCTTCGGAAGAAGGATTTAGCTTGCCGCAACCCTTTGTTTGGGTTAAGTTTAACCCAGGAAATGCCGCTGGTAATCTTAAATCGAGATTTCTTAGAGTTTGCAGATTTTCCTCACTTACAGTAATTATTTTTTGCATGGGATTAACGCACAAGCAGGATTTATAAGAAGAACGGCTTGGCACCTAGGCTAAATTTACCTACAAGTCGCGCTCAGGGGCCTTTTCATCAGGAACTTTTTGGGCGCAATCCCTGCAGTATGTGTGGGTGTACCCCGCCAAATCAAGCTTTTGCACCCTGTCGGCATAGGTAATTTCGGTTTTGCATTTTTCACAGTTTAAATTCGCCATATTTTAACACCTTTATTCATTTAGTATTTTCTATTTTCGTACTTAAGATTCCAGCGTATTGAAGTGCGCAACTTTATTCTGGAGAATACTTGAAGCATTTGATTGTTTAGGAATTTTAATGTTTAAGCTTATGGCAGAATAGGATTAATATAACCTGTGCATAGCCTGAAGAAGCTTGCTCGGTGATTTGTGGTCTTGTTTCTTCTTTAAGCTCCTTTTGTAATGCCCTCGGGGACCTTGTACTCAAGCCACCTGACCTGTTTTGCCTCTATACAGGCCTTAAGCGTCTTTTCAACGGGATTTAGGCTTGACTTTCCGCTTTTTACCTCAACAAAAACCACTTCGTTTATTGTTTTGGCATCCATGCCGCTGAAAACAACAAAGTCAATGGGTTTTCCAAGAAACCTTACTTCAGTAGGCAAAAAAGGGAAGTCCGGCAGATACGGGGCAAGCTGCTCTGAGAACTGGCCGCCTAAAACAGCCCTTGATTTTTTTATTGCGTCCTGGCGAAGCGCCTCAACTTTGTTTTGTTTCCAATCATCATCTGCGAGTTTCCGGCCAATCAACAGTCCAATTGCAAAAAACACCAACACTGCAGAGATTAAGGCGATTTCCATTAGTTCAACGGCCATAACAATCACATTATGGATAGCTTATCCTTCGTTTAAATTGTTTGCTTCCTAAAATGGAATGGTATTTGCGATGAAGAATGTAAAAATCGTGTTTGCGACCGCATCACCTCAAAGAAAATGGCTGTGCAGAATGGCGGGCATTGAAGCCGAATTTGTAAAAAGCAACGTGCGCGAGAAAAAAAAGGGCGATTCGCCTGAAAAGCTTGCTGTTCAAAATGCCATTCTAAAAGCCAGGAAACTTGCTGCCAAGCACCAAAATTGCCTTATTATAGGAGCAGACACGCTTGTCTGGATAGGGAACAGGACAATCGGCAAGCCGAAAAATTCGCTTGATGCAAAAAGGATGCTCTTGAATTTGAGCGGAAAGTGGCATCATGTTGTCACCGGAGTGGCTATTTTGTTTAAGGAAAGAGGATGTGCATTTGCCTCTATTACAAAAGTTAAGTTCAGAAAAATTTCGGATTTGGAGCTGGAAAAATACATAAAAGGAAGGGAGTGGGCCTCAAAGGCCGGAGCTTATGCGTTTCAGGGCCTGGGGAAGGGATTTGTTGAGAATGTAATAGGGGACAAAGACAATGTGATTGGACTGCCGGTAAAAAAGCTCAAAACCGCACTTAAAAAATTTGGGATATGCAATGCTTTAGGCGCATACGCCACTGAACAGATACGCTATAAGAAGGATATGGCAGGTGACAGCAGAATATAATAATTGCTGCTTGGAAATAATGCACATGCCCCCGTAGTCCAACCTGGATAGGACGCAAGCCTCCGAATAGGCTTTTTTGCCTAAGGGCAAAAAACCCTGGAAAACTGCAATTCAGTTGCAGTTCCCGCAAAATAATTTTTTGCGAAAAGGCTTTTTTGCCTAAGGGCAAAAAACCCTGGAAAACTGCAATTCAGTTGCAGTTCCCGCAAAATAATTTTTTGCGAAAAGGCCTACAAATGGCCAGAATGTCCGGACTTGGTTGCAAGAGTTCTCATGTTGAGAAGACAGCTTGTAGTCCGGGTTCAAAGAACCTTTTTTGGGAATAGTTTCATCAAAAACCACCCATAAAGGCCTGAAAATCCCGGCGGGGGCGTTCTTTTTACTTCTAAAAAAAGAAGGCAGGGCGATTGAAAAAAGAAAAAATAAGATGGGGCAAAAGCCCCAACAGTCCCTTTACTTGTAGATTCAGAAGCCTACAGGTTAAGGTAGTCCTTTGTTCTGGATATCCAGTTCTTGGCAGCCTCTTGCCCGCCCAATCCAAATGCAAGGCCAAATGCAAGGGCTATGCCAAAGCTTCCAGCCTGCAGCAGTGTCAGGAAAGTGGAGCTTATGATGCTGATTTCAAAACCAAGGGTTTCAAAACCGACTATTGCGCCCATGAAAACAACCACATATTTCACCAGGCTTGCAATCATCTGCATGTGCTTCTCCTTCCTGTCCACTTCATGGACTTTCTCCTTTGCAAGGTCGCCAATGATTGCCGCAACCAGAAGCACCATGACTGTCCCTATGACCTTGGGCGCAAATTCCACGATTTTTACAAGGAACTCGGAGATTGGGCCGGCTGATACATAGGCAACGGCTGCTTGAATGAATACAAGTATGACAAAATATTTGACAACTTGTATTAGCACTTCGCTTACCCGGACATTGCCCAGTGAATCATGGACTTTGTGGGTCTTAAGGAAGGTTTCGAATTTTACAACTTCCAGCAGCTTTCTGAAAAACTTAGCCACAAAGGACGCCACTATCCAGCCTGCAACTGCAAGTATTGCAGCCATCACAATGCTTGGTAGCGATTCAACTACCTTGATTAGGGCGTTGTTGATGCTGCTTGCCAAAACTTCCCCTATCCTGCCTGGCTCTGCCATCAGGTTGATTGATTCAATTGCCATTTATTTTTCACCTCTGATAGGTAATATTGTTCATGGAAATCCTTTATAAATGTTTCGTCTGCTTTACGTCGAGTTGGCAAAAAAGCATTGTACTGTCAGAGTACCACAAAATCAATTACAACCTGCCGTGTTGACGGAGAGAATGGCCTGACAACGCGTTTTCCAAGTATTGAGAATCTGTATCCTTCTTTCTTGCACTCTAGGGATATTTTATCAAGTGGCTTGGAAAAGCCACCCTTGATATGTACAAAAGAGTATAGATGGATTGAGGCCCCTGGCTTGGCGCACTTGAGTGCAACTTCGAGGAATTTTTCCGCGTCTTTAGGAAGTGGCATGACAATACGGTCAAATGCTTTCAGGTATGCCTTTGTTGCAAGAACCCTCGCCACATCGCCGCAAATGGCCTTTACGTTATTTGCCTTGTTTAAAATAATATTTTCATTGAAATATCTGACTGCGTCAGGATTTATCTCAACGCCAAGAATGCTTGAGCTGGGATTTAATTTGGATATTGAAAGTGCGAACGGTCCGCAGCCGGCAAACATGACAAGAATTTTTTCATTTGGCCTTGAGAGCCGCGCTATGCGCAGCCTTTCTGTTGAAAGCCTTGGGGAAAAATACATCTTGGCAAGGTCGACTTTGAGCCTGACTCCGTTTTCGCAATAAGTGGTTTGGGTGCGCTTCTCTCCAGCAAGGTGGGCAAACCTGCGCACGCGATATGTGCCTTCCATTGCACTTGACTTTGCGAGCACTGTTTTGACGTTCCTGTGAACTTGCATGGCCGCCTTTGCAATTTTCTTCGAATAAGTTGAAAGCCCCCGTGGAATCTCAACAACTGCTATGTCTCCGATTATGTCAAATGACTTGGTAACCCTGGCTTTTTGCTTCTCTGGCATCTTGCCTTTTAGCGCATCTTGAAGCGAATTGGGCTTTTCCACAACTTTGGCAAAATTCCTTTGGACGCTTTTCCCAAGTCCGGAGTGAATTTGCGTGCTGTTGGCTGGTTTTGCGTTTAGAGGAAATATGACATTAGTCCCTTCCCGCTTCGGTTTTTTTGCAAAATCGAGGGCGCCGGATAAAATCAAAAGTTTTCTTGCAGACTCTGCAAGGGACTTGTTGACAAGAAAGCCATGCTGCATGGAACCACTCAGGCCTGCTTGCAGGCAAAGGCAAAATTGGACTGCGGCATTTGGGCGTTTGAATAGGGGCTTGTTGCAGCACCAAACTGGACGCTTGTGAGTGATATCAAGTTTATGTTCTGGCCGAAAGTGCACTGGAATGGATTGCTGCCCTGCTTGGGATAGACGATTATGCTTTGCATGTATGGCCTGGAGTATTGTAGGCAGCCTTCGAACCAGCCGTTTGACACTGGGTGCAGCTGCGCGCCTCCATCGGCAGCAACCCTGTAGGCTCCCTTTCCAGGAAGTATAGATGTGTTGAAGCCATAGGAGGCCATTCCAATGATGCCTACGGATGGAAGGATAAATGATTTGGTGCTTGCAGTATAGTAAATGTCGGCAACCTCCTGTTCGCTCCAGCTTGTTCCTGCCGCATTTGGGCCAGGGGCAGCTGCAACAAACAGCCAAATGGTCGGCTTTCCGTATTTTATTGATGTTTGTTCTGCAAATGCCACATTGTCCCAGTATGCGGTTGTGATGTCTGCGCTGCCTGCGTAATCATTGAGGAAGATGCCCTGCCCGATCATATCAACGGACTGGTTAAGCTGGGGGTCTGAAACTATGGCAGCTATTGTCTTGTTGTCCATTGTCGGTGGGGTCATTGCAACAAAGCAGTTGGGGCACCTGGATTTTATTGCAAGCGCCTGGTCGCGGGCTTGCTGGAAACTCGCAGGCTCATCAACACTCACGTTGAATTCTGTTGATATAATCACTGGTCCGATGTCCTTAAGCTCCCTTGCAATGTTTTCCATGGCGACTTTGTCAATGTTCTGCTTGGCAGTGTAATATATGAACACAGGCATTACCCTGTTTTGCAGGCAGTTTGTGGCAGACTGTTTAAGCTTTCCCGTAAGCTGCGGAACACCAGGATTGCCAACAAGCCAGTTTACGGACATGGATAACGAGTTGTTGCATAAGCGATTGGCAGAGTCAAAATCACCAAAGTTTGGCCCCTGCCCAATCATGAATATCCAGGGAAATTCTGAAGTCCTTGATTCCAGCTCTTCAAGTGTTGTCTGGTTGCAGGATTGAAACGAGCACGTGCCCTGAGCAAGCGATGAGCCGCCAAGAATGGGAATTATTGAGGTTTTGTTCTTGCAAGTCAAGCAGATGCACTGGCTGCCGTTTATATCAGGGCAGCTGACGTTGAATGGCTGGAGTGTCAGGTTTATGTCGGCTTGCCTTGGGCGTGCGGTTACGCAACCAAGAACTAAAACAGATGCAAAGACAATGAGGATGGCAAGAAGAAAGCCGAATTTCCTGTCTGCCAATATGTTTGTGCCCTCGGATTTTTGTCTTTGCATTGACACCACGAACTGCCTTGGTCATTACTATATATCCCAAGGGATAAATTCTGATAGATAATGAAAGGCGATTTTATTAAATTGCTTGCCTGGTTTTGCCAAGCATTTTATGCTTGCAGGTATAGCATTGGCGCTAACATGGACAGCTGAAAACAAGTTTCCTCCCTAGGCTGCCTTGCGGAAGCTTTTGACGCAGTGGGAGCACGGGTCGCCAATTGCCTTTGCCTTAAGGCAGGACGGGCAGGAGCCAACCTCATAATCAAGATACTTGAGCTTGGCTTTCTCAAAGAACCCTTTTGGCTTTTCGCCACCCTCAAAGTCGTACTTTGTGATGGGCCCGCCGCTTTGCCGCTCCATCTGCTTTTGCTCCTTCTTGTTTTGGAAGCTTTCTTTAATGTCCTGTGCAACAAACCACGGATAGAGGATTGGCAGGGCAAATGCAAGAGGCTTGAACCTCCCCGAATAGGTATAGGCATTGTATTCCATTGAGCGCTCGGCCATAAGCCCCTCAATTGTCTTGTCCCGCTTCCAGATATCGGTTGTCATGTCGCGATAAAGGTTTGCCCTCTCTGACTTGTAGTAAAGCGAGCCTGCTTTTCTCAGCTCCGGGTTGTCTGAGTGGGCAAGTGTTGTTGCTATTCTTGGAGCAAGCCTGTCCCCAATGTCCCCAGTGTCAAAGTCACGGATAAACATTCCTGGAGGCCCCATCTTGTTAATGTTCTGGTAGTAGGGCTTGTACATTTCAAAGTGCCTCAGGCTGCCACCTGCAGTGAAAATTGTGTTGCCAGACCTTGCACTTTCCGCGTAGTAGCCCTTCTCAAACGGCCTTGTATACCAGGGCCCTTCACGGTAGTCAAATTGCTCCCTTACGTGCATTTTTGACGCAATTTTCCTGCTGACGCCCTCATCATCATATGAGTAAAGAGGCTGGAAAGTAAATGGCAGCTTCAGCCGCTTGATGCCATCTGATGAATACTGGTAAAGATTGAACCCGCTTTCATCCCTGTACTCGTTTAGCTTCCTTATTCTCGGGGTTTTAAACCTGTTGCCAAGGTCAAAGCTCTCCCAGGGCGTAAGCAGGGACCTTACTGCCTCAATGCCAGCTATCCTCCTGTGTTGCGCCTGGTCAAAAACTGTCGGATACCCTACCATGAGGGAGAAAAACGGCCGCGTGTATTCACCAAAAATCCTTGCAAAAGGCATTGTGGCCTTTATCATAAGCTTGTTGGTAAAGTCACCGGGCAAAAGGCCGTGGGTGAAAAGCATGCTTGGATTTTCATAGGCAAATTGGCCAGTGTGGTAACCGGTCCTCTCCATCTGGGTCGCGCCAAAGCTTGAAGAGCCAAATCTCGGGTCACGCATCATCGTCTCTTCCATGATGTTGTAATATATTGTATGTTGTTTTGCAATGTTGCTTGAGGCCCTGATGTCCTTTGCAATATCGCTTTGCCTGACCTGCTTTAGGACATCTTTGTATTCTTCTTGCTTGCTAAGATAATTCTGATATTTGTTTTTTATCTCCTCAAGCCTTGTTTTATCCCCATCGCTCAGTTCACCGGCTGCTTTTTTTGACTCAAGCTCGTGAATCATTTTTTTCCAAGTGGATTCGCGGGCTTTTCCTTCTGCGATATCCTTTCTCAGACCAGTCAGCTTGCCCCCTTCGTCAAAATACAGCCCGGCTTCGTAATTCTTCTTGTAATTTTCTATCAGCAGCCTTGCATTGTTCTGCGCCGCAAACGCATCCTGGAGGTTTTTGGCTGTGCCTGCCGTCCCGCCGACAATGACACTGTCAAAAAAGTTCCTAATCCTGGACGTGACGCCCCTGTTCACTTCATTTGCATTTTTCATTTCTATTTTATCAATAGCGCCGGGTTTTTGGCTCAGAATATCATTTTGATACTGCACCAAAAGCTTCTTATGCTCTGAATTATTTGGGTTGTATCTAAAGGATTCGCCGCCTCCTTTGGGTTTGAGGTAGATTATCCCATTGACAACATAGTCCCCTTCTCCAGCAGGCATGCCCTTGAAATAGGGAATCATCTTCATGTCCAGGGTTGACATCCACAGGCCCTCCTTTGTCATCTTGAGAGTCACGCCCTGTTCTATGAATTTTTTGTATTGCACTGGGTCTTTGAGGTCAACCCCAGACCTGTTTGCCGTTTCAACATAGGATTTGAGCGCACCTGTCTCCATCATGTGGGCCCTGTTGAAGTTTTTGAACAGGTTCTGGTTGAGGGTTTCGGTTCTCCCGATAATCCTGTCAGAGAGGTTGTCCATTATTGAGATTACCTTCATTGCCTCAAGTTTTGATACTGTTGCAAGTCTTGCAACCCTTGAGCCCGGGTATTTGCCGATTTCGCCGATATAAGTCTGGAATGTCGGCCCATGTCCGCTTAGTGCAGCGCCACGCGTCCAGTCAGAAACCTTGCCAAGATCTGCCTTCAGGTTGTCCCTGACTTTATTTGCCGTTATATTGATTAGTTCATCTCTTGGAACTGGTTTGCCGGCATTTGACTTCATCTGCCTGATTAGCTCGTCTTGCATCATGACTCCAAACACGCTGCCTTGCATCTCCTTGTTTGTAAGGGTTTTTTTGAGGACTTGCACAAGCTGCCCATAGAAATCCCCTTTCTTGTTCAGCCCAAGCTTTGCCATTGCATCCTCGTAGCCTTTTTGCATCTCCTCGCTGATGCCCTTGCCCTTGTACTTCATGTCCTTTCTGGAATTGTATGAAAGGGCAAGTAGAAGATTTAGGTCGTTTTTGTTGGCGTCTCCTGCAGGTTTCCCGTTATTGTCTAAAGTCCCGTGCATTATTTCCTTCAGGGTTTTGCCTACCAACGTTGTCATTCCCGTGGCCTTTTCAATTTGGGAAACAATGCCTTTTTTTCCGCTGAAGGCTCTTTGCATAGCCTCCATGTCTTCCACGGACTTTATGTTTCTGATTTTTGAGTCAAGCTCAGAGAGCTTTTGGGCTGCTGCCAGAAGCTGGTTCTTGTCTTTTGTGGACAAATTGCCATCTTTGGCTATTGCCTTTATGAATTCAACTGAATTGATTTTTCCATCCGGGGTGTTTTTCATGACTTCAAGCGCTTTTGTAAGGGTTGCATTTGCCCCAAGCTTGAGCAATGCAGCCTCAACTATCCTTGCCTCAAGTGCGTATTTCAGGTCTCCAAATCTCCTTTTAGAGGCCTCAATCGGGTCGTATTTTTCGCTGAGTTTTTTGTTGTTTGCCACTTCCTTTGAAACGTCAACAACATGGAAAAACCTGCCGTGGATGCCTTCTTTGTGCATTTGCTCCTTTGACTTGAACAGGTTCCTGATTTTGTCATGCTGGATGAACGGAAACTTCCACTTGTATCCAACCCGACTCAAGGCCTCTATTATGAATTGGTGCTTGACGTCGCCCCAAAGCCTGTGGTGCGACCTGTTTGCGCCGCTTCCTGCCGCTGCCATAAGAAGTATTGGCTTGCTGATTACATTCTTGACAAGGGGAACCTTGCCAAATGTCCTCCTGTCCCAATCAATTATTTTTCCCGCCAGGCTGTCAAAGCCATAGGCTTTCATGTAGGATTCCTTGGCTTGCGTAAAGCCGAACTTTGCAGCATGCAAGTCATTGCTGTTTGCAAGAGCCCCCCTCAACCTCTCATCTGAAATCCGCTTGAGCAAGTCTCCTTTGAAGTATTCCTGGTCAAACAGGTTGCCCTTATATGTCCCGGCAAGAATGGCATCTATGTCCCTAGTGTTTTTTGTTGCAAGCGCCCTTAGCGCAAGCGACTTGTTTTCCGCGGATGCCTTGCTGTTGATGATTTTGTTGACAAGCGCCCTGTTTGATGCGCCCATCCTGGAAAGAAGGCTGCCAAGCCTTGCATTTGCCTGGCCAAGTGCCGCAAGGGTTTTTGCCTCCATTTTCTGGTTTATCCTGATGCCGTGCATCACGTTTGTGGTCACGGTTGCCTTGTGCATGTGCGCCTTTTTCCCCTTGGGCAGCTTCGGCGTTGTTATGTCAAAAAGGCTAAGCGGATTTTTTCCAGAGTAATACATTGAGGAGATGAAAAGCCCGAAGATTATGAAAAGCGGGACGCAGGCAATCATGTTGCTTGAAATGGCATCGCTTATTGTTGGGCCTATTGCGGTTATTGCCTGATTATCGGTGTCGCAAACAAGTATATGGTTTGAAGTTGCCTTGATTTTATTGTCTGGCGTGCCCTTGTAGTCTGCCTGGACGCTTATGCACTTGCCGCTGTAGACGGACTTTTGGATTGTGCATGTTGCCCAGCCCTTGCTGTCGGTTACAACTGGATAACAGCTGGAAATTGGGGAGATGGAGCCTTGGATGTCCTTGGAGAAGTAAATTTGCGCACCCGCTACATCCCGGATGTTTTGCTGTGTTTTGATTGGATGGCCAGATGGGCCCGGAACTCCGGTTCCGCTGCCTGCCGAGGGAAAGCCAGTCCCAGAGCCACTCCTGTCCTGCCCCCTGTCCTGGGACTGCAGGCTAAAGGAGTAAGTTATGTTGATGTAGGAGAGATGGACTGAAACAGTGCTTGATGAAGTCTGCGTGTTGAATACGTTGAATAGCTCAATGAAGCTTTGCCCGCATGTTGTGCATGCAGGAGTGTCAGCCAATGAAAGCGGCAAAAACGCTAACAGGAAGAAAACGGTTGCTGTTAGTACGATGGCTCGCATATTAAGTTAACACTTTTATATAATATAAAGCTTGCCCCAAAAGGACAAAAACAGCCAGATTTGATAAGTGTTTAATTTTGTACAATTGTGACAATATTAAGGGCTTTTAATAATAGACTTTTTTTATGCATTGGGCTTTTATTATGCATATTGGAAACGCCCCGCATAGTTATCAAAGAAAATGAACTGTTGTTACTCCACAAGAATTGCCACCTTTCCCGGAAGGGCGTTTTGGGCCTTTTGGACCTGACTTTCTGCTGCCTTATCTTCGTGCAAGACAAAAACATCACAGCCAAGTTCCTCCTTGAAAAATGATGCGGCATCGCAAAGAGCTTCGAACTCCTGGCCTGGGGAAAGGCTTGGCCCAGTCAGGGTGTTTATGTTTTTTGTGTATGAAAGCACGAGCTTGGGGACTTGTTTTGAGTGCTTGTTTATTTCAGGGTCTGCCATTGCCTCTTTTATTGACTTTTCGGCTGCCCTGTTTTTTATCACAATTTGAAGCAGCTTGTGTTTCCACTCCCCACCTACAAAAAGCGTGATTTTCCCAGGCTTCCCAGATTCTTTCAGGTATCCTGATTTGAGAAGGCCGAGAATGTGTTTTATGTCCCCAAATGTGCTTATTACAAGCCCTTCCATATCAAGTGCAAGAGTATTGATTTTTCCTTCGAAAACTGCCGGGAACTGATGGGTTGTCAAATCTGCCTTAGGGCCTTTATTTTCTTCGCTTTTCCCAATGCCGGAATCAAGGCCAAGCAGTTGCCATGCCTCCAGCGTAAAGTGCGGCATTACAGGATGGAGTGCAGGCAGCCATAGTGAAAAAAACCTGCCAAGCTTTGGAGTTTTTGTGCGCTTCATGTACCAGGACAGGTCATTGAGAGTGTTGAAGAACAGTTCCTGGCCTATTTCCCTTAGGGCAAGGCTGCGGTACTGTTCCATTGCAGCCCCAAGCCTTGAGTGCAGCCTTGAGAAAAACCACCTGTCTGCAAGTGTCTCATCAGGCATTTGCCCTATCGTCCCCCAATTGCCTTGCATTTTTTTAGCCGCATTGAGGACAAGCTCTTCTAGCTGCCTAAGCCTGCTTGAAACGCCTGTTGCGGCCGATTGCGAAAAGTCGGAGTCTTCCTTTAGCTCTGCGCCATTTACTACTGAAAACCTGACAACGTCGGCTCCGTATGTTTCAATTGCCTTTCGAAGCGGCATGATGTTGCCCATTGACTTGGACATTTTCTTGCCATCCATTAGCACAAAACCGTTGGTGGCAATCTGGCGCGGCCAAATATTTTTAGGGAAAATAGCTACATGGTTGAATATCAAAAAAGTCAGGTGATTGTGGACAAGGTCTGAGGCGGAATGGCGCGAATCAAGCGGATACCAGTAGGAAAATTGAGTGCGCATTTGCTCCGCTTCAGGGGGAAGCTTGCCTGCAGGGCTGCGGCCAAGGAAAACGTAGTCAAATAACTGTTCGGTCAGCTGCTCCGGCTTCATTTTCATCGCGATGTGAGCGATGGTGTAGAACGCCATGTAAACTGTCGAGTCGGAAAGCGCCTCAATCATTTTTGTTTCATCAAACGGAAAGCGCGTGCCCAAGCCTGCCGAGCGGGTGCAGGCCTTCTCCTTGAGCCACTCAAGGGTGTAATCGTACTCCTTTCTGGTTTTCTCTGGCAAAATCCGCATTTGCAAGAGGCATTCGCGCGCAGATGCCTTCCATTTTTCATCGCCATAATCAATGAACCATTGGTCTTTCACGATTTTAACGCCGACAAGCCCGCCGAACCGGGAGTAGATGGGGCCGTTTGCTATTTCGTAAATTGGGAGCGCCTTGTTCTCAGCTTTCAGTTTGGTTTCCATTTTTTCCTTGGCATCCACGCCCCTCATGCCCGTAAATTCGCCGACAACCATCACGCCTTCGTACGCAGATGCCTTGTAGAGAATATGCTTTGCTTCAATTGCCTTGGGGTCTAGCTGGTCCTTTACGCCCATCTTTTCCACAAGCTCCTTTGCAGCAAATTGCCCGAAGCCTTTTACTTGGAGCACTTGCCTCATGGCAACCTTTTCCAAAAGCCCCGCGTCCCGCAATGCGAGATAGTCGATTGGCGCATCCGAAGGCACGCACATCACAACGCCTGTGCCGTGTTTCGGGTCAACAAACGAGGCCGCAAAAACAGGCACTTGCTCCCCGGTCAGCGGATTTTTTGCTTTCATTCCCAAAAGCGTTTTTGCAGTTATTTCATTTTCAACTTTCAAATCAGAAAGTTGCATTGAAAGGGATTGAAGTGCCTCCTTTGCCAGGTAGTATTTGCGCTTGCCATCTGTTGCGCACACATATGTTGCATCTTGATTCACCCAAATATTTGTCACTCCATAAAGTGTTTCTGGCCGGTAAGTGGAGCAAATTAGATGGCCTTCCTGGAATGGAAAAAGAATTCCTGACGTCTCTTCAATCTGGGGGTCTAAATCACCCTTGGTGTCGTGCGCGCCAATTGCAGTTTGTCCTACTGGGCACCACGGCACCGGGTGCTCGCCCTTTTTTATGAAGCCAGCTTGGTGCAGCTTGGCAAACTGCCAGCGTATGAATTGGTTAAATTGGTCATCGGACGAGTAAAATTTCCTTCTCCAGTCAATTGAGAGGCCTATTTCCTTCATGCCCTGCTCTATCTCTTTTGAAAAATACATGACTAGGTCTTCTGGCTTGGTTAGATTTGCCGCCTGCTGCCTTGAAATTCCATAGATGCGCTCAAAGATGCCAAGTATTTCTTCATCTTTTTGGGCGATGCGCTTTGCCATGGCAAGAATTGGCGTTCCGGTGACGTGAAAACCCATTGGGAACAGGACGTTGTAGCCTTGCATTCGCATGAACCTGGCATAAATGTCGGTTGTGGTATAGGTTCTTGCATGCCCTATGTGCTGCGGCGAGTTGGGGTATGGGAATGCCGCCGTCAAGAAGAATTTTTTTTGCCCATTTGGCTCAGGTTCAAAGGCCCTTGATTTGGCCCAAAAAGCCTGCCACTTAAGGCTAGTGTTTTCCTTGTCTTCCATGAAGACAATTTCCCACACACAATTTTTAAATATGAGCGGGCAAATCCATCCGTGAGAGTGTAAAACCACTCAATGGGATTACCTTGTATATTGCCTTGTATTCTTCAATAATTATTATCTGAGACCATAGCTAGATAATGCTAGATAATACTTGGATTTGGGATTTGGATGGACTTGCTGATGTTTCCCCCAATGCTTGACATAGGAACCACATTCACGACTATTTTCAAGAACATGGGCTGGCTTGTGTTTGCCACTGCCGCACTGATGATTTCGGTTGTAACAGGCAGCCTTGCCTACATGGCAAGCGAGGCGCTCAACCTCGCAAAACTGAAAACTTGGGCAAAAAGCGAGCTATATGAGGCAGTGATGAATGCCGCCATAATAGCGACTACGGCCTCTGTGCTTGTCCTTTTGTCAGCGCTTGCAGGCGCCCTTACTGGCTACCCGGACTTGTATGTCCCTGGAGAGCTGTTCTTAAACACCATGGATTCGACTGTCACCTCTGTTTACGTTTCCCTTCTTGCAAAGGAGGCGTGGATTGGTTTTCTTTCAACAGCAGGCACTTCAATTTACATAGGCCAGCCTGGAATCACTACGGTGACTTTAAGCGTCGTTCCAATGTCAGGGATGACTGTAATTAGCGATGCGCTGATAACTATAATCGACGCAGTCGGCATTTCGCTTGCCGCCATAATTGTCCAGCAGGTGATACTGTCATTTTTCAAGGAGACGATGCTTACTTTTTTCCTGCCTGCAG
>Ga0194120_10007479_pt1 | contig 14921 bp, 14 predicted proteins | sample TA2MahCa65mmetaG_FD_148642 | JGI IMG/M metagenome (GOLD analysis project Ga0194120, IMG submission 148642) | Freshwater microbial communities from Lake Tanganyika, Tanzania - TA2015019 Mahale Deep Cast 65m | ecosystem: Environmental > Aquatic > Freshwater > Lake | place: Tanzania: Lake... | reverse complement strand
GTTATAGGCGTCAAGTCGGGCAGCGTCGGTGTCTTGTTGTTCGGCGGTATCGAAGATTGTTTTCAGGCGCCGGGTGAGTGTCGGGCCAAGTTCAAGCAGTCCTGATGCACCTTCGCTGGCCCACCTGGCCAGCACATAGTGCACGAGCGCGCCAGTCGGTATGTTGGTCGCCTTCGACAGCCCGACAATTGTTTTTAGCGGATCAACCTTGCCATACAGCGCGACATCTGCTTTAAAGTTCGCGTCTTTATCATCAGGTGGCCAGGTGTCCGTGTACGGCACGAGCGTGATCGTGACATCTGCGGTGCTTGGGTTCTGTGAGTTCGTTACCATTCGGCGAGTTTATTTCACTATCTCAACTTGGGGCGCGCGGGGGTGGGGGTTTGGGCGCAGGTTGATCCGTTTGTGGTGATGACGGTTTTGGTGAGTGAACTATGTTGGGGGATGATTCGGGAGGTGCGATGAAACTTGGTCCGGGGTTGTCGTTTTCGTGGAAGCGTGCGTTGGGTGTGACGAAGGCCAAGCGGCGGGTGTCGCGAAAGACGGGCATACCGCTGTCGCGTGGTGGGCGGCGAATGAAACTCGGTAAGTGGCTGGGGATGAAGTAGCAATGGCGGCCTGGATTTGGTTTGCGGTGGCAGGGCTTTTGTTGATTGCAGAATTGATGACCGCCAACTTGCTTTTTGCGTCGTTGGCTCTGGCGGCACTTGCCGCTGGCGTTGCGAACGTGGCTGGTGGCTCAGAAGCTTTGCAAGGGGTGACCTTTGGTATGTTCGCAATTCTTTCGTTGATCGCGTTGCGACCGATTGCATTGCGACATTTGAAGGAGCAGACATCGAATGGTTCGACGAACGTTGATGCGTTGATTGGCGCTCGCGCTGTGGCGACAACCAGCGTTGACCGCAACGGTGGTCAGGTCAAAATAAGCGGCGAAATTTGGAGTGCGCGTGCGGACTCGGGCGTAATCGAGAGCGGCGACAGCGTTGTTGTGTTGGCGATTGATGGCGCCACAGCCCGTGTGGCAAAACTAGAGGAGAAATAGATCATGTGGTATTCGTACCTCGCCGTGGGTTTGCTAGTTCTGATTTTTGGGGTCGTGCTCGTGCGATCGATCCGTATCGTGCCCCAAGCGCGCGCCGGTATTGTCGAGCGGCTGGGGCGATTCAATCGGGTGCTCGGCCCGGGCCTTGCGATCATCGTGCCCTTTATTGATCGATTGAAGCCCCTCGTCGACATGCGTGAGCGCGTGGTTTCGTTTCCGCCGCAGCCGGTAATCACCGAAGACAATCTGGTGGTTTCGATCGACACCGTCATCTACTTTCAAGTGACCGACCCAAAGTCGGCGTCTTACGAGATAGTCGACTTCATTCAAGGCATCGAACAATTGACTGTCACCACTTTGCGAAATGTCGTTGGTGGCCTCGACCTCGAGGCTGTCTTAACCTCGCGAGATTCGATCAACTCAGTTTTGCGCGGGGTCTTGGACGAGGCGACCGGAAAGTGGGGAGTGCGCGTCAACAGAGTCGAACTCAAGGCGATTGATCCGCCACCAAGCGTGCAAGAGTCAATGGAAAAACAGATGCGTGCCGAGAGAGATAAGCGAGCCGCAATCTTGACTGCCGAGGGTGATAAGCAGAGCCAAATTCTGACTGCCGAAGGCGCGCGACAAGCCGAGATTTTGCGGGCCGAAGGTGATGCGCAAGCCGCGGTGTTGCGCGCCCAGGGTCAGTCAGAGGCAATCGAAAAAGTTTTCAGGGCGATTCACGATGCTGATGCCGACGATCAGGTGCTGGCGTATCAGTACATTCAGCAACTCAGAGAGATTGCCAACGGTCAAGCGACCAAGATTTGGGTGATTCCGGCCGAACTTTCGGGCGCGGCGACAAAAATAGCCGAGGCGTTTAAAAGCAATAGTTAGACGACTCGATGGTTGAGAATTCAACGCGGGTACGCGTTGATTTGCGGATCGTAAACAATTGCGTTGAAGGACTGTTGTATTGAATATTGCGAAAGTCACTGAAACCGTAGGTCGCACGATCTAGCACACGCGGTGCGCGCGGTGGGCGGCGGATGAAACTCGGCAAGTGGCTGGGGATGAAGTAGGGGTTAGGTTGCCAGATACCTTTATATCTCCATTCGTCTCACTCGTCTCCGGGCACCCCAAACGACGGCGCCTCCATCGGCCTTAGAGCACGAGTGACGTACTGGTCCGCCTGCGGGGCGTAAACCTCCCAAGCGTGTGCGACCGACTCGATCGGCCGCGCCGCATCGTCCCAGTCGGCACGCAGGTCAATGTAGGGCCATGACTGTTCGTGTACTACGAGTAGACCCGCCGATCGCAGCGGTCCCTTCTCGCCACCAAGATCAAGCGCCGCGCGCATAGCACCGAGCAACCGATCGGCGAGCGGACCCGACGAGCGTTCGAACGCCGCGACCATGGCGCTCGGAATCGTCACATCCGCCAGCAGGTTGCCTCCCGCGGCGCAGTCGCGACCCTGCGCGGTTCCCCAGACCCCAAGTGCGTGGCAGCCCGAGTGAACTGCGGTCGCGCCGTGGCGGTCGATCGCGAGCAGTTGTCGGTAGTCGGCGTGTGCATCGGCGATGACGGCGGCGGACACGGCTTCAGCGGCGCTCAGTCCGGCGGCGAGTCGGTCAAGCATCAGCGGGCCTAGCGCCGGGTTGGTGACGTTCTGTGTTGCGACAGCGCCAACGCCTGCGCGCGCTTGCGCACAGCGGGCTGCGACTGCGGGCGATGAAGACGAGATCGCAACACCAATTTGCCCGGTCGCGGCGCACCTGGCGACGATAGAGAAGGTCATGTGGGGCTCAGTCGGGGATGACCGCGGTGGCGTCGATCTCAACCAGCCACCCTGGTCTTGCAAGTGCCGTCACCACGAGCCCCGTGCAGACTGGATGAACGCCCTTGAAGTACTCGCCCATGGTGCGGTACACGGGTTCACGATGACGTACATCGGTGAGATAGACGACGAGTTTACACAGGTGTTCCATCGAACTACCCGACTCTTCGAGAAGCTGGCGGATGTTTTGCATCACCTGGTGGGTCTGTGCAATCGGGTCGCCCACACCGACGTCGATCGCAGTGTCGAGGTGCTGCGGGGTCTGACCGCGGAGGAAGACTACGGTGCCTCGCGCGATCACGGCATGCGATAGGTCGTTGTCTAATCGCTGCTCGGGGTAAGTGTTTTTGGTGTTGAAGGGTCTGATGCGACGATGGATCATTTGCTCCTCCTCCCAGGACGGTGGGCGGCTTCCGTTATTGCGTCGGCGGGGCGGTATGCGGCGTAGGCGCGTTGCTTGGCGATGTGGTCGGCGAGGTACTTCGCGTCATACCAAACTCCCCAGATGAACGCCGAGCCACGCCGTGTCTGCCAAGGTAGCCCAAGGAAGTAGACCCCGGGCTCCGCGGAGATGCCGCGCCGATGCACGGGGTTTCCGCCCGCGTCGATCGCGCGACCGCCGAGCCAGCCGAAGTCGAGCCCGTAGCCCGTCGCCCAGAGGATCGTGCTTACGCCCGCGGCCTTGAGGTCGAGTTCGCGCAATGGCCGCGTGACGCACGGTGGGTCGGCGTCGATCGTGCGTGCCTCGGGTTCCTCAGGGAAATCGAGCCCGTGAGTCGCCACGTACGCATCGGCTTCGTCAAGCAGACCGAGGTAGTCGGCGTCGCCCGAGGCGAGATTGCGCGCGAGGTCGGGCGCGAACCGCACCGAGCCTTCGTGCCACGAATCAGTTGTGCCGACGAGTGTCACGCCACGCGCGGCCAGCCGGCGGAAGTCGACGGTGCAACCGCCGTCGACCCCGCTCACTGCGATGGTCACATGCGTCACCCCCGGAGTCGCCTCGAGGTCCCACTTGCCGAGTACGCCCAGCCACCAAACAAAATCGCGGCCGCGGTAGCGCCGTGGAGGTCGTCCATGTGCGCCGACGGAGAGGTACACATTTCGCCCCGCGCGCAGCAGGTCGTCGGCGATCTGCGCCCCGGACGAGCCCGCGCCGACGACGAGAACGGCTCCGGTGGGAAGCTCCTGCGGATTGCGATACGTACTCGAGTGCAGTTGCGTGATGCCCGCGTCGGCGGGAACCAACTCGGGGTACTTGGGCCGTTGGAACGGACCGGTCGCGGCTACAACGTACTGCGCACCGATCGGCCCCGCGGATGTTTCGAGGAGGAATCGCGGTGTGCCAGTGCGAGGCACGACGCGGGTGACTTTCACGCCGGTGCGCACGGGCGCACCGATCTTGTTCGCGTATGCGACGAGGTAGTCGACCATCTCATCGCGACCGGCGAACGCGTCGGGTGCACATGGGAACTCCATGGAGGGGAAGCGGTCGTGCCACGCCGGCCCGTTGGCGACGAGCGAGTCCCACCGCTCGGTGCGCCAGCGTTCCGCGATGCGGCTGCGCTCGAGCACGAGGTGCGGTATGTCATGTTGGCCAAGGTGTTCGCTCATCGCCAGCCCAGCCTGGCCGCCACCGACGACAACGACCGCGGTCTCCTCAGCCGCCACGCGAAACCTCGCTCTGCTGTGGCGGTGCGGCGTCGTGACCGATCAGTACGACCTCTCGACGGAACGGCGTGTCGTCGCCGTCTCGTCGCACTCCGAGGTCTTCGGCGTAACGACGCCCGTCCCAAACCGCCGCCGCGATCGTTGACGGCGCCAACGCATCGCCCACGACAGTGACCGAGTGCAGGCCCGCGTCGGCCCACTCCTGGCTGCGATTCCGGAGCGCGAGCGCGAGATCTTCGCGCGGCAGCCTCGCGGTCACGAGCACCAGTGCGTCGGCATCGATGGAAGACTCTGCTCCCGTGTGTCGGCAGGCGATGATCGCCGTGCGGCCCTCGGTGCGCAGCAGCGTCTGGGAGAGCCGCAAGTCTACGCCGAGCGACCGGACACGGTGTTGTACTCGGTCCAGTTCGAGTGTGTTCACGGTCCAGGCCGAGACCGTCGGGCTCGGTGTAACCAGCGTGACGCTGCACCCGACGCCGACCAGCAACTCGGCGATGACGCCGCCCATGTAGTAGTGATCGTCGTCGAATAGCACCACTCGGCCACCTTCTGGTCGCCGACCCTCAAGAATGTCGTCGGGAGTGAAGATCGGGAGGTCTGCCGATAAGGGGATGCCTCGCGTATGCCATCGGCCGGCACCGTCGGCGCGCCACCGCGCGCCGGTCGCAATCGCGACGTGGTGAAATCCGTAGGCGAGCACTTGATCTGCCGTCATTTCGCTTTCGCGGTAGACGTCAACGTTTGCGAGTCGCTCGATTTGACCAAGCCGGTAGTCAACGACGCGGATCCACGCGCCGAGACCCGGGAGTCGCGCCTCGGTGGCCACGCGACCGCCAAGATTTCGCGTCGCCTCGACGAGCACAACTTCATAGCCGCGACGCCCGGTCGACATCGCGGCTTCGAGGCCTGCCGGACCTGCGCCAACGACAAGGACCCGCTCGTCGGCGTGGCGATGGCGCATCCGCTCGGGATGCCACCCACGACGCCACTCCTCGCCCATGCTCGGGTTTTGCGTGCAGCGAATCGGACTCATCGTGAAATCCCCCGAGACGCAGATGTTGCAGCCGATGCATTCGCGGATCTCGTCCATCCGGCCTTCAGAGATTTTGGACGGCAGGAAAGGGTCCGCGATCGAGGGACGAGCCGCACCGATGAAATCCAACAGGCCCTCCTTGACCATGCGCAACATGGTCTCGGGGGAAGTAAAACGGCCCACGCCGACGACGGGTTTGGAGGTGAGCTGCTTGAGGCCACGCACATATTTTTCTTCGTGCCCCTCTGGACCGAATCGGGAGGTGATGCTGTCGTCCGCCCAGCTGCCCATCACGAAATCCCAAAGGTCGGGGAGCTCTGCCATAGAGCCCACCATGTCAGAGATGTCTTCGCGGGTTAGACCGTCGGCAACGCCGAGTTCCGTGACACTGATCCGACATCCGATCGCCGCCCGCCCGCCCGCTTCGTCAAGCGCGTCCTCGATGAGCTCGCGCAGCAGCCGCATCCGATTCTCCGGTGAGCCGCCGTAAGCATCGGTGCGCTGGTTGTATCGCGGCGAAAGAAAGTGGTGGATGCCGCCGAGGGCGTGGCCCGCGTAAACATAGATGATGTCAAAACCGACGTCGACGGAGCGTCGCACAGCCCGCCGATGCCAGCGCCGGAGATCGGCGATGTCGCTTAGCGTCATCGAGCGTGCCTGCACCGGGTCGTAGTTGAAGGAGGCGACGGGCAGGTGTATCGGACCCATCGGGGCGACGCGGCTGAAAAAGTTCGGCCCGTTCATACCGTTGTAACAAAGCTCGATCGCTGCGAGCGCACCATGTTCGTGCACACGCGAGGTGGTCAGCTCTAGCGCGGGGAGGTCGATGTTGTCCCAAATGCGCTGTTCGATGAACGGTGTGATCTCGGAGGAGTGGTGGATCTCGGCCTGCTCGGTACACACCACTGCCCAGCCGCCCTCGGCCTTGACCGCGCGCATCTCTGCGTGTGCGGAGGGATCTCGGTAGCCCATCCCGCTGCATTGGGGCACCTGGAAGAATCGATTGCGCGCAACCTTTGGTCCGATTTTTACCTGCTCGAACATCACATCGAAACGCGGATCACGCATGACCAACTATGCTTACTGTCGATTCATCGACGTGTCAAACCTTTTGACGACGGCGTCCCCGGCAGTCGCGATGAGTAAAGGAGTTCGGGTTCGAATGCAGGGCCTCGTCGAATTGCGCAATGTTACCAAGCGGTTCGGAAGCCATGTGGTTGTCGACGCGATGGATCTGCGGATTGAGGGCGGCGAGTTTCTCTCGCTACTCGGACCGTCGGGGTGCGGCAAGTCGACGACGCTGCGAATGATCGCCGGTCTCGAGCAACCGTCAGAGGGTCGCCTTTCGCTCGACGGTGCGGACATCACCGATCTCCCGCCTCACAAGCGAGCGGTGAACACGGTTTTCCAAAGTTATGCACTGTTTCCCCATCTTTCCGTGTCGGACAACATCGCCTACGCACTCCGTCTGCGCCGTGCGGGTCGTACGGAGATCGCCGCGCAGGTGCGCGACGCTCTCGAGATGGTGCGGATGGGTGACCATGCCGACTATTTCCCCAGGCAGATCTCGGGCGGGCAACAGCAGCGAGTCGCTCTGGCCCGTGCGATCGTTGCGAGGCCTCGGGTGTTGCTGCTCGACGAGCCGCTCAGCGCACTAGACCTGAAGCTGCGTCAGGCGATGCGGCTCGAGTTGAAGAGGATTCACCGTCAGCTGGGGATTACGTTCGTCTTCGTCACGCACGACCAGGGCGAGGCGCTCACCATGAGCGACCGCGTGGCGGTCATGCACGAGGGGCGCGTATTGCAGTTGGATCGCCCTGAGGAGCTCTACGAGCGGCCCGCATCGCGCTTTGTCGCCAGCTTCATTGGCGATGCGAACCTGCTTAATGCGGTGGTCGCGCGCGCAGAAGGGGATTGCGTGACCGTAAAGGTGGGTAATGGTGAGTTACCCGCGAAATGCAAACTTTCTGCCACAACCGGAACCGCGATCACCTTGAGCGTGCGGCCTCAGCGTGTGAAGCTTCTGCAGTCGAGCGGGGGTGCGGCAACAGGCGCAGCCGCAGGGCCTACCGGAGTAGTAGTGGAGATGACATTTCTCGGCGACGCGACGAGCGCCGTGGTGCGACTTGACGGGTCCGATCAGCAGGTGACAGCGGTGCGCTTAAATGTCGAGGGCGTGAGTGCATTCGGCGATCTGCGGATCGGCGACTCGGTGCAGCTCGCGTGCGAGCCGACGGCGGTTCACGTGCTAGTCCGATGAGCAGCCCGCTTGAGCGGCGCGAGAAGCGACTGCTACTTGCTCTTCGCAGTCCTGGGGTGTTGCTCGTTGTCGCACTGTACCTCATCCCGATGTCGTTGGTCGTCGCCTATTCGTTTCTTAGCCCGGCGCCGGCCGGGGGTGTGCGTTGGCAGTGGACGCTCGACTCGTATCGCGAACTGCTACGCGCCGACGAGCGCGCCTCTCTCTACAACGGTTACGTGACGCTTCTTTGGCGATCGGTCTGGTGGTCTGCGTGCGCGACGGTCGTAACGCTCGTGTTGTCGCTGCCGCTCGCCGTGTTCATCGCCGGTCGTCGCACCACGTTCGCTAAGAACGCACTGCTGGTCGCCGTGGTGGTGCCGTTTTGGACGTCGATGCTCGTGCGTATCTACGCCGTGAGATTTCTGTTGGCAAACAATGGGCCCATCAACGGCTGGCTGGATTTGTTCGGTCTCGAGCGCCGAGTCTTCCTGAACTCGCCGGGAATCGTCTTCGTCGGCCTCGTTTACACAGCCCTGCCTTTTATGGTGTTGCCTCTCTACGCGGCGGTCGAGCGTGTCGACCGCAACGTCTTGAGTGCCGCCCGCGACCTCGGTGCCAACGCGGTGCAGGTTTTCTTCACGGCTTTCATCCCCCTCGTGCGGGTCGGGCTCGTCGCGGGCTGCATGCTTGTCTTCGTGCTCTCTGTGAGCCAGTACCTCGTGCCGACGCTGCTTGGCGGTGGCAAGGCGAACATGATCGCGAACGTCATCGAGAACCAATTCGGCGAGGCTCAAAACTGGCCGATGGGTTCCGCGATCGCGGTAACGCTCGTTGCCCTCAGCCTGATGGGAACCTTGTGGAGCGTGAGAATCAACAGTGAGGCTCGCTCTTGACAACCGCCCGCACACGCCGCCTCGCGTCGACTTGGACGCTCGGGTCGATCAGTGCGGTGGCGCTGTTCATGCTTTATCTTCCAGTCGCCGTCCTCGTGGTCTTCTCGTTCAACTCTGCCCGCACTGGCGCGGTATGGGAGTCGTTCACCCTCGACTGGTATCGCAGCATTCCAGATGACCGTCAGCTGATGCGTGCCATCTCCAACTCGCTGTGGATCGCACTTATCGCGACGCCCGTATCGACCGTGCTCGCCACGATGCTCGCACTGGGCATGGAGGGCGGGCGATTTCGCGGCAAGCGATCGACGGAGCAGGTACTCAACCTGCCGATCGTCGCCCCGGAAATCATCACGGGGGTGTCGTTGCTGGCCGCGATGTCGCTTGCCTTGCGGTTCCTCAATGACGTGCTTGGGCGGGGCAACGCCGACGCGATCCGATTTGGGCGGCCGACGATTCTGCTCGCCCACATTGCCTTCGACACGGCGTTTGCGACGCTGATCGTGCGGGCCAGCCTGCGCAATCTTGATCCGGCGCTTGCGGAAGCGTCGCTTGATCTCGGAGCGACTCGGTGGCAGACCTTCTGGCGGGTCATCCTTCCTGCGATCCGTCCGGGTGTCCTAGGCGGTGCACTGATGGCGCTGACGTTGTCTATTGACAACTTCGTCATCACCTTCTTCGTGACGGGCCCAGGGTCGACCACCTTGCCGATCGAAATCTACGCCCGTCTTCGTCGCACGATCAGCCCGAGCATCAATGCGGTGGCGACCCTTATCTTCGCCGCCTCGATTGTTGTGCTAGTTGCCGCGCTCTTCGCGCAGGCATTAGGCTCGGCGAAACGAAAGCCATCGGCGGAAGCGCCCGTGCAAGGAGGATGAGACAATGTCGAGTCATCGAGTGATCAAGGCAGTTTTGCTGGCGATTGCGCCGGTTCTACTTATCGCCTCGTGTGCGAACGACGACGGCGATGCGGATGGAGCGGGGTCAGGCGATGCCCCGGTCACGGGCCGCTGTGGTGACGAGAGCAAGCTCGGTGACAGCCTCAACTTCTACAACTGGGCCGATTACATCGACCCCGAGGTGCTAACGGACTTCGAGGCCGAATGCGGCGTCGCTGTCACGATGGACACCTACACATCGAATCAGGAGCTGATCGCCAAGCTTCAGGCGGGCAACTCTGGCTACAGTCTCGTGATACCAACTGACTACGCCGCCGAGCAGATCATTCAGAGCGGTTTGGCGCAGAAGCTTGACAAGTCGCAGATACCCAACGCGAAAAATATTGATCCGAACCAACTTGGGTTCTACTACGACCCGGCCAACGAGTACTCGCTGCCGTATCAGTACTCGACGACGGGCATCGCGTACAACCAAACAGCGTTCGACACGCCGCCTACGAGTTGGTCGGCGATCTTCGACAAGAACGAGCACTGCAATAAGTCTTCGATCCTGGACGACCAGTACGAGGCGGTCGGTGCGGCCCTGGTGTATCTCGGCTATGAATTCTCGTCGGAAGACCCCGAGGGGCACGCCAAGGCGCGCGACCTGCTCATCGAGGCCAAGAAGTGCATCAGCGCGTTCGACTCGGCCAATTTCATCGGCAACCTCGCGAGCGGTGAGGTTGTAATCGCCGAGGCGTGGGGCTTCGCCGCGGGGATCGCCCGTCTCGACAACCCCGACGTCAAGTTCGTTGTGCCAGACGAGGGTGGCATCATGTGGCAGGACAACTTTATGATTCCGAGTGATGCACCCGACGCATACACGGCCCATGTGTTAATCAACTACATGCTTGAGGCCGATGTGGGGGCAAAGATTACCGAGTTCATCCTTGGTTTCACGCCGAATTTGGAGGCCGCCAAGTTGCTCTCAGATGAATACACTGCGCTAATCGAGGACGGCGGGATCGCGGTTGACGACGAGGTTCGCAAGCGACTGACGCCGTCTGAGCATGGCAGCTCCGAGCTGTTCAGTAGCACTTGGAACGCGGTCGTCACCTCGGGCTGATCGCGGTGTAAGTCGTTATCATGTCGGATCAGGTCGCCGACCTGCTCCAGCAACTCGTCGCCTTCCCAACGGTTAGCCGCACATCGAACCGAGAACTCCTCGGCTGGCTCGCCGAGCGACTCGAGGCGCTCGGCGCGCGCGTGCGCGTTGTCGACGGGCCGCACGCGGATCGCGCGAATCTCATCGCGTCAATCGGACCCCAATCTGCCGGCGGCGTGATGCTTTCGGGCCACACCGATGTCGTGCCACCGGGCGACGGTTGGAACTCTGACCCTTGGCGTCTCGTGCGCCGAGGCGACCGCCTAGTCGGCCGAGGCACGGCCGACATGAAAGGCTTCTTTGCGACTGTGCTTCACGCTCTGGAAAACTTCGACGCGAGGCGCCTGATCGCGCCCGTGCATCTCGTCGCGTCGTATGACGAGGAGATCGGATGTCGAGGAGTCCGCGATGTCTTGCCCCTTTTGGCCGACGACCCGACGATTTGTCCCGACATCATCGTGATCGGCGAGCCGACGATGATGAGGCCGCGCCACTCCCATCTCGGTAAGCAGATGTACCGCCTCGTCGTGCGCGCACCGGAGACGCACTCGAGTAGGGCCGCGACTGCTCCGAGTGCGATCGCGGCCGCGGCCGAGCTCGTTTGTGTCCTTTCGAGTGTTCAGTCGGCTGCCCCTTTGGGTGCAGAGCCAGATGTGCCGCCTTACTCCGTAAACTGTGGCACGATCCGAGGTGGTACGGCGACGAACGTAATCGCGGGTGAGTGCACTGTCGATTTTGAGGTCCGCCATGATGTGGACCACGACCCACTGAAGGTACTTCGTCCGTACGAGGATGCGTTGCATAATGTGGACGCCCGACTCAAGAAGGTCGGTGGATCGGCGGTCACGGAGCTTTTGTCGAGCTATCCCGCGATGGCGTCCGACTTCGCCAACCCCGCGTTTGTCCGAGTCTTGGGTCTCGCTGACGCGGGGCCGGCTACAGCCCTTGGTTACGGCACGGAGGGCGGGCTGCTCACGACTGCCCTGCGTGCCCCTGTCGTCATCTGCGGTCCGGGGGATATTGCCGACGCGCATCGCCCCAACGAATCGATTTCCGGACAGCAGCTGGAACGATGCGTGCGTTTCGTGCGCGAACTTGTCCGCGAATTTTGCGAGGACGCAAAGCCCGCCGCCTAAAGGGTCTACCGGGTGGCGCGATCGAAGCGGTCGCGAATCGCCTTGCCATGCGCAGGGAATCCCTCGTGGTCGGAGATCGCTGTGATCGACGGACCTAGCCGTCGAAGCGCCGACTCGGAGCTGTTCGCAACCGCGGTGCTCTTGAGGAATGCGGCTGCGGTGATGCCCGACGAGACCGCGGCGAATCCACTGGTGGGCAGCGATGCGGGGCATCCGAGAATGAAGTTTGCGGCCGAGAAGGGCGTGTCCTGACCGATGAGGATCTCGCCGGCGTGTGTGATGCGCGCCGCAACATCGGTTGCGTGCGCATCGTCGAGCGCGATCTGCAGGTGCTCGGGGGCGAATCGATCGACGACCTCAACGGCTTCGTCTATCGATGAGACCAGCACGGCTCCGCCAAGCGATCCGAGTGCGGCGCGTGCGGCGCGGGCCCGTGGCTCTGGCAGGTCGGCGACGAGCAAGTCGAGGTGTCGATCGATCGCATCGACGACGCTGAGGTCGGCGGCGACGAGCACGACCGTCGAGTCCTCGCCGTGTTCTGCTTCGATAAGAAGGTCGAGGGCGGCGCGTCGTGGGTCGGTGGTGTGATCGGCGACGACCATGCTTTCCGTCGGACCGAGCACCATCATCGTCGCGATGCCGTGTCGCTGCATCTCGACTTGGGCGGCCGTGACGGCGGGGCTGCCTGGCCCGACGATTTTGCGCACGGGTGGAATGGTTGCTGTGCCAAACCCGAGTGCTGCGATGCCCGCCGGACCGTTAGCGCAGTAAACCTCGCGTACACCGAGCTCGCGACAGACGACCAGTACGGCGGGGTCTACACGACCAAACCGGTTCGGTAATGGCGGCACGAGAAGCGCGATGCGCGGCACGCCCGCGACGACAGCGGGTACCGCCAACTGGTACGCGACGGAGGGATAGCTGGCCTTGCCGCTCGGTACGAAGATTCCGGCGGAGGCGATGGGTGTGATTCGCTCGCCGACATGCACACCCGGACTTGCTTCGATTGACCAATTGCACAGCCGTTGCCGCACCTGCTCATTGAATTTTCGGACTTGGTTAATCGCCAGCCGCAGTGCGTCGTGTAGCGCGGGTTCCACTTGTGCCGCGTCGATTTCTGCTTCTGTAACTCGCAGTTCGGCGGGGGACAGCGCTACGCCGTCGAAGTGTCGCGTCGCGTCGACGACGGCATCGTCACCACGCTCGCGGACATCGTCGATCAGTTTGGCTATCTCGTCGCGCAGGGTCGCGGGTATGACATTGGCGAGCGTGCGGTCACAGAAACGGCGTCGGTCGCTCGGAGTCATGGTCGCCCACTCCATTCGTCGCAGGACGGAGGTCACCGTTTGAACCTGGTTTTTGTTGTATCGCTTGATTCACGTTCGACAACTGATCGCGGGCGCCATGTAAGCGCGAAGGTTTTTGTGCCACTCGCGTCTCGACGGCGGGGATCAACTTCCTCGCGGTCGCGACCAACAGGTTCTTCGCACAGCAACGCGAGCGAGATCGGTTGGATGTCATCGGCGCAAAGCACCTTTCCGACATTATCTTGGACCATAGATGATATGTATTGGTAGGTATGGGAGCCGGTCGGGTGTTTATCGGACGGGCGCGAACTTCAAGAGTGCGAAGATGGGCGGCGGATGAAACTCGGCAAGTGGCCGGGGATGAAGTAGGGGGTTAAGACCCAATTTTGACGGTCTAGCGACGACGAAGATAGTTTTCGCCTGACTTGCCCATCGCGGCGAGTTCTTCATTGAAAAGTCGCTCTCGCTCGGCACGACGCGGATGATGTTTGCCAGCGCCGATGATGGGTTCGCCTGGTTGACCGATGACGAAGCGCGAAATTCGCTGAGCGTGGGGCGACAACTCAAGCCAACGCTCAAAAGGCATGGTTCGCTCGAGCGCTTCACTGCGGAACCACGGTGAGAAATATTCGACATTGGGCATCGCCCGCAGATCGCGCGACAGGTTCGGTGTGCCACCGTGCCAGCAGCGAGCGTCGCGAAAGATTGCGGATCCCGCGGGAAGTGGGCAGATTGTGCTGAATCGCATCCATTCTGGTTCGTCGGCAAGTGTCGGAATCGGGGCCCGTGACCTGTGGGTGCCCGGAATCTGTCGGATTGGACCATTTTCGAATGTCAGATCGACAAGCGGAAAATTAATGTGAATCACAGGTACCGGGAGATCGCGCACGGACACGCCTCCGACGGGGTCGTGAAGTTCGCTCCAGACGTTGTCGGAGTGCAGACCTTGATATTCGATCGCGCCGGGAAAAGCGATGTCTCCACCGCAGCCGTAAACCAGATAGTTGGGTGAACCGAAGATCTCGGTGAGAATCGGCGTGGTCGTTGGCATGTCGATCAGTTCGCACCACTCGCGTCGATAGAAGAGGTGTCGTGAGACTGAGGTGCCGCCGAACGAGAGCCGATGAGGCAGACCACCTGCACCGCCACCCGCGGCCAAATCGGGGTCGGCGTCGATTAGTTGTTCGACGATCTGGTTTGCGGCTGTGCGAAGTCGCGCCAATTGATCGGGCGGGACTGCGTCACGGACAGCGACGAAACCGTCGCGATGAAAGAGGGTGGCCGCTCGCTGAACTTCGTCTGGCCGACACACCTCGAGGCCGGGTATGCCATTGCGTTCGCGCATGCGTTGACGCAGTCGATCGACATTCGGGTCGTCGTATTTTCGCTGCCAAGTTGCGCATCGGGGGTCACCAGCAACGAGATTTCGGTGTTCAGGTGTGGTTTCGATTTCAATCTCGCCGACGGGGGTGTCGAGACCCTGGGGGTTGTCGTTTGACGCTTTGCTATTGCCAGAGACGCGATTGTGAAAACCGTTTGGTGGAACCGACTCGACCCACCCGAGGCCTTTCGTTTGGCTCACGAAATAACGCTACTTAACAACACGGTTTGGCGCACCTCAGAAGTGGCGTCAAGTTGCTTAGGCCGAAATGCGCCGGCCACTTGAGGCGTCAAACGCGTGGAGCGACCCGGGTTTGGCGCGCAGCGAGACACTTGAACCGCCCCTAATGTTCGAGAGGCCGGG
>Ga0194120_10007477_pt1 | contig 14925 bp, 13 predicted proteins | sample TA2MahCa65mmetaG_FD_148642 | JGI IMG/M metagenome (GOLD analysis project Ga0194120, IMG submission 148642) | Freshwater microbial communities from Lake Tanganyika, Tanzania - TA2015019 Mahale Deep Cast 65m | ecosystem: Environmental > Aquatic > Freshwater > Lake | place: Tanzania: Lake... | reverse complement strand
GGGAGCCGTATCGAATCGGAAGAGTGCCGGCGCCAGCGCTCCTGTCGCCGGCGACGTCTTCGACGTCCTTGATGATCTCCCGTGCCAGGTTGATGAGGAAGGCAAACAGCCCGGGGACGATGCCCGCTGCCGGATGCCCGGCTGCAAGCGCGCCGTAGTAGAGTGCCAGTCCGGTCGATAGCGCCACCGCGAGATTACCCCACAGCAATTCCCGCTTGAGGCGGTAGTCGTAGAGAATCATCAGACCCGACACGCCAGTCGCCACGATCCCGGCGGGAATGTTCACCGTGAAACCGCAAAGGACCCCGGCCAGCATCAGGTAGAAGCCCCAGTTGCGCGCACCTTCCGGTGAGATTCTACCCGACGGCACCGGGCGTTCGGGCCGGTTGCGCCGGTCGATCTCCGCATCGCAGGCATCGTTCAGGCTATTGGCGCCGCCGGCGACCAACGCTGCCGCGAGTGCCGCAAGCAAAACCTCGGGCAAGCCCTCCGGTTCGACCTTGCCAAGCAACCCTCCCATCACGACCGCCGCAAAGGTGATAGCCATATTGAGCGGTCGCATCAGTCCGATGCCGACACGCAGGATAGAGTTAGTCACCTTGCGAACCTGACCATGGGGTTAAACCCCAACGTTGCTGCTGCGACTACCGCGGTTTCAGTGCGCAAGGGATGTCTTCCCAGTGAGATAGACGGTATCCCGGCTTTGCGAATAATCGACCGCTCATCGTCGGAAAAGCCCCCCTCGGGGCCGATGACAAAGGTTGTCCGGTCGAAGGACGTCATCCCATACTGGGCTGTGCCCGGTTCGACCGATTCCGGCAGCAGGTCAAGAGCAAGAACGGAACCAGCCGGATGCTCACTGCCGAAGTTGCGTATCAGTAGTTCAAAATCAACCGGGGGACAGACCTCCATCAGGCGGAGCCGACGCGACTGCTTGGCGGCGGCGATGGCAATGGATTTCCAGCGGGCAAGCCGTCTGGCTCCCGGTTCTACCACGCCGAAGCGCGAATGAAAGGTCAGGAAGCGCTCCACCCCCAACTCGGCGGCTTTCTCGACTGCCCAATCCATCCGGGGGCCTTTGACGATACCGACAGCCAACGTAACGGACGGTTTCGTCTCGGATTCGTAGGGAAGCGGCTGAACGACCCTTGCAATCCCCCCTCCACCGGGGCGGCTGCCCTCCCATTCACCTTCCCAACCCTGACCCTTGCCGTCGAATCCGATAAAGCGAAATCCTGGTCGGGCGCGCAGGACCTTAGCCAGATGTGACGCTTCGTCCTTTCCTATATGGATGAGCCCCTCACGGGTTACGGACTCAACGAGAATGTAGGGAAGCCGCATTGTCGTCAGAAAGTGACATCGAGGGAAGCGTGAAGAAAGGGATCGCCCAACCGACTCTCGGGATTCCATCCGGCGACGATGCGCGCTGTTTCGACATAGGGCAGTTGGAACTGCAACCCCCCTCCCCAGGCTCGCAAGGTGAGTTCCTTTTGCGGTGCGACTCTCCGCACGACGGCGTTGTCCAGAAACAACAACCCTTCGATGCTGAACTTCATGTTCTGCACATAAGGCCCGACGAGAGCCCAGTTCGGACCATTAATATAACGCAGCGGCAGCAGATTGAACCGGGTCTCGAGGTTGAGAGCCGCGAGGCCCAGCCCGAGCAGGTTTTCGGTTTGCTTCGACCGGATATTGACCGGCGATATCTCAAGCCGGCGATAATAGGGCAATTGACGGAGGCTGTTCTCGGCGTAAAACCGCCCCGCCAGTATAACGCCTCCGACCGGGCGATAAGCGCGCAGATCGATAAGTTGCAAGTGAAAGACATGCGAGGTGTCGATCATCATGTCCGACTCGGTCATGGCGAGCAGATAGTAGCCGCTTGAGGGATAGTAGATGTGATCCCGGCCGTCGGCTTCGAAGAAGACTCGTCCCACCATCAGCCGGTCGCGGCCGGAGCCGGCGAGGGTGTAGAAGGCAGCTTTGGAATAGCGCTCCTCCCATTGCCCCTCGAAGCCGATCCAGGACCTTTGGTGCAGGCGATGCTGCAGCCGGAGTGCCACCAGATCGGTCTGGGTATCGACATAGCCGGTCGTATCGGGGCGCGCCAGTTCACGCCTGTTGGTAAGGCCGAAAATCTGGACTCCAAAGGCGCCTTTAATGGAGAACCAGGGATCGCGGTGCAGGATCGAAGCGCCATTTTGATACCCGTCCCAATAGGCAATGCTCAGCCGTTCACCGTAGCCGCGGAAATTGTCGTGATGCAGCCTTAGCCCGACCACCCGCCGCTTCGGATCGAGCGGGTCATAAGCCAGTATCGGCAAGGGATAGATGTAAAACCGCTCGGTGACGGTGACCCTCAGAACGACCCGCCCCTGGTCAGCTACCACGGCGATATCGACATGGTTGAAGAGGCCGAGCGACATCAGCCGTCTGCGATCGGCCTCAAGCCGGGATGATTCGACCGGCATCCCGACCTTGGAGGTCATCTCCCTTTCTATCAACTCGGATTGGGTGACGCGATTGCCGGCGATGCGGATAGCCCAGATCCGGGACGGTTCATCCTGCGCCAATAGGCTGCTTAAGGCCAACAGGAGCGAAAAGGTGGCGAAAAGCGTCCTAAGGTGCGTTACCAATGCCAGGCCCAGGTCAGGGAGACGTCTGGCAGCCGGTACCTCCCTCGCAAGCGGTCGCGGACATCGAGCCAGACGGCGCGAAACGTCGCCCGCACCCCGGAACCGGCATTCAGTTCGCAGCGCACCATTGGACCATCGGTCAGGACATCCTCGAGTGGTTCACGCCCTCCCCCTGCTCGATGCTCCCAGGTTTGACGACGGTGGTAGGTCCAACCGACGCCGGTCTTCCAATCCCGGAACGAGCGATACGATACCTCACTGCTGATGGACCGGACCCGGCCATCTTCGGCGACGTCCTGTCTCCATTCATCGGAGTCCAAGCGGCCATGATCCTCAAGTCCCCACTGCCCGGTCAGGCGAACGTAGACTCGATCGGTCATCTGGATCGTCAGCGAGTCGGCGGCAATAAATGACCGGAAGGCGCGGCCCAACAACTGATCATACCGGTCATAATCATAGATTACGTAGTTTCCGGATACGGAATAGCGCGCCTGATTGGAGAATCGCCCGGCCTGCCAGGGAACTTCCGCCCTTAGAGTATAGAGACGGTTCCAGCGATTTTCGCCGCTGCGTCCGGTGTGCAGGTTAACGTAGTGGGTCAGGTCAACCTCCACCGAAAGGCGCAGGCCGAGATGGGGATCGAAGCGCCAGCCTCCCGAAGCCACGAAGAGATGCCGAAGTTCATCGCGGTCGTTCTGATCGGCGAGGTCGGGGGTGTCGTAGCGGTAGCGAATGGCTCGAGCGGTCAACACCAGCGAATCGCCGGAATGAAATCGTCCCAAGTTTGTCGCGAGGTGGATGCGGCGTCCCTGGGTAAGGGAACCGGCATACTGCTGTTCCTGCAGGTCGATGCCACCCCCAGCCTGGAGGCGGTAATCCCCTCGGCGCAGACCGAAATTTAGATCATTTTGCCAGTGGAACTGGAAATCCTCGTAACTTGTAGCCGCCGTCGAATGGGTAACCGTTTGCCGTTCGAACCGGGATTCCCAGCCGGCATCGACACCCTCGCCCGGGTTGGCAGCGAGAAAACTTGCCACCTGCAACCGGTCGTCCTTACGACGTGCCGACGGCCCGGTTCCGGCAAACTCGTCGCGTTGAACAAATTGAAACGAAAGACTATCATAAGCCGCATCGGAGAGGCGATAGGTGCCTCGTCCACGTCCGGATAGTCCGGTTTCGTTGCCCTCATCGAAGTCGCGAATCCAGGCGTCGAGGTCGATCCCCTGACTGCCGGACCAACCCTCGAAAGCCGCGTGGTGCTGCCATCCCGAAGCCCGCCAGTCGCTTCGCTGCCGGACGAACGGCCCGCTCCCGACGAACACCAGAATCGAGTCGCTCGGCCTCAGCCTCCCGCCGCCGGTGAGATTCCAGTTGGACTGCGCAACCGCTGCCGGCATAGGCAGAGTGGAAAAGGATCGCTGAACAGTGCCGTCCAAAGGAAGTGGGACGAGCGCTTCACGACCCCCGCTTCCGGGTCGCAGCGGTGGAGCGTTAAAGATCTCAATGTCGCCGGACAGTTCGAGATCGATGCGCTCGGTCATGGGACGGGTAAACCCCAATCTCGAAGTCTGCTCGCTGCGCCACTGAGGCTGGTAACCGGGCAGGCTCCAAAGTTGGACGGCAAGTTTATGGCGAAATGTCGTCTCACCGCCGCCGTCGAGCCTGACCGGCAGTTGGATCGATTCGCTCCAGCCATCCAGATCGAGCCCTTTCTCCATTTGCAGCACCGCCGTCCCCCCTTCCCACCTGCTCTCCGAATGGAGGATGCTCACCGCAGCCAGCAGAATTGACGGCACCAGTTGGTTTACAGCGTCACGGCTCAGTTGGCATTCCTTCTTCCGTCAAGGGAGCATTTTCCTTCGTCTCCAGGGTCTCGGTGATGCCGCCCGAAACGACCAGTTTCAGCGCCTCTTCCACCGACATGTTGATGTGTATCAACTCGGTTCGCAGGACAAATATGATAAATCCGGTGGTCGGGTTGGGAGTGCTGATGATGAAAACCGGAACCGCTTCATTAGGTATAGATGCCTGTAAACGACCCACGCTCTCGGCGGTTACGATACCTATCGAGTAAATACCTTTGCGCGGATACTCTATTAGGACCGCGCGCTGAAAGAGGTCGCGCCGTCCTTTCGAGAGGGCGAAACTGATCTGCTGGAATATCTTATAGATCTTGTTGACGAGCGGGATGTTGGTGATGAGCCGTTCGCCGGTGTTGATGAGCGCCTTGCCGAGCGCCCGGCGCGCCGCCCAGCCGGTTAGAATGATGAGTAAGAACAGCGCTATGAGACCTACGCCGGGCAGATTGCCCTCCCCAAAGAACTTCAGACCCAGGCCGTCGCGCAGTATCTGACTTATGATCCGTCCCAGGATTCCGTCGAGCAGTTGGAAGATTTTATAGAGCAGGAAAACGGTAACGACAATCGGCCCAATGATAAGGGTTCCGGAAAAGACATCGGCGCGTAGTTGCCGCCAAAAACTGGAGCGCTGGACAGGCTCAGTATTTGGCTCGGTGAGATTGGACATTAAGATCGGGTCCCATTAAGTTGACGGGAAGAAAGAAGCGTTCGGCATTGCCTGAAGCGACCGATTAAAACGAGAGGGTCGTCCGTCCGAAGGGACGGCTTGGAGAGAAATGGCGTCCGGGTGCAATACCCGACTCAGCGGCTCTTCAAGCGCTCGCTCAGAAGCCGTGCCGTGAGGTTGACCAGAGCGATGAGCCGGGAGTAGTTCATCCTTGTCGGGCCGATGATGCCGAGCGTGCCGCGCGATCCGCCGTGGAGATAGTGGGAGGTGATGACGCTGAAGTCGCGCAGTTGTCCGGACGAATTCTCATCGCCGATGGTGACGGTTACGCCTTCGCCCCGGTCGCGCAAGAGATGGACGATGACGTCGCGATCCTCAATGAGTTCGATGATACCGCGCATCTTGTCGGGAGCGGAGAACTCCGGAAGGTCGAAGACGTGCCGGGCCGGGCCAAGATGGACTTCGCCCGGGGGGTCGGGGGCGAAAATACGCTCGGGGAAGTCGATAAAGAGCCGTACTACCGCGTTGTCGGCAGCGCCCTCTCCGGCCAGGCGCTGCTCCGCTTCAACCGGAATGTCGGCCAGGCGCATTCCGCCCAATCTTTCGTTGATAAGACGCACCGCGACGGCAATGTCGGCATCAGAGATCGGGCTGCTAAGTTCCAGCATAATGGTCCGCACTAGACCGGCACGAACCACGACGACGACCATCAAGCGGCCGGCTGCGACGCGGAGGATTTCGACCCGCTCGAGGATACCGCTTGAGAGGTCGGGCGCGAGGATAACTCCCAACAGCCGCGAGACGCGTCCCAGCAGATCGCCGATTTGGTTGAGGATGTCGGTCGCTTCGGGGGAAATCTGCTCGATCCGCTGCTCGATTGCCCGCCGTTCGGCTGCACTCAGTTCCTCGTCCTGCATAAGGTCATCGACATAGAAACGGTAGCCGAGACTCGTGGGAAGTCGTCCGGCTGAGGTGTGAGGATGTGTCAGCAAGCCCATCTCCTCGAGGTCGGCCATCACGTTGCGGATCGACGCCGGCGAGAGCGACAAACCGGTCCGGCGGGCAAGCGCCCGCGATCCGACCGGATCGGCCGAGAGGATAAAGTGCTGAACAATATGCCGCAGGATTATCCGCTCGCGTTCGCTAAGTTGGAGTCTATCCGCTGCCATCGGCGCCGGCAGATCGGTTATGCGTAATGGAGCCGGCATCGGCCGTTACAGATTGTTCCACCTAAATCGTTATCCATATCTACAAATAATATGCCCTAAGCGGTGCGAAGTCAAGCCATCCGGCCTAACCGGCAGGGAGTCGCATCAGGTTGCCAAAGAGGTCGGCGATGCCAAAGAAGCGCTTTCTGCCTTGTCATTGCTTTCACGGCGGGAGTATATTGAAATTATAGGGGGGATAGTCCCTCCGGTTGAATCAAGAGATTGTTTCTTACGACTTGACAAGGCCTTCCCCGCCTGCATCTAACAGCCTGTTGTCATCTATAATCGCAAGTAAATCCATATCACCAGCAACCTGACCGACACTATGCTCTCGAGCCGACTTGATCGTATAGCACCATCGCCGACACTCGGCATAGCCGCCCGGGCGGCTCAAATGAAAGCGGAAGGCATCGACATCGTCGATCTGTCGGTCGGCGAGCCTGACTTTCCGACCCCGAAACAGATCTGCGATGCCGCCGGGAAAGCCATCGCTGACGGCCGGACACGCTACACCCTCAACGAGGGCATCGTCGAACTGCGCGAGGCGATCGTCCGCAAGTTCGAGTTTGAATGCGGCGCTCACTACGACCCCTCCTGCGTAATCGTCTCGACCGGTGCCAAGCAGTCGCTTTACAACGCCTTTCAAGCCCTCCTAAGCCCGGGCGATGAGGTGATAGTCCCGGCGCCCTACTGGGTCTCCTATACCCACATGATCTATCTTGCCGGTGGCGAGCCGGTGGTAGTCGATACGACGGAGGACGAGGGCTTTCGCCTGATGTCGGAAGCACTGCGCAAAAGTCTCACCCCGCGCACCCGTGCGGTTATCATCAACAACCCCTCCAATCCGACCGGCTCCGCCTATCGGGCGGAAGACCTTGTGCCCCTGATCGAAATCTGCCGCGAGGCGGGTGTCTTCATCATCTCGGACGAGATATATGAGAAACTTACCTATGGCGGCTTTCCGTTCACCTCGCTCGCGGCCCCGGGGCTGGAAGCGAAATCCTTATCGCTAATAATCAACGGCTTCTCGAAATCCTACTCAATGACCGGCTGGCGCCTCGGATATGCACTTGGGCCAAAGGAGTTGATCTCGGGAATGTGCAAGGTGCAGTCGCACAACACCTCCAATCCGTCGTCAATATCGCAGTGGGCCGGACTGGCGGCACTTGACGGGGCGGCTGCCGAAGTCGTCCGGATGCGCGATGAGTTTGAGACGCGACGGAACTACTGCCTCGGGCGTCTGGCGCAAATTCCAGACCTCACCTGCATCAAACCCGATGGTGCATTCTACCTCTTTCCGAACATCGCCCGCTATTTAGGAACATCGACCGGCAAGCGGTCGTTCAAATCCTCGGACGATCTCGGACGGTATCTTCTCGATGTGGTGCACCTTGCTACAGTTCCCGGCGAAGCCTTCGGAACCGGCGGCTATATCCGGATATCGTATGCCGCTTCGAGGGAAGAACTGCGACGGGGAATGGATCGCTTCGAGGAGGCACTCCGCCGGCTGCGAGAGGGTTAATGCCGGGTGGTCGATACGATAACGTCTCAACCGGAGCGACGACCCTGCGCAGCGACGATAGGGTGCGAATCGACCGGTTGGTAGTGGGCGATCTCATGGTCAACTGCTATTTCATACAGGATGTTTCCTCCGGCCGGGCATTGGTGATCGATCCCGGCGACGAGGATGACCGCATCCTATGTCACCTCAAGGATGTCAAGGCCCGGGTTGAAGCGCTGGTGGCAACCCATGGTCACGGCGATCATATTGGAGGATTGGCCGGGCTCAAAAAGGCTACAGAGGCTCCGGTTTGGATCGGAGCCGCTGATGCGCCGATGCTGTCCGATCCGCAGCGAAACCTGTCATCATTCTACGGTCCGGAGATCGTCGCGCCGTTGGCCGACCGGTTGCTGCGCGAGGGCGACCTTGTCGAACTGGGAGCCATAACTCTTCATGTGCTCGATGTCCCCGGGCATAGTCCGGGGCACATTGCACTGGCAGGAGAAGATTTCATATTTGCCGGAGACGTTCTTTTCGAGGGCTCGGTTGGCCGGACGGACTTCCCGGGTGGCAGTATGCCTCTGCTGATAAGGATGATCCGGGAGAAACTTATTCCGCTCGGCGATGAGTGTCTGGTTCTGCCGGGGCATGGCCCCGCAACAACGATCGGTGTCGAGCGGGAGACGAACCCCTTTCTGCAACCGGGTGCCGAAGCCTTGTGGTGAACTCGGCATCGTCCGGGGACCTTAGCCTGGAATCAACCGACGGACCGGCCCTGTGGGAGGCGGTCGCCGGTTTTCTTTCGGGACTCGCGCTCGAGGAAGGACTCTCGGACAACACACGCGAAGCCTACCGTCGCGACTTAGCCGACCTCATCCAGTTCTGGGGTGAGTCTGTTCCCGATAACTGGTCGGACGTCCGCCCGACCGATCTGACCAATTATCTTGCGAGACTCTCCCGCACCGGTGCATCGCCGGCTACCATAAACCGACGGCTCTCGGCGATCCGGCACTTCTTTGGCTATCTGCTGCGCGAAGGCGCCGTCAATTCCGATGCGACGATTCACCTGACCGGGCCGCGGCAGCGACGTCATCTGCCCGATGTCCTGTCGGTAAGTGACATCGAACGGCTGCTTGATCAGCCAGACCTTGCGACACCAACCGGCCTGCGCGACCGGGCGATGCTCGAACTGGGCTATGGCTGCGGGCTGCGGGTAAGCGAACTGGTCGGAGTAGCGCTCGATGATTTCCTGCTTGAGGGAGCGATTCTGAAGGTGCTGGGGAAAGGCTCCAAAGAACGTCTGGTGCCGGTAGGGGATTGCGCGCGAACGGCACTCGTCGAATATCTTGCCAAAGGGCGGCCGTCGCTTGTTCGCGCGGCGCCGCATGCTTTTGGAAGACTATTTTTGGCGGCTAAGACCGGACGCCCGCTCAGCCGGGTAGGCTTCTATTTGATTCTAAAGAACTATGTCCAGGCGGCCGGGATTGAGCGGCGAGTGACTCCGCATACCCTTAGGCATTCCTTTGCCACGCATCTTCTTGAGGGCGGCGCAGGACTACGCGACGTTCAGGAACTGTTGGGGCATGTCTCCATAGACACCACGATGATCTATACCCACATCGACCGCTCGCACCTGATAGAGGTCGTTCGGACCTTCCATCCCCGGCGCTGACGACCTTCGTTCATTTGCGACCGACGGGACGGAAGGGTTATATTAGGCTTAGGGCTTAGGGCTTAGGGATTAGGGATTGGAGCTTAAGCGTTTTTATAGGGTGCGGATGATTGTGATTCTCCAGTAGGGCAGGCATTCCTGCCTGCCCTTAGGACGGACAAGAATGTCCGCCCTACTGATGCTACTTTTTGATGCTCCCATTATTTAGACTTTAGAATCAAGATAAGAGATCGCTGCACAACGAACCCTATTGCAAGGTAATTCTATCGTCTTGCATCACTTCGCTTGTATGAGAGTGCAAGCAAGTCGATCATCTACATTCAGCATTCTTCATCCAACATTCAATATGTCACACGCTTCCAATGGTCACCCTCTCCCGGTTCCGGTTGCCGGTAAGGATGGCTTCCTACTAAGAGTCGGCCTCGCCGAAATGCTCAAGGGCGGGGTTATAATGGACGTTACGACGGCCGAACAAGCCCGGATCGCTGAAGATGCCGGCGCCTGCTCGGTGATGGCGCTCGAACGAGTTCCGGCCGACATCCGTCGCGACGGCGGCGTGGCTCGAATGGCTTCGATCAAGGTCATCGAAGACATTATGAAAGCGGTAACGATCCCGGTGATGGCGAAAGTACGTATTGGGCATTTCGTCGAAGCCGAGATTTTGCAAGCCCTCGGGGTTGACTACATTGACGAATCGGAGGTGCTGACCCCTGCCGACGAGACCAACCACGTCTGGAAGCACGACTTCCGGGTGCCGTTCGTCTGCGGCGCGACCAACCTCGCCGAAGCCCTCCGCCGGATCGGCGAAGGCGCGGCTATGATCCGAACCAAAGGCGAAGCCGGAACCGGCAACGTCGTCGAAGCGGTCCGTCACATGCGCTCCGTAACCGGCGAAATGCGCCGCCTGACGACACTCGGCACCGAGGAACTGATGTCCGAGGCAAAGCGTCTTGGTGCGCCGTTCGAACTTGTGAAGCAAGTCGCGGCAACGGGCAAACTACCGGTTCCCAATTTCGCCGCGGGCGGCATAGCGACACCGGCCGATGCCGCAATGATGATGAAGTTGGGCGCCGAGGCGGTCTTCGTCGGGTCGGGCATCTTCAAGTCCGAGGACCCGGCGGCGCGGGCGCGCGCCATCGTTCACGCTACGACGCATTACCAGGACCCGGAGGAAGTGCTGAATGCTTCGCGCGGCCTGGCAGGCGCAATGCCGGGGCTTGAGATCGGCAAAATACCGGAAGGGGAGTTGCTGGCTGGACGAGGGTGGTAGTGTAATGAACTTACCTATTCCCTTAATTGCTGATTGGTCCTCTATCATCGGGAGTATAATTACTTTGGGCACTCTGATCTTCACCTTGGGAGTGAGATCAAGAGTCAAGAAGCTACGGGAAGATTACTATCTAATCCAACGTATGCCCCAACTTGCAAAAAAGCTCAAGGATTGCAAGTCCGCTCTTTTTAGACTCCGAACTGAGCAAATCCAATCTTCTGATGTGAGAGAAGCAGTGTGGACTGAGATAGAGCGATCTCTGACATTATTGCGATCCATCAAGACTCATATGCCATCATTGGCGAGAGAAATTACGACTGCGATAAGATTAGTCAGACCTCTTATGGGTAAGACCAAATATCCAGGAAGCAGGGATGAAATACATTCCTTTTACTTGAAGCTTGACAACATCTACGCACAAATAGAATTAAAGATCACTGACAGAAGAAAGGCACCAATACAATGACGGATACTCAAGTTAGGAAGGCCGTCGCGGAGTTGGCCAAAAGGACACAAGATCGGCAACTCATGTGGAGATTGGAGAAACCTCCATCGTGGCTACAACACGGGACTGACGCTCTGGTGACTATTTGCTACGAAACCTCCTTTGAAGGGCGATTTCTGCGTCTCTACGAGAGTAGTGAAAGAGGTTATGACGAGAATCTAAACCCGATAGGCTGGTACTCCACATTTGTCCTAGAGATTACCGACCAGGAAAGGCGCACGCTCTTCACCTTCCCTCGCGTAAGCACTCTGAACGAGCTTTGGGAAGCCGTTCAATCACAGACTTCTGGAGCAGCGGAATTGGTAGGAAGCCTGACCGGCTCGCTTCCTTAGGGTGGTTACAGCGTAATCAAATCGCTATGACAAGTGTGGGTATCCTTGCGCTTCAAGGCGACTTTGTCCTGCACCGGCGCGCTCTCGAGGCGCTCGGCGCCGAAGTTGTCGAAGTCCGCAAAATCGAACACCTTGAGGGCCTGTCGGGCCTCATCATCCCCGGCGGCGAATCGACGACGATGCATCTGCAACTGGCGGAGTCGCCGCTCGGCGCAGAACTGAAAGCGCGAATCGCCTCCGGCCTGCCCACCTGGGGCACCTGTGCCGGTGCCATCCTGCTCGGCAAAGGCGATGGCCCGCCTCAGCCAAGATGGGGGCTCATCGAGGCAGAGGTCGCCCGCAACGCCTACGGGAGACAGGTCGATTCATTTGTGGCTCCGCTGGCGATTGCGGGCTTTGATCGCCCGTTCGACGGCATCTTCATCCGCGCACCGAAATTTCTTAAAATTGGCCGGGAGGTGAGCATCCTCGCCGAATATCAGAACGAACCGGTCATGCTGCGCCGGAAGAACCTGCTGGTGACCTCGTTTCATCCTGAATTGACAGATGATCATAGAGTGCACCGTTTGTTTCAAAGTTACTGCGCATAGTCTATCCACTTCCCGTCGGGCAATACCCGTCGGACACGACCCTCATCCATATTGGGGACATTTGCAATGATCTCCCGTCAGGAACTAAGGGAACTTGCGGCTCATAAGTTCCCCGGTGCGCTCTGCACCACTCTATACCTCACCGTCGATCCTGCCGAAAACCCGAACGAGGCGTGGCTTCGGCACTACAAGAGTCTTCTAAAAACTTCCAACTCCCTGAATTCTCCCGATCTCCGCAGCGCAGCGCAAGACAACCTGAAGCGCATCGAATCCTTCCTCGCCGACCGGCCCGAAGGCACTCGCCGCGCGATGGCAATCCTCAGTTGCGCATCCGATGACTTTTGGTGGGTCTATCATTCGATGGTGCCGATTCGTAATGAACTGGTCATTCGCGATAGCCCCTATCTCACGCCGCTCGTCCAGCAAATCGACATCTACCAGCGCTACCTTATCGTCATCGTGGGTGGCAACGAAGCGCGGCTGTTCATCACCGGAATGGGACTTATCGAACCGGTATTTCATGTTGAACGGCCGGAGGTTCACTTCACCGGCTCGCGCAGCGACACCTGGAGTGACCTCGGAAAGATGCGCGCCGGCCGCAAGCGCGAGATCGCACTAATGCAGATGCTTAAAGGTGCGGCTGCAGCAATGGAAGATATCCTCGAATCGGAACAGATCAAGCGGGTTCTCCTGGGTGGGCCTGATACCGCCCGGGCTCGGTTTCGCGAAGTCTTGCCGCATCATTTCGCAAGTCATGTCTCAGGCGAATTCCTGGTCAACGTCGATGCCGGGGAGACCGAGATCCTCGCCCGCGCGACACCGGTGATGAAGGATGTCGAGCGTTCCTTTGAGCGGCTGGCGATGGAAGAGCTCTTTCACCGGCTCGGACAGTCGGGAGGCGGCGGGGTCTTGGGGCTGTCCGACGTCCTGACCGCGCTCCAGCAGGGCAACGTGCGCAAACTCTATGTCCTGATCGGATCGTCGGGTGAGGGTATGAGTTGCCAGAGGTGCGGAGCGCTGGTACCGACCCGATCGGCCAACTGCCCTTACTGCGAAGGCACCCTCGCCGCAATAGGGGACATTCACGACCTCGCAGTGCGCAGCGCCATCGAACAAGGCGCCCGGGTCGATATGCTCGAGCAAGCCCCCGGACTTGAAAAGGGAGGCGGCATCGCCGCCCTGCTGCGATACTGACATCCCTGCGTAGTCTTTGCGAACGAAGTGAAGCAATCTGCATTCTTCATTCTACATTCACTTATGTGGCCGCCTGAGACGCCCTATCTGACCGTCGATGCGGTAGTGATCGACGAGCGGGGGGTGTTGCTCATCAGGCGCAGGAATCCTCCCTACGGCTGGGCGCTTCCGGGCGGCTTTGTCGAACGGGGCGAGTCTGTCGAGTCGGCTGTAAGGCGGGAAGCCCGCGAAGAGACCGGCCTTGAGATAGAGGATCTGCGATTAATCGGGGTTTATAGCGATCCGGATCGCGATCCCCGGTTCCCGACAGCGAGCGTCGTCTATCTTTGTCGGGCAAAAGGGGATCCCCGGAGCGCCGACGACGCGGCCGAAGTCAGGTTCTTTTCACACAAAAGTCTGCCCGATGAGATCGCTTTTGACCATCGGAGGATCATCGATGATGCCTTCCGTTTGAGGTTGGAGATGTGATGGCCAAAAAGTATTGTTATATACGACGACGCAAGTCATCGTCATTCCCGTAAAGGCGGAATCCAGATTCATATGCCGGGTGGACGCCCACGTCCACCCGCACCACATCTCTCTTTTACACGCCGGACGAGGACGTCCGGTATGCACGAGTCGTGATTTTCACCGGACGAGGTCGTCCGGTATGCACAAACTGAAAAGGGGCCGACGGTAAACGCCAGCCCCTTGCCACATCTTTTACAATCTACGCCTATTCTGTGTGCCGCCTCCCAGAATCGAACTGGGGACACACGGATTTTCAGTCCGTTGCTCTACCAGCTGAGCTAAAGCGGCATCGCTGGTTCAATATAACTCCTGCCCCACAGCGTCGCAAGTGTCCGACTTGCAGCCAAGCAAAATCCTCCAAAAGCCTTTGAAGGGCTTGCATAGCGCCTCCGAAGCGGCTTTATTATAGGTATGCTCACACATCACTTGCACTTGCAGATCAAGGCCGCCTTCGTAAGCCGGGCGACCCGGGCTGCCCTGGTGGCGGCTGCTGTCGCGGCCTCTCAGCCACTGGCTGCGAACGGCATCGCACCGATCGAGTCGTTTGCACCTGTCGTAAAGGGCTACTCGCACTCCGGTGCGACACTTCATCTCTCCATACCTGATGAGACAGCAACTCAGCTTTTGCAGTCTGGAGATAGGGGTCTTGTGAGTCCTGGCTTATGGGATGGCAGCACACTGACCCGGAGCCGTTTTGTGATTGTCCCGCCCGGGATGGCGGCACGACTTGACCGGGTTGTCGTCTATCGAGCCGAACGTCACCCGGCCGAAGACGTCGCTCTCGACCCGACTCTGCTTCCCGAGTCTGGCGAACCGGTCCATATCGGTGAAACGGGTGTCGTGCGCGGCATTCGCATCGCTCCGGTCATCTTCGACCTGGCGCAATTCGACGCCTCGCAGGGCGAGGTTATTACGCTCTGCGAGGTTGAGGCTGCGCTGCGCTTCGAGCCGGACGCTGGTTCGGATATTTCTCTGCCGTCG
>Ga0194120_10007472_pt1 | contig 14928 bp, 14 predicted proteins | sample TA2MahCa65mmetaG_FD_148642 | JGI IMG/M metagenome (GOLD analysis project Ga0194120, IMG submission 148642) | Freshwater microbial communities from Lake Tanganyika, Tanzania - TA2015019 Mahale Deep Cast 65m | ecosystem: Environmental > Aquatic > Freshwater > Lake | place: Tanzania: Lake... | reverse complement strand
TGACTTCGATATACTGCTTTTTACCGGACTTCTGTATTTCTGCCAGGAGCTTGATTGCCCTGCGCACTACCAAACCGTCTATCTCTCTCATTAGGCCAAAACGTTCGGCAACACTGATGAAACTGGCTGGTGGGATGAGTTTGCCATTTTCATCCACCATGCACTGTCACGTACGGTTCTGCGAGAGGCTTGGGGGTGAAACTCCCCCTTGCCTACTCGGCGGTGAACTATTACTAAAAACTTAGTGCTTCAGTAAATTCTTCAGTAAACGCACTCCGTACCGGGTGTAGTTTTTTACTTCTTCAAGGCTTCTGATGTGGATGAGGGTGTTGGTGATATAACACGGGTTCATATACAATGACTTTAATGCCTTTTTGCGCATTTCGATGAGTTCTTCCTTAGTCACGTGAAGCGTGCCAATAGCAGGGTTGGAGAAATAAGTGTGTCCGACGGCCGATTCCTCCATGATCCCAAAATCTTTGGCAATCTCATAAAATTCCGTTCCTTCATAAGGTATCGCAATGTGTATTTCAGAAAAATTACAACTCAGATCTTTTGCAAGATTCAAGGTGTCCATGATCATTTCCCTTGTTTCCCACGGAAAACCGATTAAGTAGAAGCCATAGGTTTTGATCCCAAGCTTTTTACAGAGTTTTACGGCCTCGTGTGCCTGTATTTGGGTGGTACCTTTTTTAATCTGTTTTTGGATTTCATCATTTCCTGACTCGATTCCAAACGCCACCAGCCAGCACCCCGCCTTTTTCATCCAGGTGAGACGTTCTTCGTCAATTGTATTTACACGGCTATTTGCCACCCATGTAATGTCGAGCTTGCGGTCTATAATTTCTTTGCATAATTCGATCACTGATTTCTTGTTCAAGGTGAAAGTGTCGGCACGAAAGAAGAAGTTCCGTATGTGATATTTGTTTACGCACTCTTCAAGCTCTGCAACAACGTTACCTACGGATCGCTCCCGTAATTTCATACCGGAAATAAGGGGAGAGAGACAAAATATGCATTGCGAAGGACAGCCCCTGGAGGTCTGGATTGTAGCCTGCGGTTCGCTTGTATCGGGTCTTGTATAAAGGTAGTTTTTCATTAAGTCTCTTGCCGGAAATGGGATTTTATCGAGATTCGTCCAGAATGGTTCTGGCGCTGTTTGGATGACCTGGCCAGTATGGCTCTTGAATAAAATTCCCTTGACCTTATTTAAGTCTGATTCCTGCCTTTTTGCCAGAATCAGGTTGTTTATAATCGTTTCAGCCTCACCAACTATGGCGGCATCCATGACGTCATATACCGTCTCTTTCATGTCCTCCTTGTTACAAGTGAAAAAGTGTGCGCCTTTTGCAATGGTAAATATATTCGGGTTTATTGACTTCGCAATGGAAAAAGCCTTCATATCGTCTTTGATTGTGGGGGTGGTGATGCTCATTACCAGGAAGTCGGGCTGTATCGTTTTGAGGTCATTTTCAAAATGACTCCACAGTTTCTTCTCTGCGGGATAATCAGCGATAAATGGTATGACCCCGATTTGTCTCAGCATGGATGCGATGTATCCAAGGTCATTGGGCGGGCGGAGGGATGTGGCGCTGCCTCCATCCACCTCGGCCTGACACCTGTCTTCGCCGCGTTGGTAAAGGCCTACGGGGGGATTAAATAAAATGGCTTTTTCTAATTTCATAAAAACATTTGAAACCACAGATTTCGCAGATTACACAGATTTCCCTTGCGGGTTCAAATTAAGTGATATGGTGGGTTCGCTTCGCTTAATCCACCCTTACCGCTTCATAGCAATCAGTGTACGATGTAAATAAATACAACAGAAGAAATAACCCATAAGCATAAATTGATAATCATGGGTTTGTCGGTAAACATAATCTCGGTCGGACTCCCACCTTCTTCTTTTTGATGCACTAAATAAAGATACCGGAAAATACCATAAAGTACAAACGGTATTGTATAGATGAGTTTTGAAGTGCCCAGTTTTTCAACCGTATCTCTTGACATGGTATATAAGGCATAGCAGATTAGGGTGGATGCCGTAACAACGGCTATCATCTGATCCAGGAAGTAAGGGCTGTAGTGTTCTAAGACCTTTCTATGGCTTGTTGCGCTGTCTTCCAGCAGAATGAGTTCATGCCTTCTTTTACTGAAACCAAGAAATAGCGATAAAAGGATTGTGCACAGGATCAGCCACTGCGAGGCGACTACGGAGATGATGACCGCGCCACCCAGCACCCTCAACACAAATCCTGCGGCAATAGAGACGACGTCGATGATCACGATATTCTTTAAGTAAATACTGTACCCTATATTGAGCAAGAAGTAGGCAAGGACGATGAACCCAAACAAGATGTTCATGTAAAAGGCAAAGAAAAGACTGGCAAGGCAAACAAGAACGATTATCTTTACCGCCGTTTCTTTTCTTAGCTTTCCGGATGCAAGCGGTCGTTGTGACTTGGCAGGGTGCAGTTTGTCTTTTTCAAGGTCGATAAGGTCGTTGATCATGTATGTGCAGCCTGTAATCATACAGAAGATGATAAATCCGACAACGGCTTCGATGTCCTTTGATGGATTGAGCAGGTTTTTTGAAAACAGCAGGGCGGTAAATACAAAAAAGTTTTTTATCCACTGCTCTGGGCGCATGGATAAAAGGATATACTTAAGGATCATTTTATTTGCGTACGTGTAAGTTTTCCGCAACACCCCCCAGCCCCTCTTTTTAGAGGGGAGATATAAAGTCGCTGCCTTTGGCAACCAGATTTAGTCGGCATTTCCGGCGACATTTATTGACTTGAAATAAAAGGGAGGCACTTTTATCGAACCGTGCCATTCTGCCTTATCGCCGATTGCCACTATGTTATTAAATACCTCAAAGGAATTTCCGGCAAACATGCAGTCCTTCACCCTGCCGACAATTTCTCCATTTTCAATCAGATAGCCAAGGTCAATATTCACGGAGAACTCTCCCGCAAGGACGTTGCTCTGGCCGCCGCCCAGTACCTGATCCACCAGCAGGCCATATCGGACGTCCTTTATCATGGACTCAAATGACATGTAGCCGGGTTCAACGGTAATGTTTGAATCACCGGGAGACGGTTGAGAGGAAAACCCCCGGTTGCCGTTTCCTGTGGACTTCGCCTTCATAATTCCGGCGGTTTGCAGATCGAAGAGATAATTTTTTAAGACACCTTTTTCAAACAATGGGGTACGCTGTGATGGTGTACCCTCACTGTCCCACGGGTAACTGGAATCTGCCATGTCGATTGTAGCGTCATCATAAATACTGACTCTTTCATCGATAATTTTTTCACCAAGCCTGTTGGTAAGAGGAGATGCGCCTTTTTGCACCAGTTTTCCGTTGCAGCCGGTTTCAAAGGTTGCAAGCAAGTTTCCCATAGCCTTTGCCGTAACTATTACGGGATAAGCCCCCGTTTTGAGTTTCAGTTCTTTTTCTGCGAGTTTCAAGCCCAGTAACGCCTTATCGACGTGTTTGTTGAGGTCGGTCACGAGACTTTTTGAGCCTTCTCCTTCGCCAATCCAGAGCAGACTTTGTCCTTTAACCTGCAAAATCTCGATGCCTATGCCGAATGATGTGGAGGCAATAGAAATATCCAGTCCCTTAGAATTAATGAGTCTTCGCATTCCGTATCCTTTGCCAAAACCAACGCCGCATTCATAGCTGGAATTTACCGATAAAGCCTTCTCGATAGCCTCTTTTCCGATGTCTACACATTTGTTGATAGGATAGTCTATGACACGCTGGTCAAGTACGGCAACCTTGGGGAAGTTGTTTTTCGAAGGGAAGTCAAAGGCGGCAACCTGACCGAACTTTGCGCTTTCTATGGCATTGGCAACCAGTTTCTCAGGTTTCCTGAAATCTGTGGTGCTGGAAAATCCGATTCGACCGTCTTTAATTACACGGAGACCGATCCCGCGGATTGATTTTGTATTTACGTATTTTAGCTTATTATTTTCGAAACTCACCGACCGTGTCTCGCCTTCTTCGTAAAGCACTTCGGCAGAAGGTGTATGTTTTACGGCTTGTTCTAATATCTTTTCTTCAATTTTAGTCATTGATTTAATCCCTTTTTAATTTAAAACTAGCGGTTTTATCTTCTTTCGCTTCGCCAAGTCCTTCTGTTTTTATTCGTAAACGTAAGTCGTTGGCGCTGTCGGCATAGGCAATGGCATTTTCATAACTGACCTTGCCTTCCTTATAAAGATTGAATAACGATTGGTCAAAGGTTAACATGCCCTCTTGTGTTCCTTTTGACATCGTATCTTTTAATAAACCAATTTCCTTCTTGATAATAAGGTCTTTGATCCTGGGCGTATCAAGCAGTATTTCAAAGGAAGCAACCCGTTTTTCGTCCTTTGCCGGCACAAGTCTTTGTGAAATGATAGAGCGCAGATTCAGTGAGAGTAACAGATATATTTGCTCATGCCGTTCTGATGGGAAAAAGTTTATTACCCGTTCTATTGCCTGATTGGCATTGTTGGCATGGAGGGTTCCTAGGCAAAGATGGCCAGTCTCGGCAAAGGTAATGGCCGATTCCATGGTTTCGGTATCGCGGATCTCTCCAACAAGAATGACATCCGGCGCCTGACGCAGAGTATTTTTCAGCGCATCGCCAAATGACAAAGTATCTATGCCTACCTCTCTTTGGGTAACGACGGATTTTTTATGCGGATGCACAAATTCTATTGGATCTTCTACAGTAATGATATGTCCCGGACTATTGGTATTTCTATAATCGATCATTGCCGCAAGGGTGGTTGATTTTCCCGAACCTGTCGCGCCGACTACAAGCACCAAACCTCTCTTTGTCATAGTGATATCTTTAAAGATTTGAGGGAGGTTCAAATCATCAATGGTCTTGATATTGATTTTTATTTGCCGGATGACAAGACCTATATTTCTCCTTTGAAAGAAGACGTTTACGCGAAATCGCCCCAGTTCCGGATAATATAAGGCCAGGTTCATCTCCATTTTCTCATAAAAATCCTTTCTTTGTTTATCATTCAAGATACTTTCTGCAAGTAGGCGGGTATCTTCGGCAGTCAGGTTTTTAGGGCCAAAAGAGATGTTGATGCCCTCTTTGCGGTAAATAGGGGGGGTGTCCACGGTAATGTAAATATCCGAGGCATCCAGACGAACCATTTCCTGTAATAGTTCTTTAATTTCCATAGTAAATAAGGTATTAGTCTCTTACGAAAAATATCTTGACACTTTAAGCAAAAATTTACGATCCACCCCCTGCACCCCCGCCAGCGGGGGACATCTTTTTATCCCCCTTTGGAGGGGGATAAAGGGGGAGGTAAATCCAAAATCGTAAATTCTCATTCAAGGAATCTTCCGACCCACCCCTTCATCCCCTCCTTCGCAAGGAGGGGATGAAGGGGTGGTTATAAGTTCACAGTTAAAGGTTACTTATTTTATACCGCTGAGCGCACTTGGACTGCTCACCAGTCGTTCAATTGCTTCCCTGGTTACCAGATCTTTCTGATAGAGTTCGATCAACGCCTGATCCATAGTCTGCATGCCATACTGTTTTCCTGTCTGCAAAGACGACGGGATTTGCGCAATCTTGTTTTCTCTGATCAGGTTTCTTACAGCCGGTGTGCCAATCATGATTTCTAACGCAGCAACCCGTCCATTCCCGTCTTTTCGTTTTAAGAGTTGCTGGGTCAAAACAGCCTGGATAGATTCCGAAAACATCGTGCGCACCTGTTCCTGTTGTTCCGGTGGAAATACGTCAATTATCCTGTCAACTGTTTTGGGTGCGCTGGATGTATGTAATGTGCCAAAGACCAGATGACCGGTCTCGGCCGCGGTAAGCGCCAGAGATATGGTCTCGAGGTCCCTCATTTCACCTACCAGAATAACATCGGGGTCTTCGCGCAGGGCAGACCGCAGGGCATTGGCAAAGCTATGGGTGTGAGGTCCCAACTCCCGTTGGTTAACGAGGCAGTTCTTTGACTGATGTACAAATTCAATAGGGTCTTCGATGGTAAGGATATGACATTTTTCCTCGCGGTTGATAAGGTCAATCATTGCCGCCAGTGTCGTTGATTTACCGCAACCCGTAGGGCCTGTCACGAGAACGAGTCCTTTTTCTTTTTTTGTCAGGTCTCCTGCGATCTTTGGCATATTGAGCTGTTCCAGGGTGGGGATAACCGTAGGTATCGTTCTGAAAACGATGGATTCTCCTCTGCTTTGCAAAAAGGCATTTACCCTGAACCGCCCGGTATCGCCTAATGCGATGGCAAAATCCAGCTCATGATGCTCTTCATACGTTTTTCGCTGTTGATCGTTTAAGATGTCATAGAGTATCTTATGTACGTCCTCTTTGTTCAGCAAGGGGACGTCGATCTTCCTCATATCCCCATGAATGCGTATCATAGGTGGTTCGCCTGAGCTTATATGAATGTCCGAGGCATGCTCTTTTTTGGCGAATGAAAGAAGTTCCAGAATATCCATTTATCTTCCACCGATAACAACATTTCGTATCCGGACGTGCGGTCCGCCATCGCTGACGCGCAAGGGTGACTGCCCACCTTTACCACACCCGCCCAGACCCCCGTGTATTTTGAGGTCGTTTCCAATAGCATCGATATTCATAAGGGTTTCAAACACATTTCCCGTGAGAACAACATCGCGGACTTTTTCCTGTATTTTTCCATTTCGTATCATATAAGCTTCTTCGGCGCTGAAGGTAAACATTTCCATATTCGTCTGTCCACCGAGAGCGCCGATGGCATAGACTCCGTTATCAACTTCGGAGAGCATTTTTTCAAAGGTGTAATTGCGGGATTCCATATAGGTATTGGTCATGCGCACAATGGGCGCATGGGCATAGCTTATGGCGCGTGCGTTGCCTGTGGGTTTTTCATTCATTTTGGCGGCAGTTTCTCTGGAATGGAGGCGATTGGTCAAAGTGCCATTTTTAATAAGATAGGTCTTTTGCGTTGGAGTGCCTTCGCTGTCGTATTTATTGTATCCCGCTTCACCAACCAGAGAGCCGTCGTCCACAATGGAGAGTTCGTCAATCCCGAAGCGTTTGCCAATAACCATAATTTCCCGCATCTTTGCATTTTCATAAATAAAATCGGCCTCACTGAGATGTCCGAATGCCTCGTGGACGAATACGCCACAGAGCTTGGGGTCGATAATGACGGTATATTTGCCCCCTGTTACGGGTTTTGCCGTGAGCAGATCGACGGCGCGTTTGGTTACTTCCTCGCATTTTTGCTCCTGATTTTGGACATTGTTAAAGCCTCTCAGGTCGCCCACAGAATGGTAGGCCTGTTGTACGTTCATGCCGTCTCGAGCCATTGCCAGAAGTGAAATGCCGCAAAAAATAGTTTCCTGCACAATAAAACTTCTGTCCGTATTGGCGAAATATAATGTTCCATGAGAATCTACATACCGCACATTTGAGGTTTGTATTTGCTTTGAGGAGAGGATCGTGTTGTTGTATTTATTACAAATAGCCTGTTTGTCAGTTAACGATATGTCCGCAGGGTCTATGTCTACCTTTGTTTTTACGTGATCGTTTATCGCCGGTACTGGTGCGAGCTGGCTTTCTTTCGTGCCAACGAACCGCGCCTGCTCGCAGGCCATGTCCACGTATCTTGGGAGATTCTCTATATCGTTAAAGGCAACAAACCCCCAACCGCCTTTAACCAACGCCCTCACACACCCTCCAAAGGAGGTATTTTCGCCGATATTCTCAAGTTCTTTTCCTACGTAAGTAATCCCTGTGCTGACGCCTTCATGGACTCTTATTTCCACATAGTCTGCTTTTGCAGATTTCAAGGTGTTCTTTATCAATTTTTCCATGCAGATTATTCCTCAAGTTGTTCCTTTTAAGTCCCCCTTAATAAAGGGGGATTGAGGGGGGTTGTTTTTCCCTGTATTATTTTACAACCCCCTATTGCGGGATCAGGTTGCAAACCTGAACCCGCCGGAGAAAATCCATTTTGTTTTTATTTAACATGCAATCACAAAATCTTTTGTTATTTAGATTAACTCCTTGAATTCTTCGTAAGACAAACCAGCATCTTTTATTATTGATTTCAATGTATATGGGTTGATCCTTTTATGGCGCGGTATAGTTATTCTGCGTTTACCATCTGACATACCAATATGTTTCCCCTGCTTAATAATCCTGAAACTGGCTTTAGAAAAGGCATTTACTGCACGTTCTGAAGAAATATCAGTAAATAACATCAGGCATTTACCTCTACCTCATAAATAGCGCCTTTATTTTCCTCGGCTATCATTGTTAAATATGTATGAATCGCATCTTTAATGTTTTCCAGAGCCTCTTCTAAAGTATCTCCCTGGCTGTGGCAGCCAGATAAGATTGGACAATGCACATCATAACCATATTCACTTTTATGCACCACTACTGGGTATTTCATTTATCAGCCTCTTTCCAAAATAAAATTAGTTTGTAATTCTATTATTTCACCTAGATTCTGCAAACGACTTTCGCTGAGCAAAAATCGTTTGCAGAATTTAGGTGATAGATTTAGTCTCTTCTAATACTTTTTGAATGTATGATTTGCTTTTCATTGAAAAATCTTTGTAGTACTCGACACTCTCATATTTATTTGCACTCAGCTTTTCACCGTCTTTTAACTTCTCAACTATTACCCGATTAACTATTGCTAATTCATAATAGGGGTCTATTCCAATCGCTTTGTTAAGTGCGGCTAATGCGAATTGCTTTTCACCCATAAATGCATAACACAATCCCATATTGCCCCAGCTTTGAGGATGGTTTCCAATTATTGCAGCACATTCTTTAAAACCTGAAAGGGCCTTTTCCCACTGTCGATTTTTCATACAAGAAGCAGCCTGCTTAAACTTTCTTTCACAATCAAGGTACGTATCGAGATTAACTCCATCATTTTTCATTATATACTTTTCCATATCATTAAGAATATCCCGCGCTGTTACTACCAAATCGTCATATTCATCGCCTATGGCAACAAGCTTTTTTAATGTTTTTATGTAATTTGCCACGTCGCATTTTTTCCGGAAGGTAACTGCCTTATTATAATACGCTTCAGTAAAGTAGGGAAATATTTCAATAGCTTTATTGAAAAATAGTATTGCTTCATCATACATGTTCTTAAACGCATGTACAATACCCATGCCGTATTGTACCGAATGGTAATTGGGGTAATTCTTTAATAACTTTTGAAGGGCGTTATGTGCATCTTCAATCATGCCTTCATTTACCAACTTCAGCGCTTCCTCAACCGCCTTTTCAATTTTCTCGTTGATTTCAATAATAAATTCATTTGACCCAGAGTTGTAAAACTTTGCTGCCTGATATTTCTCGGCGTAATTATAGTGGGAACATCCTTCGCAGGTTTGATTGCGAGTTGATGCACAGCATTTGGAACAGAGTATTTCGTTGTTGCGTTCTTTGCAAAATCTTTTCCCAATCGCAGTGTTACACAGAATACATTTTTTCTTTTTCATAAATTAGGCAGCGGCGATTTTTCAATGTAGAGCGAAGAGTCTCTTCGCTCTATAAACCGCATAAATAAATTGAAATTTTTATACAATCAAAATAACTCTTTTCTGCGGGTTCGTGCCTTTAGCTGGTTCAATCTGCAAGTTTGAACCAGCTTAATGCAAACCCATCAATATCTAAATCCGGTGGATTCGCTTACGCTTAATTCACCCTACATTAAGGAATTTGTATCAATTTTTCAAAGGCCATTTCATCAAGAATATGAACGTTCAATTCTCTGGCCTTGTCCAGCTTGGAACCAGGGTCTTCACCCACGACAAGGTAATCTGTCTTTTTACTCACACCGGACAGGACACGTCCTCCCAGACTCTTGATGAGTGTCTCGGCTTCCTTGCGGGAGTATTTTTGCAATGTGCCGGTAACAACAAAAGATTTTCCAGAGATTTTTGGGTTCGTTCCTGATTTTTGAGTTGCAAGCTTTCTGGTATTAACTCCACCAGCTTTCAGTTTTTTAATGATTTCTTGTGTATGTTTGTTTTGAAAAAAACTTAAAATGCTTTTTGCAACGACAGGCCCGATTTCGTAAATTCCTTCCAGTTCTCCTTGTGTTGCATTTGCCAGTTTATCCAGGTTATCAAAGCGCTCGGCCAGTACCTCTGCGGTATGTGAGCCAACATTCAGTATGCCCAGGGCGCAGATCAGTCGATCAAGATCCCGATGTTTGCTTGCCTCGATTGCATGTATCAGGTTATGCGAAGACTTTTCACCCATGCGCTCTAAGGTTATCAGGTCTTCGTACCTGAGATAATAAATATCAGCATAATCTTTTACAAAACCTTTGTCAACCAATTGTTCAACGAGCGCCGGGCCCAGTCCCTCTATATCCATTGCGTCCCGGCCTGCAAAATATTGAATGCGTCTTTTCACCTGTGCCTGACAGAATGGATTGTGGCAGCGCAGGTACACCTCCGTGTCGTCTCTGACAACCTTTTCTTTGCATTCCGGGCAGGTGGAAGGCTCTGTAAGAGGTATTTCAGTTCCTTTCCGTTTTTCTTTTAACACGGCTACTACCTGAGGAATAATCTCGCCTGCCTTTTGCAATATGACGTAGTCTCCTTCCCGTATGTCTTTTCGCCGAATTTCGTCGAAATTGTGTAAGGTGGCGCGACTGACGGTGGTTCCTGCCAGAAGGACAGGGGTAAGGTTGGCTACGGGCGTGAGCGTGCCTGTTTTTCCCACCTGCACGACAATCTCTTCTATTTTTGTAACAGCCTGTTCCGGCTGAAATTTAAAGGAGATTACCCAGCGAGGCGCTTTGCTCGTAGCGCCTAATTGGTCATGGAGGTCGAGAGAATTGACCTTTATGACCATTCCATCAACCATGTAATCCAGTTCTCTCCGTCGTTTGTCCCACTCATTACAGTAGTGAATAACCTCTTCGATATTTTTGCATAATTGAGTATAAGGATTTACGGGGAGGCCAAATCCACGGATGAATTCCAAACACTGAATATGTGTCTTCAGTTCAAGCCCTTCGGAATATCCAATTGCATACGTAAAGAGGCGCAGTCGCCTTTGCGCTGTAATGCGCGGGTCGAGTAGTTTCAGCGAACCTGCGGCAGCGTTCCTGGGATTGGCAAATTGAGGTTCGCCTTCTTCTTCCCTTTCTTCGTTCAGCCTCTGAAATTCCTTATTCGGCAGGTAGATTTCGCCCCTGATTTCAATGACGGACGGGATTTTATGTTTTTTATCTGAAGGTTCCAGTTTGAGCGGAATCTGCCGTATTGTTTTAAGATTTGCGGATACGTCGTCTCCCTTGAAACCATCACCCCGTGTAGCCCCTCGTGCAAAGAGACCGTTTTCATACCAGAGGGTAATTGCTACACCATCGATCTTCAACTCAACAACGTACTCAATATCCTGATGAGTTTCGATTTCCGCCATGCGTTTTATACGCCGGTCAAATTCTCTCAACTCTTCGTCAGAGTAAGTATTGTCAATGCTCAGCATGGGTATCTTGTGTTCTATGGTTGGGAATTGAGCAAGGGGTTCGCCGCCAACTCGCCGGGTAGGGGAGTCGGGTGTGACAAACTCCGGGTGTAATTCTTCAAGATGGTGTAGTTCTTTTATAAGCTGGTCATATTCATAGTCGGTAATTTCCGGATTATTTTCTACATAATACTTTCGGTCATGGTATCGAATGGTATCGCGAAGTTTTTGGATCTTTTCTTTGATGGTTGACGACATATTTCGGTATGTTTGAAGCTGATTTTTTATAAAAACTATAACCGAGAGACTGAAAATGGACTTAGTATATCACAATTTGTGCGAGTGTCAACGTATTCTGCTTTAAGGATATTAATCACTTGACTTTATGCTGCATTTATTATAAACTCAACCAAAAAGGATGCTTGGCACAACTCCCAGTATTGAAAATTCTTATGAATTTAATAAAAACATCCTAAAAATGGAGTGAAAAAGTTATGACAAAAGGAAGTGATTCGAGGGAGTTTTTCGAAATATTCAAACAGACTGAGAAGGCGGAGGATGTTGAAAAAAAGGAGATTAAAACCCAGGATGTCCGCCCGCAGACTCCAGGCGCATCCGTGCCGGAAAGCAAACCCGTCACCGGTCCAGGCGGTCAAAGCGTAGACCCTTTGGGCTGGATAAAGAATACAACACGGACGGAAGAACCAGTGTTTAAGGGGAAAGCAGAAACCCCGGTAACGTCTCAACCCGTTTCTGCTCCGCCTGCTAAACAGGAACGGACTCCGCGTAAAGATGAGGTAACGTTACGTCAGGAGACGTTGATTATTGGCGCAATTGCGGCAACATTTCTGTCTATCGCCTGTTTCTTTGTTGGATATAAAGTCGGCTTTAACAAGGGTTCATTGAGTCAGACAGAAGAATGGCTGGAGACGATAGAGCCGCAGGACCCGAAAAAGTCTACCTTTGGGCAAAAGACCGAGGAGCCGCTTCTAGCGCCTCAAAAGGCTGCAAGCAAAAGCGAACAACCATTGATCATTACGAAGGAGAAGCAAACTGAGCAACAGAAGCCGATTATCAGAGACAAGTGGACATTACGCGTGGTTTCTTACAAGAATACTAAGGAAAATCTTGAGAAGGCAAAAGAGTTGGCAAAAACATTGCAGAATTCATTAGGCTATGATTCCTTTATTGTAAATGTTGGGAAGGAACTTTATATCTGCGTGGGTGAATTTGAAACAAATGATAGCACAGATTTAATCGATACGCAGAAGAAGTTAGCCGGGTTTAAATATGAGAACAAGAAACAATTTGATAGTTGTTATCCCATACGTATGAGATAGAATTTAGGAGGAGAAATGAGTATTGACAAGAGTTTGAAAATGAAGGGTAAATTGGTGAGACCCAGAAACGTGTTTACGAGGATCGAGCGCATCAAGATGTTGAAGGAGGAAGGCAAATGGGAGCCAACAATGTCTGTTTTTGGCATTCCCAAAGTAAAATCAGTTAAGATAAAACGAAAAGGAAAGTCGGAGAAGAAGGTAGCGAAAGCTGAAGCAGCAGCAGAAGCAGCGCCAGCCGCAGCAGCGGCAACACCAGCCGCAGCTGCAGCGCCTGCCGCAGGGAAGGAAAAGGCGAAGAAGTAATGATTGCCCACAGGATGTCTAAGCTGGACTCCTCTGGGATCAGAAAGGTCTTTGACCTTGCGCAAAAAATGCAAAATCCGGTGAACCTGAGCATAGGTCAGCCGGATTTTGATGTTCCTGGGGAGATCAAAACAGAGGCCATCAAGGCTATCAATGACGGTGCGAATAAATATACCGTAACGCAGGGGATACCGGAACTCCGCGATGCATTACTCAAGCGGCTTCAGAAGGAGCGCGGCGTAAATGCCGAAAGCATCGTGATTACATCGGGAGTCTCCGGCGCTTTGACTTTGGCTTTTATGGTATTGGTCAATCCTGAAGACGAGGTTCTTATTCCCGACCCCGCTTTCGTCAGCTATAAACATTTGACCAATTTCTGCGGCGGTAAACCAGTATTTGTGAATACCTACCCCGATTTTAAACTTACGGCTTCGCATATCCAGCCTCACATTACAAAAAAAACCAAGATACTGGTTATCAACAGCCCTGCCAATCCAACAGGGGCAATGTGTACTACCCAGGAGTTGAAAGAAATTGCTGAATTGGCGAGGAAACACAACCTGCTTATCGTTTCAGATGAAATATATCACGACTACGATTATGAACATCATTTTGACAGTATCGGCAGGTACTACGAAAAGACACTGATTCTGGACGGGTTTTCAAAGTCATTCGCTATGACGGGCTGGAGGATGGGCTATGCGGCTGGGCCAACCAGTATCGTCAGCGAGATGATCAAGCTACAGCAGTATACATTTGTCTGTGCGCCATCTTTTGCACAGTATGCCGTATCCAGGTCATTGGGGACGGATTTGAGCAAACATATTGCAGGCTATAAAAAGAAAAGGGACATGATGTATGAGGGGTTAAAAGACAAATATCAGATTATAAAACCCGGTGGTGCGTTTTACCTCTTTCCACAAGTACCGTGGGGTAGTGACGAGGAGTTTGTCACCGCGGCCATCCAGAAGAATTTGCTCATCATTCCAGGCGGTGTCTTCTCAGAACGCCACACCCACTTCCGCATTTCGTACGCCGCCACCGAGGAGACCATCAGGCGCGGCATCGATATCCTCAATGATCTTGCTAAACAATGACCGCATCAGATATAGGCAATTACTTTTTTAACAATTCGCCAATCTCGTCGTCAAATTCTTTTTCCGACACGAAGCCGATGTGCTTATTAGCTTCTTTACCGTTTTTCGCGTAAATGATGGTTGTGGGGTATGCCTGTAAGTCATATAGCTGGGCAATATCTCCACCATCAAGATAAACGGGATAATTGATTCCCATTTTTTTGATGAAGGGGGGAACTACTTCAACTCCGTTTTCATCAAAGGCTATTCCTAAAATTTCTACGCCCTTCCCCCGGTATTTGTTGTAAAGATTGATGAAGCCGGGTATTTCTTTCCTGCATGGGGGACACCACGTTGCCCACAGGTCAAGAATCACCACCTTGCCTTTATTATTTTCTAACACCGCTTTTAACTCAGAAGCGGTTATCTTTTTGATGCTGTCAACTGCGTGAGAACTTGTTGAAAACATAAATAAGGTTAGTGTAATCAGGAAGGATAGACATACATATTTAAATTTCTGTTTATTCATTACTTGCTCCAATCATTACTTTGTTAAAAAACGTTTGTTAAAAAATATTTTTAAGTCATAAGTCGAGTTCGACCTAACTTACTACAAATCAATGCTTTGCAACTTATTTTGTGCTTGACTTGTTCCTTTACTCCTGCTATTAATTGCACTTGTGAACTTTTGATCAACCAACAACAGGAGCAAAGGATTTG
>Ga0194120_10007471_pt1 | contig 14929 bp, 10 predicted proteins | sample TA2MahCa65mmetaG_FD_148642 | JGI IMG/M metagenome (GOLD analysis project Ga0194120, IMG submission 148642) | Freshwater microbial communities from Lake Tanganyika, Tanzania - TA2015019 Mahale Deep Cast 65m | ecosystem: Environmental > Aquatic > Freshwater > Lake | place: Tanzania: Lake... | reverse complement strand
CCGTCGGTCGCCTCGCCTTCGGGGGACGGCGTCCTGGGTGGATGCGGTCGCCGCGTCGGTCGCCGAGTCTGCCAGGGCGTCGCTTTCGGTCGCAGCGTCGCCGGCCGCTTCGGCGGTGGCATCGCCCGGCGTCGCCGTCTCGCTCTGAGCGTCCGCGGCTCCTTTTGCGTCCGCGAGGGCGTCGCCAAATGCGAAGGCATCTGGAAGGGGTGCTGCGCCAGTCGCACCCGCAGGCGCGGGTTCGCCAGCGCACGCCGACGCCAGGGCCAGCAGCAAGGCAATTCGGATCGAGGGCAGGGCGCGCATGGGAGCCTCCGCGGCAAGGTGGCAAGCGTACGCGGTTCTTGGCCCCAGTGCCAAGGGGAACCCGGCGGGAATGCGCTCGTCTCCCTTGACTTCGCCTGATTTTCAGTTCACCGTGCACCCCGGCATCCGCCCGCCGGGCCCGCGCCCGCGCCGCTTGCCCCTTTCGCGTCGCGCAGCCCGGCAGACCGACCGCGCGCGCCGCCGCAGCCCTGTGCCATTTGGAGGTCGCCATGGTCCTCTCTCGGTGTGCTCGCCTTGCGCTTTGCGCCCTGGCCTCGTTGGCGTTGACCAGCCCGGCCTGGGCAGCCGTCCCCGCTACCGCCTCCATCGAGGGCGTGCTGCTTTCGGGCGGCGGCGGCCCGGTCTCGGACGGCAACTACATGGCGACCATCGGCATCTACGCGGCCGAAACCGGCGGCACCGCGGTGTGGAGCGAGTCGGGCGTGACGCTGGCGGTCAAGGGCGGCCAGTTCAGCCAACTGCTGGGCACCAAGACGCCCATCGCGGCGGCAGCGCTGAGCCTGCCCGCGGCCTGGATCGGCCTGCAGATTGGCAGCGATGCCGAACTGCCGCGCCGGCCGATTTCGGGCTCGCCGTTCGCGTTGCGGGCCGCGGTGGCGGAGGCCGTCGATTGCTCCGGCTGCATCAAGGGCGGCCACCTCGACCCCGCCATTTTGCAGCCCTACGCCAAGGCCTCGGAACTGTCCAAAATCGCCCAATCGGGCAGCTACGCCGACCTCAAGGACACGCCGGACCTGTCGCCCTACGCCAAGGCCGCCGACCTCGGCGTGTACGCCAAGACCGCCGCGCTCGCCGATGTCGCCAAGACCGGCGCATACGGCGACCTCAAAGATGCGCCGGTGCTCGCCAAGGTCGGCAGCGCGTGCGGCACCAACCTTTTCGTCAAGGGGATCAAGGCCGACGGCAGCCTGGACTGCGGCCAGGGCGGCATCGCTCCCGACCTGCTCAACGAAATCTCCAACGATTTGTTGTGGAACCAGTTCGTGGACAAGGTCGCGGGCACCAAGGACGTGCCGATCAAGGACGGTGTGTCGGCCGGATCGCCGGACAACATCGCTTTTCCGGACATTGGCGTGGCCCAGAAGATGTGGGTCGAGATCTCGGTCAGCAATTCGGACGTGAGCAAGCTCCTCATCGAGCTCTACGGCCCCGGCCAGTCCACCCCGTACCTGCTGTACAAGGGCAGCAAGGCGGGTACCAGTTTCTCGGCCAAGTACAACGACACCGACAAGATCGAGGCCGGCAACCTCGACGCCGACTGGCTCGGCAAGAACATCAAGGGCACCTGGTCGCTGGTGGTCAAGGACACTGCGGCCATCCCGGTGCCGCCTGGGACCCCGCCCTTTGTCAATGACGGGAGCTTCAACTGGGCCATCGGCATCCAGACGTTGTCGAGCAAAAAGGTGCGGGTCAAGGGCGACCTGTTGGTCGATGGCGGCCTGCAGTTGGGCGTGTTCGACACCCACCCGGTGACCTGCGACTCCAACCGCTTTGGCTACATGTACGCCAACAAGAAGGACAGCGCGATGTATGTGTGCAACGGGGCGGCGTTCTTCCCGTTGGCGCTGACCGTGCCCGGCCTCAAGGAGAGCCCGGGCCTGAGTTGCAAGCAAATCCTGTCGTTTGCGCCGGCCAGCAAATCGGGCCTGTATTGGCTCGACCCGGACGGCATCGGCGCGGGCCAACCCTTCGAGACGTACTGCGACATGACCACCTCTGGCGGCGGCTGGACGCTGGTGTTCAACCTCGACACCAACGACGGCGCGATGCGCAGCTACAGCGACACCGATTTCTGGCTCAAGGGCGACAAGTTCTACGGCGCGGCCGGCAGCGCGCTGCAAAACGACTTCAAGAGCCCCGCCTACGCAGGCGTCAAGGCCGGCGAGGTCCTGATCTGGGCCCACAAGGAGGGCGTGGAGTGGAGCCAGCCGGCGGCGTGGGCGCGCATGACCGTCACTGCCAACCAACAGGGCAAGACCATGGCCGACTGGCTGGCGCTGCCGGCCAACACGCAGCTCTCCACCGGCAAGGTCGATACCTCGGGTAACATCAGCAAGCCGGGCACCTACACCCGCAACGCTGGCGACGTGTTCATCGACAACGGCTTGCCGCTCATCGTCAACTCGACCGGCAAGGGCCCGACCAACGCGGTCAATACCGTGCGCCTCGGCACCGATTTCAGCCCGATTTGCGGCGTCATCGAATGCAACGGCCACAACGTGCAGGGCGGCTACGGCGGTCGCCACATCATCCCGACGCAGAGCAACTATCCCTTGACCTACGAGGCGCAGCCCTGCTTTGGCTACCACCCGGGACCGATGGGCTTTGGCGACAACTTCGTCAACGACAACGGCTGCGGCAACTCGGTGTGGAGCAACAAGTGCGGGCCGGAGTCGGCGACGCTGCAGGTGGATTTCGCGGTGTTCGTGCGGTAGGGCCCCGGACGTGAACTGCTCAGTCATTCCTTGCGCTCGTTTGCTTGCTCGGTGTGTCGCCAGCTCGCGGAACAAGGGTCCTACGCGCGGCTCCATCTTGATGGGAGCGTGATCGACTTCTTGTTCTCCATTCCGTAGGCCGCGGCCGCCCAGCGGGGAACCGCGGCCTGGAGCATGGGTCGATGCGTGCGCCACCCCGAGGGCCCGCCCGGCGCTGCGCACAGGGTGTCCATGCCGCTCCTCGCCGCCCTGAACCTGCGCAAGTCCTTCGGCGCCACGGTGACCCTGGACGGCGCAGAACTGCACGTGGCGCGCGGCGAAAAAATCGGGCTCGTCGGCAAGAACGGCTGCGGCAAGTCCACGCTGCTCCAGATCCTGGCTGGCCGCGAGTCGCTCGACGCGGGCGAACTGCGCCTGCGCCAACACGCCACGGTCGCGTGGCTGCCGCAGGAACCGGCGGTCGGCGATGCTCGGACGCTGCTGGACGTGGCGCTGGCCGGCGCTGCCCTGTGCCGCGAAGAGCTGGAGCCCCACGAGCGGCACCTGCGCGCCGAGCAAGCGCTCAAGGGTCTCGGGCTGCGCGACCCCGCACTGCCGGTGGCGCGGGCCTCGGGTGGCACGCTGCGGCGGGCGGCGCTGGCGGCGGTGCTGCTGCAAAACGCCGACCTCGTGCTGCTCGACGAGCCGACCAACCACCTCGACGCCGACACCACCGCGTGGCTGCAGGCTGAACTGAAGGGCCAGCCGGGGGCGCTGGCGATGGTCACCCACGACCGCTACTTTCTCAATCAGGTGGTGGACCGCATCGTCGAACTGCGCGGCGGGCAACTGCGCGGCTATGCCGGGACGTTTCAAGACTACCTCGAAGCTCGGCTGGCCGAGACCGACCTGGCCCAGCGCACCGAGGCCAACCGCCAGAACCGCCTGCGCCGCGAGCTCGCCTGGCTGCGCCGCACGCCCGCCGCGCGAAGCTGCAAGCCCAAGGCCCGCCAAGACGCCGCCGAGGCGCTGGTCGCCGAACGCGTGGAGGTCGACAAGGGCATCACCTTCCACTTCGGCGAGGCGCAGCGCCTGGGCAAGACCATCCTCGAAGCCCGCGGGCTGCGCGTGGGGTTTGCCGCCGATCCCGCGAAGGGCACACCTGGCCACATCGCGGTCGCTTCGTTCGACCTGACGCTGGTGCGCGGGCAGCGCATCGGCATCGTGGGCCCCAATGGTGCGGGCAAGACGACGCTCTTGCGCACGCTGCAAGGCCAACTGCCGGCGCTCGGCGGTGCGCTGTCGCTCGGCGCCAACACGGCGATGCTCGCCATCGACCAGCAGCGCACGGGCCTGGATCCCCAGCGGACGCTGCAGGAAAACGCCTCGGCGACCGGCGGCGAATGGGTGACGCTGGGCGACCGCAAGCTGCACGTGGCCAGCTACCTCGAACAGTTCCTTTTCCGCACCCAGGACTTGCGGCAGGTGGCCGCCACGCTCTCTGGCGGTCAGAAGTTCCGGTTGCTGCTGGCGCGGCGGCTCCAGGAACCCAGCAACGTGCTCCTGCTCGACGAGCCGACCAACGACCTGGACTTTGAGACCCTCGAAGTGCTGGAAGAAGCCCTGCTCGCGTGGCCGGGCTGCGTGCTGACCGTCAGCCACGACCGCGCCTTCTTGGACCGCATCTGCACCGGAATCCTGCACTTGCCGGGCGACGGAACGGTCGCGTTCCACGCCGGAAACTACAGCGATTTCGAGGCCAACCGGGCCGAGCGGCGGAGGGCGGCCCGGCAGCAAGAGCTGGCGAGTTCCCGCGCTGCGCCCAAGCCGACGACGGCAAAGCGTGATGCGGCGCCCAAGCTGACGTTCGCAGAAGAGCGGCGGCTGGCCGGCATCGAGGCGGAGATCGAAGAGGCCGAGGCGGCTGTGGCCACCGCGGAGGCCGTTCTGCAGGATGCTGATGTGTCGGCCGATTTCCAGCGGCTGCAGGCGGCCACCGCCGCGTACGAAGCGGCCGTGCGCGTCAAGGATGAGGCGTACGCCGAGTGGCAGCGCCTGGACGCCAAACACGCGGCGTGGGAAGCGGGCCGGAGATAGACATGGTAAGGGCCAGGAAATGACTTACTCAATCATTTCTCGGGCCCGTTTGCTTGCTCCGTGGGTCGCCAGCTCGCGGACCAAAGGTCCGACTCGCGGCTCCGTCCTGATGTGAGAGTGATCGACTTATTATTTTCCAGTCCCTAACCGAAGTCCGAGATCAAACCTTGGACGGAGCCGCGAGTCGGCGGAGCAGCAGTCGCGAGCTGGGCGATCCACCCAGCGACGAAGCTCCCCCGCAGCATACCGGCATTGCAGGGGCAAGGCTCAGGGCAGACCCAATTCGGATGCGCCCAGCCCTGGACGGTGCATGGTAGCGCGCACTGGGCCAGGGTGGTCGGCAGCGGGCCCAGACTTCCGTCCGCCAGCGCGATCCACTACCATCGCGCCCGAGCCGCCGGTGCGCATGGAGCGCAGCGTGCCATTCCACGGAGCATCCTGTGAAGATACCGAACGTCCTTGCTTGCCTTTCAGCCGTATTTGCCGCAACGCACGTGCTTGCCTGCGCCGACGACCACGGTGCCCACGAGGCCGAAACCCCAGAGCAAGAGGCCTGCGAGCACCTCGGAGGCTCGGCCGCCTCTGCGGTGGTGGCCACCGACGACAAGGCCGCGGCGCTGCCGCCCGACGTCAGCAAGGCGCACACCAAGTTCGCGGTGACCTTGCCGGCCGACGCGAGCGGCACCTACGGCGGGTCCGTGCGCTTCCTGGCACCGGCGAAGAAGCAGTACCTGTTGGTGATCGACACCGCGGTGCCGTTCCAGTTGTTCGACTCGGCGGGCAAGGCCGTCGACGCGGTGGCGGGCGCAACCAAGGCGACCTGCGCGGCGGTCGGGGCCCAAGCGGTGTATTCGCTCGACGTCGCGACCTATCGGCTGCGCATCGGTCCTGCCAGCAAGGCCGCGGTCGGGATGCTCTTTGAGGCCAAGTAGGCGATGGCTGCGGACCGGCCGTGGGTGATGGTCGCCGGGCTGTAGGCATCGCACGCGGCGGACCGGGCCGCGCGCGCCGCCAACCTGCGGCTGCTGAACGAAGCTGCGCTGGCGGTGTGGGCCGAAGGACACGGGCCCATCGTCGGCGTGAACCTGGCGCTGCCCATGGCTAGTACCTTAGGGACTGGAAAACAATAAGTCGATCACTCTCACATCAGGACGGAGCCGCGAGTCGGACCTTTGGTCCGCGAGCTGGCGACCCACGGAGCAAGCAAACGGGCCCAAGAAATGATTGAGTAAATCATTTCCGGGCCCTTAGGCGCGAAGTTCGCGCTGGGATCCGGCGCGGGCGGTCAACGTGGCGCGTTTCCAGGGCACCCATGTGCGGCAATGCCGGTGGCCGCACGCTTGCGAGTCAGGGCTACACGGGCGCCGGGCCGCCGTCCTCGCCGTCAGGATTCGCCCCACCTTTTCGGCGGCCGCGCAACAGCAAGTCCTTGTTGAACTGCCCGATGATCGCTGCGTTGCCGTCAAAGGCGTTGCGAGCCACGGCGTTGCACTCCTCGATGAGGTCGACGATGCGGCCCTTGACGGCGTACACCCTGCGAGTGTCGGCGGTCAGCGCGGTCAGCGCGGCCTCTTGGCTTGCGTCCGCGCCTTGCAGGGCCTTGCGGCAGCGCTCAAGTTCGGCCGCCGCCGGCAGGCCGTTGAAGTACGGCGCGAGCCTGTGCCGAGACTGCATGCACGTGCGGGCATGCGCAACGCAGGTAATGCGTGGCGCTTGACAAGGGACCACCGCCTGCGCAATTGCAGCCACTTCTGTATACCTTGGGCGGCCAGACCCGGACGCCGAACCCACGGCCAAGGTCGCACAACCGGTCCGCGCGCCCGCGACAGGCCCTATTTGCAGCGCATCACCAACTCGTCGACCCGCACCCCGACGTTCGAGGCGAGCATCGGCTTCTTGAGGATGAACACCGGCGTGAACTTGCGCGCCCGCACCGGGTCGCCGATCTCGACAGAATACTGCACGAAGCCAGTGGATGGTGCGCACGACTCCAACACGTCGTGCATCAATTTGCTGGTGGTCGCGAGTTTGGGGTCGGCCGGCGACAGCCCCTCGTTGTGGTGCGACAGCCGAACGCGGAAGATCGGCAGCGGGCACGTGGCGGTGTCGGCGGTGACCTTGGCCTGGACCTCGAAGGTCGCGCCACCCACCGGCATCGGCCAGCGCCACTGCATGGCCGGAACCACCGCGCTCACCGCGCCCAAGGGCAGCTCAGGTCCAAGATCGACCCCCATCGTGCCATTGCCGACCGCGGCACCGTCGGATTGCAGGTCCCACGGCGCCGCTCCTGGCGTGACGCCCGTCCACCAACCGGTCACATCGGTGGGCGACTCGAACTGGGCGAACAGGCACGCATACGCGCAACTGCCGGACACGGTCAGGTTGTCGACCTGGAACACGCCGCTCGACTTCGCTGTCGCCCCGGTCATCGCCGACACCGTGACGTCTACCGTCTGCCCCGCCCACGCGGACAAATCCACCTTGATATTCTTCCACTGCGGCTGCGCGCCGCACAGTTGGACCACTGGCACGCCAGCGACCGCCACGACGAGGTCATCTCCACCACAGGCCACATCGCCCACCAGCAGCGCCCGCACAGAGAACTGCAGCACCGAGCCCGCGACCGGCCGCACCTGCGGAATTCGCCAAGTCGCCGTGGCCGGCACGAGTCCAGGCGGGGCGCCGCCGTATTTGACGGTCATCGCGCCGGTGCCGAGTTGGCCGCCGGTGGCCGTCGGTGCCCACGTGGCGTACGCTGGCGCCGTGCTGGTCAGCTTGAAGCCGTGCGGAATCGGCGACGATGGCACCTCGCGCGCATCGCCGGTCGGATCGACGTGGGCGGCAAGGCATGCCGTGTCGCAGGCTCCGGCGATGCGCACCTTGTCCAGTTCGATGGCGCCCTGACCCTGGTTGCTCGCTGCCGCGATGGCGCGGAATTCCACGTCGAAGCCGCCGCCGGCCACTGGGCTGAGGTCGATCTTGACGTGCTGCCAGGGCCCAAAAGTACCGCCGGGCGACGAGACGCACGCCCGCCACAGCAGCTGTCCGTTGACCACGACCTCCAAGTCGTCGATGCCGCACTTGTCGTAGCCGAACGAGGCGCGGTACTTGAATTCGAGCGTCGCCGGGGTTCCGGTGTCCGCATAGAGCCGGCGCGCCTGCAGGTAGGCGCCCATCGACCCGTCCTCACCACCCACCTTGCCGCCCGTCCACGCGATGTTCGCGGTGCCGTTGCCGCTGGCGTTCTTGTCCACTTTCCAGTTCAACTGGCTGGGCGTGTCGGACCACATCGCCCACTGCGGTTTCCACGAGTCCGTCTCAAAGGTCTGGTCCACGCACACCTTGCAGTATGGAATGGGCGTCGAAGTGCAGCCGGCGGCGCCACATGCGTCGAAGGTGCACGGATTGTCGTCATCGCAGGTCGCGGCGGGCCCGGACCGGCACGCCCCCATGTCGCACACGTCGTCCACGGTACATGACAGGCCGTCGTCGCACGGCACCTGGGCGACCGGCGCGCACCAGCCGGCGGCTGGGTTGTCGGCCGGCGCCTTGCACACGTACCCGGGCGCGCACACCGAGGGCGCGTCGAAAGGCGAGCAGGCCACAGCCACGGCGAGGGGCGCGGCGCTGGCCAGGGCCGTGGCCTCGCACTGGTAGCCGCCGCCGGCCGTCCCTTTGCACGCACTGACCAGGCATGGCCCGAGCGACGGACACTGCACCGGCTTGAAGCTGCACCCCGATCCCGCGCAGGTGTCGATGGTGCACGGGTCGCCGTCGTCGCACTTGGCGCAGTCGCAGCCCAGCGCTTGCTGGCAGCCGACGGCGCTGTCGCAGGTCGGGGCGCTGCAACCGCCCAACGCGGGACACTGCAGATTCTGGCCGGCCTTGCACGCGCCGTCTTCGCAGGTCGAGGACACCGAACAGGCGTCGCCGTCGTCGCACCACACCCCGTCGGTTTTCGGCAGGGCCAAGCACTGTCCCGTGGATGGGTCGCAACTCGCAACCTTGCAACTTGCCGCTGGCAGCGCCGCACACACCACTGCTGACGCCGGCTTGGGCTGGCAGCGCAGCGATCCATCCGCCGAAGGTAGACACGCCTGGACCCCGTTGCACAGGTTGCCATCGTCCATCTGGGCGCAGTCGGCGTCGGCCTGACAGCCGCACACGTTCTTGATGTTGGTGCACTTGCCCGACTTGCACTTGTCGGTCGGCATCGGCGTGCACGGGTCGCCGTCGTCGCAGTGGTCGTTGTCGTCGGCCGGCATGTGCATGCAGCCGGTCAGGCCCTCGCACCAGTCGACGGTGCACGACTCGCCGTCGTCGCAGAGCACCGGCATACCCATGCACGAAATCTTGAGCACGCACGCCCCGTTGGCCAAGCACCAGGAATCGCTGCCGCACGCGCTGCCTGTCTTGGCGATCACGTGCGTGCAGCCGGTTTTCGGGTTGCAGGCGTCGACGCTGCATGGCAGCCCGTCGTCGCAGGCCAGGGCCTTGCCGGACGCACAACTGCCAGCTTTGGTGCAGCTATCGCCCACGGTGCACGCATTGCCGTCTTCGCACGGACCGGTCGATGCCACGAATGCGCAATTGCCGGTCGCCGGCTGGCAGGCGTCCACAGTGCAGGGCTTGCCGTCGCTGCAGGTCTTCCATACGCCGATGCACGCCCCCGCCACCACGCGGTCGTCGGTCGTGCAGGCGTTGCCGTCGTCACAGGTCACCTTGCCGGCGCTCGGCACCACCACCAGCTTGGGCGGCGGTGGCACATTGGCGCCGGTCGTGTCCACGGGTGGCTTTGCGTCCGGTCCTGCGTCGGGCCCTGAGTCTGGCCCTGATTCTGGTCCGGCATCGGCTCCACTGCTCGCGTCCGTTTCGGCCAGTTGCACATCCGCGACGGCAGGGCCGAGGTCAGTCATCGCCGTGTCCGGTTCGGCGAGGGCATCGAGAGGCATCGTGTCGTCCGCCGAATCCACGTCATCGGGTGGTACCGCGCCCTCGACCGCGTCCGCGCCGTCCAGGACCTCGGCTGCCGCAGCGTCGGCGCCGACGGCCTCCACGACGCCGGGCGAGCCCGGCTGGTCGACAGCAGCGGCGGTGTCCTGGTCGGGCGCGTTTTCGAGGTCAGGGCCTGCATCTGGCGGTGGCGGCAGTTCAGAACTTGCGTCTGGCGCTGACGTTCCGCCGTTGCCCCCTGACGCGCGCCGGTGTCGGGCAGGACATCGGTGGCTGCCGACCCGCTGTCGGGCGCCGCGGCGTGCACCTCGACGGCCGATCGAGTGGCGCGCGGTGCGTCTCCCGCTGCCTCCGCCTGGGGTTCGACCGCTTCGGCAACCCGTGCTGCTGTGGAGGGCGGGGAAGTGACTTCGCAGCCAACCGACCCGCACATCAGGCTCAGCGCGAGCACGCGTACGGCCAGGTGCAGATCAACATGGCGCATTCCACAGGTCGCGACCGCGGACACGGCCGCGGCACGCCTAAGAGCATCGCGCACGCCGTGCGAAGGTGTGTGTGTGTGGGTGATTCATGATTGCTCGAATTCACACACATTTGCCGGCGCGGTGGTTGGACATGGGTTGCAATCTTGCAGTGGTCGCCTGCTGGAAAAGACACGCTCGCACAATGTGCGCCAGCGGTTGCGACAGCGGCGCAAGTGATTGCAACGACAAATCAACACCCTTCAGCAAGATCGGCCACCCACATACTCGACCGCATTTCTACATGCCCGCGCGCAGAAACCGCTCGCTGCCACCGCTCGCTCGCGCCCGAGCGGCGGGCTGCGCGCAAGCACGCGAAAACAGCAAAGCTGTCGCGCCTTGCCGTGGCGCAGCGGGTCGCGGATGGGCCCCGTCAGGTCCTGCGATGGGTCCAATGCGGGGCCGGCCGGTGATCCCAATCGGGCGCCTTGCGCCCGCGGCGGACAGCGGCCACAATCGCCGAGCCGCAGGGGCGCCGCGTTCTTTAGGGCCAGGAAATGATTTACTCAATCATTTCTACGGCCCGTTTGCTTGCTCCGTGGGTCGCCAGCTCGCGGACCAAAGGTCCGACTCGCGGCTCCGTCCTGATGTGAGAGTGATCGACTTATTGTTTTCCAGTCCCTTACCCCGTGAAACCATGAAGAAACCAGACGCGTCGACCGTGACGTGGTACGAGGCCAACGTGCCGGTCGATCCGCGCGCCGTGCGCGGACAGATGTTTGGGCACCCTTGCGCGTTCGTCAACGGCAACCTGTTCTTCGGCACGTTCGAGCAAACGCTGATTGCCCGCGTGGGCACGGATCGCGCCGCCGCGCTGGCCCAAGGCGGCGTCGTGCGGGTGTTCGAGCCGATGGCTGGCCGTCCGTGGAAGGACTACGTCCAGATTGCGGCCGGTCAGGTCGGCGACGCGGAACTCCGGCACCTGGTCAAGGGCGCGCTGGACCACACTGCCCGCCTCGCGCCCAAGGTCGAGAAGAAGGCGAAGGCCAAGAAGGCGTGACCTATTCCGGTTGGGCGCCGTCGGGCACCATGACCACGGCTTCTGCGACGCGCGCGGCCACGTCGATGCGCATCCGGGCGCCCGCCGGCACGGAACTGGTCACCCAGGTGTTGCCGCCGACGATCGCGCCCTTGCCGATGACAACATCGCCGCCCAGGATCGTGGCGTTGGCGTAGATCGTGACCTCGTCCTCCAGGGTCGGGTGCCGCTTGCGCGTGCGCATCGCGTCGCCCTTCGGAATCGACCGGGCCCCGAGCGTCACGCCCTGATACAGCCTGCAGCGTGCGCCGAGCACCGCCGTTTCGCCGACGACGACGCCCGTGCCGTGGTCGATGAACAGGGCCGGCCCGATCCTGGCGCCCGGGTGCAGGTCGATGCCCGTTCGGTGGTGGGCGTGTTCCGTCATCATCCGCGCCACCAGCGGCGCCCCGGCCAGCCACAGCACGTGCGCCAGGCGATGGGTGGCGATGGCGTAGAAGCCCGGATAGCACAAGATGATCTCGGCCCTCGACCGCGCCGCGGGGTCGCCGTCCAGGGCCGCCTGCACGTCGGCCTCCAGGGCCTCGCGCAGGCCGGGCAACGCTTCAAGGACCGACAGCGCGGTCTCGTGCGCCGATGCAGCCACCAGCGCGGGATCGCCGCACCGGTCCGGGTACAGTTCACCGCGCTGGCCGATGTCGCGACCAGGCACCGCCGTCCATTCGGCGACGAGCAGGCGCACCACGCGTTCGTAGAGTTCGTGACAGCACCCCGCGAGGCCCTCTGCGCACGGCCGTGCGCCGGAGTAGATCTCTGCGAAAAGCACGCGGCGGGCCAGATCGAGCGCTTGCGCGACCTGGTCGGGATCGGGCAGCGCTGGCGCCCCGTTTTCGAGGCGAGCCTGGGCGTGCAAGTCGGCGGCGACGCCAAACGCGACCTGCAACGCCGCCGTCTGTGCATCGCGGTGCCATTGGGTCGTCGGTTCGCTCATGCGTGCCTCCGCGTGCGGTCAGGTGGAAAGGTAGCGCTCGCCAGAATCGCACAGGAAGGTCACGACCCGCGCGCCCGGCGCCAAGCCGTCGCACGCCTGCCGCGCTGCCCAGACGTTGGCGCCGGAGCTCGGACCGACCAGAATCCCGTGGCCGTGCGCGAGCGTGGCTGCCACTTGCAATGCGTCGTCGTCGTGGACCGCCATCACCTCGTCGATGACGGTGCGGTCGACGATGTCGGGCACGAAGCCGGCGCCAATGCCTTGGATGGCATGGGGCTGGAAGGGCCGACCGGCGAACGCGCGCGCCTTGCTCGGCTCCACCGCGATCACGCGCAGGCGCGGAAAATGCTGGCGCAGGATCCGCGCCGTGCCCGTCAGCGTACCGCCGGTGCCGATGCCGCCGACCAATACGTCGAGCCGGTCGCCGACGTCGGCCAGGATCTCGCGGGCCGTGGTCTTCTCGTGCGCCGCCGGGTTGTCGGGGTTCTCGAACTGCCGCGTCATCAGCGCCGCCTCGCCGAGCAGGTGCTTGAGTTCGCGCGCACGGGCCACCGCTCCGGCCATGCCGGCCTCCTTGGGCGTCAACTCGACGCGAGCGCCGAACGCCTTGAGCACTTTTCTGCGTTCCAGGCTCATGTCCTCCGGCATGCAGACCACGCATGAATAGCCGCGCTCGGCAGCGAGCATCGCGAGCGAAATTCCGGTGTTGCCGCTCGTTGCCTCCAGAATCACCGCGCCCGGACGCAGCAAGCCGCGCGCTTCGGCGGCGTCCAGGATCTCGCGCACAGGCCGGTCCTTGATCGACCCTCCGGGGTTCAGGTAGTCGGCCTTTGCCAACAGCTCTACGCCCACGGGTGCCAGGCGCGCCAAGCGCACCAGGGGGGTGTTGCCGATGCACTGCGAGATGCGATCCACGATGGCCATGTGCGCCCTTGGGAGCCGGTTGGCTCCGCGGAGGCGGCAGTCTAGCCCGAAACGGCGGCGCAGGGCAGGGTGCACCGCGCTAGGAGCCTGTCGGACTATCGTCCGACTGGCTCCGTGCTGGTTGCGATCGGGGCAGCGACCAAGAACTGCCTGAAGTAAATTCAGGCAGTTTCGGTCGCTGGCAGGCCGCAGCCGCGGCCTGCCTTGGAGCCTGTCGGCCAGAATCTGCCGATTCTGGCGTTTCGCCGACAGGCTCCTAGTCCGCCGCGCAGCCCCCGCGTGTCTGAATTCCGCTGGATCCGCATTATTTCAACTAGTTGAACGATCCCCCCCATTGTTCAACCCATGGATATCTCGAGGTTCGCCTGGCGGCCGCGGAGGCGCCGATCCGGCGGGGTCGCCCACGGTCTGGAGCGCGGTGCGCGTCGTCGCGGAAAAACGCCGTATCATCCGTGGGTTGAACAATCCCCCCTTTGTTCAAGTCCTTGAATTCACATTGCTGGCGCGGCCGAACGGCGGAGCCGGAACCGCATGACAGCGCTTCCCAAGGGGCCGGCTCTCCCCACGTGCCCTCGGGCCGCAGATCCGCTACCTTGCGGCGCATGGAACCTGCCATTAGCCTACGCGTGGCACGGCTCGCCCGCGTGGTCGGGTCTGGTGCCGGTACGAGGTTCACGATGCCCGCCCCGCAGTCGGCTACCATGAAGAACTTGGCCAAGTTGGCCTTCAAGTCGCACGCCATCAAGCTGCCCGTGGACTGGAAGCAGCCGCAAGGGGATCCGGACGCCAAGCAGTACAGCGACGCCTTCAAGCCGAGCGAACGCATGGCGGTACCCGACCCGAGCAAGCTTTTCGTTCCGGCGTCGGTCAACAAGTACCACGTCGATACGGTCAAGCAGATCTCCGAGAAGTTCGAGAAGTACATCGATGGCATCTGCGACGCGATCTGCCAAGCGTGGAGCACCTACCATTCGACCGCCTGCTTGACCACGGTGATGATCGCTGGGCCGACGGCGAGCGGCGGCATGCTGGTCGGCGCGCCACTGACGCCGCTCATCCTGGCCTCGGGGCCCAAGGCCAGCGCCAACGAGGCCAAGTACACGCGCGTCATTGCCACCGTGGTGGGCACGGGCATGACGTCGTGGCAGAGTACGGTCAAGGTCGCCGGTATGCCCTGGTATCCCGCGTTCGCGGCGTTTCCAGGACCCATGGCGCCGCCGACGCCCAATGTGCCGTGCCCGCTTGTCGCGCTGGTCCAGGTCAATGCTTCGATGCAGGATGCGGCGCTCAAGGGCCAGATGGTCGGCCAGTTGGGCGATCCGAAAGCCCAACATCACCAGGAGCTTTTCGACTCGGTCGCCAAGGCGGTCGCGCAGTGTTTCACCGTCTGGACGGCCAGCACCCAGGTGACCAACGTCCTCGGCTTCGGCCCAATCCCGACCTTTGCGCCGCCGTTCGTTCCGGTGGGGCCTGTGGTCGGTGGCATGGGCAATCAGACCCCCGGCGGCATGACCTGAATCGCACCGCACCGGGCCGACTTGCAGGCCGCCAAGCGCTATACATGATCGCCGAAGTCCAGCACCAAGGGACTGGAAAACAATAAGTCGATCACTCTCACATCAGGACGGAGCCGCGAGTCGGACCCTTGGTCCGCGAGCTGGCGACCCACTGAGCAAGCAAACGGGCCCAAGAAATGATTGAGTAAATCATTTCCGGGCCCCAA
>Ga0194120_10007470_pt1 | contig 14932 bp, 14 predicted proteins | sample TA2MahCa65mmetaG_FD_148642 | JGI IMG/M metagenome (GOLD analysis project Ga0194120, IMG submission 148642) | Freshwater microbial communities from Lake Tanganyika, Tanzania - TA2015019 Mahale Deep Cast 65m | ecosystem: Environmental > Aquatic > Freshwater > Lake | place: Tanzania: Lake... | reverse complement strand
GTCTGCAGAAGCTGGACAAAGGAACCGGCACGATTCAAGCTCGAGCCAGCCCATCAATTCCCGGGACTGAACACCTAGGCCTTCGTCGGCCTCGCCGCTCATCAGGATGTAGGGCAGGAAACGATTGGGCGAGGACGCGTCCTGACGCAGCCAGCGCAGAAGATCCGTGCCGTTGATGATCGGCATGAAGGCGTCGGCGATGACGATGTCGATCTGACTGTTGGCGACCGTCGAAAAGCGCGCCTTGGTCGCGGCGAGGATGCTCGTCGCTTCGCGTCCGTTCTTGGCCGTCCGAATATTCCTGAACCCCGCCGAATGCAGGATTTGGCGGAGCAAGGACAGCATGTAATCCTCGTCCTCGACGACGAGGAGGCAAACGCGCTCGAACAGGGCCAAACGGCGTCCCCTGGGATGTTACCGAGTCGAGCCTATCAGATGATTTTCGTTCCGTCCGCATCGGAACGAATGGGCAATGCATTTTCTCCGTGAAGTCATGCGGATCTTTCACGTCCGATTGCCTTGGAACGGGACCGAGATAAAGACCGCGAATCGGGACCGGTCGCGAATCGAGCACTGGCATGTCGCGAGAACATGCCTGATTTGGTGCCGGATAGAGATTGAGCCGTTGAGCGGCCGATATCGCGTCTTGCTGTCGGGGTCTCGCCCGGGATAGATTTCGACTCGGTCCTGGGCAACCAGTTCAAGAAACATCAATCGATCCGACCGCAATGCGAAAGAGCAAGGACGAGCTATCGACCGGGTCGGCGCAGCCGCGCGCGCGGCTCACGAATCCTAATTGTCGAAGACGATCCGTCGACTCGGGCCTATATTGCTGAAGGTCTTGGCGCGGACGGCCAATTCGACGTTACGGAAACCGGTAGCGTCGAGGAGGCCGAGGCGGCACTGGCGGCGCATCCCGATCACTGCATTCTGGTCCTCGACCTCGGACTACCGCGCATCAGCGGGATTACGCTCTTGCGCAAATTGCAGTCTCGGCCCGACCTCGTCGATCGGCTGGGGATTGTCGTCGTGACGGCCAATAACGACCGCGAAGATCGGCTGAACTGCCTCGAACTCGGCGCCGATCATTTCGTCAACAAGCCCGTTCAGCTTCAAGAATTGAAGATCCATGTCCAGAATTTGCTCAAGCGCCTTAGACGCAGGGGTGGCGCCGCCCTTGGGGGCGGTCTTGGCTTCAACGGCATGGTCCTGTGGCCTGATATCCGCCTGGTCGTAGCGAGCGATGGCAGGAAGATCGAACTCACGCGGGCGGAATACGAGCTCCTCCACTTCCTTCTCGAAAACTCGGCGCGCGCGCATACGCGCGATCAGTTGCTCGACGCGATCTCCGGACCCGATGGCGGCCCGGCGGATCGGGCGATCGACAATCTGGTTCGCAGGCTAAGGGCCAAGTTGGGCGACGATGCCCGTAGCCCATCGACGATCAAGACCCTGCACGGTCACGGCTACTCTATGGCCTGTCCGGTGACGCCGATCGACCCATCCAAGCATCCACTGCCGCAAGGACCGAAGGGGTCTCCGACCTGAGTTACGCGAGGATCGGCTTGGCGTCGTCGAGCCGATCGGTCCGGGCCAAGGTTTCGATTTCGATTGCGCCACGGGACACCGAAGCCAGTCCGATATTCGACGCGGCCCCCTTGAGCGCATGAGCGACGCTCAGGGCATCGTCCTTCTTGGCATCGCCGATGGCGCGTTCGAGGCGCGCCAGCGATTGCTCGACAAAAGAGCGACCCGTCGTCATGACCCGGTCGAGCCCGCCACGATCGAGATCGCGCTTGAGTTCCGACAAGCGCTCCCAATCGATCGCCGCGGCTGCGCGCGTCTTGTCGCCGCCGCTGGCGCGGCCTCGAGCGACGCCGAGGTAGCGGCTGAGTTCGACCAAGTCGATCGGCTTGGGTAGCAGGCCTTCGAAGCCTTTGGGCGCCTGCCCGGGCGACAGGTCGACGAAGGTCTCCGCGGTCACCGCGACAATCAGCGGCACGGGTCCGCGGGCGCGGACGCCCGGGTCCGATCGGAGAGCAACCGCCAGTTCTTCGCCCGACATGCCCGGCATGCGGAGGTCCACCAGGGCGATATCGAAGGCCTGAGCACGCGCGACGCGCAATGCCGATTCGCCGTCGCGCGCCGAAACGACGATATGACCGAGCCGACGGAGCGATACCTCGATGATCTCCAGATTGACCGGAGAATCGTCGACCGACAGGACAGTAAGGGCGCGTGCCGACAAATCGTCGACCGGCACAGCCGTAACGCCTGGACGAGCCGTCAAGGGTTTGGCGACGAAACCAAGTTCGACGACGAAACGATTGCCGCCGCCCGGCTCGCCGGTGACCGCGATCGTTCCGCCGAGCCGATCGATCAGAACCTTTGCAATATAGAGACCAAGACCGGCCGCTCTTGCGTTTCGCACGCTGCCGTCGAGATGGACATCCGGGTTGAACAGGCCGGCAATCTCCTCGGTCGACAGCGTCGGGCTCGAATCGACGACGACGAAACGAATGCGGTTCGGCGGGTCCTCATCACCCAAGGGAACGACATCGATGCTGACGTGGCCCCGGAGCGTGAACTGGATCGCATTCGAGACCAGATTGCCCAGGATCTGCACGACACGAAATTCGTCGCCCTGAACCGCCTCGGGAATCATCGGCGAGACCTTGACGTCGAAGCGGAGCCCCTTGGCTTCGGTGCGGGCCCGAAGCGGCGCGGTAACATTGGCGATCGTGCGACCGAGGTCGAATCCGGTCGTCTCGACCTTGAGTTCCGCTTGGCGCGCCCTCAGCATGTCGAGCGCATCGTCAAGGAGGCGCATGAGGTTTCTGCTGGTCTCGGCGACGGTCCGGGCCTGACGCCGCCAAGTCGAATCGTCATCCGCGCCCAGCATGATCTGACTGGTGCCGACGATGCCGTTGAGATAGTTGCGCAGGTCGTGGCTGAGCATGGCGACGAACATTGCTTGGGCGCGCGAAGAGGCTCGCAGGCGCTTGAGCGCGGCCTCCAGAGCAAGGCGAGCGCCGAAATGGCGCCTTTCGGTGATCCGAACGCGGTAGCTCGTCGCCATGCCGAAGACGTTGACGATAACGGCAAAAGCAAGAACAAGGAGGGTTTCGCCGTCCGTCACGCCGGAACGCAACGCGGCCTCTCCAAAGAGCGTCAGGCCGCAAAGGATGCCGAGGCCGCAAACCCGACGAAAATCCCCCGGAAAAAGCAGGTAGATGCCGAGGGTCAGAATGACCATGATCGGCAAAGTCGTGGGCAGCGACGCTGGGCGGAAATGTTGTAGCGTCGGCACGGCAACAATCACCAAGATCACGTAAAGCGTGGCGACCTGCTCGGCGCTGCTCGTTTCGCGCGGCTTGAGTGCATAGACGTAGACGCCGACCGAAACGACCACCAGGGCGGTTCGCATGATCAGCAAGGTGACGAAATCGGGGGTCGTCCCCAGAACGCGGTAATTGACGATACCGAACACCGCCGCGGCGATGGCGATGACCAGCGCACCGATGCGCAGCAGGGCCAAGCCATCGCCGGATCGATCGAGCTGGAAGTGCTGTTCGAGCCGCGGATTGGAAAACGAGGCGTCCCGCAGGTCGATGACTTGGTTGTCGGTTTCCTTCGGCATCATCGCGGGTCCTCGCACTTCATCTGCCGTAGCCCACTATCCGATTTGCGGCGTGCGCTGGCTAGCGGCATTGTTCCGCGCGCGCTTGCGTAAGTAAGACTGGACGGCGCGATCGAGTATGGCCTTGATTTCTTGCGCAAGCGGGTCGTTCTCCCGCTTGGCATCTTGTCTTACCACGATCTTGATCACGCCCACATGAGCGCGCAGCACTTCGATGGTGTCGGGATCGGTCTGCAGCAATCCATCGGTGAAGACGTGCAGCGACTTGGCGAAGGTCGAGATCAGCGGGTAGCCGAAAGTGCCGCCTTGATCGCGAAGCTCGCGCGCGAGCGCGCTCATATCGGTGACGGCCAAGGGGGCTTCGCTGCCGCCGGCGGCAATGCGGTTGAAGTATTCCTCGAGCTTCGCCGCGGCGTCGGCGACGAATTGGCGCGTCTCTTCTTCGGCGGTGGCGAGCGCGGCCTGGGCGAAGGCGAGTTCGCGGGCGAAATCGATCGGATTGAGCAGTTCGCTCGGATCGCGCACGTCGAGTCGGCCTTTAAGCACATTGGGAAAATCGAATATCCAGGTGTAACCCTCGAGCACGGCCAGATTGCTCTGGGTCGAATTGAAGCGCCGAATGCGCTCGCGCGGCATGGTTCGGCGTTCGGTCGCTTCGACCGGCAGGGGCTTGCGCAGCCTTCGCCGATCGGGTCCGAAATAAGTCCGATTGAGGATATAGGGACGCGGGCGTTCGATCACCTGCATGACTTTTTGCATCAGGGTGACGACCGAAAAAGGTTTGGCCAAGATTTTGTTCACGCCGACGTCGCGGCAACCGAAGACCAGGTCTTCGTCGGCCTCGCCGCTCATCATGATGTAGGGCATGAAGCGGTTCGGTGAATTGCCGTCCTGGCGGACCCAGCGCAGGAGATCGATGCCGTTGATGATCGGCATAAAGGTGTCGGCGATGACGATGTCGACTCCCTGCTGCGTGGTGTTGGACAAGCGCCCGCCACGCAGCGCGCCCAACATGTTGATGGCATCGCGGCCATCGCGCGCGGTCCGAATATGCCGAAAGCCGGCTGCGAAGAGCACCTGGCGCAGCAGGGACAGCATGTAGTCGCCGTCCTCGACGACCAAAATAGAAATTCTTTCGAACAGTGCCATAGTGGATTGGACCGACCAGCGGAAACCTTGCGCTTACTACGGGGCCGCTCCAGTCGCAATGCCGAGAACGTCTCGGAACGCGCGTTTCACGAATTTTTCTCTTGCTTCCTGGGGCCGCGCAACAACACGTAATAGGCGCCGTCACCGCCATGACCGCGAGCGGCGGACCCGACCGCGAAGACCCTTGCCGCGAATTCCGGTTCGGCCAGCCAACGCGGCAGCATCGTCCGAAGGACGCCCCCTTCGGTTTTCGAGGAGCCTCGGCCGGTCACGACCAGGAGACGACGCAGCCGGGTGTCGAGGATGGCCCGTTTCAGAAGAGCGTGAGCCTCCGCCTGGGTCAGGCCGTGAAGATCGATCTTGCGATCGATGGCGAGTTTGCCGCGGCCGAGAGCCCGAGCCGTCTTGCGGTCGGGTTTGATCAAGGGCAGTTGGGCGACTTTGACCCTAGGGGAGGCGGGAGACGATGGTTGTGGTTTGGCCGAGACCCTTCTCTGGCCCTTTTCGGCTGGCGGTTTCTTGGGAGTCTGTCGGCTTACGCCGGGCAGGGGCGTTAGATCATCGACATAGGCTTCCCAGAGCGCCCGATCGTCCTCGGACAAACGGCGCTTAACCGCCGCCATCTTCGACGATCACGATGTGCAGGCGCCTCGGGCCATGGGCGCCTTGGTAGATGGTCGCGTCGATGTCGCCGGTACGCGAAGCCCCCGAAATCAGATTGACGGTGCGCGGCATGACCGCTTCGCCGCCCTCGGATTTTCGCAAGCTTTGCCACGCGGCCTCGAGCGTGCCGACGATCTGACTCTGCTTCAGAACGACGACATGATTATCGGGCATGAAATTGAGCGTCGCCGGATGGGCGTCATCCGAGAGCATCATCAGGGTCCCGGTCTCGGCGATGGCCGCGAAGGCCGGCGTCAACGAATTGAGATCATCGGGGTCCGCTTTGCCGCGCGCGACAGACAAGATCGACGCTGCCCAGGGATAGGCGTCGAGCGCCACATCGGGCGACATTTTCAGCCGCGCCGGAAGATTGTGCTTGGCGAGCCAAGCCGCGACCTTGCCCGGCACGTCGGCCGGATCGAAGACGCGGTCGATGCTGATGCCGAGGCGTTCCGAGCGTTGGATGAACAGGGCAAGATGCGTCGCCGTATCCGCGGCGCGCTTGGGAACGAGATTGGGCTCGTGTCGCGCGATCCGTGCCTCGATGTCGCGAAGCGCGTCGGGCGTCGGCCTGCGACCGAGCGAGCGGCGGATTTCGCCGAGTATGGCGTCGCGCGCGCTCATCCGCGGCGTCGCTCCTGCCACAGGGCATGAAATGTCTTGCCTTCGGGCGCGGGCATGTCGCGCGCATCGGTCCAGCCCGATGCGAGCGGCAGCGAAGCGAAGCGCCCGGCGTCTCTGCCGAAGGCCGCGAGCACGGCGATGGCCATGCGCGAGGCGAGCCGATAGAGCCATGGCCTTTTGGCGAAAAACGCCCACAGACCGAGGCCAAACCGTTCGGTCAACGGCGGCAAGGACGCGTCATGGGCCTTCTCGCGCCATTGCCTCAGAAGCTTGGGCAGCGGAATGCGCATCGGGCAGACGCTTTCGCATTTGCCGCAAAGCGTCGAGGCATTCGGCAGATGACGCGTCGCCGCGAGGCCTTGCAAGGCCGGCGTCAGCGCCGAGCCGATCGGACCAGGATAAACCCAGCCATAGGCATGACCGCCGATGGCATTGTAGACGGGGCAATGGTTCATGCAGGCGCCGCAACGGATGCAGCGGAGCATTTCGCCGAATTCCGAGCCCAGCACCGAACTGCGTCCGCCGTCGAGCAGGACGACGTGAAATTCCTCGGGTCCGTCGAGATCGCCAGGGCGCTTCGGTCCGGTGGAAAATGTCGTGTAAACCGACATTTCCTGACCCGTCGCGGAACGGGCCAAGATGCGGAGGATGGTCGAGGCATCCTCGAGCGTCGGCACGACCTTCTCCAAGCTCGCCATGACGATGTGGACGCGCGGCAACATCTGGGTGAGATCGCCATTGCCTTCATTGGTGACGATGACGGTCGATCCGGTCTCGGCAATCAGGAAGTTCGCGCCGGTCACGCCGACATCGGCGGCGAGGAATTTAGGGCGCAGGATTTCGCGCGCCTCATGGACCATCTCGGCACCGTCCGATAGGCGCCTGGTCTTGCCATATTGCTTGTGATGATGGGCGAACAGGTCCGCGACTTGTTCCTTGGTCTTGTGGATCGCCGGCGCGATGATATGGGACGGCGGCTCGTCCGCGATCTGGACGATGTACTCGCCAAGATCGGTCTCGACCGGCACGACGCCATGGGCTTCGAGGAACTGATTGAGGGCGATCTCCTCGCCAATCATTGTCTTACCCTTGGTGACCGTCTTCGCGCCCACCCGGCGACAGATATCGAGCACGATCGTCAGCGCCTCTTCCGCCGTTCGGCACCAATGCACCTGACCGCCGCGCTCGACGCATTTCGTCTCGAAGCGTTCGAGATAGGTATCCAGATTGGCTAGGACATGGTCCTTGATCTCGCGGCCCCGATCGCGCAGCGCGTCGAACTCGGGAAGTTCGGCGATGGCGGCAAGTCGCGCGAGCGGAAAGCCATTGGCGAGCTTGTCCATCGCCTGTCGAAGATTGGCGTCCGCCAGCGCCGTGGTCGCGTTTTCCTTGAAGGTCGGGCTGGTGAGGCGCATCTAGCGCTCCTCGTCCTTCGGTGCGGGCTCGCCGATCGCCGGTCCGTCGGTCATGCCGGCCAGGACTTCGGCAATATGGCGGACACGGACGGGCGTGCCGTCGCGCGAGAGCTTTCCCGCCATGTTCAGGAGACAACCGAGATCGCCGGCGAGCAAGGTGTCCGCGCGCGTCGCACGAATGTCGTCGGCCTTCTTGCGGACGATTTCGCCGGAAATCTCGCCATATTTCACGCAAAAGGTTCCGCCAAAGCCGCAGCAGGTCTCGGCGCCCTTGAGCTCGACGAGTTCGAGGCCGGAAACATTGCCGAGCAGCTTGCGTGGCTGGGCCTTGATGCCCAGTTCGCGCAGTCCCGAGCAGGAGTCGTGATAAGTGACTTTGCCGGTGTAGCTCGCGGCGACCTTCTCGGTGCCGAGTACATCGACCAGAAACGAGACGAGTTCGTGGGTCTTCTCGGACAAGCGCCGAGCGCGCGCCGCCCAATCGGGCTCATCGGCCAGAAGTTCCGGATAATGCGCCCGGATCATGCCGCCGCAGGAACCCGATGGCGCGACGATCCGATCATAGCCTTCGAAGGTCTCGATGATCTGCTTGGCGATGGCCTTGGCGTTGGATTTGTCGCCCGAATTGAAGGCCGGCTGGCCGCAGCAGGTCTGCGCGCTCGGGACCTCGACGATACAGCCCGCATCCTCGAGCAATTTGATCGCGGCGAAACCCACGCTCGGCCGGAAGAGATCGACCAGGCAGGTGACAAAAAAACCGACGCGCACGCGCTTGTTGTTGGCCTCGACCATGCCCCGGATATCGCATGGCGCAATGGGCCGAGGCAAGGTGGCTTACTGGGTCAGCGCGAGCCTTTGACCCAAGGCGCGGGGCAAGAGCAGATAGGTAACGCCCTGATGCTTCATGCGCCCTGCGATCTCCTCGGCTTCGCGACCATGACCCCAAAAGACGTCGCCTCGAACGGGCCCGCGGATCGCGCCGCCTGTATCCTGGGCGATCATCAGGCGCCTGAAGGGCCGGTCGGGGTCGCTTGGCCTTGCGCTTGGCGTGGTCGCCGAAAGCCAGATCGGCACGCCGAGCGCGTGGTGTCCGCGGTCGACCGCGAGCGAGCGGCCGGGCGTCAGCGCGACGCCCTGTGCGCCGAGCGGACCATCGCCCGTCAGTTCGCGAAAGAACACGAAGGACGGATTCTCGTTCATGATCGCGGCGGCTTGTGCCGGATTGGCGCGAAGCCAGGTCCGGATCGACTGCATGGAAATATCGGCCGGGTCCAAGAGACCCTTGTCGCGGAGCACGCGCCCGATGGCGATATAGCCATGGCCGTTCTGGGCGGCGTAGCCGACGCGCATGACTTGGCCATCGTCGAGCGTCACCCGGCCCGAACCTTGGATCTGCAGGAAAAAAGCGTCGACCGGATCATCGACAAAGACGAGTTCCAACCCCTTGCCTTTGAGCGCGCCGGCCTCGATCCTTTCGCGGTTCTCATAAGGCCTGAGCGCGCCGCCATCGACTTTCCCGGCGATGGTCTGGCCACGCAGCGACTCTCGGAACTGGCCGAGATCGACCATGACTAGATCATTCGGGCGTCGATAGAGCGGGTGAGTGAAACGCGAACTGGCGCGCCGGCTGCCGCGAAGCTCGTATTCGTAATAGCCGGTGAAAAGGCCATCGGCCTTGCCGTCATTGTGGGCGCGAAAAGGCAGAAACTCGGCTTCGAAAAACCGTCTTGCGGATTGCGGATCATTGCGCGGCACGCGCTGGGCAATGTCGCAGACGGATCGCCAGTCGCCTGCCGTTCCGGCGAGCCCATTGCCGCCTAGGCTTTGCCTTTCGGCCATTGATCGGAGGCGCACGCAAGAACGGAGGAACGCCCCGAGGGCTTCGTCCTGACGGTCGTCGTTCCAGCCATCGAGGTCCTGGAACCTTGCGCGTTCGAGCGCCAGACGCTCGGGAGGCGGCGCGGTCGGCGCCGGGCTGGGAGGGGTCGGTATGCGGGGCGCGCAGGCGCCGAGCAGGGCGAGGGCGACCAGCGCCAACGCCGCCAATGGCCGCGCCATCAAGCGTCGCCGCTTCGGGTCTTGATCAGGTTCCAGTTGGGATCGCTCGAACGCAGGTTGCGCGCGAATGTCCAGATGTCGACGATTTTGCGCACGGTGCGCGGATCGCCGTCGACGATATTGCCCTTGGCGTCGCGCGTGACGCTGATCATCTCGCTTTGGAACTTGACCGTGACTTCGGCCGTCCGGCCTTCGACCTTGATCTCGGTCACATCGGCCGCGGAAATCGCGACCAGAGTGCTCTCGAGCGTCTCGCCCGCCTTTTCGCGTCTTTCGACTTCGGAGGCGAAATTCCCGAACACTTCGGTCGATAGCAGCGGGCGCAGCGTGTCGAGATCGCCGACCGCGAAGGAATGGACGATCATTTCATAGGCGTTGCGCGCGCCCTCGGCGAAATTCGCGATGGTGAAGTCGCGATCGATGGCGCGCAACGCCGCGAGCCCGTTCGCGACGGCGGGATCGGATGGCGCATCGGCCTGTCCATCACCCGGACGTCCTGGAAGCGGGATGACATTGTCCGGGCCGACATTGTCGCCGGGCGCGGAGGGGCCGCCGAAAATCGGCGGGCGCTCGTTGCCGGTCCGCTTGCCGAGCGTGTTGCGCAGCCGCAGCAGGATGAACGCCGCGACCAATGCGAACAGCAGGATGTCGAGAAATTGAAACCCTTCGCCCATGGCTCCCACAGTCGGCCGATGCCCTGCGCCATAGATAAGCCTTGGCGGGGGGAATCACAAGGCTCGCCCCTGGCATCCCCTGCCGTTCGATGCTAATGGAGCGCGCCGCCGGACTTGGCGGCACAGCGGAGCACTCGACCCATGTCTGATCAGCCCCAAGGCGATGCCCAACAGCCACAGCTCGGCGTCATCGTCCAATATCTGAAGGACCTGTCCTTTGAAAGCCCGACCGCGCCCAAATCCTTGGTGCCGAGCGAGACTCGGCCCGAGATCGAGATCGGCGTCGACGTTCAGGCGCGACAGATGGGCGAGGCCGAGTTCGAGGTCACGCTGTCGATCAACGCGACCGCCAAGCGCGCCGAAGAGACGATCTTCGTCGCCGAATGCATCTATGCTGGGCTGTTTTCGCTCCGCAACATGCAGCAAGAGATGATCGAGCCGGTGCTTCTGATCGAATGTCCGCGCGCGCTCTTTCCCTTCGCGCGGCGGATCGTCGCGGATGCGACGCGGGACGGCGGCTTTCCGCCGCTGATGCTGGATCCCGTCGATTTCGTCGCGTTGTACCAGCGCAACCGCGCCCAGGTCGCGGGCAACGCCTGAGGACGGGAGCGGAACGCGCCGTGCCGCCGCTCAGGAAAATACGCTACGCGCTTTGGTTCGCGGTCGCGACCTTGGCCGCCATCCTCGGCTATCGGCTCTGGGTGATCGATCGCGATCAGCCGATCCTGCCCGCTTTCGACGCCGGATCGCCGAGCGTCTGGGGTGCGTTCTCGCTGATCGACCATGACCGCAATCGTGTCACCGAAAAATCCTATGGCGACAAGATCCTGATCGTCTATTTCGGGTTCATGCATTGCCCGGCGATCTGCCCGACCGAGCTTCAGGCGATCGGAGCGGCATTGGATTTGCTTGGACCGGCCGGCGAAAAGGTTCAGCCCCTGTTCGTCACCATCGATCCAGACCGCGACACGCCCGAACTTCTCAAGGAACATGTCGCACTCTTTCATCCGCGCATGATCGGTCTGACCGGTTCGGCCGAGGAGATTGCCGCCGTGGCCAAGGCGTATCGGGTCTATTACAAGAAGATGAACGATCCCGATTCGCAGGCGGGCTACACCATGGATCACTCGGGACTGGTCTACCTCATGGACCGCGCTGGACGCTCGGCGGCGATCTTCCGCCCCGGCGTCGCGCCCGAAGCTTTGGCGCAGCGCATTCGGTCACTGCCCTGAGCGCCGCATGGTCTCGCGATCGCCCGGCGAAAGGCAATCGGTCGATGCGATCAACGCCAAGCTCACCGGCTTCATCGGCCAGGCACGGCGGCTGCAATCGGCTTTTCGTCATGCGATTTCCGATCTCGACCCCTTGACCGGGGTCCGCAATCGGCAAGCCATGCTGGTCGAGGTCGGTCGCGAGCGCGAACGCGCGCTCCGCACGAGGCTCCCTTGTGCCATCGCGCTCGGCGATCTCGACTATTTCAAGAAGATCAATGACACCTACGGACATGGCGCCGGCGACACGGTGCTCGGCGCTGCCGCCGCGCTCTATGTCGGTCATCTCCGGCCCTATGATCTGCTTTATCGTTATGGCGGCGAGGAATTCCTGTTCTGCCTGCCCAATGTCGATCTCGATGGCGCGTCTCTGGCCCTCGATCGCCTGCGTGTTGCCTTGGAGGAAATGACCATCGACCTGGGCACCGGCAAGACCGTCAAAGTGACGACCAGTTTCGGCCTAGCGGCGGTCGACGATTCCGAAAGCCTGGAGCGGACGATCGAGCGAGCGGACGCCGCGCTTTATGAGGCGAAATCGGGCGGTCGCAATCGCGTCGTCATCGCCAAGCCGAAATAGCGAGCCCGGGCTGGCCGCTCAGCGGCTGGTGCGATTGCGCCCCGCGTCCTTTGCACGGTAGAGCGCGGCATCGGCCCGTTTGATCGTCTCGGCAGGACTGTCGCCGCCCTCTTGGCGCTCGGCAATACCGATTGATACCGTCACTGAAACCTCGGTCGGTCGCTTCGCGCCGGCCTTGCGACGGCCGCGGTTGAGCAAGAAGCGATCGCGCGCCCGCAAGCGAAAAGTCGAAGCCTCGATGGCTTTGCGCAAGTCTTCGAGCGCGGGCAGCGTCTCATCGGCGCTCCGGTCGGGAAAAACCACGGTGAACTCCTCGCCTCCATAGCGGAAGGGCTTGCCGCCGCCGCCGACCTCTTCGAGCCTGGCGCCCACCAGCTTGAGCACTTGATCGCCCACGGCATGGCCATAAGTGTCATTGAAGGTCTTGAAGTGATCGACGTCGACCATGGCGATGACATAACGCTCGCCCAAGCGGCGAAGTTCGACCTCAAGGGCGCGGCGGGCGGGTAGACCGGTCAGCGGATCGAGAAAGGCTGCGCGGTAGGAATCCTGCACCATCGCGGCGGCAAGCAAGAGCGCGCCGACGCCGACGATGGCGAGCGCATTGGCGGTCGTCTTGCTCTGGATCGCGAAGGCGAGCGCGATGACGATCCCGAGTTGCGCCGCGGCCGATGCATCGGCGCGCTCGACCAGGCTCACGACGAGCAGGCCACCGGCGATGGCATAGCCGATCGCGACCAGATCCGGCACCGCCTGGAGGGCCGCTGGCTTGGCCGGCAGGAAATCCGCCGCCATGAGGCGGCCAAGTCCCTGCGGGGCCAGCCACAGGATCAAGACCAAGACGATGGCCTGGGCGAGCAAGATCGCGAGCCGATTGCGGCCGACCGGACTGATGATGCCGCGTTCCGCGACGCTGCCGAGCCAGGCCAGATTGAGAGCGATCAGCAGAAATCCGAGGTGGCGAAGCGAGGCGCGGTCGATCGGCTGACCGAAAGCCCGCCCGGGCAAGTCGACCAGGAGATAGCCGCCGATCGCTACGAGCGTCAGGGAGAGAACGGCATTCGAGTGATTGAAGCGCCAGGCGACCAGCGCACCCAAGCCGCAGGCGACATATAGGGCTGGACCAAGCGACGTGCGCCAGACCGGCGACCAGCGGATCGCACCGTCGCCGATCCACAGCGCCGCGATCACGACTGCAACGGGCCAAAAGAGCAGGGCGAGAGCCCGTTTTGCGTCCTTTGCCATTTTCGCGCTGCAGAAAAGTTCCTGATCGGTTCATCAATATATTGATGGAAATGGCCATGAAAGTCATTATCTTGCGCAGGCCTTCGCAAATGCGAACTAAAGTTGACTCAGTCCGCGCTTGCAGGCCAAATCCCGGGCCCTAGCTCATCATGGGGCTCGCAGGCCAAGGAGTCCGCTGAAGTCATGCTCTACAGCCTTTACGAATTGCATCACGCGGCGGTGACACCGTTTTGGCTCGTCGCCGACGCTCAGCGCATCTTGCTCCGAAGCCCCTTCAACCCGGTCGCGGCGACGCCCTTGGCCAAGATCGCCTCGGCTGCGGCCGACATCGTGGTCGATGTCACGCGGCGCTACGCCAAGCCGCGTTTCGATCTCGACCAGACATTGATCGCCGGCAAGCCCGTCGCGGTCCGCGAAACCATCGTCCGGCGCCTGCCGTTTTGCCAGCTCAAACGCTTCGAGCGCGACATCAAGCGCGCCGATCCCAAAGTACTGATCGTCGCGCCCCTATCAGGTCATTTCGCGACTTTGTTGCGCGACACGGTCCGCGCCCTCTTGCCCGATTTCGACGTCTACATCACCGATTGGCGTGATGCCCGCCGCATTCCGGCGATCGAAGGTCAATTCGATCTTGATGACTACATCGACTATGTCTCAGGCTTCTTGCGTGATCTTGGTCCGGGCACATCGGTCATCGCGGTCTGCCAACCTTCGGTCCCGGTCTTGGCGGCGACGGCGCTGTTGTCGGCCGACAAGGACAAGGCGATGCCGCCCGCGCTCGTCCTCATGGGCGGGCCGATCGATGCGCGCGAAAGCCCGACGGCGGTCAACAAATTCGCCACCGAACACCCGATCGAGTGGTTCGAAAGACATGTCATTGCTCGCGTACCCGTGACCTACCCGGGCTTCCTGCGCCGCGTCTATCCGGGGTTCCTGCAACTCGCCGGCTTCATGGCCATGAATCTCGACAAGCATGTCGACGCCCATATCCAGATGTTCCATCACCTCGTCCGGGGCGACGGCGAGAGCGCGGCGGCGCATCGAGCCTTCTACGACGAGTACCGCGCGGTCATGGACATGCCGGCGGAGTATTATCTCCAGACCATCCAGACCGTGTTCCACGATTTTGCGCTTGCCCAAGGGACCATGACCTCGCGCGATCGCAAGGTCGAGGCCAAGGCGATCAAATGCGCACTGATGACGGTCGAAGGCGAGCGCGACGACATTTCGGGCCTCGGCCAGACCAAGGCGGCGCATCGGATCTGTTCGTCGATCCCGAATGCCAAGCGCCAACACTATGTCGCGCCCAAGGTCGGACATTACGGCGTGTTCAACGGCAGGCGCTGGCGCGAGATCACGGCGCCGCGCGTGCGGGACTTCCTCCGCGCTTATGGCGGCCGGGCCTAGACCGACGAAGGCCGGAGAGGCCAAAGGCGCGGCCGAGCCCTTTTGGCGCGTCAAATCCCTTGGCCAGATGAGCCGGGCCGAATGGGAGTCGATCTGCGACGGTTGCGGCAAGTGCTGCTTGCACAAGGTCGAGTACGTCAATACCGGCGAGATCATGCATTCGGACGTGGCGTGCCGGTTGCTCGATCTTCAGTCCTGTCGGTGCATGG
>Ga0194120_10007467_pt1 | contig 14936 bp, 9 predicted proteins | sample TA2MahCa65mmetaG_FD_148642 | JGI IMG/M metagenome (GOLD analysis project Ga0194120, IMG submission 148642) | Freshwater microbial communities from Lake Tanganyika, Tanzania - TA2015019 Mahale Deep Cast 65m | ecosystem: Environmental > Aquatic > Freshwater > Lake | place: Tanzania: Lake... | reverse complement strand
CACGCGGGTTTCCCCCCCTCTACCACTGGAGCGGGCGAAGGGAATCGAACCCTCGACAGCGAGCTTGGGAAGCTCGTGCTCTACCAACTGAGCTACGCCCGCGGCGCACGTGCATATAGCCACGGTGTCCCATAGGGGCAATGCCGGTGCCGCCCGTCCCACCCCGCCTCCGCCGCCGGGCCCGCTGGCCATGGCTCGTGCCGCTGGCCCTCGTGGGCCTGGTGCTGGTGATCCTCCGCACCGATCTCGTGGCGCGGATCGCGGCGCGCAGCACGGAAACCTTCGCGGAGGGCTTGCTCGGCGAGGAAGTCACGGTCGCGACGGCGAGCCTGAGTTACTTCCCGCCCGAGGTGGCGCTGGAGGGCATCGTGGTGAACCACCGGGCCACCGGCGAGCGCATCCTCGGGGTGCGCTCGATCCGCGGTCGCCTCGGCATCCACCAGTGGGTTCCGGGACTGCAACGGCTGGTGATCGAGGGGCCCGACCTCAGCCTGCACCTCGATCCCGACGGTATCCGCGAGTTCCGCGACCGGGTCCAGCAGCCGAGCGGCGCCCCTCGCCCGCGGCGCTTCCCCTGGCGGGAGCTGGTGGTCACCGACGGTCATTTTCGCGTGGAGGGGGCCGATCTGCTGGTCGAGGTCGACGACCTCGACGTGGTGCCCGCCAAGGGCGGTCGCCACGACCTGAGTTTCGGCCATCTGCTCGTCCGGAAGGGCACCATCGAACAGACGGCAGGACCGACGACCTTCGCGCGAGTGGAGCTGTCGCCGCGCCATGTCGACCTGCCCGACGTCCAGTTTCACGCGAAGGACGTGGCCGTCACCGGGCGGCTTCGTGTCGAGTCGGAGGGGCTGGTCGATGGCGATCTCGACGTCCACGTGGCCCTGCCCGCCTTCACCACGTCCCCGGTCGACCCGAGGAAATACGTCGATGGCGCCGCCGACCTCGGTGTCGTGCTCAGCGGTCCGGTCTCGCAGCCGGTGGCCGACATCGCGCTCGCGACACACTCCGTGGTCCTGTGGCGGCTGTCGAGCAAGGGCGAGCCGGCCGCCGTGGCCTTCGGCGACCTCGTCGGGCCCCTCCGGGTGGAGGGAAACGTCGCGCGCGCGAGCGGGCTCGAGATGCGATGGGCCGAGGGCACCGTGCGTCTCGACGCCGTCGCCGACCTCGAGAGCAAGACGCTCGTCGCCGACCTGCTCGCGGAGGGCGTCCACCTCGGGCCGGCGCTCCGCGCCACCGGTGCGCACCGCGGGCCCTGGGTGGACTTCGAGGGCAAGGTGGAGGCGCGGCTCACCGGCACGGTCGAGCCCTTCGCGCTCGCTGGCCCCGTGAGCGTCGGCGTTTCCGACCTGGTGGTGCGCCGGGGCGCCTACGACACGCGGGCCGAGGTGATCCTCGCGCCGCCCGACGGCCGGATCACCGGCACGCTCGCGCTCGACGCGCATCACGCCATCATCGATGGCCAGGACGTCGACTTCGGCGGCTCGCGAGGCCGCGCCTGGGCCGACATCGGCTTCGGCAAGGAGGGGCCACTCCGCGTGAAGGCCGACTTCAGCTCGCTGCACCTCGACCACCTCCAGCCGCTGGGCGGGGCGGGACTGGGCGGTATCGCCGAGCTCCAGGGCGAGCTATCGGGCCCCTTTCACGACCTGTCGGCGTGGGCGGCTATTGATGGTCGCGACGTAGTTGTGATCGACAAGCCCATCGCCGACCACATGGTCACCCGGCTCGAGAGCGCCGACCTCAAGCGGCTCGACTTCCACGACATCCGGGCGGAGCGTGGTCGCTCGAGCTACATCGGCGACTTCTCACTGGCTTTCTTGCCCGAGGGGATGTGGATCGACACCCAGATCGTGATCCCCGAGGGGCGGGTGTCGGATCTGACGGGGATCTTCGTCGATATCCCCGGTCTCGACGGGCGCATCGTGGGCGACGCGGTGCTGCACGGAGCGCCCAGGCGGCTGTCCGGCGAGGTCCACGCAGATCTCGACGAGATCGACGCCTTCGGCGAGATGTTCGAGGCCGGTGTCGCGACGGCGTGGATGGACGATGGCATCCTGACCATCTCCGACCTGAGCCTCCGGCGGCGCGAGGAGGCGGTGCTCGCCCGCGGCAGCGTGGGACGGGGCTACGCGATGAACGTGGAGATCCTCTCCGACGGGGTGCGACTCGAAGACCTCGACCACCTGCGAGCCGCGCCGGTGCGACTGGGCGGCGAGCTGGTGGCCGACGTGGCCGTGGGCGGCACGCTCTTCGACTGGCAGCCTCGCGGGCGCCTGTACCTCGACCGTACCCGCGTGGGCGACCGCTCGGCCGACGACAGCATCATCGACTTCTCCACCGACGAGAGCGGGCGACTCACGTGGAAGGGCCGCTTCCTCGGTCGCTCGGTGATGGCCGATGGCAGCCTGCTCATCGAGGGCGAGCGGACGTACGACGTGCACGCGGAGCTCGATCGCGTGCCGCTGCACCTCCTCTACCCGGTGGCCGCCGACGGGCACGAGATCGAGCTCGGTCTCACCGGGGAGATCGACCTCGCCGGTGCGCTCGGCGAGGCGCCCACGCCCGTGGGCATCGACGCGCGCTTCTCCGACGTGTACTTGCGGTGGAACCAGCACGAGTTGCGCAACCCGGAACCATGGGTCTTCGCGGTGCATGGCAGCGCGGTGCAAGTACCGGGCGTGTCGCTGCGCGAGGGCGATCGCACCGATCTCACCCTGAGAGGCTGGAGTATCGGTAACGACCGGGCATCCTTCGAGGGCGGGGGCACGCTCGACCTCGATCTCGCGCGCCTGTTCGCGCCGGGCGTGCCGCTGCTGGAGGGCACGGCCGCCGTGGGGGTGCGCATCGTGGAAGGCAGCGCCGACGCGCCGATCGAAGTGACGCTCGACACCGAGGGTGCCACGCTCCGTACCGACTACTTCCCTCACACCTTCAGCAACATGCGCCTCCGGGCCCGGGCCACGCGCCATGGCTACACCTTCGACGCCGTGAAGGCCGACGTGGGCGGCGGCAAGTTCACCGCGAGCGGGAGCATCGCGGCCGAGGGCTGGCGGCCCCGCCGTTACGACCTGCGCGGCAAGCTCAGCGACGCGCGCGTGCAGTACCTCGACTACCTCCCACCGCTGGTGGGCGACGCCGACTTGCACTTCGACGGGCCCGTTGGCGACCTGCTCCTCGGCGGCGACATCGTCATCGAGGACATGCAGTTCCGCGATCGCGTCGACTGGGAGTCGAAGATCGTCAGCCTCCAGGCCAGCCGCCTGACCGGATCGGCGAGCGAGGATCGCACCGACTACTTCTCCATGGACCTGAGCGTCCGAGCCGCCGAGACGGTCCACCTGCGCAACAACCTCGCCGACGCCGACGCGAGCGTCGACCTGCGCATCGTCGGCGATACCGCTCGACCCGGCATGGTCGGCGCCATCATCGTCACGCCGGGCGGCCGGATGTACCTGCAGGATCGCGAGTTCGAGATCACCCGCGGCGAGATCCGCTACCTCGACCCCTTCACCTTCGATCCCGATCTCGACATCCTCCTGGAGACCGACGTGAGCGGCCGCGAGCGCGAGTACCACGTGTACTACGCCGTGACCGGACCCTTCTCCGACTGGCGCACCACCACCTCCGCCGATCCCTACCTGTCGCAAGCCGACATCAATACGTTGCTGCTCTTCGGCATGACCCGCGACGAGTTCGAGCAGTATGGCGGTGTCGCCGCCGTGGCGCTCGGCGCGCAGGCGGTCGATCTCATCACGTCGCAGGCCCCGGGCACGAGCATCAGCGAGCTGGTCGACCGCTGGAACATCTCCAGTGGCATCACCGCCCGGGGCTCGCCGACCCTCGACTCCAGCTGGCGACTGGTGGGCCAGAAAGACCTCGGCCCCTACACGCTCACCGGCGAGTTCGTCATCGACAGCCAGGACTGGTACCTCGGCGCCGAGCGTCGCATCGCACGCGGGTTCGTCGTGGGTAGCTACCTCACCACCGAGGAGGAAGGGCGCGCGCTGTCTCTCGGTTCCGCGGTGGGCGCCGAGTTCAAGTACCGCTGGGAGCTCGACTGAGCCTCCTCCTCGCGCTCGCCGCACTCGCCGAGGAATCCATCGACTACGCCGGTCGACTGGTGGCCCAGGTGAGCGTGTCGGCGCCGCGCGGGGGCCTCGGCGACGAGAACCTCGACGCGCTGCTGGTGGTGCGCCAGGACGGGGTCTACCACCCGATGGACGTGCGGAAGGACATCGCGACGTTGGTCCGGGCCGGCGACTTTGCCCAGGTGGAGGCCTGGGTGGAGCCCTGGCCCACGGTCCTGCTCAACGGCCAGGAGATCGAGGGTGTCCGCGTGGAGTACCGGGTCTACGCCACGCCGGTGGTGCGGCGCGTGGCGACCACGGGCGTGCGCAGCCTCGCCCTGGCCGAGGTGCTGGCCGCCAGCGGCGCGGTGCGGGGCGAGCCCTGGCGCGAGGACGCTCCGGCGAAGGTGGCCGACCGGATCGAGGCCTTCTACCGGTCGAATGGTTTCCTCGCCACCGAGTGCGAGGTGGTGGCGGAGTACGACGACGAGGGCGACGTGAGCCTGAGCGTGCGCGTCGAGGAAGGCCCGCCCCAGCGCCTCGTGGAGCTGAAGGTGCGGCCGAACCCGGCGCTCAGCGAGGCCAGGGTGAAGAAGGTGCTCGCGCGCGAGGGCGTCGCCGTCGGCCGGCCGTACACCGCCGAGCGCCTGCGACGGGCCCAGGACGCCCTCCAGGCCGAGCTGCGCGACTACGAGGGCGCCTTCCTCTGGTGGACACCCACCTGGTGGCCCGAGGCGCGGGTGAACCTCAAGCTCGTGCCCACCGAGGGCGGTGACCGCCTCTCGGTGCTCATCGAGCCGCGGCGCCGCTACACCATCGAGCTCGACGATCACACGCAGGCCCGCAGGCTGCCTCGTCCCGAGGAGCTGGTCGACGCGATGGGCATGGAGGAGGGCGCGCGACTCGGTCGCGACTTCGGGACGGAGGCGTCGCTGGCGCTGACCGACACCGAGCGGCGCCGCGGCTACCTCGACGCGGCCATCGAGGTGTGGGCGCGCGAGGGCGAGGAGACGGTACACCTGACCATCGGCGGCGAGCGAGGGCCCCGATACGCGCTGGCGGCGCTGGAGGCCAGGGGCCAGGTGGTGGATCCGGCCGACACCGGCGCCAGCGGCGTGTCGCTCGCGCTCGGCTCGGTGTTCTCGGGCTGCCGGGCGGCGAGGCCGGTGGACGCTACCCACGACGCGAGCGCGCGCTTCCTGTGCCAGGCGGCCGCCGAGTCGGCCCGGGAGGTGGTACACTCGCCGATCTTGGCGCGGCAGACGCTCACGCCCGAGGTGGCAGACCGCGCGGTAGACGACATCGAGGACTTCTACCGGTCGCAGGGCTACCTCGACGTCGAGGTGGAGCGGGTGGGCTTCGCCGCCGCGCCGGGCGAGCGGGAGCGCCTCGTGACGTTGAGCCTGGAGGTGAAGGCGGGACCCCGGGTGCGGCTCGAGGCGGTGGACGTGGCCGGGGGCGTGCCGGGGGTCGACACCGACAAGCTCTTCCGCGAGCTCGTGGGCAAGCCACTCGACCCTGCCGCGCTGCGCGAGCGCACCCGGCGGCTGGTGGAGGCGCACATGGACCTCGGCCATCTCTACGCCGACGCCCAGCCGGTGACCGTGCGCGAACCCGGGGGCGAGGCGGCAACCGTGACCGTCAGCGTGGTGCCCGGCCCGGTGGTGCTCGTTCGCTCGACGCTGGTGAAGGGCACCGTTCGCACCCGCCGCGCCCTGGTGGAGGGGGAGATCGACGTGCTCCCGGGCGACGCGGTGTCGCCGGCCCAGCTGATGGCGGTGCGCCGGCGCCTCTACGAGCTCGGTGTCTTCCAGCGCGTGAGCGTGGAGGCGCTGGGTGACGAGGACCGCGTGAAGGACGTGGTGGTGGCCGTCGAGGAGAAGAAGAACCTCGCTTTCGAGGTGGGCGGGGGCATCGCGACGGACGATGGTGCCGCCGTCTTCGCGCGCGCGGGCCATCGCAACCTCTGGGGGCTCGCCCACCGGCTCACCCTCTATGGCAAGGTGGGCGTGGGCTGGGTGGGCGACGGGTGGACGCCAGACTGGCTCGCGCCGGAGTGGAAGGCGGCGGCTCGCTACGAGGCACCCAACCTGCCCACGCGCGGCGAGCTGGTGGCCCTCGACGTGTTGTTCAACGAGCAGAGCCAGGAAGCGGCCTACCGCCTGTACCGCTCGGGCGCGGGCGCCTCGGTGCGGCTCGCCCTGGGCGCAGGAGTGAGCGCCGAGCTGGGCTACCGCGCGCAGTACCGCACCCTCTACGACATCGATCCCGGCGTGCTGGTGGCGGGGGACGCCTGGCTCGAGGAGCTGGGGGTGGACGATGTCTCCGACCCGTCGCCCGTATTGCCGAGCGCGGGACGCTGGGCCTCGGCGATCGAGGGCTCGGTGGTGATCGACCTGCGCGACGACGTGGCGAGTCCCACCCGCGGCGGCCTCGGCAGCGTGAACTTCATCGTCAACGAGGACGTGCTGAGCGACATCGCCTTCGCGCGCGCCGAGGGCGTGTGGACGCAGCTGTTCCCCGTGTCGGGCCTCGGCGTGCTCCTGCGCGGCCGGGCCGGTGCGGCGCTGGTGCCCGAGGAGCAGTCCCTCGCGCTGCCCATCGAGGAGCGGCTCTCGGCGGGAGGCGGCGGTAGCTTCCGCGGCTTCGACGTCGATTCCGTGGGCCCGGCCAACTACGTCTCGAGCGAGGACGTTGCCTACCCGGAGGCCCTCGACCCCCTCCTCCGGTGGAGCGATCGCGACGCGGCTGGTCGCTGGGTCACCACCGGTGGCGACGCCCTCGCCATCGCCACCGCCGAGCTCGACATTCCCTTCCCCCGGCTCGGGCTGTCGAGCTGGAGTAGCTGGCAGCTCGCTCTCTTCACCGACGTGGGCAACGTGTGGTGGGCCAACCCCGCGGTGGTGACCGACTCCATGGCACTCGGGACCGACCCGCTCCTCCGGTACGGGGTGGGCGTGGGCATCCGCCGCGCCACGCCCATCGGCCCCTTGCAGCTCGACCTCGGCTTCAATCCCTCGCCGCTGGCCTACCGCGACGAGGAGCTGGTTCGCGTCCACTTCGCCGTCGGTGCCCTCTGAGTCCCCGGGGGCAGCGATGGGGACCGCCGGCGCTCTGCGCCCTGGTCGTCTTGCTCGTGCTGGCCGGCGTCCTGGCGTCGCCGACCACCCGCGTGGCCGGTGTCCGATACGTCGATGGCTTCGGCACGATGTGGTGGTTCTGGTACCTCGGCGAGGTCCTCGCCGGGCGCGCCGGGCTGCTCCACACCGACCTGCTCTTCTTCCCGGGGGGAAAGGACGTGTTCGCCCACACCGGCGGCAACATGCTCGACGGCCTCGCGGCCTGGCCGCTGCGGCTGCTGCTGGGCCCGGTGCTTGGCTACAACGCCTGGATCGCGGCGCTCGTGGCCAGCAACTTCGCCGCCGGCGCCTACCTCGGTCGCGTGGCCACCGGCTCGCGAGGCTGGCCGGCGGGGCTGGTGCTCGCCCTCAACCCCTTCGTCCTGCGCGAGATCGAGGAAGGACGCCCCACGCAGGCGTGGCTTGCCCTCCCGGCGCTGGCGCTCGCGGGCGCGTGGCACTGCCGGAGCACGCGGGGCGCGCTCGCGACCGGCCTCGCCGTGGCGGCCACCGGCTGGCTCTACTGGTACTACGGCCTCGTATTCGGGCTCCTGGCCGTCCTCGTCGGCGTGGTGCGGCTCGCCTACCACCGCGAGCTGCGCTCGGCCTGGGCCCTCGGCATGGCGGGGCTCGTCGCGCTCCTCGCGGTGTCGCCGGCGCTGGCGCTCCTCTCGGGCCAACTCGCGGAGGGGAAGGTGCCGGGACTCTTCGCGATGGATGGGACCGGTCCCACGGCGCCGCTGGCCTTTCGCACGGTGGAGGGTGACGACGCCGGCATGCAGGTGCTGTCGCTGCGCGGGGTCTTCGGCGGCCTGGTCGAGGAGGGAGGACTGCGCTTCACCCCCGGCAAGCCCGCGCTCGGGCTCGCGGGCGTTGCCGCGGCGGCGCTCGGGGCGGTCGTGCTCTGGCGCGGGCGCCAGCGCGCGGTGGCGGTCGCGGCTGGGCTCGCCGTGCTCTTCTCGCTGGGGATCGCACTCGGCCCGGTGCTGGTGCTCGGCGACGGCTTCGTGGTCAACCACCCCTACATCTGGCTCATGGAGCGCGTCGACGTCTTGCGCCGGTGGTGGTGGCCCGGCCGCGGCGTGGCGGGCGTGGTGGTGGCCCTGTGCTTGCTCGTGCCCGCCGCGGCCCGCTCGCGACTGGGAATGCTGGGCGTGGTGACGATGGTGGCGGTGGAGACCTGGCGTGTGGGGATCGTGCCGCTTTCGACCTGGGACGGTGCCGTCCCACGGGGCCTCCGCTGCCTGGCGGTGGCCCCGGCTGGCGCCGTGGTCGACCTGCCCTTCCTCTCCGACCAGCACAACCTCTACCTGCAGACCCTCCACCAGAAGCCCATCCTCGGCGGCATGCTGGTGAAGAAGCCTTCCTTCGGCAGCGCCTCGGCGCTCGCCTTGCGGGCCGAGAACAGCTTTCTCGACCTGCTCCTCGACTACGGCGACATGGAACTGCTCCGCGCGGCCTCGTACGAGGAGGCCGACCGCGCGCGGCTCGTCGCCCTTGGCTTCCGCTACGTCGTCGTCGACCTGTCGCGGTTCGAGGGCGCGGCGGCCGGGCTGGGCCCGGGCACGATGGGCGGCTCGAACTGGCCGAGGGTGAAGCGGCTCCTTCGCCCGGTGCTCGGCGAGCCCGAGGTCGAGGGCGAGGGGGTGGCGGTGTACACGCTGGACGGCTCGCCGCTCGAGTGCGGCTAGCCGCGCGAGATCGAGCGATCCCCGGGGCCCCATCCGGGCACATGGTCGCCGATGCGATCTGCACGCCAGATCCGCGCGCTCGGCCGCGCACCCTGGGCCCGCGCGGCTCTCGTGCTCACCGGAGCGTGCCTGCTTCTCCTCGCCGTCCGGCCGCCGAGCGCCCCGGGCGGGGAATGCGAGGTCCTCCAGGGCGAGGAGCGCGACAGCTGCCTGTGGCGCCGAGTGGAGGGGCTCGACGATCCTCGCGCCGTCGCGGCGTCTGCCCGTGCCATCGGCGACCCGGTGCTGCGCATGGGCGCGGTGATGTCCTGGGCGCGCGAGCACCGGGGCGAGGTGAGCGATCCCGAGGCCTCGCTGGTGTGCGGCGTGCTGCCGTCGCGAGACGCGACGCCCTGCGCCCGGCACCTGATGTGCGCGCACTTGCGCTGACTCCGCTCCTGGCCTGCGCGGCGGCACCGGGCCCAGGCCCGCTCGAGGCGGCGGCGCTCGTGCGCGAGGTGGCGGAGCTGGGGGAGCCCAGCGAGGCCCGCGAGCTGTGCTCGGGCGCGGGGGCCTGGCAGGCCTGGTGCGAGGAACGCTGGGTGCTCGCGGCGGCGGCGCGCGGGCTGGCGGAGGAGGAGCTGCTCCTCGGCTGCGGCACCGACGCCTGTCGCTTCTTCGTCCTCGACCAGAGTCGTGAGCCAGATGTGCTCATCCGCATCGCCCGTTGCCAGTCCGTGGCCGGCGAGCACGCGGGCGACTGCGTGTCGCACGCCCTGCTGCGATGGATGGCGGGCGACCCGCAGGCCGAGGAGATCGCGCGGGTGGCGGCTGCCCCGGCCGACCCCGTCAACATGCCCTACACGGTGGGACAGGCGGCGGGTTGCGCCGCGCTCCCGGCCTGCCCGCCCATGCCGCGCGGGACGGCACTCTGCGAGCTGGGCCGCATCCTCACGACGCCGGGCTCCGAGGCCTGCGTCGGCCCGGGGCCGACCTGGGCGTGGTGAGGGGGCGCCTCCGAGATTCCCCAGGGCCGGTCGCCGGTCTACCAGGCGCCGCCGCCCGGCCCGCCGTAGGCACCTTGATCGTTGCGCGTGCCGTCGGTGTCGTCGTAGGCGCTGTCCGAGTCGCCCGCGTCGACCGACGAGGAGTAGCTGTCGAGGGTCCAGTTGTCGTTATACGGGTTTCCGTCGCAACGTGCGCGCGTGAAGTTACCACCGGCGCTGATCGACCCGGAGCCCGCTGACCAGCTCCCGCCGTAGTTCGAGCCCACGGCGCTGTCGTTGTAGACGTTGTTGTACTCGAGGGTGGCCGAGCCGTCGCCGTACACGAGCGCGGTGTCGGTGTCATTCTCGACGATGGAGTTCACCATCCAGAAGGTGGCGGTCGATGGCACCCAGACGTCGGCCCCGCGGGCGCTGCCGCTGGTGTCGCTCTCGTTGCCGTACAGGGCCATGTTCTCGAGGAACATCGCCGCGGTGTCGTCGCCGAAGATGCCGCCGCCATCGGTGATGGCGTCGTTGCAGGCGATCACTGCGTTGGTGCCCGAGAAGGTGCCGCCGCTGACCATCACGCCACCTCCATCGGTGGCGTCGTTCTCGCCGATCACGCCGTGCTCGAACTCCATGTTCGCGGTGGCGCCCACGTAGAGGCCGCCGCCGGCGTCGGCGTCGTTGTTGATCGTCCACACGGAGTCCATGGTCACGTTGCCGTCGGACACGCAGAGACCACCGCCGTAGCTGTAGAGCCACCACTGCTCGTAGGAGCCCACCACCACCTGGTCGAAGTCGGGAAGGCTGTTGTTGTAGAGGATCACGTCGTCGAGCGTGGGGTCGTCGCCGGCCACGTACACGCCGCCGCCGCAGTAGGTGAAGGTGTAGACCGTGCAGGTTTCCGTGCCGTTGTGAGAGGCGCTGGAATCGGCGCAGGTGGCCGAAGAGGTGCTGACGTCGACGCCGCCGGTGCCGCCGGAGACGGTGAAGCCGTGGATGTAGGGGCTGGCGCTGGTGCCGGAGGCAATGGTCACGGTCGCCGAGCAGTCGTAGGGGTTGGTGTAGTCGCAGGGGGTGAGCGCGGCGTCGATGGTGGTGAGTTCGCTGCCCTCCACGCCCCACACGTCGAGCGACTTGCCGTCGAGATCGACGGACTCGGTGTAGGTGCCGGAGTAGGCGAGCACGCACTGCCACGCGTCGTCGATGGCGTCTTGCAGCGAACTGTAGGGGTTGGCGGCGCTCCCATTGCCGGCCGAGGACCCGCCGTAGGCGTCAGCGACCACCGGTTCGCTGGCGTCGGTGTCGTCGCAGTCGTAGCTGTTCTCGACGTAGCCCGAGGGAAGTGAGCACTCGCTCTCGGTGCTGCCCGGGTCGCCGAAGCTGTCGCCGTCGTCGTCGGCGTAGTAGGTGTTGCCGTCGACGGGGTTGTCGTCTGCGGCGCCGTTGCAGTCGTTGTCGGCGCCGTCGCACACCTCGATGCCGCCGGGGAAGCTCGAGCGGTCGCCGTCGTCGCAGTCGGTGTCGTCGGACACGTAGCCACTGGGCTGGCTACACGCGAGGTCGGTGATCGAGGCGTTGCCGAAGCCATCGGAGTCGGCGTCGAGGTACCAGGTGAGCGCGTCGGCGGCGGTGTCCTCGTCTACGGTGCCGTCGCAGTTGTCGTCCTCCCCATTGCAGTACTCGGTGGCGGCCGGGTTGGTGGCGGCGCGAGCGTCGTCGCAGTCGGTGTTGTCGGCCACGTAGCCAACGGGCGCGTAGCACTCGACGTCGGCGACACTCGGGTCGCCGTGGCCGTCGCTGTCGGTGTCGGCGTACCAGGTGACGGCGTCGGCGGCGGTGTCCTCGTCGATGGTCCCGTCGCAGTCGTCGTCCTCCCCGTCGCAATACTCGGTCGCGCCCGGGTACACCTCGTCGTCGCGATCATCGCAGTCGTCGGCGTTCTCCGAGTAGCCGGTGGGCAGGGCGCAGGCTTCCTGCGAGAAGCTCGCGTCGCCGTAGCCGTCGTCGTCGATGTCGGCGTAGTAGGTGGTGGTGACGTCTTCGTCGACACTGCCGTCGCAGTCGTTGTCGAGGGTGTCACACACCTCGCTGTTGCCCGGGTAGGACTTGTTGGTGCTGTCGTCGCAGTCGGTGTTGTCGGTGACGAAACCCTCGGGTTCCTCGCAGGCCTCCTCGGGAGCGCTCGCGTCGCCGTAGCCATCGCTGTCGGCGTCGGCGTAGTAGGTGTCGGTCACGCCCTCGTCGATGGTGCCGTCGCAGTTGTTGTCGATGCCGTCGCACACCTCGGGGTTGCCCGGGTAGGCACGAGGCTGCTCGTCGTCGCAGTCGTTGCCGTTGGTGACGTAGCCGTCGGGGGCCTCGCAGGCCGACTCGGTGCGGTCGGCGTTGCCGAAGCCGTCGTTGTCGTAGTCCATGTAGAAGGTGCTCGCGACGTCCTCGTCGATGGTGCCGTCGCAGTTGTTGTCGAGGTTGTCGCACACCTCGCTGGCGCCAGGGTTGACGGTGCTGTCGCCGTCATCGCAGTCGCCGTCGGAGGGGCGAAAGCCGTCGCCGTCCTCGTCGCATGCGGAGGGCGACACCTCGCAGGCGGAGTTGCTGCCGGCGCCGGTGTCCTTGGTTGTGCCGTCGCCGCCGCCAGGGCAGCCCAGGAGGACCAGGGCGACGAGGGGGAGGGAACTGCGGATCATCGTGTCCTCGGGAGGCAGGGGGCCCCGCATACTACCTCGACGCGTAGGAAACCGCTCGATCCCCGGGTCGCGGCGGGTGACGATGGACGGCCTGCCGGAGATCCGATGCTCAGCTTCTTCCTCGCCTGCCCCGTCGCCACCGAGTCGACCGACCCCAGGGTGGACGAGCTGCTCGGCACCGTGGAGCAACAGGCCGCGTTGATCGAGGACTTGACGGCACGGCTGGAGGCCGTCGAGGGGGCGGGCTATGCCACCACCGCCGATCTTGGCGCGCAGCTCGGCGAGCTCGCGGAGCTCGAGCCCCTGCTCGAGGTGGAGGGCTCCGACGTGGCCCTGGTCGGCGCCAACTTGCATGTCCGCAGTGGCTCGGGCGCCACCGACGCCGAGCCGAACGGCCTTGGCAACCTCGTGGTGGGCTACGGCGAGAACCCGGAAGCTGCCGAGCGCACGGGCTCGCACAACGTCGTGATCGGCATGGAGCACGGATACTCCAGCTACGGCGGACTCGTGGCGGGGCACGCCAACTTGCTCTCGGCCCCGTCGGCCAGTGTCACGGGCGGGGATCATAGTGTTGCCAGTGGGGACTACTCGTCGGTGTCAGGCGGCCACTACCACGTGGCCTCTGGCACGAGCGCCTGGGCGGGCGGCGGCACCTACGGGACCGCCAGCGGCAACTACGCCTCGGTGGCCGGAGGCTACGGGAACCTGGCGAGCGGGCTCTCGGCCTCGGTGGGCGGGGGCTTCGAAGGCACGGCGAGCGAGGAGGCCAGCGTCGTGAGCGGTGGTTACCGCAACATCGCCTCGGGGCTCTACAGCTCGGTGTCGGGGGGCGAGCGCAACGACGCCATGGGCAAGCAAGCCTCGATATGCGGTGGCTCGGCCAACACCGCCACCAACATCGCGGCCACGGTGTCGGGGGGCTACCTCAACGACGCCACCGGCGGGGCCTCGTCGATCTCCGGGGGATACAACAACAGCGCCACCGCCTACTGGTCGAGCATCCACGGCGGCAAGGACGTGACGGTCGACACGGACTATGCCTACGGCCCGTGAAAAATCTCGCTCGGAGGCAAACGAGGCGGCTGGTCGTGCGCTACTCTCGGCACTCTCGCCCCGGAGTGTCGATGCTCGCTCGCGCCCACGCCCCCGCCCAGGACAGCATGGCACCCGCGGCGCAGCCGGCAGGCCCGGTCGCTGCAGGTCGCGGCAACGGCTTCCGCGCCGACCGAGTGAAGGCCATGGTCCAGGGCGGTTCGGGCGAGCAGATCGCGATCACGCCGGATCTCGCGGCGATGATCTCCGGCAACGAGGTGTCGGGTCCCGACGTGCCGGTCACCGAGGAGGAGAAGGGCAAGGGTTACTCCGACACCCAGTTCAAGGGCACGCCCTTCGTGAAGGGCGCGGGCGACACCAACGACATCGATGCGAACGACGCGGTGCAGGGCTCGCTCGCCAACTGCTACTTCATCGCGGCGATGGAGGCGGTGGCTCGGGCCAACCCCGAGGCCATCCGCAAGCTCATCAAGGACAACGGCAACGGCACTTACGACGTGACGCTGTACATCAGTGGGGGCGGTTGGTCGTGGAAGGCCGCGCCCAAGGTCTTCACCGTCGATGACTACTTCCCGGGCAAGTCCTCCACCAACCCGGCCTACGCCAAGACGGGCGACAGCGGCGAGAAGGGCCCCGAGCTGTGGGCGATGTTGCTTGAGAAGGCCTATGCCAAGAGCAAGGGCAGCTACAAGGACATCGCCTGGGGCAACACCGGCGCCGCGATGGAGCTGCTCACCGGGCAGGGCGCGCAGACCATCACGCCCGCCTCGTACAGCGACGAGAAACTCGCCGAGGCGATCGACAAGGCCATCGCCGAGAAGCGCCCCGTCGCCTGCGCCACGAAGGACCTCGAGAAGGAGAGCGAGGAGGTGCGCAAGCTGGCGCCGTCCAACGTGGTGGGCAAGCACGCCTACGCGCCGATCTCCGTCGACAAGGACAAGAAGACCATCACCCTGCAGAACCCCTGGGGTGCCAGCTACCAGGTGAACGACTTGCCGCTCGCCAGCTTCAAGAAGCTGTACCACTCGGTCTACATCGGAGCCGCCGCCCAGTGAGCGTCGTGGAGATCGAGGAGACCACGGTCGGCGACCTCGACGGGGTGGCGGTGCCCTTCGGCAACGCCTGGGACGCCGAGTACCACGCGGCCACGGGGCCGGCCCGGGGGTACAGCGGCGTGCTGTTTCTCCCCGGCGGGCCGGTGCGGGTGGGCGCGGGGAGCGAGGTGACGGTGGCCGGCCAGGGCTGGCGCGTGCTCGAGGTGGCCCGCCGCGGCGGGCACGGGGTGGCGCGGCTCGAGCGGGTGTAGGGGCGGTTCTCGGCGGGGGCTCTCGGCCCCCTCCCGGCC
>Ga0194120_10007466_pt1 | contig 14938 bp, 7 predicted proteins | sample TA2MahCa65mmetaG_FD_148642 | JGI IMG/M metagenome (GOLD analysis project Ga0194120, IMG submission 148642) | Freshwater microbial communities from Lake Tanganyika, Tanzania - TA2015019 Mahale Deep Cast 65m | ecosystem: Environmental > Aquatic > Freshwater > Lake | place: Tanzania: Lake... | reverse complement strand
GTCCTGATCGGTGAGATCCGGGATCGTGAGACGGCGTCAATTGCTGTCCAGGCGTCATTGACGGGGCATCTTGTTTTGTCGACACTCCATACAAACGATTCAGCCTCTGCGTTTACCCGGTTGATGGATATGGGCATAGAGGATTATTTGATTTCATCGTGTCTTGTAGGAGTGCTTGCGCAAAGGCTTGTTCGCAGATTGTGTCCAAAATGCCGCGAGTTGTATATGCCGGAGCAGGAGGTTCGCCAGACGGTTGGGATAGAGGAAGGCGTGCCTCTCTACGGGCCAAAAGGGTGTGATGATTGCAACAATTCAGGGCTCAGGGGAAGAAGGACTATCGCTGAACTTCTGGTGGTGGATGAGGATATCCGAAGACTTGTTTTAGCCCACAAGGATTCAAGCGAAATATTGAAAGAGGCCGTGAAAAAAGGGACGAAAACCTTATGGGAAGACGGCCTGGAGTTAGTTCGCAGGGGGGAGACTACATTGGAAGAATTGCTCAGAGTATCTTCTGATACATGAAAACTGTCTGTTAATAAAGTTGGGTTTCGTTCCTCAACCCAACCTACGGGTTTCTTCCGATATGTAAAACCCGATTAAAATTACAAACAACAAATCCCAAATCCCAAATAAATTCCAATATACAAATTCCGTGTTTGTCATTTGGATATTGAATTTTGGAATTTATTATGTTTTCAAAAGTCACAATAAAGTAGGATTTTATCCGATGTGTAATCCGTTTTAAACCGATTGAACCGTATTTTCCTGAGACGGTGTTAAATATTGTTTAAGAAACCTTCCCGTATACGATCGTTTTACTTTTATGATTTCTTCCGGTGTTCCCGTTGCCACAACTTCTCCTCCGTTTGCACCTCCTTCCGGCCCAAGATCGATAATATAGTCTGCCGTTCTGATAATTTCAAGGTTGTGTTCTATCACAAGCACTGAATTTCCCCTATCAACAAGTCTGTGCAATATTTTCAGTAATTGTTGTATGTCTGCCATATGCAACCCTGTCGTTGGTTCGTCAAGTATATACAATGTCTTTCCTGTTGCTATTTTGGAAAGTTCAGTGGCGAGCTTGATTCTCTGCGCTTCTCCGCCTGAAAGGGATGTGCCTGACTGTCCCAGTTTTATATATCCAAGCCCAACGTCTTTGAGTGTGCGCAAGACCCGTTCGATCTGGGGTATGGCAGCAAAAAAAAGATGCGCGTCTTCTATTCTCATTTCAAGTATGTCTGAGATGTTTTTTCCTTTGTACGTGGTTTCCAGGGTTGCTTTGTTATATCGCTTTCCGCTGCATTCTTCGCAGGTAACGTACGTATCGGGCAGAAAATGCATTTCCATTTTTTTTGTGCCCTGGCCTTTACAGGCTTCGCAGCGGCCTCCGCTGATGTTGAAACTGTATCTTCCCGCCGTGTAACCGCGGATTTTTGCCTCCTGAGTTTGCGCAAAGAGGGAACGAATGGGGTCAAATACTTTTGTGTACGTCGAGGGGTTTGACCGTGGCGTGCGTCCTATAGGAGACTGATCAATTTCGATAATTTTGTCAATGTGTTGGATACCGGTGACTTTTTCATGTTCCCCCGGAGAGGAATAGCCTCCATATAACTGGTTTGCAACAGTGCGATACAGGATGTCGTGAACGAGGGTGCTCTTTCCTGAGCCGGATACGCCGGTAACGCAGCAAAAAACCTTTAAAGGGATTTTTACCGAAATTGATTTCAGGTTATTGGCACGGGCGCCTTTTATTTCCAGAGCATGTTTCAGATTATATTTTTTCCTTTTTTGTGTATATGCTGTTTCAGGAGAATGACGCAGGCATTGTCCGGTTAAGGAATCCGGATTATTGAGAATTTCCTGTAAAGTTCCCTGTGCTACAATACGGCCTCCCTGTTCTCCTGCTTTTGGACCAAGGTCAATAATGTAATCCGCATGTCTGATGGTATATTCGTCATGTTCGACCAGTATTACCGTGTTTCCGTTTTCTTTTAGCGTATACAGGGTTTTTTGGAGGCGTTCGTTATCTCTTGGATGGAGGCCTATTGTGGGTTCATCCAGCACGTAACATACGCCAACAAGTCCTGTGCCCACCTGTTTTGCCAATTGGGTTCGTTGTGATTCACCGCCGGAAAGAGTATCGCTGCTGCGCCCTAAGGTAAGATAGTGTAACCCTACCTCCATCATGAATTGGAGCCTGCTCCGGATTTCTTTCAGAAGTTGCCTGGAAATAACGGCCTGTTGTCCTGTTAATGTTAATGCCTTGAAAAAATAGAGCGCATCTTCTACAGTAAAAGCCATTATTTCATGAATAGGTTTATTGTTAATTTTTATGGCAAGCGCTTCCTGCCGTAATCGTGCGCCGTTGCACATAGCACATGTTCTGTGGCTCATATAACCGGAGAGACGCTGTAAAACCCGTTCGGAACTTGTTTTCTTGCAGAGCCGGTTTAAATTGGGAATAACTCCTTCGAAATCCTTGGATCCGTAAAGCAGCGCGTGCGTGATCTTTTCCGGTAATTTGATAAAAGGGGTAGTGAGTGCGATGGAATATGTTTTTGCGAATGTTTTAATATGGGTGTCATAAATTGTCTGAGTAAGAGAACCCCAGTTATGCCAGGCTTCGATTGCCCCTTCTTTAATGCTTAGTTGTTTATCTTTAATAATTAATTCCGGATCAAAATCAAGGGTGTTGCCAAGCCCGTCACATCCGGGGCATGCTCCGTAAGGGCTATTAAATGAAAACAAACGCGGCGCTGGTTCTTCGTATCCTCTTCCGCAATGCGGGCAGGCGTAACGTTCGCTGAAAATGGTGTCTTTCCATTGTTTTTTATGTTCTTTGGTTACGACCATCACCCCGTTGCCAAGAGCAAGACATGTTTCAATGGATTGATGAAGCCGTGACCGGATGCCGTCTTTTATAATCAGCTTGTCCACAATGGCGTATATATCATGTGCTTTATATCGCGCTAATTTCGGGATGGAAGTAAGGTCAATGACGGAATCATCAACCCGTGCGCGAACAAACCCTTTTTGTAAAAGCAATTGAAAAATTTCCCGATGTTCTCCCTTTTTTCCTTTTACGAGCGGCGCCAGGAGCATGATTTTGGATTGTGAAGGGATTTCCATAATTTTTTGTAGTATTTGGTCGATATTTTGACGGGAGATGACGCAGTTGCAGTGGCAGCAATAAGGAGTGCCTATTTTTGCATAGAGAAGACGCAGATAGTCGTAGATTTCCGTTATTGTTGCCACGGTTGAACGCGGGCTTGAGGGGCAGGTGCGCTGTTCGATAGCAATGGTTGGAGGCAACCCCTCGATGAGTTCTACGTCGGGTTTTTGAATCTGATCAAGAAATTGGCGGGCATACGAAGAAAGGCTTTCGATATATCGCCGTTGTCCTTCGGCATAAATCGTGTCAAAGGCGAGGGAAGATTTGCCCGAACCGCTTATGCCGGTAATAACGGTAATTTGATCCCGTGGTATATTTACATTTATCCCTTTCAGATTGTGTTCCCGTGCGCCCCGGATGATAAGGGAATTGTTGTTTTGTTCAGCGGTCATTTTTCTTTCGGGAATTTTTTCCAGTTTTTTAGTAACTCCAGTATTAACATAATGCCGACTCCTGTTGCGCCTTTTTGTATGTATGCGTTGTTTTTTTCCGACCAGGAAGTTCCGGCAATGTCAAGATGCACCCATGGATATTTTTCTGTAAATTTGCTTAAAAAGCACGCGGCGGTTATTGTGCCAGCTCCGGGGCCACCAGTATTTTTAATATCGGCAATGTCGCTTTTAATTAATTCCTGGTATTCTTCCCAGAGAGGAAGTTCCCATACTCTTTCCCATGACTTTTCTCCTGCAATTTTTATCCTGTTTTTCAGTTCTTCATTATTTCCCATCATTCCTGTTGCAATATTGCCCAAAGCGACGACGCATGCTCCGGTAAGTGTAGCGAAATCCACTACGGCATCGGGATGAAATTTTTCAGCATAAGCAAGAGCATCTGCCAAAATTAAACGTCCTTCTGCATCGGTGTTTGCCACTTCTGCAGTCTTGCCGGAGTGAAATTTGACGATATCTCCGGGTTTTATTGCAGAGCCGCCGGGCATGTTTTCCGTGCAGGGAATAAGCCCGACAACACGCTGCGGAACCTTAAGTTGCGCCAGCACGCTGAAAATACCCAGTACAGTTGCTCCGCCGGACATATCGCTTTTCATCTGCTCCATACCTTTTGCCGGTTTCAGGCAAATTCCTCCTGAATCAAAGGTAATGCCCTTTCCGACAATAACGATTGTATCCTGATTTTTGTTTCGCGGATTATATTCCAGTATGATGAATTTGGGAGGCTGTGTGCTTCCCTGGGCAATGCCTAATATGCCGCCCATGTTGAGTTTTTTAAGGTCAGGTACGGATAATATTTTGCAGGTAATGGCGCGTTCTTTTGCCAGGTTTTTTGCAATATTTGACAGGATGGTGGGAGTTTTATCCTGTGATGGTGTATTTACCAGATCTCTGGCAAATGAAACTGCATCTGCAATAATCTGGCCGCGCCGTATTCCTTCTTTTGCCAAAGGCAGGACTTCTTTATCAGAAAGCAAAAGAGTAAGTATTTTGATTTCTTTTTCTTCTTCCGGTTTTGTTTCTTTGTATTTTTTAAATTGATAGAGACCCAATACAACTCCTTCAGTAAAGGCCTGATACCACTCTTCTGTTTTTTGTGCGGAGATTTCCATTGAATCCATTATGCTGGTTACTTTTTTAATACCCATATTTTGTGCTGTTTTTACCGAAGTGCCTGCGGCTTGTCTGATTTTATCGATAGTTATATCTTCTTTTTTCCCTAAACCGACAAGCATGATACGTTGAGAGGGGAATTTGCCATAGGTAGGCAAGGTGCAGGTATTGTTAAGTTTTGCAACAAATTCTTTATTTTTTAGTAACTCAGAAATGGCATGGTTAAATGATGTATCAAACGGTTCAAGCGCCGTGTGTATTTTTTTGTTTTCTTCATACAGATAAAAAACTAACATTTCAGCGGTATCGTTTGCTGCTATTCCTGTTTTTGCATTGATATTCATAAATAATACCTTTCTTTAAAAGCGGTTAAGGGATATTTCTGTATGCCAAATTTAATATGTTATAGAAGACCTTTTCATCTTTGCAGGGACTGAAAATCTTCAGCCCCTATGTTAAAATAGTGTGTTCCAAAAAGCCGCCGAAGACATACGGCGACGGGGCAGCGGTTTGCTGTAATGTGTTGCATAGTACATGATAAAATTTCAAATCTATCATTAACTTATCTTGAGTGTCAAACAAATAATTGTTGGTTTTGTAACATCAGGCAATGCTTGACATCACAAAGAGAAAAGAATATATTTGAAGTCGTGGAGAGACAGGTTTAAGAGGGATCATTCCCGATTTTTTGCAAAAAAGCATCCTTAATTTCATCAAAAGACGAAAAACCCTTCGACTCCGCTCAGGGTGACTGTGATCGTCATGCTGAGCGGAGTCGAAGCATAATAAACGATAGTTTTACAAAAAATTGGGAATGCTCCCTGTTTAAAACCTGTTTCTACCGTTTTCCTGTTTTTCGACAATTGCAAAGAAAGGAATAAAAAGTGTGGGATTATTCTGAAAAAGTGAAAGACCATTTTTTAAATCCGAGAAATGTGGGTGATATTGAGAGTCCCGATGCCGTGGGAGAGGTAGGCAGTTTGGCCTGCGGCGATGCGCTTAAACTGATGATGAAAATAAATAACAGGGGCGTTATCTCGGAGGTAAAGTTTAAGACTTTCGGGTGCGGAAGCGCCATTGCTTCTGCAAGCGCTCTGACGGAGATGGTGAGAGGGAAAACGATAGAGGAAGCGGCAAAGATTACCGATAATGATATTGCGGAGTATCTTGATGGTTTGCCGGAACAAAAAATGCATTGTTCCGTTATGGGACGTGAGGCGCTGGAAGCTGCCATTGCGAATTATCGGGGGATAAAGCTGGAAAAACCCGTTGATGAAGGAACGATCGTTTGTAAATGTTTTGGCGTCACCGATAATAAGATTGCGCATGAAGTAAGGGAACATAAACTGACGACTATTGAGCAGGTTACAAATTATTGTAAAGCAGGCGGAGGTTGCCAGTCATGCCATCCTCAGATCCAGGCAATTATAGATGAAGTCTGGCATAAAGAGAAGGAGAAGGCGATGATTGAAAAAACACAGAAATCTGCCAGGAAATTAACGAATATTCAAAAAATGAAACTTGTGCAGGAGACAATTGAGAGGGATATTCGCCCTGCCCTTTTGGTGGATGGCGGCGATATTGAATTGATTGATATCGATGGCGACCGTGTGATGGTTTCTTTCCGGGGAAGTTGCTCCGCATGTCCGAGTTCGGGAGTAACATTAAAATCGACGGTAGAGGCTAAATTGAGGGAATTTGTCACTGATACGCTTATCGTAGAGGAGGTAACATCATGAAGGTTGTTTATGCGGATAACAATGCGACGACAAAGGTTGCCCCTGAAGTTCTGGAAGAAATGTTGCCTTTCTTTTCGAATTACTATGGCAATCCTTCCAGTATGCATCTTTTTGGCGGTCAGGTGGCAAAAAATATTGATAACGCAAGGCAGAAAGTTGCAGCCCTCATCGGCGCCGAGCCTGAAGAGATAGTATTTACCAGTTGTGGCACGGAGAGTGATAATACCGCAATATTGGGAATCCTTCGGGCGAATCCAAGAAAAAAACATATTGTAATATCACGGGTTGAGCACCCCGCGGTGTATAATTTATGTACGTATCTTGCGCAAAACGGGTATCATGTTACGGAATTAGGTGTGGATAAAAATGGAATGCTTAATCCGGATGAGTTGTCCGACGCGGTGAGGGAGGATACGGCAGTTGTATCAATTATGTATGCGAATAATGAAACGGGCGTTATTTTTCCGATTGAGAAAATTGCCGGCATCGTAAAACAAAAGGGGTCTGTTTTGCATACCGATGCGGTTCAGGCGGTAGGTAAAATTCCTTTAAATCTTTCTCAGAGCTCAATAGATTTATTGACAATTTCGGGACATAAATTACATGCACCAAAAGGAGTCGGAGCTTTGTACATAAGAAAAGGCACGTCCATTTCTCCTTTTATTATCGGAGGGCATCAGGAGAAAAATCGCAGAGGAGGCACGGAGAATGTTCCTTCTATTATTGGCCTTGGCAAGGCGTGTGAACTGGCAAAAAAATGTATGGGAGAGGAACAAACAAGGGTAAAGCAATTGCGCGACAGATTGGAACGTGAAATTGTGGAAAAAGCGCCCGATGCAATAATAAACGGGTATAAATCTCCCCGGTTGCCTAATACCACAAATATCAGTTTTGAGTTTGTCGAGGGGGAAGCTATTTTGTTGCTGCTTAATGAAAAAGGGATTTGTGCTTCTTCCGGTTCCGCCTGTACGTCGGGTTCCCTGGAACCTTCGCATGTATTGAGGGCGATGGGTGTCCCTTTTACGGCGGTGCATGGCTCTGTTCGGCTGAGTTTGTGCCGATACAACACCTCCGAAGATGTGGATTATATTGTGGAACACCTTCCGCCGATCGTGAGGAGACTCAGGCAGATATCTCCCTATAACAGAGATTCGAAATTTCAGGGGCAAGTTTCTGCCAGTCACCACTGTTGAGGAATAAATGAATACGCAGGAAATAAAAAAGGGCAATCGTTCGGATTGCCCTTTTTTAATTGAGAAACCTTTTATAGAAGAAAAAATTTAATTACTCTTTATCCGATTTTACAATAAGATATTGAGAGTATTCCCCGCGTTTTATAAGCAACAGTATACCCTTTTTCTTGTCACCGCTTTTTACGGCGCTGTTAAATTCTTCCGCAGTGGTAATTTTTTTACGGTTAACTTCCTTGATAATATCTCCCTCTCGCATGCCTACCATTGCGCCAGGGCCTCCCGGTTGTACTTCTGTGACGATAACGCCGGTTTCATCTTCCAAGCCCATGTTTTTCGCAATTTCTTTTGTCAGGGTTTGCACGGTTATGCCAAGTTCTTTTTCCGGGAGTGTTCCGCTTGGGGCTGCTGCAAACAGGTCGGAGGGTTGTTCACCGATTTTTACCATCAGTGTTTTTTCCTCTCCGTTTCTCAGTACGGTTACTTTTACCTTTTTGCCTACCTCTGTTTGTGCCACGGTATTGCGCAAATGGTTCACGTCACGCATTGGTTTGCCGTCATAATTAATTATAATGTCACCACGTTCAAGACCTGCTTCTTTTGCCGGTGAATTGTCCTGCACATCACTGACGATAACTCCCTCCGTAACATTTACCCCAAACGATTTTGCCAGATCAGGGCTTATATCCTGTATCGCAACACCAAGCCAACCTCGGGTGACCTTGCCTTTTTCTATAAGGTCTTTCATAATAGCTTTTACCATATTAACGGGTATTGCAAATCCAATTCCCTGATAGCCACCGCTTCTCGTAAAAATGGCGGTATTTATGCCAATTACTTCTCCGTTTAAATCGACCAGTGGCCCGCCGCTGTTCCCCGGATTTATGGCTGCGTCTGTCTGGATCATATCTTCGTATTGTGCCACGCCGACATTGGCTCGTCCAATAGCGCTAATGACGCCCACAGAAACGGTTTGAGAAAGGCCAAAAGGATTTCCAATTGCAATTGCCCATTGTCCTACTTTTATGGAATCGGAATCACCCAGTTTTGCGGAAGGCAAATCCTTTCCTTCGATCTTTACGATGGCAATATCTGTTTGCGGGTCGGTGCCAACGATTGTTCCTTTAAATTCACGTCTGTCATCAAGCGCCACGGTGAGTTCATCAGCATCTTCAACAACGTGATTGTTGGTGACAAGATAGCCGTTTTCGCTGTCAACAATTACACCCGATCCCAGTCCTTGAATCTTGAAATCTTCTTCCGGATACCGGGGTTTTAAATATTTATCAAAAAAATCATCACCAAAGAAATCCCAGAAATCGCGGAACGGATCCTGCTGCTTTTGCCTTGGCTGGGAATGGAAACGGTCGTTTGGCATTTCACGCTGCCGTTCTCTCGGATGTTTAAAGGCTTTTACGGAAGTTATGGAAACAACGGCAGGTTTTACCTGCTCAACAACTTGTGAGAAAACCTTTTCAAAACTCCGTGCCGTGTCAATTCCGGAGGGATCAATGCTTACTTTATTTGAAGCGAAGAGAAAAGATTCTTTTGATAAAAATAAATGTATACCTGCAAACAAACTGAGAATGCATACTATACGCAAACAGTTACCTCTTGTTTTGTTCAACATTATGTGGTTCCCTTTCGTAAATATCCAACGGATAAAGTGTTCAGTTTTTAAATTCTATTTTAGATGGTGTTTTTTGTCAATATAATTTGAAATGTGTTGCTGGCCAAAAAGGAGCATGTAACCTTTCTATATTGCTTGCATTATTCTATTTTCGTTGATATTATTGAAAAACCTTCATTTTGAAAATGCCGGATATGCAACCCTGACAGAAGTAGGGTGGATTAAGCGATAGCGAATCCACCTTTCCTGTGTATATTATTGGTGGATTCGGCGTAAAAAACAACGCCTTAATCCACCCTGCCTTAACTTAATGCCGGATATGCAACCTTAACAATAAATTATGGATATTTGTTCCATAATAAGTTTAGAAAGGATACGAGTAATGAACAGAAAGAATATTTATGCAATTGTTATTGCAGGGATTGTAAGCCTTGTATGCATCCAAAAGAGGGCATTTTCTTCGGAAGTATATTTTACTCCGGATGAAATTAAGGAGAAAATCCTTGACGAAATAAACACATGCAGTGAAACCATTGATATTGCGGCAGTAAATATTACCTCCGTCGATATTGTAAGTGCGCTTGTCAGGGCAAAAGAAAGAGGGGTGGAGATAAGGATTGTTATTGACCGAAAACGTTTTTTGAAGAAAGGGATATTGTCAAAATATTGTAAAGAGAACGGGTTTGCGGTGAAGATCGTGATTCAGAAGGGTCTTATGCACAATAACTATGCTATCTTTGATTCCCGGTTGCTGGTGACAGGATCGTATCTCTGGTATGAAAAAACAAGCAGGCATAATTGTGAAAATGTTATTTTTATGGATGAAATGCCGGTATTAATGAAATATCAAAAGGAGTTTGACAAATTATTTCATAAAGGAATTGTGCCTTCCCTCAAAGAATCATCGCATTTGGCAGAAGAAACGGCGGAAGAGAAAAAGGAAAAAACAGAATCCGAAGTTGTGAAGAAAAAACCTGCTGAAGGAAAGGTGATTGTTTCTGAGTATGGCATTACGATTACGGAAAATACAGAAGGGTATATTGAATTGAATTTTGAAGATTTCGATAAAATATTCGGAATGATAAGTGATTTATCAGAGACGCAAAGGGAAAATTTATGGAGAAAGTGCGAGGGAAAGAAAGTAAAGTGGTGCGGAAAGGTTAAGTATATTGGATGGACAATCGTTAATGGATGGTTAATGAATATTACCCATGGTTATACAAGTGTTGAAATAAATCTGAACCCGGAATACAAGAAAAACTTTGCTGATGTTAAATATGGCGATGTGGTAACATATACAGGATATCTTAGTTCACGGGTGACGAAAGTGTTTCCTTACAAACTGAAAGACGGCAATGTAGTCCGGATTGAGGAAAATACTTCTAAGCCATTAACATATGAAGAATTGACTGCCGACCCTTATACGACAACTCTGTGTCAGGGGATGGGAAAACAGTTTATTATAGAAACGCGTGAGGATTTAGAGGGTATGTTTGGCAAAGAGAGCGGATTTTCAGAAGAACAAAAAAGAGAAAAATGGGAAAAATTTGACGGTAAATATCTGAGCTGGATGGGGAAAATCGTGTACAAACGCATGGAGACAAAAGATGATTTACGAATAGGGTTTGAACAAGAGGATGGTGGAAAGTGTAAATTAGAGCTTAAGGTTAAAAAAGCAAGAGTAGACGATTTATTGAGATTTAATGAGGGCGATACGGTAATCTATCAGGGCAAACTTACAAAAAGATGGGGATTGGAGATACCGTATATTATAGAAGATGGTGATATATTGACGCTCAAATAAAAAGCAAGATACAAAATACATGATACCTTATTTGACTATAAGTAGGAGGGGTAACCATGATAAGAAAAATATTCATAGTAAGTAGTTTTATTTTTTTCATGCTTACGGGGCATACCGGGGGGGTATTCGCACAAGAAAAATACGAAGACTCCATTAATAAAGGAAATATCTTTGTTCGTAAGCAGAATTATCAGGACGCGCTTGATGCGTATGAGCATGCTATTTCCCTGAAACCCGATGCTCCGGAGGCTTGGTATAATAAGGCGGTCGTACTTGATTATTTAGGAAATTATGACGAAGCCATTGAGGCTTCTGAGATGGCAATTAAGTATAAACCTGATTACTCTGAGGCATGGTATATGAAAGGAAGGGCATTAGACCATGCGGGAAAGTATTATGAGGCAATCAAGGCATTTGGCAGGGCGCTGGAGATAAAGCCTGATACCCTGATGTATTTGTATAACAAAGGGAACGTGCAGGATCATATAGGGGATATCGAAGCATCGATTAAGACGTATGATTACATTTTGGAATTAAAGCCCGATGAATATGAAGCGTGGAATAATAAAGGGTTGGCGCTGGCGAGAATTCCGGAAAAGAGGGAAAAAGCGTTAGAGGCATACGATAAGGCAATAGGAATAAATCCGGTGTATTATGAAGCATGGATAAATAAGGGAAACTGTTTCGTTCGGTTGCGCAGGTATAAGGAGGCGATTGATGCATATGATACGGCTATTGAAATAAGGCCGAATGAACATGCGGCATGGGCAGATAAAGGATTTACCCTTGCCGATCTGGGGAAACATGAGGATGCGGTGAAAGCCTTTAATAAAGCAATTGAGTTAAAACCGGGTTCGTATGCGGCGTGGAATGGCAAAGGGCTTGCATTAGATGCCCTCGGACGGTATGAAGATGCCCTTGCAGCATATGAGAAGACCATTGAAATCCAGCCTGATTCTTATGGCGCGTGGACAAATATGGGGCTTGCCTTCTCCCGGTTAAACAGGCATAAAGAGGCGGTGAGCGCATATGAAAGGGCATTAAAAATCCAGCCCGATTCATATGAAACAATGACGAACAAAGGGTGTGAATTGTTTTACCTTGGAAACTATGCCGATGCGATAAAGGTATTCGACCAGGCGATAGAATTGAGGCCGGACTATCCGCAGGTATGGAAAAACAAAGGGAACGCACTGGTCAGAATGGGGAGGATTGAAGAAGCAGTCGGATCTTTTGAAAAAGTAGGGCAGATTATTTCTGACGAAGAAGCATTGAATGTTCCTCGCCTGGCAAAAATCAAATTGGATGCCTTACAGAACGAAGGCCTTGCGCTCCTTCAGATCCAAAAATATGCTGAGGCAGTCAATGTATACAACAATGCGCTGAAAATTAAGAATGACGATTTTGATATGTGGATGAATAAAGGGATTGCCCTTTCGTTTCTCAGGGAATATGAAGAAGCGTTAAATGCCTTTAATAAGGCAGCGTCATTGGGCAGCAATGCACATGAGGCCTTTAATTATAAAGGTTACGTTCTGGAAGAAATGGGGAAATTTCAGGAAGCGCTTGATGCGTATGACAAAGCGCTTCAGATAGAACCGGGTTTTCTTGAAGCAATCAATAATAAGGGGCTTTTGCTTGATAGCATGGGTAATCATGAAGATGCGGTAAAAATGTATGACAGGGCATTAGGGATAAAGCCCAATTTTGACGCGGTATTGTTTAATAAAGCCTGTGCGCTTTCATTGCTTTCGAGAAAAGAAGAAGCCCTTAATTCTTTGAAGAAAGCGGTGCAGTTAAATTACCGGTACAAGAATGCCGCCCGGAATAGTCCTGATTTCAGTAATTATAAAGGTGACGTTGATTTCGAGAAAATTGTCAGAGAGTAGAGACGCATAGCTACACGTCTCTGCAGTTTTATATGGTATCAATACTGCCAAATGTTTGAAAAGTACGGCTCGTTCCCAAACTCCGGTTTGGGAATGTACTTGTCCGGGAAACTCTGGTTTCTCGCCTGTCTGCTGAGAGATAGCAAATAAAATCACATAATTCGTATCACTTTAGTTTTTTGAAAAACTGTGATAACATAAGGTAAATCTTGCTTACTGGTTTAACCCTGACAGGGTTTCAGAACCCTGTCAGGGTTGCAGAATAGCTGAGAAATCATGTTTTTTCAAAAAACTAAAGTGATACCATAATTCAGGCTGTTTATAATTTGTCAAATCAAACCTTCACTGGAAACAGAGTTTCCAGTACAATTGCGTTCCCAAACTGGAGTTTGGGAACGAGTTACGTTCTGATCTCCGGTAGTTTAAGAAATTACGCTGAATAGTTACGTTTTATATGGTATCAATGCTGCCAAATGTTTGAAAAGTTAACTTGAGTATTTTTTTTGTATTGAGAGTCACTTTAACGCTATCATCCATGCATATACCAACAATCCATATCGGTTGATTATTCATTACAACGATTGGAACGAGGTCGCGTTTTCTCCACGGTATTTTTTTATCAATGAAAATCTTTTTCAATTTCGTATGCCCATGAGCTCCCAATAGAGAAATGGTATCGCCGTCGTTTCGGTTTCTTACGATAACCGGCGTTTTAATGCATTCAAAGTCCAGCAGTTCTTCATATTTTGTTTTTGCGGATATGAATTTTTCAAGTGATATATCGCTCCTTTCCAAAAGTTCTGCGGTTATATTCCCAATATCCCCGAACTGTGTTGTTCCGGGTATTTTGACGATAATTTCCGGTTGTTTTGTGAATGTTTTTTGAGGAATTCTTTTTTCTAAAAAAAGTTTTCCCTGCTCATGCCATACGGTGATTTTCCCGGGCAGTTGAAATCCCTTTCTCTTTCCTTTTTTTGCAATTCCTTCGAGTATCGTGGAATAATGTCCGAAATGTATGGCTTTTAAAGGAAGATGCATTGTGGTTAACATTTTTTGAAGGAGTAAATATTGCAAAATTCCGGGTTGCTTTAAAAGCAATTCCGTATCGAGGGCATATGCGCCATTTGATTCTTTGATAGTCGCGTTTTCAAATGCGGTGTTGCATTCTGTAAGGAGATATTCATTGCTTGTGGTGAGAATTTGAGACAGACGAAAGAGGGAATTTTTTATATTAGGGTTATAGTTTTTTTCCAATAAAGGGATAAGTTCGTTGCGTATTCTGTTTCGCATATATTCCTTTTCATAATTCGACGCATCGGTGCGGTATTTTGTCTGTTCTTTTTCGAGGTATTCAAGAATTTCTCTTTTCCAGGCAAATAACAACGGCCGAATGATCAGCAGAGGCATATGGGAGGAAAACGAACGCTTAATGGGTATCCCGCCCAGTCCGAGGACTCCTGTTCCTCTGATTATTCTGTGGAGAAGGGTTTCTGCATTGTCATCTGCGGTATGCCCCGTTGCTATGTGAGAAGCATTGTGGCTTCTCGCCGCTTCCAGATAAAATGCATATCTTTCCTTGCGTGCGGTTTCTTCCACCGAAAGTTTGGTTTCTGCGGCAATTTTTTGTATGTTTACACTTTTTAAAATAAAAGGAAGAGAAAGCTCTTTTGATAAATTTTGGACGAATAGTGCATCTTCTTCAGAAAAATTCCTCCGGAGTTGATGATTAAGATGTGCCACATATAATCGCAGACGGAGATTTTTTTCGGAATTAAGAGAATAAAGGGTTTTCAGGAGCGCGACAGAATCGGGTCCTCCGGAAACAGCTACAATAATTGAACCATTCGGCTGAATGAGCCGGTATTTATTGATAATATCAAGTATTTTTTTGACAAACGGGTGTAATTTCATATTGATTAAAACTATATCCCCTTGCTGTGAACAAATCAAGG
>Ga0194120_10007465_pt1 | contig 14940 bp, 11 predicted proteins | sample TA2MahCa65mmetaG_FD_148642 | JGI IMG/M metagenome (GOLD analysis project Ga0194120, IMG submission 148642) | Freshwater microbial communities from Lake Tanganyika, Tanzania - TA2015019 Mahale Deep Cast 65m | ecosystem: Environmental > Aquatic > Freshwater > Lake | place: Tanzania: Lake... | reverse complement strand
GTACCACCCCGCTCAGTTTTTGATCCTGACCGTGAGCATGCTCATCTGCGGCGGCCCTGCCGTTGCGATTCCCGATCCCAGCGACGGGAAATTGTCCAGCAGGTAGTCTTCGTTCCCGAGATTGGAAACGCTGCCGGCAATCTCCACGCTCCCGCGCGGATTCGTCCAGGCGATTCGAGCATTCGTGAGGTGAGTCCCGGCGTGCGCTCGGTGATGTCCTTGATGTTGTCGATTCCTTGCTGCCGCAGCGCATCGGCGCTGAACGCGGTGACCGCGAGCGGCACGGTCTGCAGATTCTCGCTGCGCCGCTCCGCCGTGACGACGATTTCCTCCAATACATACATCGGACCGCGACTCCTGCGCGTTCCCTGGCGCGAGCAGTTCCTGGTGAGGAAGCGTATTTTCGGCTTCGCGAAGGTGCCTTACCGCGGGCTGAAGAGGAATACGCTGCGGTGCGTGGGCTGCGCTCGAACGAGAGGGCGATCGCGTCAGGTCGGGTTTGCGCGTGCGAACGCACGACACGGCCGACCAGCGGAATAGACGAGTCGCCGAGTGTGCCAGTTTCGCCCATGCAGCTCCCTCCCTTTTCATGCCACCGCGACCTATGCTACTGCGAGTGGGTCCGGTTATCATCGCCGCACGCGCGTTGATTGGGCCGTGTGGGCGTATTCGCGACGCGCGAGTCTGCATGATCGCTCGGGGATGGCTGCGCTGCCGTTTGTTGTCGTGGATTGCACTGCCGATCTTTGGGGCGGTGCTATTGGCGGGCTGCCAGACCGTTTCCCGCCAGACCTACGATCTGGTGCTCACCGGCGGGCGCGTCATCGACCCTGATTCCGGGCTCGACGCGGTCCGAAGCGTGGGTATTCGAAGCGGTCAGATCGTCGCAATTTCGACAGGCCCGCTGCAGGGGGCCCGCATGCTCGACGTTTCTTCGCTTGTGGTCGCGCCCGGATTTGTGGATCTGCACAGCCATGCCTGGACCCCGATCGGCATGCGGATGCACGCGCGCGACGGCGTGACGACAGCACTCGAGCTCGAAGCCGGGTCTTACCCGGTCGCGAGCCATGGCACCCACGGAGATATCGCCATCGCCGGTCGGGCACCGATTCATTATGGCGCGTCGGTCGGCCACGCTTGGATTCGCGCGAAACTCCTCGAAGGCTCCCGAGCCCATAGCGGGATGGATCAGGCGATGGCGCAGAGGGACAGCGTCGGTATGGACCGGCCGGCATTTCGCAGTCCGCTGACGGCCGAGCAGCGTAGCGCGATGCGGGATCTGCTACGCGATGGCTTGCGGCAAGGCGGCCTGGGCATCGGAGTGTTGCTCGACTACATGAGCGAGGTGGTTTCGGCCGAGGAGCTCGAAGACGTCTTTCGAGTCGCCGCCGAGTTCGGTGCGCCGATCGTCGTGCACATTCGCCGCGGCGCGGCGGGCGACACCTCGGGGCTGGAGGAGGTCATCGAACTCGCCCGGCGCACCGGGGCGCCGCTGCACATCTGCCACATTCAGGCCAACGCGATCCAAAACATTGGCGGATTCATGCGGCAGGTCCGCGACGCTCGCGGCGGCGGCGTCAAGGTGACGATGGAGTCCTTCCCATACAACGCCGGGTCGACGGTGATTTCAGCCGCGGCGTTCCTGCGTGATTGGCGGCAGGTGTTTGGAATCGACTACGGTGACATCGAAGTCCCTTCGACGGGAGAACGACTGACTGCCGAGAGTTTCAGGCGCTACCAGCAGCGGAATCTAGGTCTTATGATCGTGCATCACTACAACAAAGAAGAATGGACGCGGCAGGCGACGCTTGCGCCGGACGTCATCATCGCTAGCGATGCGATTCCGATCGCGGGTTCTGGCCCCGGCACCAACGTCGCACCATTCGGCATCGGCACGCACGCGAAAGTGCTGCGTCAGTACGTTCGCGACAGCCGCGCGCTGTCGCTCAGCGATGCGATCGCCAAGATGACGATCCTGCCGGCACGGATGCTGGATTCGTACAGCCCGGCGATGCGTCGCAAGGGGCGCATTCAGCGCGGCGCTGACGCCGACTTGGTGGTGTTTGATGCAGCGACCGTCACGGACAATGCCACCTATGCGAAGCCGCTGGCGGCATCGGCCGGCTTTCGCTACGTCATCGTTAACGGTGAAATCGTCGTCGACAACGATCGGATGGTCGACGGCGTGCTGCCGGGTCGGCGCGTCTTGCGCAACGAAGTGCTGTCTAGGTAGTCGCACATTTGAAAACGCCAAGGTGCCGCATCGCAGTGCGCCTTGGGCTCGTCGCCGCGATAGCAGCGAGCGGCAACCTCCGTGCGCGGTACGACATCGGCGCTCACTGGAGCGTGACTGCGTGGGTCAACAACGTCCGCTACCAGTTCGGTGGGAAATAGAGGTCTGATAGTGCAACAGATGTTTCGGCCGCGCGGTGGCGACGTGGTATGGGCAGCGATGCTGCTGCCTGTGGTTGCGTTTGGGGCCGACGGGCGCGTGATGCCGCCGGATCCCGACGTCGACGCGTTCGCAACGTAGGAAGCGCCACTTCCGCAGAAGTCCGTGGGTGTCCTGCTGCGGGCGGAACCTCTAGACCGCCAGCACGATTTCCACGAAGCGATGCCGGACTTCCGTGGAACGGCCACGCGTGTCTTCTACACGACCATCGACGGTAACGGCGATCCGGCCACGTCCACCGGTGTCGTCATCGTGCCGGACGGGGCCGCCCCGCGTGGAGGCTGGCCGGTCGTCGCGTCGGATTACGCCGGCCACGGCACGCAGGGTGAGACGTTCTACGTCGACGGCCGAAGCCAGGCGTACAACACGGCCGACCTGTTACGGGTTGCACGGCAACTGCCGCAGTCCGGCAAGGTCTCAAACCGCTACGTGGTAATCGGTCATTCGCAGGGAGGACAGACGGCAGTCTTCGCGGCAGCCGTGAACGCCGAGTACGCGCCCGAGCTCCGGCTGGTCGGGACTATTGCCCTTTCGCCTGCGGTTGGCTGGACGACCGGTGCGCCGCGAATCCAGGATCGGCGCCACAGCGTCGTGGACGGCTCGCACCCTCTCGCCAAGCTCGAGTCACAGTACGTTCCAGGCTTCCTCGACAAGTTGCTCGCGGGCTTCGAGGCCATCGACTTCACGCGATGCTTCCGGGCAAGCGGTTCTCGCGAGCGGGCGGGCGATCGGTGGTTTGTGATTGCAAGGGGCGATTGGTTCTGGCGTAGCCGCTGCGCTGAATCCCGGCACGCAAGCGTGCGAGCCCGCCGCGTTGCCGGCGAGCGTAGTGAGCAATCAAGGCGGATGGAATACTCTGGGTCATCGAGTTCTCAGCAGCGTGGCCTGCCTCGGCGCGCACCCCGTCACTGCAGCGCGAAGCTCGCTGTCCGGCGTGGTACGTCATTTGTCCGCCGCGGTCATTTGCACGCAGACGGGGTGCCATTACACTGGCACGCGCGCCTGCCGGTGGTTCGAGCGCTTGACGCGCAGGCGTGGTCGGAGTCGGCCTCCGGTTGCGGGCCGTCGCATTGAAAGGAACCTGAGCTCATGTCGAACCCTTCCACCCAAACACCACTGCAGGTGTTTTATCGCCGGGAGCGCGAGACACCCGGCAAGGTATTCCTGCGCCAGCCCAAGGCGCTGCAGTGGAGTGAGTACAGCTGGGCGCAGGTCGGTGATCGTGTGCGGTGCGTCGCGGCCTTCCTGCGCGCCAAGGGCCACCCGGCCGGCAGCCGCATCGCGATCTGGTCGGCCAACAGCATGGACTGGGTCGTCGCCGACTTCGCGATCATGATGGCCGGGCACGTCAGCGTGCCGCTGTACGCTGGCCAGGACGTCGAATCGGCGCGCTACATCCTCGCGCACAGCGAGTCGAAGCTGATCTTCCTCGGCGCGTTCGACAACGCGGCCCACGTGGACGAGGCCGTGGGCGCCGGTGTGGTGCGCGTGGGCCTGCTCGGCTGGGCCGGCGCAAGCGATGTCACCCTGGCGGACATCATCGCGCGCGAGCAGCCGATCGCCGATTCGCCGCTGCCCGACCCCGACTCGATCTGGTCCATCGTCTACACCTCGGGAACGACCGGCAACCCCAAGGGTGTGATGCACGCGCACGCCACGCCGGGCCGCGTGCTGCCGGAACTCACCGCGGCGCTGAAGCAGAAGAACGACGGCACGGCCTCGTACTTCTCGTTCCTGCCGCTGTCGCACATCGCCGAGCGCGTGGTGGTGGAGATGGCGGCGCTCTACCTCAACGCCACCATCTCGTTCTCCGAGGGCCTCGCGACGTTCGGCGAGGAGCTGCGTTCGGTGCAGCCGACGTTCTTCTTCGCGGTGCCGCGGCTATGGATCAAGTTCAAGGAAGGCGTCGATGCCAAGATTCCGCCGGCCGCGCAGCGCGGGCTGAGTGCCGAGCAAAAGGCAGGCATCAAGCACAACCTTGGGCTCAGCAACGCGAGCTTCATCCTCACCGGGTCGGCACCCTGCCCCAGGGACGTGCAGCAGTGGTTCATCGACATGGGCATCTGGCTGCGCGACGGCTATGGCATGACCGAGAACTGCATCCACGGTTGCGCCTGGATGGCCGATGGCCCGCCGGTGCCGGGCTGCGTGGGCAAGGGCATCAGCGCGAGCGTCAAGGTGCGGCTCGGCGACGACAACGAAGTGCAGTTCAGCAGCCCCGCGCTGATGAAGGGCTACTACAAGGAGCCCGAGAAGAGCGCCGAAGTGCTGGTCGACGGCTGGTACCACACCGGCGACACCGGCCGCTTCGATGCACAAGGCAACCTGTGGCTGACCGGGCGCCTGAGCGAGGTCTTCAAGACATCGAAGGGCAAGTTCGTCAAACCCGGGACGCTCGAGGACCGCCTCGGTGCATGCAGCCTGCTGGCCCAATACTGCGTCTTCGGTCACGGCCTCGACCAACCCGTGGCGCTGGTCAGCCTGTCGGAGACCGGCCGCAAGCTCGACCGTGCCGAGGCGAGGCAACAGCTCACCGCCTTCATCGAGGCGCTCAACGCCGAGCTGCCGCCGTACGAGCGCTTGTCGCAGATTTTCGTCACGCGCGACGAGTGGGCCACGGCTGCGGGCCTGCTCACGCCGACGCTCAAGCTCAAGCGCAAGTCGGTCGAGAGTCGATACCGGCCGTGGGTCGATAGCGAACTCGGCAGGGTGCCGGTCGTCTTTGAGTGAGCGCGATGGCTTGCGGCAGTGGGCAGCGCAAACGTGCGTGGTTGTCGCCAGCGCTACCCCACCTTTGCTGCGGACAGATACCCGGTGCGTTCCCGCGACAACCGAAACAGCATGCGCCGTGAGATAGAATCTATCCGCTCCCCGGGCGAGCGCGTTGCGCGAGACCTGGGCCTGCATGCCCCTTCAGAGACTTACGCACGATCAGTCGCTGATCGTAGGGACAGGCCTGTTCCGTGCGTTTTCGCGCGTGTCCGCCTTGTTCCCAAGACCTACCCGAACGGGTAGCTCCTCGGCTCGACGTGCGAGCACGACCTGCTCGGATTCGCCGGCGCCCTAGTCGATTTCCGTGTCGTCTCCCGCTCGGCGACGGACTACGATCACCCCCGAACGCTTACGTGACCGTCTCGGACGAGGACGGCGCCACAACTACACCAGGAGCCACCGCATGAGAACCATCGGTCTACGAATTGCCGGAGCAGTTTCGCTCTCCGTCATGAGCGCAACGAACTTTGCGCAGAGTACTGGCGGCCTCGAGGAAATCGTCGTCACGGCCACCAAGCGCGAGACGACGGTTCAAACGACCCCGATGTCGATCTCGGCCTTCACGGGGGAACAGCTCAGCGAACGCGGCGTAACGGATATCCGACAAGTGGCCGCCACCATGAGCCAGACGACGACGAGCTGAACGGGCGTGTCGCCGACCTGGATCGAGAAGAAGATGACCGACGACACAACGTCGGCGATCGGCTTGACAGCGGCATCGATCGCCGCGTCGACGCCTCCGTTGCTAAATTGCGGCGGCGACGGCGAGAAAGCGAGCGTGAGTCCGATCATGTCTTGGTTCGCTCCGAAGCGGGATCATAGAACGGTCTGAGCTGCGCCTGCGCGGGGTACCGCTCGCACGCGACCTGGACTTCCCATCGGCCACTCGCGAGCCACTCGCTCGTCACGCCGTCGACGCACTCGACATAGCCCATGCCGAGCGATCGACCGAGCCGATGGCCCCAGGCGCCCGAGCGAATCGAACCCACGAGCACGCCGTCCCGCACGAGCGGCTCCTCGTGATGCATCAGCGGTGCCTGAGGCGAATCGTCCTGCAGCATGACCTGGACCAGGCGCCGCTTCGGCGTCCCGGCAGCGCGCAGTCGGATCAGGGCCTCGCGACCGACGAATCCGCCCGGCTTGTCCCAGGCCAGCGTGAAGGCGAGTCCGGCCTCGAGCGGCGTGTCCGTGTCGGCGATGTCGTGTCCCCAGTGCCGGTAGCCCTTCTCGACGCGACACGCCCCCATCGCGTGATAGCCCGCATGGGCGAGGCCGCGAGCTTGGCCGGCCTCGACGAGGCGCTCGTAGACGGCGAGGCAGGCGTCCGTGGACACGTAGAGCTCCCATCCTAGCTCGCCGACATAGGTGATGCGATTCGCGCGCACGGGCGCATAGCCGATCTCGATCTCTCGTGATGTGCCGAAAGGATGCGTCGCATTCGACAGATTTGCGCCGCTGATGGACTCGAGCAGCGCGCGGCTCCCGGGGCCCATGACACCCAGCATCGACAGCCCCGCCGTGACATCGGTCACGCAGCAGTGAGCCTCGCTCGGGATCGATCGACGAAGGAAGGCGAAGTCGCGGCTCTGCGAGAACGCCGAGGTCACGACCAGGAACTCGTGTTCGGCGATACGCGTGATCGTGAGATCCGCCTCGATGCCGCCGCGCGCATTGAGCCATTGCGTGTAGACGATGCGCCCCGTGTCCACGTCGATGCGGGCAGTCGACATGCGGTCGAGCACGGCCAGAGCGTCGCGCCCCTGCACGAGGTACTTCGCGAAACTCGCCTGATCGAACAGCGCCACGCGGTCGCGAACCGCAGCGCATTCCCCGCGGCAGGCCTCGAACCAGTTCTGATGGCCGTATGAGTACTGGTAAGAAGGCGAGCTGCCGGGCTCGGCGAACCACATCGGGCGTTCCCAACCCGCCGCCTCGCCCATGCACGCGCCGCGCGCGAGCAGCCGCTCGTGCAGTGGCGAGTGCCGCGCTCCACGCGCCGTCGTGTAGTGGTAGTGCGGCCAGTGCATCGAGTACAGCAGGCCGACGGATTCGACGGTCCGATCCCGCAGGAAACGGCGGGTCGACTGGTGCGGTAGATTGCGCCGCACGTCGACGTCCGTGAGATCGACCGGCGGCAGGCCGTCGCGGATCCACTCGGCGATGATCTTGCCGACTCCGCCGCTTGCCGCGATGCCGACCGAGTTGAACCCGCAGGCAACGAAGAGGCCACGGACTTCGCTCACCTCACCCACGTGGTAGCGGTCGTCGGGTGTGAAACTTTCCGGGCCGTTGAAGAAGAGCTTGATGCCGGTCTTGGCGAGCTGAGGCACTCGACGGGTGGCCGCCTCGAGAATCGGCTCGAAATGCTCGTAGTCGGGCGGCAGACTATCGAAGCAGAAGTCGGCGGGAATTCCCGTGTGGCCCCAGGGCTTCGCCACCTCCTCGAAACAACCGACCAGAAGCTTGCCGGCGTCCTCTTTGTAGTACGCCCGCTCATCGGGCACACGCAGTGCCGGCGTATCGACCGGCAATCCCGCGACGGGCTCGGTCACGACATAGAAATGCTCTGCGGCATGCAGCGGCAGTCGGACACCCGTTTGGCGCGCGAGCTCCTGCGACCACATGCCGGCGCAGATCACGACCGCATCCGCCGGCAGGAAGCCCGACGCCGTCTCGACGCCGATCGCACGCCCCCGCTCGACGACGATGCGTCGCACCGGCTCGTTCTCGATGAGCCGAACCCCGCGCTGGCGCGCGCCTTTGGCAAAGGCCATCGTCGTGTCGATCGGGTTCGTCTGGCCGTCTCTGGGGAGAAACACGCCGCCGAGGACGCCATCGGTCGAGAGCAGCGGCCAGCGTTCCTTGATCTGCGCTGTGCTCAGGACCTGCACCTCGAGCCCGAAGTTCCGACCCATCGAAGCGCCACGCTTCAGCTCCTCGAAGCGCGCTGGTGTCAGCGCAAGGCTGATCGAACCGTTCTCGCGAAAGCCGGTGGCCTGACCCGTTTCTCTTTCGAGATCGCGAAAGAGTTCCAGCGAGTACTTGGCCAGTTCGGTGAGCGCTCGCGTCGCGCGCAGCTGCCCGACCAGACCGGCCGCATGCCAGGTGGTCCCGCACGTCAACTGCCGCCGCTCGAGCAGCACGACGTCGGACCAGCCCATCCGCCCGAGGTGATAGGCGATCGAGCAGCCGGCAATGCCACCGCCGAGGATGGCGACCGACGCGCGCTGCGGTACCACCCCGCTCAGTTTTTGATCCTGACCGTGAGCATGCTCATCTGCGGCGGCCCTGCCGTTGCGATTCCCGATCCCAGCGACGGGAAATTGTCCAGCAGGTAGTCTTCGTTCCCGACGACAACCGCCAGGGCATTGGCAGGCAGCGAAAACGCGGTGGCGGCCAGCGCCAGCCTGCGAAGCGTTCTGCTCATCATCCTGCCCTCCGAACCTGGAAGTTGAACCGGAAGCCGATCATTACGCGCGATCAGCGCTGACGCCCGCCCTCGTCAGTTGACTTCGGCGCGGGAAAGACCTCGCCGCGAAAGACCGTGCCCCAGACCGGGATGTCCTTGAGTGCCGCTGGGGGCACTTCGAAGGGATCCTGTTCGAGGACCGTGAAGTCGGCACTCTTGCCCGCGACGATGCTCCCGATCTCGTCCTCCAGACGCAGTGCGAACGCCGCATCGATCGTGATGGTGCGCAGCGCCTGCTCGACGCTGATGCGCTCCTCAGCTGCCATGAGTGTGCCCTCCGAAGTCGTACGATTCACGGCGACCCAGGCGAGCGTGAGGGGTGAGGCGGGCGCCATCGTGAAGTCGGAATGCAGCGACGTCGGGATGCCGCTGCGCACCATCGAACCGATCCGCGACATCTGCGAGGCGCGATCGCCGCCGAGTCCGCGCATCGAGTAGATGTCCGCGAGCGCCCAGAGATAGTACGGCTGGGCTGATATGACCGTGCCGAGACGGGCGCCGCGACGCAGCTGATCGTTGGTCGCGAAACCGACGTGATGCAGCGTGAACCGATGATCGGGCCGCGGAACGAGATTCTGCAGTCGATCGAGCAAATCGAGTACGACCTGCACGCCGGCATCACCGTTGACGTGCACGTGCAACTGGAAGCCGCGCCTCCAGAACGCCTCGGCTGCTGCGGACAACTGCTCGGGTGGCATCAGCCATTTGCCCTCATGCCCGTCGGTATAGCCGGGCGGTCGCATCATCATGGACTGGGCGAAGAAGGCGCCATCAGCGAGAAGCTTGACGTGCCGGCCGACGCGCAGGCGTCTAAAGTCTTGCCGCGAGAACCGTTCGATGTCCTCGACTGCCGCATCGAGCCCGCGGTGGCCGATCAGGCCGAGCGGCGTCGGGACGAGCACGGCCCGGAATGGGGTCGCATCGTTGTCCCAGGCCGCGCGCAGCACGGCAGCATCTTCGGCAAGCCCGATGTAACCACCAATGCCCATGTCTGCAACCGTCGTGGCGCCACCGCGATGCACGAGCGACGTGTACTGCCGCGTTCCGCGAGCGAGGCGCTCCGCATCAAGGTAGTACGTCGTCAGGGGTTTGAGCACCGTCATCAGTCCGCGTTCGGCGAACACGCCCTTCGAGATGTCGGAGTCCGGCGGTGACGACGTGCGATCTGGATCGACGCCGAGCCAGCGCAGCGCCGCGGTGTTGCAGACGATCTCGTGGAAGGAGCGCTGCCAGAGCACGATCGGACGCGTCGCCGAGATCCGGTCGAGATCGGCCCGGCGGATCACGCCGTGCCATGCTTCGAAGTAGCCCCAGGTCACGAAAGGCTCGTCGCGTCGTGATGGTCGCGAGAGACCCTCGCGCAACTTCGCGAGGTAGGCGTTGCGGCCGCGGGTTGCGGGAATCTGCAAGCCCATTCCCTGCCATTCGTGCGGCGAGATCCAATGCGTGTTCAGCAGGATTGCCGCGAGAAGTAGATGCACGTGATTGTCGATGAAGCCCGGGACGAGAATCTTGTTCTCGAAGCGGCGATCGATCTCGTAGGGGCGCGCCTCCATCCAGCCGCGCAGGGAACCCAGGTCGCCGACTCCGACGATGAGGCCATCCGCGACAGCGACCGCGTTCGCGCGCGGCTGGCTCGCGTCCATCGTGACGATGGACTTCGCCGTGTAGATGCGCAGCGGCGACTCCGCTGCGAGCGTTGTGTCCAAACCCATCGCGACGATGCACAGCGCGCAGGCCAGCTGTGCGCCGAGGGTCCAGAATCTGGTCCCGTGCAAGCGAGGCGCTCCGGGTCTCACGGCGAGGCTCGCTGCGACCAGTACTCGTCGAGCTCACGCTTGACGACCGGCGCCAGCATGTAGAGGCCAATGATGTTCGCAAACGCCATCGCGAACACCATGGAGTCCGAGAAGTCGAGGATCGAGCTGAGCTGTGCCGAACTGCCGATCACGACGAAGACGCAGAAGATCAGGTTGAACGTGAACTTGACGCTGCGCCCAGGTCCGAACAGATAGACGCTGCCCGCCAGGCCGTAGTACGACCATGAGATCAGCGTCGAGTACGCGAACAGGAAGATCACGACGGTAAGGAGGCTCGGGAACCAGGACACGACTCCGCCGACGACCTTGGAGGTCATCTCGACTCCCGCCGCGACGCCGGTCCCGTGCGCGCCCGGATCTCCTGCGACGACGATGATCAACGCCGTCAGCATGCAGATCACCATGGTGTCGATGAAGGGCTCGAGCAGCGCGACGAAGCCTTGGGTAACGGGTTTCTGCGTCCGGACCGCCGAGTGTGCGATCGCCGCCGATCCGATGCCGGCTTCGTTCGAGAAGGCCGCACGGCGAAACCCCAGCATCGCAACCGCGAAGGCGCCGCCGGTCACGCCCTCCGGAGAGAACGCCTGGCTCACGATCGCCTGAATGGCCCACGGAATTCGTTCGTAGTGCGCGCCGATGACGACGAGCGCCATGCCGATGTAAAGCAGGGCCATGACGGGAACGAGCGCCGCGGTCACACGGCCGATGCTTTTGATACCGCCGATGATGACGAGCGCGGTCAGCACCGCGAGCCCGATGCCGAAGGCCCAGCCGCTGCCGACTGCAAGGCTGCGCTCGCCGCCGGTCGCCGTGACGAATTGTACGAACGCCTGGTTCGACTGGAACATGCAGCCGACGCCGAGGCAACCCAGAATGATGCAGAGGGCGTAGAAGCGCGCGAGCAGCTTGCCGAAACGTGGCCAGCCGCGCTCGGCCAGGCCGCGGTCGAGGTAGAACATCGGGCCGCCGGAAACTGTGCCATCGGCGTTCTGCTGCCGGTACTTGACGCCGAGCGTGCACTCAACGAATTTCGACGACATGCCGAGAAAACCGGCCACGAACAACCAGAACGCCGCGCCTGGGCCGCCGATCGAGACGGCGATTGCGACGTGCGCGACGTTCCCGACGCCCACGGTTCCCGAAACGGCCGCGGTCAAGGCCTGGAAGTGCGATACCTCGCCGGGTCCACCCTCGCGGTCCCGCTTGCCCGTGACGATGCGCAGGCTCTCCGTGAAGCCACGCAGATTGATGAACCGAAAGTAGAATGTGAAGAACGTGGCCGCCACCATGAGCCAGACGACGACGAGCTGCACGGGCGTGTCGCCGACCTGGATCGAGAAGAAGATGACCGACGACACGACGTCGGCGATCGGCTTGACAGCGGCATCGATCGCCGCGTCGACGCCTCCGTTGCTAAATTGCGGCGGCGACGGCGAGAAAGCGAGCGTGAGTCCGATCATGTCTTGGTTCGCTCCGAAGCGGGATCATAGAACGGTCTGAGCTGCGCCTGCGCGGGGTATTGGCTGCGGTGGGGGAGCCGCGTTGGCGATTACCGGGATGAGCAGACCGAGTAGCAAGGGCCGTCGCATCTATTTCTCCTCATAGCGCCACTCGCTCAAAAATAAGACGCCGATGTGTCACACCCTCGGCACAATGTACGTCAACTAAGGAAAGATACCCGAAGGGAGGAATCTGTTTTTAACAACAGCCAAAGAGATCAGCCGATTACTCAAGAAGCTTGAATAAAATCGAGCATAAAAAACCAAAAAGAGTGGAAAGCCCTACGAGGTTAGGGTTCGCGAGATGGGCAGCCTCGGGGAGCATTGCAGCGCAAATCATGGTCAGCATGGCACCAGCAGCAATGCCCTCCACAAAGATCAGCGTGCCGTGATCGATATGCTCACTTAGCGAGGCGCCGACTGCAGCACCGACACCGGTCATCACAACGAGCGATCCCCATAGCACTAAGATTTTCGTCACCGACATGCCTTGAAGCCTCATCTGCTGTGAGCTGGAGAGTGCCTCAGGAAGGTTGGAGAGAAAAAGTCCTGCGATTAAGGTGTAAGGCAGAACCGACCAGAATGTAGCCTCACCACCGGACAGGGTGATCGCTGAGACAGCGGCGATCATCGTGCTACCGATGATGAAGCTCTCTGGTATTCCATCAAGGAGGATGCCGAGCCAGATCGCGAAGGCCGCGTTCTGGTGCTCGGCATGACGAGCTCCGAGCTCCTCGCGGGTAGGCATCTGTGCCCCGTGATGAATAGCATTAATGGCGAGAGCCGCCCACCGCTGCTTCTCCAGCGTGTTGAGCTCTGCCGCATGTTTGTCCTCTTCTAGCCGTGTTGCAGCCAGTGTTCGAAGTTGCCGCTCGAGCTCCGGAATCTGCTTACGAACACTTTCAAAATCCTCCGGTGTAAGCAGCATCAGCTCGACGTTAGTTTTCGCCTCGCAGTCAGCACTATATGGTCTATGTGACACGAGGGATATCTCGCCCACGATCTCACCGTGACCGAGCTCGATCGGCTTTTCGTGGTCTGGATGATGAATTTCCAGCGTACCTTTGCGGACCACGTATAGACCATGTGAAGCCTCCCCGCGGCCGAAAATAGACTCCCCTGCGGTGAAAAATCTCGGGCGCAAGTAATTAAGGACAATAGCCATCTTGTCAGGAGGTATATTGAAGAACACCGGCACATGCATGATTTCGGCGAGCGCTCTCTTGTGAAATGCCTTCCGCTCGATAGCGACTTTAGACATCACGTAGGCCGTCTTACGTAGATAGCCACCCTTCGCATTTACGATCTGGTCAAGAAGGACGAAGATCACCCCACCCACCGCACATCCGACGATTAGCGCGAGAAAGTGGCCTGACTCGCGCAGCCTTTCCGCCTCCGTAGTTGCCTCGGTAAAGCCTGCGATCGTCGGCGCTACCAACTCGATCGCTAGCGCCGAGAGCAACGCCCCGGCACCGAATGCAGCCAGTAAGCCGACGGCGGTTCGCGGTAGACGGGCAGTAACTCCGATCAGGGACCCAATCAGGAGAGATACCGCGCTTAGTGCGCCTAGGACCCCCGCCCAAATCACGTACGTGTCCATATAGGTCTCCGGTTTATTTCAATAGAACCCGAAAGGCAGCCTTTTCGGCGTCCGGAAAATTGAGCTTATCAAATTTTCCATTACCTACCGCCGAATCGATAGGCAACATCACGCGGCTTGGGCGGTGCTTGCTCTCACCCAAGCCCCGGTTCGCAGTTTGTAGCGGACTTGCCAATAGGGGCTACCGGCTCTTCTGTATAAAACCACCTCGCCATCGCGTAGATGTATGACAGTGGGTGGAGCGGACTTGAGGCTCGCCAGTGTGCTGCCGTAGCGGGGCTCGGGCTCCACAGTGGAAAAGATCGGTGTGGCAGCGAGGGCTACCCTTTTCACAGTGGCCGACCTTGGCAGCCGCGTGGTCGCAGTGTGTTGCTGCGGGGATAGGCACAGCGGAGAGCGTGTGAGCACTACTGGCTGATTTGGACTGGGCCCGCTTGGATTCGAACCAAGGACCAAGGGATTATGAGAAACCCTGTGCGACGCTGAAGCATGGTGTTTTCAAACGGTTGCGCCAGCCCCGGTAGCCCTTCGCGCACAGTAGCGCTTACCGTGCTGAAGCGGTGTTGATTGAGTAATCACAGCGTTCTCCATACAGTACGAGCAGCGTGAGCGATCGGCATTGTTGCTATGCCTGTCGTGACACTGCGAGGCGCGGCAATAAACACAGTCAATTCACCGCAGTTCCCCCACTGTTTCGCGTAGATCACGGCATTCTCAGCGTCAATTTTCGCGACGCTCACGCTGCTAACTCGTTTCAAACGACTCTCTAATCGTGATCAGCGTTGGAAGCCTTTACGCAGCGAGCCCGACGGTGCATCCATCTGCTGATCCAACTCCCCGGCTTCCACGGCGGCCTTGATCAGTTTCGGCGTCGGTACGAGGTCTTGCTGGGTGGCGATTTCCACTGAGGATTTCTTTCGTTTTGGTGTCGCGGTAGAAATCGTGCTTTTAACTTTTTTCACCTTCTGCCTGACTTTTTTCGCCTTCTGCCTGACTTTCGCCTTTGATCGCTCGCGTATCTTTTTCTTTGCCGCCGCTTTTTTCTTGGCTGCCCGTTTCGTAACTTTTTTTAATCCCATGCGTTTTGCCATACTCGTTTCTCCTTTTCGTGGTTTTTTCGGACTATCCCACCGGCACTTTCTTTTAGTCAAATGAGATTATTATTCAATTTGATTAGGCAGCCTACCGGATTTGCCAGCGTCCGCGGGGTTGCGACGGCGCCCGCGGCCAGAAGCTCTAGCACCCGCCAGCGACGCGCATCGTCGTTCCACCGACCATTTTTCTCGGCCCGATCCGACTGATCTTGCGCGGCAAGACGAGCGAGCTCG
>Ga0194120_10007464_pt1 | contig 14940 bp, 9 predicted proteins | sample TA2MahCa65mmetaG_FD_148642 | JGI IMG/M metagenome (GOLD analysis project Ga0194120, IMG submission 148642) | Freshwater microbial communities from Lake Tanganyika, Tanzania - TA2015019 Mahale Deep Cast 65m | ecosystem: Environmental > Aquatic > Freshwater > Lake | place: Tanzania: Lake... | reverse complement strand
GAACGGCTCGACGAAGAGACTGTCGGGCAGACTTTCGGAGACGGCCGCGGAGCTCATGGCGCACAGCGTAACCGCCGCGCGTCTGCGGCGTCGCGCGTGGGCGCGCAGTCGCCGTCGCGCGTGAGCGCGCAGTCGCCGTCGCGCGCGGGCGCGGTGTCCGCTTCGAGCTCGTCCTCACGCCCCGCGGTCGATCCCGCATGCGGCGTCGCGCGCGCGAGCGCCAGCGCACACACGCGGCGCGCCCCCATGCGTCGCAGCGCGCGCGCGCACTCGCGCAGGGTCGCACCGCTCGTCACGACGTCATCGACGATCCACACACACTCCGCCTCGGCCACCGCGCGCCGCGCCAGTGGACGCCAGCGCGCCGCTCCAAAGGCCCCGCGCACGTTCGCCGAGCGCGACGTCGCACCGGCCGTGCCCTGCACGACCGTCGGACGCGTGCGAACGAGAGCGCGCGCCAGCGGCCAACCGAGCGCGTCGCACAGTTCGCTTCCAAGTCGCGCGGCCTGATCGTACCCGCGTTCGAGGCGCCGCCACGGGTGCAGCGGCACGGGGACGAGCACATTTTCGGCCGCGACCTGTGCGACGCTCGCGCGCACGCGCCGCGCGAGCGCCGCCGCCAATGGCCGCGCCAGCTCCGCTCGCCCGCCGTGCTTGAAGGCGAGCACCCACTCGCGCAGTTGCGCTTGCCGCCGGTAGTCGCCGAGCACGACCAGCCGTTCGATGCCGAAGCTGTCCCTCCGACAACTCGCGCAGCGCTCGGCACCCTCCAGCGCGGCCGCCATGGCTCCCGCACAAATGGGACAGCGCACGCCGGGCGGCCCGTCGGGCAAGGCGTGCTCCACGCAGCCGCTCGCGTGCCCGTCGCCCGCGCTCGCCGCGTCGCACCCGCACAGCCAGCACAGCGGCGGATAGAGCAGGTCGATCAGCGCGCGACCGAAGCCCGAGACTCTGGCACGAACTTGCTCACGAACTTGCTCACGCACTTGCACACGACCTTCGTCGCGCGAGAACCGCGCTAGTCGCGCCCCGCGCGGGAATCGACGCAGCGCGCCTGCCTCAGCTCTCGTCGTCGCCCTCGTCGCCAAACCCAGTCACGCCGCGCTCCACACTGCCCGCCCGCGCCCCGCCCACCTGACGCACGAGCGTCGTGAGGCCGAGCGACTGACGCAGCCGCGCCGCGTACGACTGCACCGTCTCGTCCGCGCGAGAATCGACGCCGAACAGCTCGCCGATCTCGCGGGCGAGCGTCGGATCGGTCTCGAAATCCGGCGGCGACTCGCGCAGGACTTCGCGCACGTGGACGCGCACCGAGTGCGCGGACCACAGCCAACCCGCGACCTCGAGCGCCCCCGTGGCGACGAGCACGAGCCCGACCCACGCCAAGGCGCTGCCGCCGGGCAGGGCCGCGGGCTCGAGCCGCCCGTACAGCAGGCTGGCGAAGGCCGCGACGAGGTAGGAGAACCCCAAGCCGACCTGCACGCGGTGGAACACGAAGTCGCGCACGCGGCGCAGCGGCTGGGGCCCGCGTCCGAGGCGCTCGGCCACGAGCGCGCGCGGATTGCGGAACAGGACGCCGTTGGCGAGCAGCACGCAGCCCACGATCGCGAGCACGTATCCGAGGATCGTCCAGTCCGGAGCGACCCACTCCGCTGCGCCGAGCATGCCTGCCATGCCCTGAACGGTAGCGTGCGCAGCGGCGCGGGCAAGCTGCGCGCCACCGAAGGCGCGCTGGCCGCTCGCGTGCGCTCTCCCGCCGGGGAGGGCGGGCACAAGCGCTCCGCGCGCGTTACCCTCGTGCGCCTCGTGCGGGAGCAACGGCCATGAGCGAACAACGCGTGCGCGTCGATCGACTCGTCGACCTCTCGAAGCTCGGACGCGGCGGCCGCCCGCCGACACCGGCCGAGCTGCGCGCGGCGTTGCCCAACGGCTGGAAGCTCGACGACGACGGGATCCACGCCGTGCGCGACCTGCGGCTGTTCTTCAGCCAGAGCTGGGTGCTCCTGCTCGGCCTCGTGATGTTCGGCGCGGCTGGCTTGGGGCTGTTCGCCACGACGTTTCCGCGCGGCGAGCGCGCACTCCTGCGCGTCGCGATCTTGATCGGCGTGCTGCTCGTGATCGGCGGCGTGATCGGCCCGCTCGTCACGCGCGCGCTGAACCGGCGCTAGGACGCGCTCGCACCGAGTGCGCCGGCGCCCCGAATTCACTCGGCCGCGGCGAAGGTGCCCGTGGCCGAGAGCGTGCCGACGAACTTCATGCGCTGGCTCATTCCGATCGACTGGCCATCGAACTCGAGCGTCGATTCTTCGGTGATGCGCGCCTGCACGTCGGCCGTGAGCGAATACGACACCGCGCGACCGAGCTTGAGGTCCCACGACACTTCGCCCTTGATCTGGGAAAACTCGAGCGCGAGACGGCGCGTGCCGCCGTGGCCTTCGCCTTCGCTCGCGTCCTGCTCGGCGTGCGTCTCGGCCGAGCCGCTGAGCTCGATCACCGCGAGCTTGACGCCTTCGACTTCGCGCAGGCCGACGAAGGTCGCCTTCAAGTCGCCTTCGGTGTTCTCGCGGAACTGCTCGTCGAGGTCGTCGTCGCTGTCGTCTTCGTCGGTTGGATCCTCGAGCGCGACATCGCCACCGGGGCCCGTCAGCAAGTCGAACACCTGCGCGTCGAGATCCCACGCGTCGCCCTCGCTGACATCGCCCGCGGGCAAGACGCCGCGCAGGTCGCAGTCCTCGATCAGCCCTTCGAGCAGCGCTTCGTCGGCGCCCTCGCTCTCTCCCTCGTAGCTCAGGTCGAACGTGTCCTCCTCGGCGTTCCAGCGGAACGCGACCGTGCGGCCCTCGAGCTCGCTCGTCTCGCTCGTGGTCTCGCCCGACGACTCGCTCTCGTCATCGACCAAGCCGCCCATCGTCTGACGCTCCTCGTTGGCGAGTGCGACGAACTTGCGATGCAGGAGCGCCGGCCGTCCCTCGGCGCCCTGCGGGTAGGTGTCTTCGAACACCAGACGCGACTGCTGCTGGATCGACATCTCGGGGCTGCCGATGTGCTCTTCGGGCAGCTCTTCGTCGCCGACCGACATGGAAAACTCGTCCAGATCCATGGAGAGGTCCATGGCAAAGCGCTTCTCGACGCTGGCCCCCTTGTCGGCCCGGAAGGCGAAGGTCTGGGCGGCGGGGAACGAAGCGCACAGGGGCAGGCAGGCGAGCACGCAGAGGGCGCGCAGGTGCATGGGTCGGCGCATGGGTCGGCGCATGGATCGTTCTGGGGCGGGGAGCTTGGAGGTTGAGCAGGGTCGGCGGGGCCGAGGCGTTCGAAATGCCCCCCGAAATGCCCCCCAAGAGCCTAGCAGGAGCGAGCCTAGCAGGAGCGCTCGCCCGTCCGGCCATCGTCCAGTTCTTCGCCCCCGGCCCCCAGCGCCTCGAACGAGCCTGTCCCAAAATCGAGCCAGGGGGCTTTCGGCCCGGCCAAATCAGGGTAGCCTTCGAAGATCGGGGCCAAAGCGTCGCGACACACCCGCGCAACAGCGCGATCGCGTCGGTCGGGCCCCTCACTCAAGCTTGCCCTCCAAGGGCTCGGAGTCCAATTCCACCATGCGTACCCTCGCTCTATCGCTCGCGACCGTGGCTGCGGTCGCCCTCACCTCGGTCGGGGCCTCGGCCCAGACCATCGGTTGCACCAGCGGCGGCGCCGGCGGCGCGTTCCCCGCCTCGGGGACCGGCAACGGCACCTACCAAACGGTCCAACCGAGCTTCCCCTTCTCCTCGACGCTCAATGTGACCTCGCTGCCGCCGGGCGCGACGGTCGTCACCGAGGTCAAGCTCAACGGCATGACCCACACGTACACCGGCGACGTCCAGTATGTGCTGGAGAGCCCCTCGGGCCAGAAGATCAACCTGTTCAACCGTCAGGGCGGCAGCAACGACTGGAACGGCGACTATGTGGTGAACAGCGTCGAGCAGGGCCAGCCCCTTCCGACGGCGGCGGGTACCCCGCCCACCTATCCGTCGTCGACATTCTCCCAGAACTTCGGCACGTGGACGCACGGCAACTTCTCCATCGAGAATGTCGCGCTCTCGGGCGTGGCCGCCGCGACCGGCAACTGGACTCTCACGATCTGGGACTGGATTGCCGCCGACGCCGGCAACCTGACCTCTTGGGACATCTGCTTCGGCACGCCGCCGCCGGTCCCGCCGCCCGCGGTCGCTCCGGCGCTGACGGCGCCCGCCAATAACGCCAATGTCACCGGCTTGTTCGTCAACCTGACCTGGGGCAGCGTGCTCGGCGCGACGAGCTACGAGGTCGACATCGACGGCACGGTGTTCCCCGCAGTCGGCACCAGCTACGTGTTCCAGTCCACGCTCGGCGCGCACACGTGGACGGCGCGCGGTGTGAACTCCGCCGGCGCCGGTCCGTGGGCCGTTGCGCGCACCTTCAACGACATCGGTCTGACCGCGCCCACGCTCGGCACTCCGGCCGCGAACGGCGCGGTGTTCGGCCCGAGCGTCAACCTGACGTGGACGGCCGTCAACGGTGCCTCGGGATACGACGTCGACGTCGACGGCACGGTCACCGCCGTGACCGCCTCGCCGTTCGTCTTCACGTCCACGCCGGGCGTGCATACGTGGACGGTTCGCGCCAAGTGGCTGACCAACTCGGTCGTCGGCCCCTTCGCGACCTCGCGCACGTTCACCGACCTAGGCGTGCCTCCGACCCCCTGCAACGGCTCGACTCTCACGACGGTTCCGTTCACGGGCGGCAACGGCCTCGGCACGGGCAGCGCCGTGTTCTTCGACATCAACGTGACGAACACCGCGGGCATCACCGTGTCGCAGCTGAAGACCAACGCCAACGCTGTCGCTGGCACAGGCTTCACGCTTGAGATCTACACCAAGACGGGTACCTACGTGGGTTCCGAACAGGTGGCCGGTGCGTGGACGCTCAAGGCGACGGGCGCCGGCGTTTCGATCGGCAACAACCAGCCGGGTGGCTCGCTGGCCGACTTCCCCGACTTCGCGATTCCGACCGGAACCACGGGCTTTGCCGTGCGCATCATCGGCGCCGGACACAGCTACACCAACGGCAACGGCGCCAACCAGCTCTACACCAACGCCGACATGTCGATCTCGCTCGGCAAGAGCCAAGGCACGCTGTTCACCAGCGCACCCATTACGCCGCGCGTGTGGAACGGCACCGTGATCTACAACTGCAACGTTGCGCCGCCGGTCATCACCTACTGCACGGCCGGTACCTCGACCAACGGCTGCACGCCGGCGATCAGCGCGGCGAACCAACCCTCCGCGCTGTTGACGGGCACCTGCGTGCTGACGGTCTCCGGCATGGAAGGCCAGAAGCAAGGCCTGATCTTCTACGGCATCAACAACACGGGCTTCGTCCCGTCGCCGTGGGCCTCGGGCAGCTCGAGCTTCCTGTGCGTCAAGGCTCCCACCCAACGCCTGACCGCCTCGGCAACCGGTGGAACGGTGAGCCAGTGCGACGGCTCCATCAGCTCCGACCTGCACGCGTACTTCCTGGCCAACCCGACCGCCCTCGGCCTGCCGATGGTGCCGGGCAACAAGTTCTTCGCGCAGTCGTGGTACCGCGACCCGCCGGCCGTGAAGACGACCAATCTCTCCAACGCGATCGAACTCACGGTCGTGCCTTGAGCTAGGGCCGGTCGCGCTACCACGACGGCCACGCGTCGCGAACGCAGCTTTTGTGGAGATCCTCCTCGGGAGACGCCTGTGCGTCTCCCGAGCCTGTTTCCGGCTGCGAAACCAACGCCGTGAGCGAACAACGTGCCGATCGCGAGGGCGGCGGCTTGGGCGCCGCCCCGCCCACGCCGACTTCGGGGCAGCGTGGGGCACCCGTCGGCAGCACGGCCCCCCCGCCCCGGAGCTCAGGAAATCCCGATGTTCTCCCCCGTTTCCGGCGCGATGCAGGTAGCTTGGTGAACTGTACGAGTGGTGTTGGTCCCGCCTTCCGGGGGTCGATGCCGCGTTTCCCCCCTTCTGTCTCAGGAGCAGGAGTCTCCCTTCCATGCGCAGTCTCTTTCTAGGCGTCCTCGGCGCCTCGTTGCTCGCCTTCGGAGCTAGCGAGGCTTCCGCCCAAACCATCGCCCCCTGCACGACCGGCGGCCCCGGCGGATTGTTCCCCACGTCCGGCACGGGTGGCGGCGGTGCCTACCCCGGCACGTTCCCTCCGTTCGCCTTCTCGTCGACGCTCAACGTCAGCACGCTCCCCGCGGGCGCGACGTGCGTGACTGAGATCAAGCTGAACAGCACGTCCCACACCTGGGCCGGCGACGTCCAATTCGTGCTCACGACTCCCTCGGGTGCGCGCGTCAACCTGCTCAATCAGGCCGGCGATGCCTGCGACTTCCTCGGCGACTACAGCATCACGAGCTCCGAGCTCTACCAGGCCCCGGGCGCGTGCACGGCCGGTGCGCTGCCTCCGGGTCAGATCTCGCAGATCTTTGGCAACTGGCCCACGGGCACCAACGGCGTCAACAACACGCCGCTGTCGCAAGTCGCGCCGGCCACGGGCGACTGGACGCTCTCGATTTACGATTGGTACGCGCAGGACGCTGGCGCCCTCTCCTCGTGGGACATCTGCTTCGGCACGCCGCCGCCGGTGCCGGCTCCGACCTATCGGCCGACGCTCCTCACGCCTTCCAACGGCCAATCGCTCTTCGGTCCTGCGGTGACGCTCACCTGGACCGCCGTTCCAGGCGCCACGGGCTACGACGTCGACGTGGATGGGTTCATCTACCCGGTCGCCACGGGCTTGAGCTTCGCCTACACCTCGACCACCGGCGCTCACAGCTGGGCGGTGCGCGCAAAGAACACGGCCGGAGTCGGCCCGTTCTCGTCGTACTTCACCTTCAACGACCTAGGACCGCCGCCGTCGACCTGCAATGGACCGCGGCTGGCGACCCTGTTCACCGGCACCGGTGGACTGGTCACGGGCAACCAGATGTTCTTCGACATGAACGTCATCAAGCCCGGTGGCATCACCGTGGCGCAGTTGCAGACGCACTGCTCGGCGGTGTTCGGCCAGCCGATCTCGATGTTGATCTACACCCGCTCGGGCAGCTTCGTCGGCTTCGAGACCAATGCCGGTGCGTGGACTCTGCGCGGCACCGGCAGCGGCACGAGCGCGGGTGCCAACCAGCCCTCGCTGCTCGAGTTCCCCGACTTCGCGTTGCCGCAGGGCGTCTCGGGCTTCGCGGTCGTCATGCAGGGCGCCGTGGGCCACAAGTTCTCGGGCTTCGGTACGTCCCAGACCTACTCGGACGCCAACGTGATCATCACCGCGGGCAAGACGCTCAACGTGCCGTTCAGCGGCACGCCCAACAACAACAAGGTCTGGAACGGCGCGGTCATCTACGACTGCTTCTACGCGCCGCCGCCGGTGACCTACTGCACGGCCGGCACCTCGACCAACGGCTGCGTGCCGTCGATCGCGGCCGCCAACCAGCCGAAGGTGAGCCTGGCGGGCACGGCGATCGTGAGCGTGAGCAACGTCGAGGGCCAGAAGCAAGGCCTGCTGTTCTACGGCATCAACAACACCGGTTTCGTGCTCACGCCGTGGAGCACCACGAGCTCGAGCTACCTGTGCGTGCGCGCTCCCACCCAGCGCCACGCCGCTCAAAACTCGGGCGGCACGGCGGGCCTGTGCAACGGCAGCATGGTCGGCGACTTCCACGCCTTCTTCGTCGCCAACCCCACCGCGCTCGGCATGCCGCTCACGGTGGGACAGAAGATCTATGCGCAGGCGTGGTATCGCGACCCGCCCGCACCGAAGACCACCAACCTGTCGAACGGAATCGAGCTCACCGTCGGTCCGTAAGCCAAAGGCGAGGCGTCTCGCGATACCTTCAGCCAGCGCACTGCCTACGGCAGTGCTCGGGGGCTTCCTCTCCCAAGACGCGCATGCGTCTTGGGAGCTTCTTTTGGCCGCCGGAGAAACAAGGCAGCGGCCAAAAGAACACGGACTTTCCTATCGCGACCCGCCCGCACCGAAGACCACCAACCTGTCGAACGGAATCGAGCTCACCGTCGGTCCGTAAGCGACTACGGGGTCTAGGCCAAGCCGCGCTCGAGCGCGGCTTGGCAGTCGGCCTGCACTCCCAAGACGCGCATGCGTCTTGGGAGCTTCTTTTGGCAGAGGGAGAGAGAATGCCGCGGCCGACTCGGACGAAGGCGCGGGTCGCGCGCAGGTCGGAATGCGCGGGTCGGAGCGCGCGGTGGGAAACACCGCGCTTGGCTCACTCCCACTCGATCGTGGCGGGAGGCTTGGAGCTGATGTCGAGGACGACGCGGTTGATGCCGCGCACCTCGTTGATGATGCGGTTGGAAATCTTGCCGAGCAGGTCGTAGGGCAGGTGGGCCCAGTCGGCGGTCATGGCGTCGGTGGATTCGACGGCGCGGATCGCACAGGCTTCTTCGTAGGTGCGCGCGTCCCCCATCACGCCGACGGAGCGCACCGGCAGCAGCACGGCGAAGTACTGCCACAGGCCCTTGTGGAGGCCCGCTGCCTCGACCTCGGACGTGACGATCGCATCGGCTTCGCGCAGGGTCTCGAGGCGCTCGCGCGTGAGATCGCCTAGACAGCGCACGGCGAGGCCCGGGCCGGGGAAGGGCTGGCGGTCGACGATGCGCGCGTCGAGGCCGAGGTAGCGGCCGATGGCGCGCACTTCGTCCTTGAAGAGCTCGCGCAGCGGCTCGACCAGCGTCATGTTCAGGTCCTTGGGCAGTCCACCGACGTTGTGGTGGCTCTTGATCACGGCCGTGTTTCCGCCGTGCACGTTGACCGACTCGATGATGTCGGGATACAGCGTGCCCTGAGCGAGGAAGTGCGCGCGGCTGAAGCGCTTGGCCTCGAGCTTGAAGACGTCGACGAAGTCGCGGCCGATCAGCTTGCGCTTGGTCTCGGGATCCGTCACGCCTTCGAGGCTCTTGAGGAAACGCTCGGTCGCGTCGACCACGGTGAGGTCGATGCCGAACTGGTCGCGGAACTGCGACTCGACGACCTCGCGCTCGCCTTTGCGGAGCAAGCCGTTGTCCACGAAGATGCAGTGCAGGCGCGGGCCGATGGCCTTCTGCAGGATCATCGCGGCGACCGAGCTGTCGACGCCGCCCGAGAGGCCGAGCACGACTTCGCCATCCGAGCCGACCAGCTCGCGCACGTGGGCGATCTCGCGCTCGACGATGCCCTCGGGGCGCCAGTCGCCCGGCAGCTTCGCCACGCGCGAGAGGAAATTCTCGATCACCTCGCGCCCGCGCACGGAGTGCGTGACCTCGGGGTGGAATTGCACGCCGAAGAAGCCGCGCGCAACATCTCCCATGGCGGCGACAGGACAGCTGTCGGTCTGCGCATAGGTGCGGAAACCCGCGGGCAGGCGCGTGACGGAGTCGCCGTGGCTCATCCAGACCACGGTGTGGCCCCCGATGCCCTCGAAGATCTCCGATCCCGCCGCGACCTCGACGGACTGGCGACCGAATTCGCGCTTGTCGGCGCGCGTGACTTCGCCGCCGAGCTCGCGAGCGATCCACTGCATGCCATAGCAGATGCCGAGCACCGGCACGCCGAGCTCGAGCAGGCCGCGCGGAACTTCGGGCGCGTCGGATGCGTACACCGACGCGGGACCGCCGGAGAGGATCACCGCGCCGAGATTCATCGCCCGTGCGGCCTCGAGCGCGCGCCGCGGCGGCGCGATTTCACAGTAGCTGCCGGCCTCGCGCACGCGACGGGCGATCAACTGCGCGTACTGCGCTCCGAGGTCGACGACCAGGACACCCTTGGGCTTGGCGTTCATTCGTGCGAGACGAAGTAGTTGGTGGATTCCTTGGTGATCGCGACGTCGTGCGGATGGCTTTCCTTGACCCCCGCGGCCGTGATGCGCACGAAGCGCGCGCGCTGCGGCAGCTCGGCGATCGTGCGCGCGCCGAGATATCCCATGCCGCTGCGGACGCCGCCGACGAGCTGGTACACGAAGCTCGACAGGCGACCGCGATAGGGCACCATGCCTTCGATGCCCTCGGGCACGAGCTTGTCCGCGTCCTTGACGTCGTCCTGCCGATAGCGCGACTTGCCACCGGCCATCATCGCTCCGACGGAACCCATGCCGCGCACGGCCTTGAACGAGCGGCCCTTGAACAAGATCGTCTCGCCCGGGCTCTCCTCGAGCCCGGCGAACAGGCTGCCGAGCATCACGCAGGACGCGCCGGCGGCGAGCGCCTTGACGATGTCGCCCGAGAGGCGAATGCCCCCGTCGGCGATGATCGGCACGCCGCTCGCCGCGGCGGCGCCCACGCAGTCGAGCACGGCCGTCAATTGGGGCACGCCGACGCCGGCGACGACGCGCGTGGTGCAGATCGAGCCCGGACCGATGCCCACCTTGACCGCATCCGCGCCGGCCTCGATCAGCGCGCGCGTCGCTTCGGCGGTCGCGACGTTGCCGGCGACGACATCGACGTTGAGCCGGCGCTTGAGCTCCTTGACGGTGTTGATCACGTTCGTCGAGTGGCCGTGCGCGGTGTCGACCACGATCACGTCGACGCCGGCCTGCACGAGGCCTTCGGCGCGCTCGTAGTCGTGCACGCCGACCGCGGCTCCGACGCGCAGACGACCGCGCTCGTCGCGGCACGAATGCGGGAACTCGACCAACTGCTTGAGGTCCTTCATCGTGATGAGGCCCTTGAGCCGCAGCGCGCCGTCGACGATCAGGAGCTTCTCGACCTTGTGGCGATGCAGCAGGTCGCGCGCCTTCTCGAGCGACGTTCCCTCGGGCGCGGTGACCAGCCCCTTGGAGGTCATCATCTGCGCCACGGGCGTGTCGTCCGACGTGTCGAAGCGGCAGTCGCGGCTGGTGAGGATGCCGACCACGGTCTCGGCTTCGACGATCGGCAGGCCGTTGACCTTGTTGCGCGCCATCAGCTCGCGCGCCTGCCGCAGGGTCGCGGTCGGCGGGAGCGTGACCGGGTCGAGGATCACGCCGTTGGCCGAGCGCTTGACCTGATCGACCTGCGCGATGTGCTGCTCGACCGAGAAGTTGCGATGGATGATGCCGATGCCGCCCTCGCGCGCGAGCGCGATCGCGAGCCCGGCCTCGGTGACCGTATCCATGGCGGCCGACGCCAGCGGCGCCTTGAGGGTCACGTGACGCGAGAAGCGCGTGGAGACGTCCACCTCGCGGGGGATGACGTCGGAATGACACGGCTGGAGCAGGACGTCGTCGAACGTCAGGCCGAGCGGCAGTTCTTGGACCATGGCGGAGGGGCGGTGGGCTGGCTCGAGCGGCGCGCCGCCTCCCTCGGGGCCACGGGGCCGCGCGCGGAAAAGCAGCGGCCCCCGTAGTCTGGGCTGGCCCTGACGTCTCGATGCAGACGCTGCGCTCCTCCGCGACGACCTCGCGGGCCCTTCCGAGATGGGCCGCGTTCGTCTTGGAAAGCACAGGAGTCTAGCCAGCGCCGGGGGCCAAGTCCAAGCAAGCAAGTGGGCCCGAACAGCCCTGTGACAGGCTGCCGGGCCCTAGAAGGAGGAGATGCCTCCTGTTTCGGAATCGCAACTGCGGGACCTCGATCCGAGCGCGGAATTCAGACCGCGACGCGACGGCGCGAGGGAAGGACTTTCCGAACACGGTCCGCGCGCGGCGGCGGCCGATACAGGGATCCCCACGCGAGGCTGACTCGCGCCCCAGACCGTCCTTAGGATGCGCGCGGCGCGCCCGCCAGCCGCCCACTCGCCACCGTGACGTCCCCCCAAACTCCCCGCCCGACCCGCGTCGCCATCGTGGGCGCGGGCTTCATCGCGGAGTTCCACCTCGAGATCCTGCGCGCCACGCGAGGGGTCGAAGTCGTCGCCGTGTGCGACGCGGACCTCGCGCGGGCCCAGTCGGCCGCGCGTCGACACGCTGTTGGGACAGCCGTCGGGGAGATCGCGCAGCTCGAGCCACTCAAGGTCGATGTCGCGCACGTGCTCGTGCCGCCGCACCTGCACGTCGCCGTCGTGCGCGAGTTGCTCCACCTGCGCATCGGCGTGTTCGTGGAGAAGCCGCTCGCCCTCACTTCCAAGGACGCGCACGAGCTCGGCGCGCTCGCCAAGGCGCGCAACGTGCCGCTCGCGGTCAATCACAACGCCGTGTTCCACCCCGCGTTCGAGCGAGTGCTCGCGCGCGTGCGAAGCGGCGAGATCGGACGCGTCGAGCACGTGCGCATGTGCCTGTCCGTGCCGCTGCGCCAGCTCGACGCCGGTGACGTCTCGCACTGGATGTTCCGCGAGCCGCGCAACATCGTGTTCGAGCAGGCGCCGCATCCGTTCGCGCAGGCCGTCGAGCTCGTCGGCGCGCCGCTCGAAGTGCACTCGCGCGCGCTCGCCTCGCGCGAGTTGCAGCCCGGACAGACCTTCCACGAACGCTGGGTGATCTCAGGCCGCGGCGAGCGCGGAACTCTCGAGCTGTACTTGCACTTCGGCGCGGCGTTCACGCGCAGCACGGTCGAAGTGCTCGGCAGCGATGGCGCGCTGGAGGCCGACCTCGCGAACAACCTCGTGTGCGGCGAGGAGAAGACGCTGTACCTCGACTTTTGGAACAGCTTCCTCGCGGGCTGGCGGCGGGGCGGGGAGTTGCGCGCGAGCGCGCGGCGCAACCTGTGGAACTACCTGCGGCTCACGCTCGGACTCGGCCCGCGCGAGGACGCGTTCTTCGCGAGCATGCGCGGCTCGATTCGCGCCTTCCACGCGGCGGCGCACGAGCGGCGCGAGCTGCCCGCCGACGCGCGCAAGGGCGAGAGCGTGCTGCGCTGGTGCGAGGCCGCGACGAGCTGGGTCGAGCCGAATCCGCCGAACGCGGCGGCGCTTCCCGAGCCGGGCCCCGTGCGCACGGGCGAGGTCGTGCTGCTCGGCGGAACGGGCTTCATCGGCAAGCGCGTGATCGGAAAACTGCTCGAACGTGGCGTGCCGGTCACGGCGGTCGTGCGGCGCGCGCACAGCCTGCCGCCTTTCCTGCTCGACGCGGCGCGCGACGGACGCGTGCGGCTGGTGCGCGGCAGTCTCGAGGAGCCGGGTTCGCTCGGACCCGCGCTCGCAGGCGCCCGCTGCGTGATGCAGCTCGCGACCGGCAACGCGAGCACGTGGGAAGCCGTCGAGCGAGCGATGGTGCGCGGCAGCGTGGCGATCGCGGAGCAGTGCCTCGAGCACAAGGTCGAGCGATTCCTGTTCGTCTCGACCATCGCGGCGCTGTACCTCGGCGGCACGGCGGCGCACGCGCGCACCGACTCGACCCAGTGCGATCCCAAGCCCGAGGGGCGCTCGCTCTACGCGCGCGGCAAGATCGCGACCGAGCAGGCGCTGCTCGACTTGCATCGCTCGCGCGCCTTGCCGCTGGTGATCTTGCGGCCTGGAATCGTCGTCGGCCGCGGCACGGCGCTCCAACATTCCGGCCTCGGACTGTGGGTGCGCGACAACCACTGCGTTGGCTGGGGGCATGGCGAGACGCCGTTGCCGCTCGTGTGGGTCGACGACGTCGCGGAAGCACTGGTGCTCGCCGCGCTGCACGACGGGCCCGAGTTGCACGGACGCGCGCTCAACCTCGCCGCGAACGTGCCGCTCACCTCGCGCGAGACGGTCGAGGAGCTGCGCCGAGCCAGCGGCCGAGCACTGCACTTCCACCCGCGCGGCCTCGCGCTCAGCCAGGCGATGGAGATCGGGAAGTGGCTCGTGAAGAAGGCCGGACGCCGCCCTGACGCCGCGTTCCCGAGCTACCGCGACCTCGCCAGCCGCGCGCTGACCGTGCGCCTCGCGAGCGATCTCGCGCGCACGCTGCTCGGCTGGAAGCCCGTCGAGGACCGCGAGCGTTTCCTCGAACTCGCCGTGCGAGCGATGGCGACGCAGGATCCGAGCGCGAGTTCCTGACGCCGTGCCTCTCCCGCACCTCGTGCACGTGTTCTCGACGTTCGCACCCGCGGGTCCGCAGGTGCGCACGGTCAAGCTCTTGGCGCACTTCGGCGCGCGCGCGCGGCACACGATCGTCGCGATGGACGGACGCACCGACGCGCGCGACCTCTTGGGCAGCGAGCTCGATGTGCGCTTCGCCGCTGCGCCACCGAAGGCCGGGACGCTCGCGACCGTGCCGCGCATGCGCGCGCTGTTGCGCGAACTCGCGCCGCAACGCGTGCTCACCTACAACTTCGGCGCCATCGACAGCGTGATCGCATCGCGCACACTCGGCGTGAGCGTCCTGCATCACGAGGACGGTTTCTTGCCCGACGAGGCGCAGGAACTCAAGCTGCGCCGCAGTTGGATGCGGCGTGCGTGCCTGCGCGGAGACGTCGACGTGGTCGTGATCAGCGCGAACCTGCAGCGCATCGCCAGCGAGCGCTGGCACGTCAGGCGAGCGCGACTCCACTTCGTGCCCAATGGGATCGAGCTCGAACGCTACGAACCGCGCGACGGCGGGCTGGTCCTGCGCGCGAGCCTCGGCATCGCACCGAGCGCGCTCGTGGTCGGAGCGGTCGGACACCTGCGGCCTGAGAAGAACCTGCCGCGCCTGCTGAACGCGGTGGCGAGTTGCGCGCGCTCCCACGATGTGCACGCGCTGCTGTTGGGCGACGGACCGGAGCGCGCGGCGCTCGAATCCCTCGCGCGGAGCGCGGAGCTCGCGGGACGCGTGCACTTCGCGGGCTACCAAGCCGATCCGCGAGCGTACTACCGGGCGATGGACGTGTTCGCGCTCACTTCCGACACCGAGCAGATGCCCATCGCGCTGCTCGAGGCCATGGCGAGCGCGCTGCCCGTGGTCGCCACCGACGTCGGCGACGTGCGCGCGATGCTGCCGGACGCCGCGCGCGAGCAGGTCGTCGCACTCGGACCGGAGTGCGGCGCGGCGCTGGCTAGGGCGCTGCTCGGGCTCGCGACCGACGCAACCGCGCGCGCGCGCCTAGG